>ERZ778025.76-NODE-76-length-337960-cov-14.065823_pt1 | contig 337960 bp, 264 predicted proteins | sample MGYA00375755_ERZ778025 | MGnify/ENA primary metagenome ERZ778025 (study PRJEB29350, sample SAMN05389825) | bioreactor metagenome | isolation source: Thiocyanate bioreactor | place: South Africa: University of Cape Town | collected 2014-03-17 ...
TCTTGCTCTAACGCCCGCCCTCTGGCGGGAAGGAAAGTAGGATCTACCAATGCGCTGGCTCTTTCACGTCCTCCACGTCGAGGACGTCGTGTTCGTCCCCGAAGGCTCCTCGGGAAGCGACCGCCGCTACCGGCCCGCTTCCCTGGAGCGCGAGGGGTTCATCCACGCCTCCTATCGCGACGCGGTGCTCGAGAGCGCGTGCCTGTACTTCCCCGCGGGCTCGGACCTGCGCGTACTCGCGATCGATCCGCGACGCCTCGACGTGCCGGTCGACGTCGTCGACACGCCGCGTGGTCCGATGCCTCACGTGCACGGTTCGATCCCCGAGAGGGCGGTGCAGGTCCTGTCGCTCGATGAGGTGAGCGGCCACGCAGACCGCATCGGACCCTGACCCGTCGGCCGCTCCCGCCGATGCGCCTTCTCGTGCCCGGTGGGCGCACGATGACGTGACCGGCGGACCAGAACGGCGAGACCGGCGGATGTCCGCGCGCGGAGTCGCTCGACTCGCCGACCGAACGTCAGGACACGCGAGGACGCCGCGTTCGCCCGCGCTGGTGCGCGCGCCAAGGCGCAGCTTCGTGCGCCAATCGAGGGTGGGCGGGCGAGACCTCCCTCGGCATGGTGAAATGGAAACGCGTAGTGTCTCCAGGCACGCTCTCCGCCCAGATCTTCCCGCCATGCGCCTCGACGAGTCCCTTGGCGATGTAGAGCCCGAGGCCGAGGCCTGGCGCCCGCGGACGTCGTGGATCGTCAGCGCGCGTGAACCTGCCGAAGAGAAAAGGCAGGTCTTCGGACGCAATGCCAGGGCCATGATTCGTCACGATGAGCTCCAGGAAGTCGTCGTGAGCGGCGACTTCGATCGTGATCTCGGTGCCTGATTGCCCGTACTTCGCCGCGTTCGAGATGAGGTTTGCGAGCACCTGGTGGATTCGATCCGGGTCGACCCAAGCCGTCTCTCCCGGCTCTGCTTGGATCCGGACGTCGTAGGCCGCCGTCGCCTCGCTGAGGCTCTCGACGACCGAGCCGACCAGCGCGTGCACGTCGACCGATCGCGGCTCGATCGACAGCCGACGCGACTCGATCAGCGAAGCATCCGAGAGGTCGGCGACCATTCGACTGAGCCGCTCCGACGCGGACCGGATGCGCTCGAAGGCTCGGCGTTCGTGCTCGGCTAGCTCGCCCGAGTGGAGCCGGAGCTCCGCATCGGCCGTCATCGCGATCGCGCCGAGAGGCTGACGGAGATCGTGCGCCACGACGGCTGCCCACTCCTCGCGGAGGCGCTCCAGCTCGCGGTGCGCGGAGATGTCCGAGACGACCATCACGACACCCGAGAGTCGATCTTTCGGGTCCCGCACCGGTACCGTGCTCACCCAGACGGGTACGAAGTCTCCGTCGCGGCGCCGAAGGAGGAGCTCTCTCCGGAATGTCGCTTCCTCGTCCCGGATTGCCCGGACGATCGGCAACTCGTCCGGCGGCGTGATCCTGCCGTCCGGCTCTCGTGCATCGAATGTCGCCTCGTTTCCGTACGGGTCCGTTCGACCTGGCTCTGCGCAGACGAGCTCGGCGATGGCCTGGTTCCTCGCTTTGAGCCGCCCGTGTTCGTCGTACAAGAGAACGCCGTCGGGCATCTGATCGATGTTGTTCTGTAGCCACTGTCGCTGGAGGCTTTCGCTGGTGTACAGCAGCGCGGTCTCGATCGCGACGGCGACTCTCGACGCAAGCGCGCGGATGAGCCGCTCGTCCTGCTCCGAGAACTCGGGAGCCCCGGACTTCTTACCGAGGTAGAGATTGCCGACCGACCTCCCTCGGTACTGGATGGGCACGCCGAGAAAGCTCTCCAACTCGAAATGATGAGGGGGAAGCCCTTGAAAGTCGGGGTGACGGTGCACGTCTGCGACGCGAACGAGCTCTCCCTTCCGTGCAACGGTCCCCAGGGTGCCGACGGGCCGCGGGAAGCGTCCGATCGCGTGCGCGGTCTCTTGCGGTACGCCGAGGAAGACCCAAGGGTGGAACGGCGTGGCTTCGTCGGTGCCGATCCCGAGCGCGACGTAGTCGGCATGCGTGAGCGCGCGGGCCTGAAGCGCGATCATGGTGAGCACGGCCGAGACGTCGGACTGCGGCAGGTCCGCGACGGCCTCCGAGACGGCGTTGCTCGCGCGACCCAGCTCGTCGAGCTCGGCCCGGAGGCTTCGCGCGGCCTCATCGGCCCGAACCAACGCCTGCTTGATGGTGTCGAACTCATCGATCCGACGCGACAGCTCTCTCGCCAGCTTCGCGAGCTCGCTGTTCGCGGCCATGAGGTTGCCCCCGAGCTCATCGGCTAGTCCGACACCGCTCGCTGCTGCGATGAGCAGCTTCTCATCCGGGCCAGAGAGCACGAGGAACCGCACTCGAAGCGGTCCTCTCGCGTGCTTGACTTGCAGGGTCGTAGTCGACGACGAGCTCTCTCTCGACACGGCCTCACTTGCCGCCGGGCGGCAGCTCTCTTCGAAGAGCTCCTCGAGCTTCGTTCCGACGACGATGCCGTGGAACAGCTCTCGGGCTGGGGCGTTCAGCTCGTGCACGCGACCGTCACGCACCGCGACCACGGCGAGCCCGTGCCCTTCGGAGAGAAGGGCAGAGCGCCAGCTGGTCGGGGCATCATTGCCAGGCACGAGCCACCTCGACGACCTCCGGTCTGATTCACGCGATTAGGCGATTGCGTCTGCTCCGGTCGAGGCGATGTCCGCACGACCGCTCGTCGGCACGGGGGCTCAGCGGGCTCGGACGACCGCAACGTCATTCCTCGAAGGACCCGATGCACGCAGCGAGCCTGCGCCATTGGAAGCCTCGCGATTCATCGAGGGAGAAGCGGTGACGTGGGGCATCGATGCGCTTGGCCTGCCAATCCGCGACATCGGCGGCTGACGCCGAGACCGGGCCGGGGGTGTGGTCGGAACGGGCGAGGTCGTTGATGCTTTGCGTCCGGACGAGCTCCGTCGACTACGACGAGGAACGTCGCCGGAAGGGAGCGCCCGTTGCCGTCGACGGAGGCATTTCTGTGCGCGCGATTCCACGCTTCGGCGGCGGCGGGATGTTCGAGGAAGCACTGGCACGACCTGCCTCCGCCTGCAGCTGGATCCGCCCGGCGTGGGCGCGCTCTCGGACAGCGGCGCTCTGCTCGGCCGCGCAGGCGAGGGGGCTCCTCGCGGGTGAGCGCAACGACCTCTGATCGAACGACCGCGCTGTCAGCGCGTGCAGCGGAACTGCTGGCCGTAGCCATCGTTGCCCGTCGTCTGGAAGTCCGACGTCCAGGTCGCGCCGTTCGCTGAGAGCGCATGCGGCTTCGGGCAATAATTGCCGGCGGTCTCCTCGACGACCACGCCGCTCGCGAACCCCATCGCTCTGCAGAGCGCGTCGCCGGAGTCGATGCCGCCGACGCCGTTGTTGTTGGTCTTCGGCGCGTTGCAGATGGAGCGCGGATGCTCGGCCGAGCAGCAACCTTGCGAAGAGGTTGGCAGCGTGGATCCGCCCGCATTGTCCGGGTCCACGACGGCGCGCAGCGTGCCCGAAGACGCGCCGAAGAAGATGCCGTTTGGTTCGTCGGCCCGCGGTGCACGACGTGCCCGCGCTCCCTGCGCCCTCGCCGCAACCGTCCGTCGCGCCACAAAACTGCCGGCTCGTCAGCGGGTCCACGCATCCACCGTTGCAGGCCACGAGGTTGTCCGCGCACGTGAGCGCGCAGTTGCCGTCGCTGCAGACCGTTCCGGAGCCGCAACGGTTCGCGCCGGCGTCGGTGCCACAACCTCCGCAGTTCAGCGCATCGCTCTTCGTATCGACGCAGCGGTCCCCGCACTTCGTCGTGCCTCCGGTGCAGGAGAGCCCGCACGCCCCGCTCGAGCACACCTCTCCGGTCGCGCAGGCCTTTCCGCACAGACCGCAGTTCTTGGGGTCGAGACTCACGTCGACGCAGCGGTCTCCGCACTGGGCGGTCCCTGGTCCGCACAGCTTCGTGGGCGCGGCGTCGGCGGGCCCGCCATCGCCGAGCGCGGCGTCCGGCAGCGTGATGTCCGGCGCTCCGCCGTCCGGCAGGGCGTCCTCGGGAGGGGAGGCCGTGCTGCTGCCTGCCGCTATGAACATCCCCGCGCCAACCACCATGACGCCTGCAACGGATCGGACAAACCTCATGCGCCCTCTTTCTCGACCTCGCTCGAGTGAAGCCGGAGGGGCCGTTCACTCGAGCGCCTGCACCTCCGCGTGGACCCAGCCCGACGCGCTCGATGTCTTTCCTCCCGCCGCCTCGAAGGGAACGTCGGTGAAGCGACACGCGAGGTGCTGCGCGCCCTGAGGCGCACATGTGATGGTGCCCGACGGGGCAACCCACGAACGCTCGTCGGAGACGTCGCCGGCATGCGTCGTCGTCCGTAGGACCTCGCTGCGTACGAACCGCGCTTGCCCCTCGGGCGGTGGAAACCCGAACTCCGGGTACCCACCCGTGATCGTAAACGTGCGCTCCGTCGTGATCGGAGACGCGCTTCCGAGGCAAAAGTGGATGAAGTGGTCTTCTCCCCGATTCTCCCCGTCTCCAAAGTTGCATTTGGAAGCATAGTCGGCCCGAATGCAGACTTGGTCATCGCGCGCGGAGCCGACGTTGCTCTGCATCACGACGACGGGCCGGAGCGCATCGCCGGTCCCTTGAATGCACGAGGTGCCGAGGCCAGCATCGGCTTCGGCAGGGCACGACGACGGTGGCAATTCGCACGCCACGGGCTCGGGCGGCGGCGACGCGTGCAGCCAAGCGCTCGCCGTCGTCTCGCGTGCCGAATCCTGGGCGTGCTGAAGGCGAACGTGGCGGAGGCGGCACTCGATGCCCGTATCGCCACGTTCGCAGTCGATCGTGCCTCCGACAGCGCGGTGCAGGTCATTCGGATCGACGTTGCAGCTCGGGATGGGCGACTGCGTCGTCAGCGTGGAGCTGGACGACGCCTGATGCCGAACGTACTCCAGCGTCGCTCTACCTTCGGGGATGGGCTGGCCGACGGGGATCGGTTCGAGCGTGAACGAGCGCACGGGGCCGAGGTGGGCGACGCCCAGGCACACCCGGACAACCGTGAAGTTGCAGGAGCCCGGGACGGACTCGGCCGTTCCCTCCATGCAGACTTCGTCGCGGAACGGTCGCCAGCTCCTGAGCGTCAGGTTTGGCGCGAAATTGCTCTCGGGATCGGCAACGTCGACGCAGCCCTCCTCCGCCGCGTCGAGCCCTTTTGGCTCCGGATCGCACCGTGAAGGCGCGTCGAGCGGGTTGGAGACATGGGACGTGATCGGCATGTCCGTGCCGCACGCGACGAGCGCAATCAAGATCGCGGGAGAAGCAAGAAGGTATCGATAAGCCATGACGGGATTGTGCCACTCCGCGAAGGGGAGAGCCAGCGTCCACCTGCTTTCGCGCGGTGCGGGCGCCTTCCGAGCTTTGCACGCGACCCGAGCGAACCGTCATCGCGAGGATCCCATGTAAGGAGGAATCGACGGGCAAGGACGATGTCGCCAGTGCAAGTCGTGCTCCAATGACGGAGATGAGGGAATCCGGATACCGTGACGAGCACGCTGCGCTCTTGGCGAAGCAGGCCGCCCTGGAAGACGAGATCGCGCGGCTGAAGGCCGAGAGGGAAGGGAAGTCGCCGCCCGCGTCCTCGCCCCCCAAACCGACTCGGAAGATGCCCGTCGCCGCGATCGCGGTTGGTCTCGTTTTGGCCACCGCAGGCAGCGTCGTGCTCTTCGGCAAAGGCGGGAGGACGAGGCGTATCGCCCCCAGTCCGCTTCACTCCGTGCAGGCGTCATGGCAAGCGACGGTCACGAACGCCTCAGGGGCTTCTGGAGTGAGCGCGGGAGCGACGTGCACGATCAACGCGCGCCTGGACTATCGAGGCGCGACCTTCCAGGGCGTCCACCAGACCGTCGTGACGTGCGGGGGCGTCGAGATCTACAGCGAACGCGGCGTCTTCGCCGCAGGCAATTCACGCGAGGTCACGTACAACGCGACCAAGACGGACGGGCGCTACGACTTCGTCCTCGACGAGAAGGGCGTTGCCACGCGCCCGCATCCGCATGCCTCGATCGACACGGCGCAGGGGATCGGACTGATCGCCGGCGAAGCACCACGGATGTCCGTCGATCTCGCGATCGTACCCGGCAGCAAGGAGGCTCGCGACGACGCGCCTTCTCGGTGACCGCCTCGATACTTCGTAGATCCGTCAAATCCCGACAAGGGCCGATCTTCACGGCCCGACATCGGTTGCTTCTCTTGGTCGCCGAGGCCGGGCCTCAGCTTGCCCGCTCGACTTTGAGGAGCGTCATCATTCCCGAGTCGTGGTGTTCGAGGATGTGACAGTGGAGCGCCCAGGTGCCTTCGTCCTCGGGTACCACCATGACGTCGACGGAGTCGCGGCCGCGGAGAAGTACGGTGTCGCGCCAGTGGCCTTCGTCGACGGGCTGACCGTTACGGGCGATCACCTTGAAGAACTGCCCGTGCAGGTGCATGGGATGGAGGCGCGCGCTCGCGTTCACGAAGCGGAGCTTGGTGGGTCGGCCGAGCTGCAGCTTCGTCGGTGGATCGTGCTTCGCGTGTCCGTCGTCGTGGACCATCGCCTTGCCATTGATCTGCCACTCGATGCCCGCGCGTCCGCCGCGGGTGGCGTTGAGCTCGAAGACGTGGTCGGGCTCGAGCGCCGACGCGTTGGTCCACGCTGGGACCTCACGGAACTCGCGTGCGGCGAGCGGCGCGCTCTCGACCTTCCCGTCGACACGCAGTGTCGCGAGCACGAAGGGCCTGCGCGTGAAGCGGTCGACCACGTCGATCGTTCCAGTCGCATCCGCGGGAACACGCAGGAGAACGTCCGCGCGATTCCCGGGCGCCAGCTCCAGCTTCGTAGCCGGCAGCGGGCGCGAGGTCGGAACGCCGTCGAACGCCACCACGTTCGCATCGAGCGCTGACAAGTCGGGAGCGAAGATGCGGCCGTTCGCAGCGTTGAGCAGCCGTACCAGGACCGCTTCGCCTGCGCGAACATCGACCGTGGGGCGGACCTTTCCATTCACGGTCGAAAGCTGTCCCCAGCGTCCGTCGTGCGCGAGATCGTGGCGGGTCACGAATTCGGGATCGATCTGGCCATCCTCGGCGAGGCGCCAATCGTCGAGGAGCCAGACCAGCTCGCGCTCTCTCGGCTTGTCGTCGCGCGGCTCGACGATGAGCACGCCGTGGAGGCCACGCTCGACCTGCTCGCTGCCGCGTACGTGAGGGTGGAACCAGAAGGTGCCGGCGTCCGGCAGCACGAACTCGTAGGTGAAGGACGCGCCCGACGCGATCGGTGGCTGCGTCACGCCGGGTACGCCGTCCATGCCGTTCGGTAGACGTAGCCCGTGCCAGTGAATCGTCGTGGGCTGCGGAAGCTCGTTGCGCAGCCGAACGCGGAGCTTGTCCCCAGCGCGGGCGCGGATGGTCGGGCCGGGGACCTGGCCGTTGTAGGCCCAAACGTCGAGCGGGCGTCCGTCGAGGAGCTGAACCGTGCCGGGAGCCGCAACGAGCTCGACTTCGTGCACCTTCCCGGACGGTCGGTTACGCGGGATCGTCGCGCCCGCCTCTGCGAGGAGCGCAGCGCGTTCCGGCTCCAGGACGGGAGCTTGCTCTCGTGGCCACAACACCGTGACCGAGACAGCTACAGCCGCCGCGGCTCCTGCCAGCAACATCCATCGGCGCATCGAGTTCACCTGCCCGGTATCCGTCGAACGACCAACGCGCCACGCGTCAGACCATTCCAGGTACCGTAGAGGCCGATGGGAGTCGTGTCGAAAGTGGCCGCCTTCCTCGGCTCAGCCGGCTGCGTGTTCTCGGCCGAAGGCGAGTGAGCTCGAGGATGAGCTGAGCGGCTGCGCTCGACGAGGCGTTCGCGGCGCTCGGGGCCGCGAACGAGCCTATCGGGACGCTCCCATACCGAGGCCTCGTCATTCTCCGTGCTCCGCGTCGAGCATCTCGCGTCCAGTCGCGGTCGGCTTCGGCCCGATCTTGCTCCACACCGCGAGGAGGCGAAGCGGCGATCAAAGCAGGGGGAGCTTTACCGGTTTCGACCTCGCATTGTGGTGGAGGCTCACGTTGAAGTCGGCGGCCGGGTAGGCCCCCCGTCCGGGACGGATCGAGACGGTCCTCCACCACATAACAACCGTGAGTGTCGATCGGCAGGCCAGGGAAATCGGTTTTTTTTAAGAATGCCGAAACGTAGGCCGATTCGCCTGGTTCGGTGTCGATCATGACGTAGCCGCGTCCCGTTGCCGGCCCCGCGTCCGCTTCGCTTTCGCCGCTATCCTGAGCTCCAGAATCGAGGGAGCCCTCTGGCTCGGTGCCTGGCGGCGCGACGCTATCTTGCTGGCAGGCCGCGCTGCCGAGGAGGAGGGGAACAACGGATCCTGCCACGAGCCACATGCGACTTCATGAGCTCATGGTAAGCACGTCCCAAGCCAAATTCACAAACCATTGATTGTCGAGCGACTTGCTGCGGAGAGCACGCTTCGTTCGTCGCCCCGTCAGTGAAGTAGCAGCCCGCCGTCAAGCTTCTGACCGCGCGCCCGTGTGCAGCCTGCTGCCTTCGTGCTCCTAGTGGCAATTGCCTCTCGTATATCGAGGGATTCAGTCGATCATCGGAGCCCGCAAGCGCAATGAACCCGACTCCGGTCGTTCCGGAGACGCTCGAATGAGTACGCGCGCACGCTGAGGAGCGCCGAGCTACGCCGCGCGATTCCGCTCGTCGGTTCCACGTTGCTCGGCGACCTCATCTGGATCGCCCGGCACGCAGTAGCGCCGCCGCGCCGAACGGTTCAGCTCGCAGCCGAAGCCCTCGCTCGTTCCCCCGACAAGGCGATCGTGGGGCGCGACACAGCTTGTGCCACGTCGAGCTCGGAATCCCGCGTTCTCCGCGGAATAGCCGAGTGGCTCGGGCTTTGCTGGGCGTGGGCGTGCTCCAACTCCGGGCGATCGAGCCTGCCCCGACGAACGACGCCCCCGAACCGGGCGATGTGCATATGACACTACGCCTGCCGAGCGCGAAGGTCGTGCGGGCGGCCATCATCTGCTTCATCGCGGCGGTCGCCGCGCTCCACCTCGCGTACTACTTTCCCCGGGTCGTCGACGATCTGTTCATCTCGCTCCGATATGCCGAGAACCTCGCCGAGGGGAACGGTGCCGTCTACAACATCGGGGAGAAGGTCGAGGGGTACTCGAGCCCGATCTGGATGCTCCTGCAGGCGCTCGGGTTGCGCCTCGGCTTCGAAGGCGTCCTCTTTACAAAGGCTCTCGGGGTCGCTTCGTTCGCGTTTCTCTTCGTGGGCCTTCATCGGGTCGCGCGGGACGTGATGCGGATTGGACCGTGGGCTTCGTTCATCCCACTCGCCTGGCTCGCGGCGAACTCCTACGTCGTCAATTGGACGGTCCTCGGGCTCGAAACTCCGCTTCATCTCGCTGCCCTCGTGTGGACGATCGTGTGGCTACGTGCCTTCGACGCCGATTCCGGTTCGAGCGCAGCAAGCACGTCATCTGCGCCACGGCGAACGACGGCCTTCGCTGCCCTCTCGATGATCGTGCTCGGTCTTTCGCGCCCGGAGTCGCCGATGCTCCTCGCGATCCTCGTGGCCGAGTCGATTCTCGTCGCGCCGCGCTCGACGTGGCTGTCGAGGATCAAGGCCCGCGGCCCCGCGCTGCTCGTAGTCGCGGGCGTTCTCGGCCTCGGGCTCGCGGTCCGCTGGTCATACTACCACGATGTATTTGCCAATACCTATTACGTGAAGGGCAAAGGCGCGCACTTCGCCCTTTCGAAGCTCGGGGCCCTCCACGCCGAGGGCGTCGGGAGATTCGAGCGCGTCGTGTTCATCGTGGGAGCGGTCCTCGTCGGGCTCTTCGGGGTCATGCGCCGCCGCCTCGGGCCCTTCCTGGCAACCGCGGCGGTCATCGCCTTCACCACCACGGTGGAGCTGGATTGGATGCCGAGCCTCCGGCACCTTCTCCCGGTCACCATCCTGGCCCCGCTCGGCGTGGCTGCCGCGATCGACGTCCTCGTCCCGGGATCGAGGGATGGTCGCTTCAACCCCCTACGCCACGGCGGCGCCGCCGTCGCGCTGTCCGTCGTCGCCATCGGTGCCGTGGAGGTCGCGCGGCTCGACAATCGCTTGAGCCCGGCCGAAGCCAGCCCGGGGCGCTTTAGAAAAGCGAAGTCGTGGGAGAAGTGGAACGACACGCTCCTGGCGTATCGGCGAGTCGAGCCACCTCACGTGAAAGCCATGGGCGACTACGAGACGGGACAGATCACCCAGGTTTGGGGTGTCCTCGAGGCCTGCTCCGAGCCGATCGCCTCGAGCTGGTTCGTCGGACGCGACATCGGAGCCGTCGGCTACTACACGGGCGTTCGCGTCTACGACACCGCGGGACTCGTCACGCGTGAAGTGTCCCATGCCGAGCCGTGGATGCACCGGCGAGAGGTGACCGACGAGATGGCGCAGCTAATGATGGAGCGAAATCCGCTTGCCGGTGAAGTGTACGAGGGCTGGGACACGGCGCTCGGTCGCAATCCCGAGCTGCTCGGCGGCTATCGAATCCGCTTCGGCGGCGCGAAGCGCCCGCACGGCTTCGTTGCGACCAACCGCGTTCCCCCCAGCCGCGAGGAGAAGCTGGCTCGATATCGAAGCGTAGTGGACAAGTTTCCTCGCGCGTTCCACCTGCACACGCTCTACGGAGAATCCGTCGGAGCCGTCGTCGAGCGCCGGTATCGCATCGTCTCGACGTGAGCGGCGTTCATGACGCTCTCAGGCTTCTGAGTGCCATTCGCGAAGCCCGGCGCGCGTGTCGGGGACTCCGTGCCCCTCGAGTGCCGGTCGATGTCGTCGACACGTCGCGCGGGCCGGTGTCCCACGTGCAGGGGCGATCCCCGAGAGCGCGGTGCACATCCTGTCGCTCGAGCCGCCAGCGACCATGCGGACCGCATCGGGGCCCGACCTCTCCGCCGCGCCTGCGGCGTGTCGTGGCGATCCGGGCCCCGGTTCGAAGCTGTCACGCTTCTCGCGCACGAGCGCGCGCCCACCGGCGTTCGACGGACGGTCTCGCCGGGGCCGGTGCCTTGCACGGCGCGCGAGACGAAAGGAGCAACGGATGGCGGAGGCGCGCTCGATGGACCGGTACGTTCGAGGATCTCGCGGCACGAGGGCGTGGGCGGCGCTGCCGCTCGCTCTGGCCCTGCTCGCTGCGGCCCTGGGTTGCAAGCGAGACGAGAAGCCTACCCCGACGCAGACCACCGGGGCGCCGATGGTGTTGCCGACGGCCAGCGCGCCGTTCGCGGCGCCGCCGGTCCTCCCCGGCACGCCCGACGTGCCCGCGCTGGTCGCCGCCGTGCGCCCTTCGGTCGTGAACATCACCTCCGAGACCGAGGTCCAGCGCCCGATGACCGTCGACCCGTTCGAGTTCTTCTTCGGGCGACGCGGTCGGCGCGGTGGAGAGGATCAGGTCATCAAGCGACGAGCGCTCGGCTCGGGCTTCATCGTCGACAACGCCGGCCACGTCGCGACCAACGCGCACGTCGTCGCCGACGCGACCGCCGTTCGCGTGAAGCTCGCGGACGGTCGGGAGCTGCCGGCGACAGTGAGGGGCGTCGACGAGCGGCTCGACCTCGCCGTGCTCGAGATCCAGGGAGCGAAGGATCTGTCGTTCGTCTCGCTCGGGTCGAACGACGCGATCAATGTCGGCGAGTATGTCGTCGCGATCGGCAATCCCTTCGGTCTCGGTGACACCGTCACGATGGGCATCGTGAGCGCCAAGGGACGCGAGCTCGGCGCCGGTCCGTACGACGACTTCATCCAGACGGACGCGTCGATCAACCCGGGCAACAGCGGCGGTCCGCTCTTCAACCTCCGGGGGCAGGTGATCGGCATCAACACCGCGATCAACCCTTCCGGTCAAGGCATCGGCTTCGCGATCCCGATCGACTCGCTGAAGGACGTCCTCCCGCAGCTGGTCGCGACCGGGAGGGTGCAGCGTGGTCGTCTCGGCGTCCTGATCCAGCCGGTGGACGCGGCGATGGCCAAGGCACTCGGCCTGCCGCAGACGTCGGGCGCGCTCGTCAGCGATGTCGACCCCGGCGGACCGGCGGTGCGCGCAGGCATCGAGCCCGGTGACGTCATCGTCGCCGTCGAGGGGACGCCAATCGTGGTGGCGCACGACCTGCCGAGGCAGATCGCGCGGCGCAAGCCCGGCGAGAAGGTGTCGATCGAGGTCCGGGGCAAGAAGGGGACGCGCACCGTCTCGGCCTCCCTCGACGAGCTGAGGGACGACTCGTCGCGTCCAGCGAAGCAGGAGGCGCCGAGGGCTCCGAGTGAGAAGCACGGGCTCGGAGTGGCGATCGCCGAGGACCCGCGGCTCGGCGTCGTGATCACGGAAGTGGATCAGGGCGCGCCGGCAGCCGGTCAACTCGACGTGGGAGACGTGATCGTCGAGGTCGACGGTGTCCCGATCAAGTCCGTACGCGAGGCGGCGGAGCGTATCCGCAAGGTGCCGCCCGATCGTCCCATCCTCCTGCGCGTGCGCCGCGACGGGAAGACCCGCTTCGTCGCGATTGATCGCAAGTCGCCGTGAAACGCTCAGTACCGAGCGCGCCGCGACTTCGCCTCCAGCGCTCACGCGACTGAGCGCGTCGTCGGGAGCGTGCACGCCGAGCCCGCGTCGGCATCGTCACGACCGGAGCCGGACGTGCACGTGGTCTCTGTGCATCAGCGGCCGCCCCTGCGTCGATGGCCTGACCCTCTCTCGTGTGTCAGGCCGCTCCCGCCGAAGCACGAAGCCGGCGGCTGCGCGGCATCCCCCGTCCGACGCCGCGCAGCCTACCAAGCTCCGTGGCGGCTTACCTTCTCAGAGCTTCTCGACCGAGCTCCTCAGATCCGAAAGCTCCTTGTCGACACGCGTCTTCGTGTCGTCCCACGTGCTCGCTGGCGCGCTCTCGAGAGCACGCGCATCGGTTGCAAGCGAGGCGCGGTGAGCACGAATGGACGGGAGGCTCGCGTCGAGCTTTTCCTTCTCCTTGCCCATGGCCGCTTTCGACTTTGCCTCGAGCACGTCGATCTTTTTGTCGACGTCGATGAGCTCGGACTCGAGCTTGTGGCGGTAGTCTTCGCGCCGCTGGCTGAAGTCCTTCTGCGCGGCGGCGATCTTCTTGTCGGCCTCGAGCTGCGCGCTGGTCGTCTCGACGTTTGCCTCGTTCTTGGCTTCGGCGATCTTCTTGTTCGCCTCGGCCTGGGCCTCGTTTGCCTTCGCCTGGTCGTCGGCGGCGCGGTCGCAGCCGGTTACGAGAGAGAGGCAGATGGCGAAGGAGCCAGCCGCAGAAGAGAGAATGAACGTTCGCATCATTTATTGTCCTTGAGGATGGGAAGTGGGACGACGCGTCGTCGGACGCAACTTCGGCAATTCAGCAATCAGCAACGCCATGGCGTACGGCCGTGGCGCACGAGTTTGGCGCGTGACTACCGGTGTGACGCCGGCTGTGCGTTTGGGACCGCCTTCTCGGGAAGAGTCGAGATGTCCTCCGCGCGGGCCAACTTGTAGATCGCCTCCACGCGCTTGCGCTGATCGGGGGCTTCGACGTGCGTGGCGATGAGGACATTGCCGCCCTTGATCTTGCCCTCGTACTTGCGGGCCTCGATCTCGGAAATTTCCATGCCGATCAAAGCGCCCGTGAGGCCCCCGACGCCTGCGCCTACGGCAGCGCCGCTCAGCGCGCCCATGAGCGGGCCCGCCGCGATGAACGGGCCGAGGCCGGGAATCGCGAGCGCGCCGATGCCCGCGAGCAGGCCGACCGTTCCGCCGAGCACGCTGCCGGTTCCTGCTCCTGCAACCGCACCCTCCGGGGCCTTCGTGTCGTGCTCGTGCGCGAAGTCCGCCGTCCCCTGCTTGTCGGGGAAGAGGACGGAGATGTCGTTTGGTGAAAAGCCAGCGCTCTGCAGCTGCGCGATCATCGCCTCGGCTTGGTCCGGGCGCTGGACGATGCACATGACGGCCTTCTTCATTTGGATACTCCTTGATTCGGAATTGACGGATGATTGATTGTCGAAACGTTCACTTCTTCACGTCGAGCTGGTTGTCGACGGCCGACACTCCGGGCGTCGCCTTCGCCTCGATGGCGCTCCTCTCGACGTCGCTCTCGACCCGCCCGCGCAGCGTGACCTTGCCGTCGACCGTGACGATCTTGACGTTCTTCGCGGTGAACGAGAGAGCCTTGTCAGCTACGACCGAGCGCCGGAGCGCCGCGGTGATCTCGCGGTCGTTTCCGCCTCCTTGATCGGTCGGGGTCACCGCCCCCTGGCGATCGCGATCGTTGATGTTCGTGTTGTCTGCATCCCTGGAGCCACCGGCGACTCTCGGAGCCCCGCCTGTGACCGGCGCGACGATCGACGCGGGCTTCGGTTCCACGCCCGTGGCATCGACCGGCTCGTATGTGCTCCCGTCCGATCCGGGGGGGCCCGGCGCGTCGGCCGTCGCCGTCATGCTCGCTGTCGACCGCGCGGTGCTCGCCTCGCTGGTGCTCGTCTCGTCGCGCGTGCCGGGTGCCCGCGTGGAGGCCGTCTCCGCGGTCGACGTCATCGTGGCCGTGGATGCCGATGGAGCGCCCGCCGGACGACTCTCACCGCAGGCGGCCGCTCCGATCGTACAGAGCACTCCGACCAGTACCTTCTTCATGCATCTTCCTCCGTGCTGGGTGGCGCACCGAGGCTCAGCAAGGCGTGCGCCACGCGGGAGACAGAAGCGAGATCGCAGGGGGATACCGCCACTCGTGCGGCGGTATCGCCCGGGCCCGGGCGCGCTTCTGGTGCTGGTTCGTCACACGCGGCGTCGAGCGTGTGGCGCATCCGCGCGATGCGCGACCGCTGGCGGCGGTGAGGACCAGCGTGCTTCAGGAGGCGCTCGCTGTGTTACCGCACGCCGACCCGCGCGGACGACAGCTCGGCGACGACGAACGGATCGGAGCAAACGCGGACCGACGTGTTCGGTTGGCGGCGTACCTGGAGCACGCTCGCAAGTACCGGCGTCGAGGGTGCGGTGGGCGACATGACACGCGTGGAACGGCACTTGCCAGACGCGGTCACATGAACGCGATCAAGCTGCTCAAGGCGCAACACCGGAAGACCAAGGCCGCTCTCGAGAAAGGCGCGCACGGAAAGCTAGCTCCCGCCGAGTCGAAGAAGGCGGCCACCGAGCTCGTCGCCCACATGGTCATCGAGGAGCATGTCTTCTATCCCCGCGTGCGGGAGCTCGTGGAGGAGCTCGTCGGCGAGTCCCTCGAGGAACACGCGGTCGCGCGGTTCGAGCTCGCGCGGTGTCTCACGGCGCGCACCGACGACCAGACCAAGGCGCGCTTCACCGTCCTCAAAGAGCTCATCGAGCACCACATCGACGAGGAGGAGAAGGAGATGTTCCCGAAGGTGGAGGCGGAGATCTCGAACGAGGAGCTGACGCGCCTCGGCGAGCGCATGCGGAAGATGTTCGACGACGCCGTCGAGCGAGGACTCGATGCGCTCGTCACCCGTGCCACGCACGATCTCCGCCGCCCGAACGGCAGCAAACGCGCCAGCAAGAACGGCAGTAACGGCGCCGGCGAGAACGGCAGCAGAGGCGCTCGCGAGAACGGCAAGACCGGCAGCAAGAACGCCAATCGCACGACGAAGGCCCACGCGCTGCGGCGCGCGGCTTGATCGTGAACGCGCGGCTCGGGCAGTCGACGGGCGGCTTCGTCCGAGGCGCGCGCTCGAGGCTGATCGCGCGTGCGGCCTGATAGCGCACTGTCGTCGACGCTTCTTTCCTATTGCTCCCCTTAGTTGCGTCACCTACCAGAAGCCGCGTAATGCGAGGGACGCCATTCCGCTCCCCGAATGCGTCGGGGGGCCCTCACGGAGCGATGGATTCGTTCGACGACGTTGCTGCGCATCCAGGTGTGTGGAAGGTGTCCGCGCATCGGTTGCTCGAGCAGCACGGCTTGCCGGCCACGAAGAGATCGGGAGGCTCTGGAGGCTCGAGCTCTCCGTCTCTCCGTGGTGGACGCGCGGATGCAGGCGCAGCGGGCCGATGTTGGTGCCGCCGGTCGTGAGGTCGTTTCCGCCGGCAACGGCGCAGCAGGGCGGCTTGTCCTCGTCAACGACGAGCCCCTCGTGATCGAAAGTCCGCCAGAGACCAAAGCTCTGCCGAAGGAGGGTGCATGAACGCTCAGAGCCAGCTCACGTCGGGTCTGAAGGTGCTCATCGTCGACGACGCGACCGAGAGCGCGGACATGCTCGCCGACGTCGTCTCGGCGTTCGGGCACCGCGTGCGTGTGGCCCACCTCGGGTCCGTCGCGCTCGATCTCATCGACCAAGACGCGGCGGACCTCGCCTTCGTCGATCTGAGCTTGCCTGACGTCGAGGGATACGAGGTCGCCGAGAAGATCCGGCGCCGGCTCGGAGAGCGCTGCCGCATCGTGGCCCTGACCGGCTTTAGCGGAGCAAGTGAGCGCGAGGCCGCTCGCGACGCGGGCTGCGACGCGTTCCTCGTAAAACCCTTCCGCGTTTCGGAGATCGAGCAGCTGCTCGCCGCGGTGGCCTCTTCGAAGGCCCCCGATTGAGCACCGAGGACGGTCGCATCCTCTCCGAGGACACTCGCCCCGACGGGCTGTCCTTTCTCGAGGGCGGTGGCGAGATGGGCGCGCGCATGCGCTCGTTCGAATGGTCGAGGACGGCGGTCGGGCCCGTCCAGACGTGGCCGACGAGCCTCAAGACGATGGTCGGTGTGCTGCTTGCGAGCCGCTTCCCGATGCTCATCTGGTGGGGACCGGAGCTCGTCCATCTGTACAACGACGCTTATCGCCCGATGCTGGGCGACAAGCACCCGGCCTCGATCGGCGCGTCCGCGGCGGACGTGTGGGCCGAAATCTGGCACATCGTTGGTCCGCAAGCGACGGGCGTCCTCGGTGGCGGGCCAGCCACGTGGAACGAGGACCTGCTCCTCCCGATGAACCGGAAGGGGTACGTCGAGGAGACATATTTCACGTTCTCTTACAGCGCGATCCCCGGCGACGGCGGCAGGGTCGGTGGTGTCTTGGTCGCTGTCCACGAGACGACCGAGCACGTACAAGCGCAGCGGCAGCTCGAGATGCTGCGGGACCTCGCCTCCGCTTCGTCCGCCAAGACACCCGCCGAGGCCTGTCGAGCCGCCGCGGCGATCCTCGCAACGAACGACGCGGACGTCCCGTTCGCGCTTCTGTACTTGCTGGACGAAGAGGGCACCCACGGCGCCCTCGCCGCGACGGTCGGCCTGGAGACTCCCGACGAGCGGCGTGCGCCTTCCCGCATCTCCGTCGCGGCCTCCGCGGGCGTCGCATGGCCCCTCGAAGGCGCAACGGGGGCCGGCCTCGTCGTCGACGCGCTCGAGGAGCGCTTCGGTTCATTCCCGGGCGGCCGTTGGGGGCGCCCACCGCAGCGAGCCATCGTGCTCCGGCTCGCCGCCGGCGGCCACCGCTACGGCTTTCTCGTCGCTGGAATCAGCCCGGCCCGTGAGCTCGATGACCGCTATCAGGAGCTCTTCCGGCTCACGGCGGAGCGGATCGCGACGGCGATCGGGAGCGCACGCGCGTTCGATGAGCAGCGCAGACGCGCTGAGGCGCTCGCGGAGATCGATCGCGCGAAGACCGTCTTCTTCAGCAACATCAGCCATGAGTTCCGGACGCCGCTCACGTTGATGCTCGGACCGACGGAGGATCTGCTGACCGGCGCCTACGGCGAGCTCACCCCCGCGCAGCGCGCCCAGCTCGAGCTCCTACGGCGCAACGAGCTTCGCCTCCAGAGGCTCGTCAACGCGTTGCTCGAGTTCTCGAGGATCGAGGCGGGGCGCAGTCAGGCAAGGTTCGATCCGGTCGACCTGGCGGCGCTGACCCGCGACATAGCGAGCTCGTTTCGAGCCGCCATCGAGCGCGCTGGACTCGCGTTCATCGTCGAGTGCGCTCCGCTCGAGCGCCCCGCTGCCGTCGATGTCGGGATGTGGGAGCAGATCGTCTCGAACCTCCTCTCGAACGCATTCAAGTTCACGTTCGAGGGAGCGATCACGCTCGCGCTACAGGCCGTGGGCGACCAGGTCGTCCTCCAGGTGACGGACACCGGCGTGGGGGTACGCGCGGAGGACCTGCCTCGGCTCTTCGAGCGTTTCCATCGCGTCGAAGGGACGCGCGCTCGCACGCACGAAGGATCGGGGATCGGCCTCGCCCTCGTGCACGAGCTGGTCCGGCTGCACGGCGGGACGATCGAGGCAGAGAGCGCCTACGGCGTGGGCACCACCTTCAAGGCGACGATCCCGAGGCGCGCCGACGCCGCCGATCTCATGGCGAACGCCGCGCCGCGCCCTTCCGTAGCGTCGACGTTCGGGGAAGAGGCGCTGCGATGGCTCGCGCTCGACGCCCCGCCTTCGCACGGAGCCCCTGGGACGCGGACGGCACGGATCCTCGTTGCCGACGACAACGCCGACATGCGCGACTATCTTCGCCGCATCCTCGAGACGCGCTGGATCGTCGAGGTCGCTCCGGACGGCGAGGCCGCGCTCGACGCCGCTCGAGAGCGCCGTCCGGACGTCGTCCTCACCGACGTGATGATGCCCGCGATGGATGGTTTTCGACTGGTCGGGGCGCTGCGGGCGGATCCCGCCACGCGCGATGTTCCGGTCATCCTGCTCAGCGCTCGCGCAGGTGAGGAATCGCGCGTCGAGGGCCTCAGCTCAGGCGCGGACGACTACCTGGTGAAGCCATTCTCCGCGCGCGAGCTCGTCGCGCGCGTCGCCGTCCATGTCGATGCTTCGCGACTTCGCCGTGCGGTGGAGCTCGAACGAGCGAAGCTGCGCGCCGTCTTCGAGAGCGTACCCGCGATCATCTGCGTCCTCGCCGGGCCCGACCACGTGTTCGAGCTCGCGAACGCGCCGTACCTGCGGCTCATCGGCGATCGCCCGGTCATCGGTGTCCCGATTCGAGACGCTCTCCCGGAGCTCGAAGGGCAAGGGTACTTCGAGCTGCTCGACGACGTGTACCGAACTGGCGTGGAGTCCCAGGCCAGCGAAGCGAAGGTGATGCTTGCCCGTCCGGGTGGCGGGGAGCACGGAGAGGAGTTCGTGAACTTCGTCTACTGCCCTCGTCGCAATCTCGATGGCGCCGTCGACGGCATCCTCGTCTTCGGCTTCGTCGTCACCGAGCAGGTCGTCGCCCGACGCGAGATCGAAGACGGGCGCCGAGCGGCCGAGGCCGCACAACGGCGCGCAAAGTCCGCCACCTTCGCGCGCGACGAGTTCTTTTCCATCGCGTCGCACGAGCTTCGCACGCCCCTGACGACGCTCGGATTGCAGATCGACGGACTGATCCGGTCTCTGTCGGCGCATGCATCTTCGGCACCCGCGACCGGACGCGAGGCATCGACCGAGCGCTGGCTCGACAAAGCCAAGAAGCTCCGTGTTCAGGCGGACCGGCTCGAGCAGCTCATGGAGCCCATGCTGGACGCGGTCCGTCCGATACCCGAACGCACCGAGTCGGCGTGCGAGGAGCTCGATCTCGCGGCCGTCGCGCGCGAGGTGATCGACCGAGCACGGCGAGCGTCGAAGCGAGCGCAAGGGATGATCGAGCTCTCGACCGAGCCGGTCGTGGGGCGCTGGGATCGAAGGCAGCTCGAGCGCGTCCTCACCGAGCTCCTGTCGAACGCGCTCAAGTTCGGGCGCGACCGTTCGATCCGTGTCCGCGTCGAGGCGGCGGAGGGCTCGGCTCGGCTCATCGTGGCCGACCAGGGGATCGGCATCGCGCCCGACGATCACGGGCGGATCTTCGAGCGCTTCGAGCGCGCCACGTCCGCGCACCATTTCGGCGGGTTCGGGCTGGGCCTCTGGGTGGTGCGCGAGCTCGTCGACGCGATGCAGGGATCGGTCGACGTGGAGAGCGAGCCGGAGCGTGGGGCCACCTTCGTCGTGCGACTGCCGAGGCGATCATGACCGAGGCGACGTACGTGATGGTCGTCGATGACGACGAGGCGCTCCGCGAGAGTGTATGCGAGCTCCTCGTTGAGGATGGATTTCGAGCCGTGTGCGTCGAGGACGGCGATGCGGCCCTCAGCAGGCTTCGCACGGATCCGGACAAGCCCGACGTCATCCTGCTCGATCTGATGATGCCGGTGATGAATGGCTGGGAGTTTCGCGAAGAGCAGCTCCGCGACCCCGGCCTCGCGCGCATCCCCGTCGTCCTCATGACGGCGCGTCGCGATGTCGACGCAGCGCCGGGCGCCGAGGTCCTCCACAAGCCGATCAAGCTCGACAAGCTCCTCGACGCCGTCCGTCGCCAGGCCGCGCGCGCGAAGAGAGGCGGCGAGGTCGCGCCCCCCGTGCGCACGCATTGGGAGGAGGCGCCCAGAGCCGCTCGCCCGCCCGGCCTCCGCGGCGAGGCGCCGGAACGCGCGGACGGCCGCTCGCTGTTTTCTGGCGGTGGCGAGCTCGGCCGGCGCATGGCGGCGATGGATTGGGCGAAGACGGCCCTCGGTCCGGTCGAAGCATGGCCGAGGAGTCTCCGCACCTGCGTGCGCATCGTGCTCACGTCGCGCCAGCCGATGTTCGTCTGGTGGGGTGAGGGCCTCGTCAACCTCTACAACGACGCCTACACATCGATCATCGGCGGCAAGCACCCCGAAGCGCTCGGGCAGCCCGCGGCGCAGGTGTGGCGCGAGCTGTGGGACGAGATCGGCCCACGCGCCGAGCGCGCGATGCGCGCGAGCGAAGGCACGTACGACGAAGCGCTCCTGCTCATCATGGAGCGCCACGGGTACCCGGAGGAGACCTATTACACGTTCTCGTACAGCCCCGTGCCCAATGACGAGGGAGGCACGGGCGGGATCCTCTGCGCGAACACGGACGATACCCAGCGGATCGTCGGCAAGCGGCAGCTCTCGCTTCTACGTGAGCTCGCAGGCCGCACGACCGAGGATCGTACGGTCGCTGACGTGTCTGCGAGCAGCGCGACCGCGCTCGCGACCAATCCGCGGGACCTGCCCTTCGCGCTCGTCTACGTGCTCGCGGACGACGGACGGACCGCTCGGCTCGAAACAGCGGCTGGGATCGACCGCGGCGGTCGCGCCGCCCCCGAGTACATCGACGTGGACGATGCTTCGTCGTGGCCGGTGGGAGAGGTCCTTCAGCGCCGGGTGACTCGGGTGGTGACGGACCTCGAATCGCGCTTTGGCCCACTCCCCACGGGAGCGTGGAACAGGCCTCCCGCGTCGGCAGCGCTCGTCCCGATCGCACCTTCGACCGAGACGGGGCGCGCCGGCGTCCTCGTCGTCGGCATGAACCCGTATCGGCTCTTTGATGACGGCTACCGAGGCTTCCTCGAGCTCGTCGCCGCGCACCTCGCCGCGAGCCTCGCGAACGCGCAGGCGCACGAAGAGGAGAAAAGGCGCGCCGAGGCGCTCGCGGAGCTCGATCGAGCGAAGACGGCGTTCTTCAGCAACGTGAGCCACGAGTTTCGAACACCGCTCACGCTCATGCTCGGGCCGACGCGCGATCTGCTCGCGGGCGTTCACGGGGAGATCGCGCCCGAGCAACGCGAGCAGCTCGACGTCTTGCATCGGAACGGGCTCAGGCTCCAGAAGCTCGTCAATGCGCTGCTCGACTTCTCCCGCCTCGAAGCCGGGCGCGTCGACGCATGTTACGAGGAGACCGACCTCGCGGCCGTCACACGCGAGATCGCCAGTGGGTTCCAGTCCGCGTTCGAGCGCGTCGGGTTGGGATTCGTGATCGACTGCGCGCCGGTCGACGAACCTGTCTTCGTCGACCGGGACATGTGGGAGAAGATCGTCCTCAACCTGCTCTCGAACGCGCTCAAGTTCACGTTCGACGGGCGTATCGAGCTGTCGCTCCGCGACGAAGGCGACCGCGTCGCGCTCCGCGTCACGGATACCGGCGTGGGCATCGACGCGAGTGACGTGCCGCGTCTGTTCGTGCGCTTCCAGCGCATTGGGGTAGCTCGAGCTCGCACGCACGAAGGGTCCGGGATCGGCCTCGCCCTCGTCCAGGAGCTCGCCAGGCTTCATGGTGGGGCCGCTACGGTGGAGAGCATCCTGGGCGAGGGGACGACATTCACGGTCACGATCCCGAAGGGCGTGACCCACCTGCCCAAGGATCGACTGAACACTGCTCGCGACCGCGCGTCGACCGCGGCCGGGGCGACGCCGTTCGTCGAGGAGGCCCTTCGGTGGGGCCCCGCCGAATTCGACGACGCAGCCGGCCGCTCGTCCTCCTCGATGGGCGACGCGCGCGACGACCGCCGCGCCACGAACTCGCTGCCGACCAAGCGGATCCTCCTCGCGGACGACAACGCGGACATGCGCGACTACGTGCGTCGCCACCTCGAGCGGCACTGGCAGGTCGAGTCGGTCGAAGACGGCGCCCGGGCGCTCGCCGCCGCGCGCTCCCATCCGCCGGATCTAATCGTGACGGACGTGATGATGCCCGAGCTCGACGGATTCGAGCTCCTCCGTGAGCTCCGGAGCGACGACCGGACGAGGGGCATCCCGGTCATCATGCTCTCCGCTCGCGCCGGCGACGAAGCCAAAGTCGAAGGGCTCGCGTCGGGCGCCGAGGACTACCTGACGAAGCCCTTCTCCGCGCGCGAGCTCGTGGCGCGCGTGAGGACGCATCTCGAGCTCGCGCAGCTACGGAACGAGATCCACGCGCAACAGCACCACCTCTACTTGCTCTTCAGCGAGGCGCCGGCTCCGATCGCGGTGTTGAGAGGCGAACAGCTCGTGTTCGAGATGGCCAACGCGCTCTACCTCACGCTCTGCGGCCGAGACGACATCGTCGGCAAGCCGCTCCTCCAGGTGCTACCCGAGCTCGAGGGGCAGGGGGTGAACGAGCTCCTCCTCGAGGTCATGCGCACCGGCGAGGCGTACGTCGGGACGGAGATGCTCCTCAAGCTCGATCGCGACGGGGACGGGGTGCTGCACGACACGTTCTGGACGTTCACCTATGCACCTCTCCGGAGCCCGAGCGGCGTCGTCGACCGCGTCATGGCGTTCTGCAACGATGTCACCGAGCAAGCCCTCGCTCGATGGCGAGTGGAAGAGAACCAGGAGCGCTTCTGGCGGATCATCACTCAGGTCCGGGCGGGGATCGCGGAGACCGATCTCACGGGCCGCGTCACGCTGACCAACGCTCGGTACCGCGAGCTGGTCGGGCGCTCCGAGGAGGAGCTCCATCAGCTCCGACTGCTCGACTTCACGCACGAGGACGACCTGGCGCGCAGCCAGGCGGCATTCACGAAGCTCCTCGAGGACGGGGTGCCGTTCGAGATCGAGAAGCGATACTTGAAGCCCGATGGCTCGATCGTCTGGGTGCAGAAGAGCGCGTCGCGGATCGAGGACGAGAGCGGGCAGCCGCGGGGCGCGGCCGTCGTCACGATCGACATCACGCAGCGCAAGTACGCCGAGCGTGCGCTGAAGGAGAGCGAGGAGCGTTTCCGCAACATGGCCGAGCACGCGCCGGTGATGGTGTGGGTCACCGGGCCCGATGGTCGCTGCACGTACCTCAGCCGGAGCTGGTACGCATTCACGGGCCAGGCACCAGGCGCTGGCCTCGGCTTCGGTCGGCTCGACGTCGTTCATCCGGAGGACCGAACCCAGGTCGAGCGGATGCTTACGCTCTCGAAGGGACCGCACGAGTCCTTTCGTGTCGAGTACCGCGTCCGCTGCGCGCACGGCGGCTACGGCTGGGTGCTCGACTCCGCCGCCCCGACGTTTGGCACGAACGGCGAGCTCCTCGGGTACATCGGGTCGGTCCTCGACGTCTCCGCGCAGAAGCTCGTCGCGCGCGAACGAGAAGCGCGCGTCGCCGAGATGGAGAGGGCCGTGCGCTTCAGCGAGATGTTCATCGGGATACTCGGTCACGACCTGCGGAACCCGCTGAGCGCGATCACGATGGCAGCGAACCTGCTCGAGGGACGCGCCGACTCGGACAAGATTGCGAAGCCCGTGAGCCGGATCGCCGTCAGCGCGGACCGCATGGAACGGATGATCTCGCAGCTGCTCGACTTCACTCGCATCCGTTTGGGGCATGGGCTTCCGTTGCAACGCTCACGCGTCGACCTCGCCGCGCTCTGCCGGTGCGTGATCGAGGAGCTCGAGCCCGTGCAGAAGCGGGAGATCCGGCTCGAGGTGATCGGCGACGTGACCGGCGAGTGGGATGGCGATCGCCTCTCTCAGCTCGTGTCGAACCTGGCGGCGAACGCTTGCCAGCACGGCACGCCCGGCGCAGAAGTGTCGATTCGCATCGAGGGCTTTCCCGGCGACGGCGTTCGCGTGGAGATTCAGAACCGGGGGGCGGTCCCTCCAGAGCTCCTTCCCGTCCTGTTCGAACCCCTCCGCCACTCAGGGGAGCGGCCGGCGAAGCGGCTCGGCTCGAGTGGTCTCGGCCTCGGCCTCTACATCACCCAGCAGATCGCCGTCGCGCACGGCGGCAGCATCCGCGTCGAGTCGAGCGACGGCGCGCAGACGCGCTTCGTCGTGGAGCTCCCGCGAACGGCTCCGCAGGCGACCACACCCGTGTTCGACGTGAACCTGACCGCGTGCGGCAGCCCAACGACGCAGAACGATACAACGGAGAGCTTCGACTGAAACGATGCACCCCTCACGAAGCACGACGCGCGCAAGCTTGCATGTCGCGATCGCCGCATCCACGGCCGCGATCTTCATCGCCGACTTGAAGCTCCCGCTCGGGATCACCGTCTGGGTCCTCTACTTCGGGCCGATCGCGCTCGGCACCTTCGCGCGGCGGCCGAGCGTGCCGTTCGTTACGGCAGCGGTTTGCTCCGCGATGCTGGTGGCGGGCTACGTCTTCTCTCCCGCTCCCGGTACCGAGGTCGCCGCCTACTCCAAGCTCAATCGCTCTTTCTGCTTCGTCACGCTCTGGGCCGCGGCGATCATCGGCCAGCGCTTCATCGTCGCGCGCCTGGCCGTCGAGCGTGAGAACTGGTTCAAGACGGCGCAGACCGGCCTCGCGCCGAGCTTGATAGGCGAGCTGACCCACGAGCAGCTCGGCGAGAACGTCCTCACCTTCCTCGCGCGGTACCTCGGCGCGCAGGTCGGCGCCGTCTACGTCGGGCTGGACGATGGTTCGTTCCGGCGATTCGCCTCGTACGCCCTCGCGCCGTCGGCGGCCGGGCCGGACCGCGTGCGCGCCGGCGAAGGGTTGGTCGGCCAAGCCGCCCGCGACAATCGATTGCTTCACGTCACGGGCGTGCCCGAGAAGTACCTCGACGTTCGCTCCGGACTCGGCGGACATCGCCCGCGGCAGCTCGTGGTCGCGCCCGCCTCGACGGACGGAAAGGTCGAAGCCGTCATCGAGCTCGGGACGCTGAACGCGTTCGACTCCGAACACCTCGAGCTCCTGTCGCGCGTTTCGGAGGCGATCGCCTCCTCCGTCCGCACCATCGGCTTCCGCACGCGCCAGCGCGAGCTCCTCGAGGAGACGCAGCGCCAGGCCGAGGAGCTCCAGACGCAGCAGGAGGAGCTCCGCGTCCAGAACGAAGAGCTCGAACAGCAAACGCGCGCGCTCCAGGAGGCGCACGCGGGCCTCGAGAACCAGCAGAGCGAGCTCGTGCAGATCAACGCGCAGCTCGAGATGCAGGCCCAGGTGCTCGAACGCGAGCGTGACGGGCTCGCGCATGCACAAGGGGAGCTGCAGCGCGCCAATACGTACAAATCCGAGTTCCTCGCGAACATGTCGCACGAGCTTCGGACCCCGCTCAACAGCTCCCTCATCCTCGCGAAGCTCCTCGTCGACAACCGGCAAGGCAACCTTACGGCGGACCAGATCAAATTCGCGCAGACGATCTACTCGGCAGGAAACGATCTGCTCACGCTGATCAACGACATCCTCGACCTCTCGAAAATCGAGGCCGGCAAGCTCGACGTGCGGCCGGAAGCCGTCCCGCTCGCGCGCCTGCTCGACGAGCTCTCGGCGACGTTCAAGCCGGTTGCGCAGCAGCGAAGGCTCGAGCTCGCCACCGGCGCGGAACCCGAGTTGCCGGCTGCGATCCACACCGATCCAACGCGGCTCCAGCAGATCTTGAACAACCTGCTCTCGAACGCGCTGAAGTTCACCGAGCGAGGCGGCGTCTCGCTTCACGTTCGGCGCGCGTCCGACGGGCGAATTGCCTTCGACGTTCGGGATACGGGCATCGGCGTGCCGATCGATCAGCAGGAGGTCATCTTCGAGGCGTTTCGCCAGGCCGACGGGACGACGAACCGAAAGTATGGCGGAACCGGCCTCGGCCTGTCGATCTCGCGCGATCTCGCGCGTCTGCTCGGCGGCGACCTCATCGTCGAGAGCGCGCCTGGACGCGGTAGCACGTTCACGCTCCGCGTGCCGGAGCGTTACGTCGAGCGCGAGCTCTCGCCGGAGCCGAACGTGCGGGGCACCCCCGAGCGCCGACGGAGCGCGCCCGTCGGGAGCTCGCCGCGCACCGTGCCGGACGTGCCCGCGGTACCGGACGACCGGGAGAAGATCCACCACGGCTCGCGGAGCATCCTCATCATCGAAGACGATCCCGCCTTCGTCCGCGTCCTCCAGGACCTCGTTCACGAGCTCGACTTCCAGGCGCTCGTCGCCCAGAGCGGAGATGAAGGCCTCGCGATGGCGGAGAAGTACCGGCCGAGCGCGATCGTGCTCGACGTTGGGCTCCCGGACCGCTCGGGGCTTTCGGTGCTCGATGCGCTGAAGCACGGGTCGGCGACGCGGCACATCCCCGTCCATGTCATCTCCGTGTCTGACTACACTCAGACGGCGCTCGAGATGGGCGCCGTCGGGTACGCGATCAAGCCGGTCAAGCGCGAGCAGATCGTCGATGCGCTCGCAAAGCTCGAGGCGAAGTTTACGCAGAAGCTTCGCCGCGTCCTCGTAGTCGAAGACGACGCGGCTCTCCGCGAGAGCACGTGTCGACTGCTCTCCGGCGGTGACGTGGAGACGGTCGGCGCCGGCACCGCCAAAGGCGCCCTCGAGCAGCTCCGTACCTCCACCTTCGACTGTATGGTGCTCGACTTGACCCTTCCGGACCGGACCGGCTTCGAGCTCCTCGAAGAGATGGCCGCGCAGGACCAGTACGCGTTCCCGCCGGTCATCGTGTACACGGGCCGGTCGCTCTCTCTCGACGAAGAACAGCAGCTCCGGCGCTTCTCTCACAGCATCATCATCAAGGGGGCACGTTCGCCCGAGCGGCTGCTCGACGAGGTCATGCTCTTCGTCCACCAGGTCGAGGCCGAGCTGCCGCCGGAGCGCCAACGGATGCTCCGCGACGCCCGCCACCGTGAAGCGGTGTTTGAGGGGCGGCGCGTCCTCATCGTCGAAGACGACGTCCGCAACATCTTCGCGCTCACCAGCGTGCTCGAGCCGAAGGGGGCCAAGGTCGAGATCGCGCGCAACGGTCGCGAAGCGCTGGAGCACCTCGCGGGCAAGCCGGGCGTCGACTTGATCCTCATGGACATCATGATGCCGGAGATGGATGGGATCGAGGCCACGCGGGAGATCCGCAAGCGACCCGAGCACGCGAAGCTCCCGATCATCGCGTTGACGGCCAAGGCGATGCCGGACGACCGCGAGAAGTGCCTCGCGGCCGGCGCGAACGACTACATCGCCAAACCGCTCGACGTCGACAGGTTCCTGTCCCTCGCTCGGGTATGGCTGCCGCGATGACGACCCGACCGGATGCGGACATCGAGCTCGGGCTCCTGCTCGACGCGATCTTCGAGAAGTACCACTACGATTTTCGCGGCTACGCCGAGGCCTCGCTCAAGCGGCGCGTCATGTCGGCGCTCCCGCGCTTCGGGTGCGAGACGATCTCGCGGCTGCAGGAGCGTGTCCTCCACGAGCCGAACGTCTTCGCGGCGCTGCTCGGGTTCATGACGGTCCAGGTCACGGATCTGTTCCGCGATCCGTCCTACTTCCGAGCGATCCGCGAGAAGGTGGTGCCGTATCTCCGGACCTATCCGTCGCTCAAGCTCTGGGTCGCCGGGTGCGCCACGGGCGAGGAAGCCTACTCGCTCGCGATCTTGCTGGCAGAGGAGGGGCTCCTCGAGCGGACGCTGATCTACGCGACGGACATCCACCCAGACAGCCTTCGTATCGCGCAAGACGGGGTCTACCCACTCGACCGGTTCGCGCGTTTCAGCGAGAACTACCTCCTTGCGGGGGGTCGGGGGTCGCTCTCGTACTACTACACGGCGAGATACGCGTCGGCCGTGCTCGACCGCGCGCTGAAGGCCGCGATCCTCTTCTCCGATCACAGCCTGGCGACGGACAGCGCGTTCGCCGAGGTTGCGCTCGTCTCGTGTCGCAACGTCCTCATCTACTTCGAACGGGAGCTGCAGGAGCGGGCGATCGGCGTGCTCCGTGACTCGCTCTGCCGGAGGGGCTTCCTCGGCCTCGGCACGAAGGAGACGCTCCGGTTCTCGGCGCACGCCGGCGCCTTCTCCGACTTCGTCCCCGAGGAGCGGATTTACCAGCGCACGTGGGAGGCGACATGGCGCACGCGATCGAAGCAGTCGTGAGTGGAGGATTGGCGAGCGTGCTGCACGTGCACTTCTACGAATCCGCGGCGGACACGTACGGGCCTCGTCTCGCCGAGATCCTGCCATCGGGTGCGGAGGACGGCGCCCGTGGGCTCGCCGCGATCAGGGACGGGGGAGGAGCGACCGTCGTTCAAGCCCCGGAGACGTCGATGGCGCACACCGTGCCCGACGCTGTCGTGCGCGTCGGGTCGGCGGGGCAAGCGCTGCCGACTCGCGAGGTAGGCGCCTGGCTCACTCGCCTTGCCCTCCGGACGGAAAGGACAAACGACGCTCCATGATGGCCGAACCGATCCACTTTCTGATCGTCGACGATACCGAGGATAACCTCGTCGCACTCGAGGCTCTCCTTCGTCGCGACGGGCTCACGATCCTCAAGGCCCGCTCGGGGGCCGAGGCGCTCGAGTTGCTCCTCGCCCACGAGGTCGCCCTCGCTCTCGTCGACGTCCAGATGCCCGAGATGGACGGGTTCGAGCTCGCCGAGCTGATGCGCGGAGCGGAACGGACGAAGCACGTCCCGATCATCTTCGTCACCGCCGGGTCGCGCGATCCCCAGTGCGTGTTTCGAGGCTACGAGACCGGAGCGGTCGACTTCTTGTTCAAGCCGCTCGACCCGCACGTGCTCCGGGGGAAGGCCGACGTGTTCTTCGAGCTTCACCGCCAGCGAAACGAGCTCGCGAGCGCCCTTCGCCTCAACGAGATCTTCGTCGGGATCCTCGGCCACGACCTGCGCAATCCCCTCAGCGCCGTCCTCGCTGGCGCCCAGCTCCTCGAGCGCCAGGTATCCGGGGACGCGCAGCTCCGCACGCTCCAGAGGATGACCGCTGCGGGCAATCGAATGACGGAGATGATCGAGCAGCTGTTGGATTTGACGCGCGCGCGCCTCGCGGGCGGTCTCGGGTTCTTGCGGACGCGCAAGCCCCTGGACGTTCGGGCGCTGGTCGAACGCACGGCAGAGGAGCTCCAGCAATCGCATCCAGAGCGTCAGGTCGTCGTCGAGACCGTCGGCGACTGCTCCACAGTCGGCGACGCAGACCGCTTGCTCCAGCTCCTATCGAACCTCGTCGCGAACGCGCTCGAGCACGGCACGGCAGGCTCGCCCGTCGTGGTCACCGTTCGCGGGGACCACGACGAAGTCATCGTTCAGGTGAAGAACCGCGGCACGATCCCGGCCGATGCGCTTCCGACGCTCTTCGATCCCTTTCGAGATCGACGCAGGACCTCGCCCAGGTCACGCGGTCTCGGTCTCGGCCTCTACATCTCTCAGCAGGTCGCCGTCGCGCACGGGGGGCACATCGACGTCGCGAGCGACGCAGGGGGCACGTCCTTCGCCGTTCGCCTTCCGCGAAGGATGAACCACGCGGTCGCGAAGGACGTCGAGCGGGCGGCGAAGATTCTCGTCGTCGACGACGACGAGAACATTCGTGATTCCCTTCGGGAGGCATTCGAAGAGCAAGGCTACGACGCGGTCACCGCGGCCGACGGAAGAGAGGCGCTCGAGATCCTTCACGACGGAGCGCAACGCCCAGATCTCGTGGTGCTCGACCTCGTGATGCCGGCGGTCGACGGCTGGCGAGTCTACGAGACCATGCAAGCGGACCCGGTGCTATCGAAGATCCCCGTCGTAGTTTCGACCTCGAATCCCGCGGGGGCACCGTCCGGAGCGGTCGTACTCCCGAAGCCACTGAAGCTTGCTCGCTTGCTCGCCACTGTCGCAGGCCTCTTTCCTCGCCACGCTCGGACCTGAGCGCTCCTGCTCGAAACGAGCCTGGCTCCGATGCCACGACGGATCAGGGGTGCCCGTAGATCCGGTGGAAGACGTCCCAGCACGCGGAGGACGCGATGAACTCGAGCACCTCGCGTAGCCGCGCGTTTGCGGAGAGCGCCCGGCGCCGGTCGTCCACGCGCGGAAGCGCGAGCGCGTCCGACGCGATCACCTGGGCGACCGCACGCATGTCGCGACAGAGGACGACCGCCGAGTAGAGCGCACGCCGCGACTCCTCTGCCTCCCAGACCGCAAGCTCGGCGTGGAGGTCGGCGGCGCCCTCGGCGACGATGCGCTCCAGTTCCTTCTTCGTCTTGCGCGGGAGCGCGGAGCCGACGCGCTTTCGGAAGTCGCGGATCGCCGGGCCGTCCGCGTCGGGGAGGGTCGCCGCGTCGAGCATCGCCGCGGCTTGCTGGCGGGGCGCCACGTAGATGCTCCCGTTCGAAGCCATCCTCGCGCATGCGTAGGCGCCATGGAACGCGGCGAGCGGGCGCCCCGCGTCGGTGAGCAGATCGTTGCCCAGCACCAGCGCGCGCGGCTCCGTGAGGAGGAGCGCGACCTCGCGCCCGACGCCGCGATGCACGGCGGGGGCGTAGACTCCGAGCGTCATCGCGAGGGCACGGATCTCCGTCGCGATCGGATAGCTCTCGGGCAGGCGCGCGCGCGTCTCGAGCATCGCCTCGCCGCCGGGGAAGATCTTCGCGAGGTACGGCTCGAGCAATGCGAGGACGCTTCGCAGGAAGCGCGCGCGGCTCGGACCTACGAGCCTGGACATGGCCTCGTCGTAGAGGAAGGCCTCCGCCACCGGACGGATCGGCGTCGCCGTGGCGAGCACGGTCTCGACCTCCGACGACGTCCCTCCGAGGAGGGCGGCCGCGGACGCGAGCATCGTGGCGATCGCGCTCCTCCCGGTCTTCCGGGCGATGGTGACGAGGGCCTCGAAGGGGCCGGGCGCGATCGGGTCGGCGTTGACCGCGCGCCGGAGCTCGGCGAGCGCGGCCTCGTCGTTACGGCCGATGAGGCCGGTCGCGAGCGACAGGCGCGTCTCCATCGACTCCGGGAACGCCTGGATCGCGGCGGCGAGCTGCCGATCCGCGGCCTCGGGGTTGCCGAGCTCGTCGCGAAGGATGCGCGCCACCGCCTTACGCATCGGAAGGACGCCGGGCGTGTTCGGCCGGATTCGGCTGACCGCGGCCTCGGCGTGGGCGACGAACGAGCGGTGGTCGCCGTCGCGCACGACGCGGTCCTCGAGAGGCGTCAGCATCGTCGGGTCGGCGATCGCGAGGTCGAACGCACGCGCGAGCGCGGCCTCGCCTTCGGCCTTCGATGCCGCGTCGGGACGGCTGCGCTGGAGATCGGCGAGCGCGACGAGCGCGCGGACGCGCTCGACGGCGGAGCCGCCGGTCGAGAGCGCCTCGTAGAGCTCGAGCGCGCGGGCCTCGTGTCCGCTGCGTGCCGAGATCTCCGCGAGCCGGAACGACGCGTCGCGATCTTCCGGGCGCGAGGCGACGAGCTCCTCGAGGATCTCCTTGCCCTTCACGTCGTCGCGGAGCTCGTCGCCGTAGATGCGGGCCTGCGCGAGGCGTGCGCGCCGTCGCGTCGTCGTCGACGGGCCGGAGCGGTCCGAGGCGCTCGACTTCATCTGTGCGATGCGCTCGTAGAGCTGGAGCGCCTCCGGCCAGTTCTTCACGCGCTCCTCGAGGATGGCGAGCGCCTGGATGGTCTTGACCTCGTCTTCGCTCGGAATGGCGCTGGCGTCGTGGGTGAGGGCCATGGCGCGCCGGAGATCGACGATCGCGCCGGCCGTGTCGCCGAGGCGGCTCGCGAGGATCGTCGCGCGGCGCGTGAGCGCCCGCGCCTGCGCGACTGCATCGTGTCCGAGCGCGTCCGCATGTGCGAGGAGCACGCTCGCGGCGCCGGCGAAGTCGGAGGATGCCTCGAAGAGGACGAGCGCGCGCTCGAGCGCGTGCGCGTGCGCCGGCTGAGTGGCGAGCAGGGCTCGGTAGCTCGCGAGGGCACGCGCGGGATCGCCCGTGCGGCTCTCGTGGACCTCGGCTGCCTCCACCCATGCTGCCGCCACGTTCTCGCGATCGAGCGACGCTCGGGCCGAGCGCTCCGCCAGCGCCGCCACCGCGCTCCAGTCGCTCGCGAGGGCGCGGAGGCGGCGCGATGCGTCGAGCGCCGGTGTGAGCTCCGGATCGGCCGAGAGCGCGAGGGTGTAGGCCACCTCGGCGGCGGACGTACGCCCGGCGCTCTCGTCGAGCACGCCGGCCGAGAAGGCGAGCAGCGCGCGCAGGGAGAGATCGTTGGTGGCGCGTGCGCGGGCGACGAGCGTCGAGGGCAAGCGCGGATCCGAGACCGAGTCGTTCGGTCCCGCCCCGATGCATCGAACGAGTCCGTCGAGGGCTTGCGGATCCTCCGGATCTCGCTCGACGAGGCGCTCGTAAATCGAGGCCGCGTAGCCCGTCGTTCCCGCGCCGGGACCGGAGTGTCCCGATCCCACGAACACTGCGGGCGGCGTCGCCCCTCCGTGCTCCACCGCGAGGGCGAGCACGCGGAGAAGGGCGCTCTCGAGGCGCACGTCGGTGGTGTTCGCGGCCATCGCCGACAGGCAGCTCGCGATCGCATCAGGCTTGCCTTCGAGGCGGGCAAGGCGCAGCCGATCGACGGCCATCGCAGCGGGCTTCGAGCCGCTCGCGAGCGCCTCCTCGTAGAGACGCGCCGCGCGAGGGACGTCGTCGAGGCGGAGCTCGGCGTTACGCGCGAGGCGCACGAGGACGCGCCTCTGCGACGAGGGCTCGGTCGTGGTCTCGAGGATCGCCGCAAGCGTGCCGTCGACACGGTCCCACTCCCCGCGCGTCTCGTGGAGGCGGAGGAGACCCCAGAGCGCTGCCTGGTGGTCTGCCTCGCCGAGCCCGCCCGCAGCAACGCTCCCGAGCGCCTCGGCTGCTCGTGCGTGGGCCGCTGTCGCGGTATCCGTGTCGTCGAGGCACAGCTCCAGGATGGTGGCCGCGCGCATGCGAGCGCGGGCCTTCACGTGTGGGTCGCCCGCAGCGTCCGCGTGGCGCTGGAGCACCTGAGCGAGCCGACGGAAATCGCCGGTACCGCGGAGGAGACGCTCGAGGGCGGCGACGATGGGCACGTATGCAGGGGCGCGATGCAGCGCCTCGAGGTAGGAGGCGATCGCGTCTTCGACGCGGCCGAGGTGCTCCTCGAAGACACGCGCGATACGAACGAGCCCCTCGATGACGTCCTCGGGCCGCGTTGCGAGATCGAGCAGGCGGCGTTCCGCGTCGATGACGCGCTCCCAGCGGCCTTCCTTCTCGTGGATCCGGGCGATCGCGCGCGCGGCCGCCTCGTGGCCCGGGGCGCGATCGATCACGATCTCGTAGGTCGCGAGCGCTCGGCGGAGATCCTTCACGCGCGTCTCGAGCGCCGCGCCGATGCGGTAGACGGCGGCGATCTCGTCCGCGCCGCTCAGCATGCTCGCCTGCGCCTCGAGCACGTCGACGTATTCGCTCCAGCGCCCCGCGTCGGCGAGCGAGCGGGCGAGCGAGACGAGGACGTCGTAGCGATCCTCGGGGCCGGCGAGCGCCTCGCGCCGCAGATCGGCCGCGCGGGCCGGCTCCCGGACGCGCGCTTCCAGGATCTCGGCGAGCTGCAGGCGGAGCGACCGTGCGCGCCGCGGATGCGTGGTCTTCGTGAGCGCGTTCTCGTAGAGCGCGACGAGCCGAGGCCACTGCGACGCCGCACGGTACATGCGGTCGAGCGCATCGAAGGCGGCGGCGTTCGTCGGATCGAGCGCGAGCGTGCGCTCGTAGAGCACCGCCGCCTCCTCCGGGAGATCGGGCGCGCTCGTCGCCTCGACGTACTCGGCGAGCGCCGCATAGCGCACCGCGCGGACCTGCGGATCGACGATGCGGTCCGCCTCGCGTCGCTCGAGCTCGATCGCGAGCGGGAGCCCGCGCTCGCGGCTCGTACGGAGGAGCGCCTGCACTGCCGGCGCGAACGTCGGCGATGCATCGACCGCGAGCCGGTACGCGGCGAGCGCGTCGTCGGCGCGCTTCAGCCGCGTCTCCTGGAGGCTGCCGAGGCGGAGGAGCGCCCACGCCTTCTGCGCAGGCTCGCGCAGGCGCGCGAGGAGCCGCTCGTAGGCCGCTGCTGCGTCCTCCCATCGGCCGGCGGCCTCGAGCACGGTTGCGAGCTTCTCGACGGGCGCAGGGTCCGTTTCGGTCAGCGTCGCGGCCCGCACGTAACAATGTGCCGCGCGCGCGTGATCGCCGACGCACTCGGCGAACACGTCGCCGGCGCGCTCGAAGAGCTCGCGCGCCGTCACTGCCTCCGCGGTACGGTCTGCCTGGGCGGCGATGACGCGGGCGTATTCGTCCCAGGCGCGCCGGCGGAGGAGAAGCGCCTCGAGCGTCGCTTGTGCGCCGGCGTTCGTCGGATCGGCTTCGAGCGCGCGGCGGAGCGAGGCGAGCGCGCCGTCGGTGTCGGCGAGGTAGCGATCGCGGAGCGCGCCGGCCGCGCCGTGAAGCGCGCTGCGCGTGATCGCGTCGTCCGTGACCTGTGCAACGAGGTCGAGGGCTTCGATGACGCCGCCGAAGACTGCCTTGTCGTCGCCCGGGAGCCCATCGGCGCCAGCCGACCATCCGGCGCTCTCGTCTCCGGAGCGTGCGCGGAGATGGAGAGCTGCGAGCGCGTCGAGCGCGCCGACGTCGTTCGGTTGGAGCACGAGCAGCTCGCCTAGCGTTCGCATCGCTGCAGCGATGTCGCCGGCGACGTGTTCCTCGATCGCCGCTGCCTGCCAGAGCAGGCTCGCGCGCTCGCGCCCCTCGCCGACATGCGCGAGCTCGGCGCGCGTGCGATGGAGCACGTCGAGGCGGTCGGCGCCCTGCTCTGAGAGCCATCGCCAGGTGCTCGCGAGGAAGCGCGCCTCGGGGGCGAGCTCGGACGCGCGCGTGAGCGCGGTCGTGGCCGCGAGCGGATCGCCCATCGCGTCGGCGCAGATGCGCGCCTGCGCCGCGAGCAGCATCGCCGCGCGCACCGGGTGCTGGTGGAGGCGCGCCGTGACCTCGCGCGCGATCCGCTCGACGGGGCCGCGCCATGGAGAGGGCGGGGGAGGGCCGGACGGCTGGGGCTTCACCGCGGCCTGCGGCGCGATCGACGGAGGAGCCGCGGGCGCGCGCGGCGGTCCCGGCGGTTGGGTCGGAAGGCGAAGCCCGGCGTTCGGGACGGCGGACGCGGCTGCGCGAGGAGCCGTCGGCCGTGCGGTCGGCTGCGATGGCGGCACGGGAGGCGGCGGAGCCCCTGGCCGCGGACGCGATGGGGTCGCGCGCGGGACGACGCTCGGCGTGGGGCCGAGGGAGCGCGCCGAAGACGGGGGCGGCGGCGGCGCAGGCGGCGGCGTGTACGCTGGGGCGGCCGGCATCGGAGGCACCGACTCGAGCGCGCTGGCGTCGAGCTCGGATTCGGGGCTCGTCGAACGGTTGTCTCCGCCTTGAGGCATCTGGCTCTCCAGCTCCTTCGGGTGGGCGCGAGGACGCGCGCGGTCGCGTGAGCTCGCTCACGGGCCGCTTGGTCCCGCTCGTTCAGGATACCGGATCGTTCGGCTCGCGAAAGCTCCGGCCCATACCGGTCATCCGCGCGTGCTCGGATCGCTTGACACCACGCCCGTGCGCACCTCCGCAGAAGCGCGCGCCGTCAGGCGAGGCCGAGCATGCGCCAGTCGAGCGCGTCGACGGAGCGATCGGACTTCTTGAACTCCACGGTCAGGCGGGAGCCGACCGCCTCGCCGCCGATCTGGAGCGGTACCGGGCGCGAGAACGTCATCCTGATCTCCGTCGCGAACCAGTCTTGCATGCCCTCGAGCGGATGCTGGCCTCGCCAGAGCTTCGGGATGTCGTAAACGGCGGAGAGCGCCTTCTGATCGTAGAGGCGCACGTTGAGCAGGTCGAGGAGGCGCTCCGCGAACGGGTATGCCTTGAAGCCGTAGCCGAACTCGGGACACGTCGCGGCGCCGGCGACGCTCGCCATGCCGTCGTAGAGGATCGTCCCGCGGCGCGCGCCCTCGAGCCGCTTGAGGCGGTATCCCTCGTCGATCACGTAGACCTCGTCGCCGAGGTTCTCGATGATCACGCGGGGGCGCCCGTGGAGCAGCGTCTTCGGCACGGTTCGGGTGAGCATCGCCGTGACGTAGCCCCAGACGCTCTTGGCGATGCGGCTCGAGGGCGACTGCTCGACCTGCTGGCGGTAGTCGTCGAGGACCTGCGCGTCCCATCCGCAGCCGCCGAAGAAGGTGAGCACGCCGTCACACTCGAGCAGCGAATACCTGCGCGTGGGCACCGGGCCATGGTGCTTCGCCAGCGCACGAACGCAGGCGTCCAGCTTGCGTGCACCGAGCGCGTGCGCCCACGCGTTGCCGGTGCCGAGCGGGAGCGCGCCGATGGGAGGGAAGGGCTTGCCCTTCGGCACCACGCGATCGAGCGCGTTGAGCAGCGTCACCGCGGATCCGTCACCGCCTGCGGAGAGGATGCAGCGGATCGACGACGTCCCGTTGGCGAGCACGGTACGCAGCCATCCCTCGACCTCCTGGATGCTGCGCGTGAGCCGGACGGTGGCGCCTGGGAGTGCGCGCGCGATCTGGACGGCGATGCGCCGGCCGCCGCGCTTCGCGTTGGCGTTGACGAGGATGTAGAGCCCTTTGCCGGATACAGTATTCATCAAAGACCGCTCGCGATTGCGCGTCTCACCTCTTCGGCCAGGGCATCTCGGGCAGCCTTGGGACTCAGGTGAGAGAATCGCGCCGGATCGACCGGGGGATGGATTGTCACGAAGACCTCGACGCCCGGCTTCGACAGCATGCCCTTGGCGCGGAGCACGTCGCGCGTCCCACGGATGCTCACCGGGAGGATGGGAGCGCCCGTGGCGAGCGCGAGGACGAAGCCACCCTTCTTGAACGGCAGGAGCTTGCCGGTGGGGCTACGCGTTCCCTCGGGCGCGATCCAGATCGGGACCCCGGCGGCGAGCTCCTGCTTCGCATCGTCGAGACTCGCGATCGCGCGCTCGGTGTTCTTGCGGTCGATCGAGATGAAGCCCGCGGCCCTCAGCGCCCCGCCGAACACGGGGAGATCGAAGAGCTCGCGCTTTGCGATCATGCGGATGCTGGAGCCGAGGACGTAATAGAGGACCGCCACGTCGTAGTGCGACTGGTGGTTGCTCATCACCAGGAACGCCGGTCCCGAGCCGTGCCCGGTGAGCCCCGACGGGATGTTCTCGCGTCCGTGGACGGAGACCATCATCTCGCTGTTGGCGACGACCCGTGACGCCCATGACTCGAGCCGCTCGTCGCAGACCTTCCTCGAGACCGTGCCGCGGAAGGCATCGACGACCGTCGGCGCGGAGACGTACAGCGTCTCGAAGACGTTGCGGAGTGACAGGAGGAGGGATTTCCCGAGAGGCACGGTCACGCCCGAGGAAACGAGGGTCGCCATCCTCCCACAGAAAAGGGCGTGGGAAAGCAGGGAGATCGCCGGTGACGACGCGGCCGCTGTGCTCCGCAACTGCCGCAAACCGCGTGCTTGCTTGCGCGGGAAAGGCTCAATACCATCGCTGCGCCGCAGTCTGTCACCTCGCCTTTCTCGAATGATGTGGACGGCTTACATTCGAGAATCGTTTCACCCGGGATCAAGATGAGCGCCAACACGATTCGCAACGCCTTGGGCGTCCTCCAGGACGAGCCCGACAACGAGCAGGCTTGGAACGAGCTCCGTTCGGCTCTCGGCTATGCGGGGGCCGATGGCACCGTGGATCCGGGCGAGATGGGCGCAAGCGAGCTCGCGTCGCTCCTCGAAGCTGCACGCCGGGCACACGAGATGCGGCGCGAGTACGAGGCCGTCGCGGACCTCCTAGAGATCGAAGCGGCGCTCGCGACCGGAGAGCGCGAGGCGGAGCTGGCCCTCGAGCTCGCTCGCGTACGTGACGACGTGCTGCTCGACGATGCTGGCGCGCTCGCGGCGTACCGCCGTGTCCTCGCGCTTCGCCCCGGCGACGCTGGTGCCGAGGAGGCGATCGAGCGCAGCGAGGTGAAGCGCGGGAGGTGGAAGGACCTCGCACAGAAGTACTTCACGGAGGCGAAGTCCGCGAACGACCCGGCGTTCAAGAGCTCGCTCCTCGTCAGCGCAGCGGAGATCGCCTACCGCTATGCGCGCCCCGAGCTGGAGGCACGTGCGCTCGCCGACGCGACGAAGATGGACGAGGAAGAGAGCGGCCCGAAGAGCAAGCGGAAGGGGAAGAAGAAGGACAAGGGGGCGTCCGCGAAGGAGGGCAAGGACCCGCGGCGCGATCTCCTCGAGAAGATCATCGGCCTCCTCCGCGACGCGCTGGTCTCCGATCCGAAGAACCGCCGCGCGGCGGTCCTCCTCGAGCGCATTCTCGGCGGCGAGGAGCGGTGGGAAGAGCTCGCGACCGCGCTCGACGCCTTCGCGACCGAAGTCACGGCGAAGGACGAGAAGGTCGCGGCGTACACGCGGCTGGCGCGCGTGCTCAAGAAGAAGCCCTCCGCGAAGGAGCGCGCCATGGCCGCTTACGAGAAGATCCTCGATCTCTCTCCCGGGCACGCCGAGGCGACGCGCGCGCTCGTCGATCACTTCACTGAAGGCGAGATGTGGGACCATCTCGTGGCGCTCTACGACGACCAGCTCTCGGGCGGTGGCGTCCGCCCGGGCCAGGAGGTCGGCATCGTCCTCCAGATCGCGATGGTCAACTGGAGGATGCGGCACAAGACGGACGCGGCGGAGCCTTACTTCGAGCGCCTGCGCAAGCACGAGCCCGCGCATCCGGGAATGCTCGACTTCTTCCGCGAGTGGTGCCTGCACAAGGGCGAGCAGACCCGGCTCGTCCAGATCCTCACCGACGCGCAGCGCGCGATGCCCGACGGACCCGAGCGTGCGAAGCTCGCCGGCGAGATCGCCCAGCTCGCCGAGGAGGGGGCGAACGCGCAGAAGGCGATCGAGCAGTGGCGCACGCTGCTCCGCTCGCAGCCGAACAACACCGAGGCGCGCGAGGCCCTCAAGCGTCTCTACCGCACGAGCGGCTCGTTCAACCACCTCGCCGATCTGCTCCGCTCCGAGCTAGAGCGCGTGTCGCCGGACGACGCCGCCACGCGCCTCCCGGTGCTCCGCGAGATCGCGCAGATCTACCGCGAGAACATCAAGAGCGACTCGGCGCTGGTGACGGTGCTCTCGCAGACCATCGCGCTGGACGCGAACGACGCCGACGCCGTCCGCGAGCTCGCGCGCGTCTACGAGGCGCTCGGTCGCTGGCGTGACCTGCTCACGACGCAGATGCGCCTTGCGGAGCTCGAGCCCGATCCGGGCGTGAAGGCGGAGCTCTATCGCGCGGCCGGGAAACGCTGGCTCGAGCAGTTCTCCAACGTCCAGAACGCGGTCGAGGCCTTCGAGAAGCTCCGCGAGGCTCGTCCCGACGATCGCGACGCGGTCGAGAGGCTGAAGGAGCTCTACGGCAAGCGGCGCGCGTACCGTCAGCTCTACGACCTCTACGACGCCGAGTCGAAGCGCGCGAGCGGCGCCGAGCGGCGTGAGCTCTGGGGCGAGATGGCGAAGATGGCCGCCGACCGTCTCGATCGCGGCGCCGACGCGACCCGCCTCTACAAGCTGATCCTCGCGGAGGATCCCGACGACGCCGCTGCGCTGGACGCCCTCGAGAAGCAGGCGGAGCGTGACAAGGACTTCGCGACCGTCGCCGAGGTGCTCGAACGTCGTGTCGAGCTCGCCGACGACTCGCAGGTGCGACTCGCCATCCTGCAGAAGCTCGGGGCCGTTTACTCCGACCGGCTCCAGGATCACGCGGGATCGCTGCGTGTGTGGCGTCGCGTGCTCGATCTGAGCCCGGGACACGCGAAGGCGCTCCGGATCCTCCGCGAGAGCTACCTCGCGATGGCCGACTACGACGGGCTCACCGAGCTCTACGCTTCCGCAAACGATTGGGACGGGCTCGCCGACGTCCTCTCCGGCACCGCCGACCGCGTCACCGAACGGGAGGCGAAGATCGCGCTCTCGTTCCGCGTCGCCGAGATCTACGAGCAGAAGATCGGCGTGCCCGAGCGCGCATTCCGCTCCTACGAGCGCGTTCTGTCCATGAAGCCGGACGACAAGCGAGCCGCCGCCGCGCTCGTCCCGCTCTACGAGAAGGACGAGAAGTGGGCGCGCCTGCCGGCCCTCTACGAGGTGCTCCTCTCGCACGCGGCCGACGACGTCGAGCGTCGCGGTTTCTACGAGAAGCTCGCGGAGGTCGTCGGCCATCGGCTCGCGGACAGGCCGGCCGCGTTCCGCTACGCGAAGAAGGCCTACGAGCTCGCGCCGACCGCCGAGGGGACGCTCGCGTCGCTCGAAGCATGGGCTCGCGCCTCCGGCGAGTGGGCGGGGCTCGCGCAGGCGATCCAGGCGCGGCTCGAGTCGGCGGAGGGGGCGGACGAACAGCGCGAGCTGAGGATGAAGCTCGCCGAGGTGTCCGCGCAACATGCGGGCAAGCCCGACGATGCCGTCCTCGCTTACAAGGACCTCATCGAGGCCAACCCGGAGGACGAGGCCGCGATCGCGGGGCTCGACCGCCTCCTGCGCTCGTCTCCGGACCGGCACGACGACCTCCGGTGGCTGTTCCGGCTGCGCGTGAACCGCGCGGAGGGAAGGGCGGCGGTGCCGCTCCTCGCGGAGTGGGCGCTCCTCGAAGAAGAGGCGTTCGCTGAGCCCGCCCGGGCGACCGAGATCCACAAGGAGCTGCTCGGCATCGATCCGGAGCACGTCGGCTCGCTTCGCGCGCTGTCGCGGCTGCTCCTCGCTGCCGGTGACGCAGAGGGCGCGGCCGGCATTCTCTCGCGCGAGCGTGACCTCGAGGAGGGGGCGAACCGCGTCGCGCGCGAGCTCGATCTCGCGCGCCTCTACCTCGGGCCGCTCGAGAACCCGCGCGAGGCCCTCGCCGCCGCGACGCGTGCGCTCGAGATCGCGCCGCAGCACGCGCAGGTGATCGCTCTCGTCGAGGAGCTCATGCCCCTCGCCGAGACACGCAAGGACGCTGCGATCCTGCTCGAGGCGGCCTATGCGGCCGCGGGTCAGTTCGAGAAGCAGGGGGACGTGCTCGGGGTGCTGATCGCGACTGCACCGTCCAAGCAGGACCGGCTCGCGCTCCACCTCCGTCTCGCCGCGGTGAAGCAGAACCTCGGCGATCGGCTGGCGGCGTTCGAGGTCCTCGCGAAGGCAGCGCTCGAGTACCCGAGCGAGCTCGATCTGTGGGATCGGCTCGCCGTCCTCGCCAACAAGACGGGGCGCACCCAGCAGTTCGTCGAGACGATCACGCAGGCCGTGCCCGAGACGGGCGAGACCGGCCTGCCCGTGCACGTCGAGATGGACCTCGCCGAGCGCGCCGCCACGCTCTACGACGAGAACCTCGGCGAGATCGATCTCGCGACGCCCTACCTCGAGCGCATCCTCGCGCGCGACCCGGGCAACGATCGCGCGTTCCTCCGTCTGAAGCAGATCCTGACGACGCGCGAGCGCTGGAAGGACCTCGAGGCGCTCTACGAGCGCATGGTCGCCGCGACCGAGAGCGCGGAGCGCCGGACCGATCTCCTCGCGGAGGTCGCGATCATCGCCGAGGAGATCACGAGCGACGGGGCGAAGGCCATCCACTATTACGAGCGCATCCTCGAACTCGAGCCCGGGCACGAGCAGGCGATCTTCGCCCTCGACAAGCTCTATGCCGCGCACGAGCGGTGGCAGAACCTCGCCGATCTCCTGCGCCGTCGCATCGAGCTCGCCGGGAGCACCGCCAGCGTTCAGCTCAAGCTCCGGCTCGGCACGCTCCTCTTCGTGAAGCTCGGTGACCCGAAGAACGCGCTCGATCACCTCGAAGAGGTCGTCCTCGGGGACACGTCGAGCCGAGAGGCACGCGAGCTCGTCGAGAAGTGCCTCGTGCATCCCGATCTGCGGCAGCGCGCGGCGATCATCCTCGAGGGCGTGTACTCCGATCGCGACGAGATCAGCGATCTCGTGCGCGTGCTCGAGATCCGGCTCGAGTTCGTCGCCGATGACGTCGAGCGGCGCGAGCTGCTCCGCCGCGTCGCCGAGCTGCGCGACGAGCGCCTCATCGACGACGCCGGCTCCTTCGAGACGTACGCGCGCCTCTTGCCGCTCTCGCCCGGCGATGTCGAGGCGCGGCAGCGCTACCTCGAGATCGCGACGCGCCTCGGTAAGCGAGAGGAGGCCGCCGAGGTGCTGACGGCGGCGGCGAAGAACGCCGATGCTCCGCAGCCGCGCGCCGAGATCCTCGGCGACGTCGCACGGATCCACGAAGAGGCGGGGCGGGTGGACCGATCCGAGGGCGTGTTCCGGCAGGTCTTCGAGCTCGCACCGGAGGACCCGTCGATCGCGCTCCCGGCCACGCGCGCCCTCGAGCGGATCTACCTCGCGGGAGGCAAGTACGGCGAGCTTGCCGGCATCCTTCGCGCGCAGGTGAAGCTCGAGGAGCAGGCCGACGCGCGCCGCCAGCTCCTCGGCCGGCTAGCACGGCTCTCCGAGGAGTCGCTTTCCGACGATGCGGCGGCGATCGCTGCGTGGAAGGAGCGGCTCGAAGACGATCCCGCGGACGACGACGCGCTCGCGTCCCTCGATCGGCTCTACGAGCGGGGCGGGGATCTGCGGAGCCTGGTCGAGATCCTGCGGACGCGCGAGCGGAACGCGAACGACGCCGAGGCGCGGAAGGTCCTCATGGGCCGTGCGGCGAAGGCGCTCGAGACGATCGGCGAGGTCGACGAGGCGATCCTGGCGTACCGCGCGGTGCTCGACGACTTCGGCGCGGATCGGAAGATCCTCGGCGCGCTTGCGGTCCTCTACGAGAAGGCCGAGCGCGCGCGCGATCTCGCCGAGACCCTCGAGGCCGATCTCGGGCTCGCGACGGAGCCGGAGGACCGCATCGATCTCCTCACCCGGATGGGCGACGTCCGTCGCAAGCGTCTCGGCGAGATCGACGAGGCGGTCGAGGCCTACCGCCAGGCGCTGACGATCGATCCGGGTACGGTCCCTGCGCGTGAGGCGCTCGAGGAGCTCCTCGCCGAGGAAGGGGCACGTGGCGAGGTGGCCGAGATCCTGCGGCCGCTGTACGAGGCAGCCGGCACGGACGACAAGCTCGTTCGCGTCCTCGACATCCAGATCGAGCTCGAGAGCGAGCTCGACCCACGCCTCGAGCTCCTGTCGCGCGCGGCCTCGGTCTCCGAGGGGCCGCTGAATGATCTGCCGAAGGCGTTCGCCTACACGTCGCGAGGCCTTCGCGAGTCCGCGGCCGAGCCGTCGGTCGACGAATGGATCGCTCGTGCGGAGCGGCTCTCCGAGCGCATCTCACCTTCGACGGGGGAGCGCAGCTGGGCGGAGCTCGTGGCGCTCTACCGCGCGGCGCTGCCCGAGATCCTCGACGAGGACAAGCAGGTCTCCGTGCTGCTGCGTGTTGCGGAGCTCGCACGAACGAAGCTCTCGGACGCCGCGCTGGCGAAGGAATGCTACCGCCGCGCCCTCGAGCTCCGTCCCGAGGAGACGCGCGCGCTCACGGCGCTCGAGTCCCTCCACGAGGAGGCTGGGGAGCACGAGCACCTGATCGAGGTGCTGAAGCGTCGCGCCGAGATCGCGACCAGCGACGCCGAGAAGCGGGGCATCCTCTACAAGCAGGCGAAGATCTGCGACGTGTCGCTCGGCGACCGCGATCGCGCGATCGGAGTCTACGAGCAGATCGTCGAGCTCGGGCTCGACGCGCCGGCCGTAGCAGCGCTCGAGCGCCTCTACACCGCGTCGTCGCGATGGGGCGACCTCGTCGCGCTGCACGAGCGCGAGCTCGGCGTCGACGAGACGACGCTCGATCGCCGTGCGACGCTCTACCATGCGCTCGGCCGCGTCTTCGAGAAGGAGCTCGCCGAGCCCGAGCGCGCGTTCGAGGCGTGGGGCGAGGCCCTTCGTGTCGACCCGACGCACGAGGCGACCGTCCAGTCCCTCGAGCAGATCGTCGCGCAGCGAGCGAACGGGGATCGGGCCCAGGCCGCCCGAGCCGCCGAGATGCTCGAGGGCGTCTACCTGACGCGCCTCGATTGGCGGAAGGTGATGGGCGCGGTCGAGGCGCGCCTCGAAGGGAGCGAGGACCCCGGCGAGCGTCGCGAGCTGCTCCGGCGCCTCGCGAAACTCCACGAGGAGCAGGAGGAGAACTACCGCGCTGCGCTCGACGTCATGGCGAAGCTCCTCGCCGAGGACGTGACCGACGAGGCAACGTGGGCAGAGCTCGAGCGCCTCGCGCGCGTCGCGACGGCGGAGGAGCGCCTCGCGGAGATCTTCGCCGGGGAGCTCGAGAAGATCGACGCCGACGAGCCCGCCACGGCGCGTCTCGCATACCGAACCGGCGAGCTGTTCGAGGCGCTCGGCGCGCGAGCCGATGGCCAGAAGCACACGAACCGCGCCCTCCAGTTCTACCGCCGCGCGTACCAGTTTGCGCCGGAGGACGAGCAGCAGGCGTTCCGGGCGATCGATCGCCTGCTCTCCGCGGCGAAGCGCCCGGCCGAGCGGGTCGCGCTCTACCGCGATGCGCTCGAGTATCGGACCGACCCCGTCGACCGCGTCGCGACGCTCCACACGATCGCGAAGATCGAGGAGGGGGAGGTCGGCGACGACGATGCGGCGATCGTCACGTTCAGGAACGTCCTCGATGTCGACGAGACGGATGCCACGGCGCTCGACGCGCTCGGCCGTCTCTACGAGCGGCGTGAGAGGTGGCGTGACCTCGCCGACCTCTACCGGCGCCGTGCCGAGCAGAGCGCGCTTCCGGAGGAGGAGGCGAGGTGGCGCCTGTCGCTCGCGAACGTCCTCGACGGCAAGCTCGAAGACACCGTCTCCGCGATCGACGAGCTCGAGGCGGTGATCGGGCTCGTCTCCCCGCAAGCGAGCGAGCTCGGTCAGGCGGCGGTGAAGGAGCTCGAGGCAAAGCTCGGGAGCGAGGACCACCGCCCGCGCGTGGTGGAGCTGCTCGGCCCGATCTACGAGCAGGCCGACGACTGGCAGAAGCTGGTCGAGATCGCGCGGCATCGCTACGCGATCGCCGGCAGCCCGAACGAGAAGGTCTCCGTCCTCCGGGACGTGGGGCAGCTCCTCGAGGAGCGGGGCAACGATCTCGGGCGCGCCTTCGACTGCTTGAAGGAGGCCTTCACCATCGACCCCGACGACGGAGACACGCGCGAGGAGCTCGATCGCCTCGCTGTCGCGACGTCGCGCTGGGACGATCTCGCCGACGCCTACGAGCAGGGGATCGAGAAGATCGACGGCATCGGCCGGCGTGAGCTGGTCGAGGCGCTCGCGAAGCTCCACGACCAGCGCCGCGACGATCCGCGCAAGGCGCTCGACGCGTGGGAGCGCCTGTTCTCCCTCGACGAGTCGGATTCGCGTCCGCTCGACGAGATGGACCAGCTCGCCACGCTGCTCTCGGACTGGCCGACGCTCGTCCGCGTGCTCGCGAAGCGGGCCGACCTCACGAACGACGACGAAGAGCGCGCGAGCCTCTGGCGTCGCATCGGCGAGGCTCGCCGCGACATGCTCGACGATCAGCAGGGCTCGATCGACGCGTACGAGCGCGCCCTCGAGCTGGAGCCTTCGAACGCCTGGACGCTCGACAATCTGATCCCGCTCTACGAGGAGCGGAACGACGCTGCGCGGCTCGTCGACCTCTATCGCCGTCGCGTCGAGCTCTGCGCCGAGTACGACGACGATCTGAAGCACCGGCTCCTGCTCGACGCGGCCAAGTGTTACGAGGTCGGGCTCCAGGACCGGCGGGAGGCCGTCGTCCTGCTCGGTCAGGCCCTCGCAACCAAGCCGAACGACCCCGAGGTGATGAAGCGCCTCTCCGACCTCTACGAGGCGGAGAAGATGTGGCCCGAGCTGCTCGACAACCTCCGCGCCGAGGCCGAGCTCGTGACCGATCCCGTCGCCAAGGTGCAGACGACGAAGCGGATCGGACGCTTGCTCGCCGCCGAGCTCGACGATCACGAAAAGGCGCTCGAAGCCTTCCGCGAGGTCCTCGCGTTCGGCTACGACGAGGAGGCCGCGCGGGCGGTGCGCCAGATCGGCGAGAGCCGCGACGAGCTTCGCCGCGAGGCGGCGGAGGTCCTCGAGCCCGTGCTCGCCGCTGCCGGCAAGCACGAGGAGCTCGCCGACGCGCTCGAGATGCGTCTCCGTGCGCAGACGGAGGCCTTCGAGCGCGCGGGCACGCTCCGCGCCATCGCCAAGGTCACGGAAGACTCGCTCCGCGACCTCGGACGGGCGGAGCGAGCGCTCCTGCGGGCTCTCGCCGAGCAGCCGGATGACGGCGCGCTCCACGCGGACATCGAGCGCGTCGCTGCGCTCATCGGCAAGGACGGCTGGTCGCTGTACGCCGACACCCTCGGCGAGCGCGCGGCGTCGATCTTCGATGCGAGGGTGACTGCCGATCTCTTCATGCGTCTCGGCAAGGTCGCGGAGAGGGAGCTCTCGGATCTGCCGCGCGCAGCCGAGGCCTACGCTCGCGCCGCCGAGCAGGGCGGCGACGGACCGGAGGTGCTCGTGGCTCTCGAGCGCGTGCAAGGCGGGCTCGGCGACACGCGTGCGCTCGTCGACGTCCTCGAGCGTCGCATCGCGATCGAGGAGGACGGCGCCGCGCAGGCGGATCTGTACCACCGCCTCGCGAGCCTCCAGATCGACGCGATCGGCGACAAGGCGCAGGGGCTCGCGACGCTCCGCCTCGCGGTCGAGCGCGTTCCGGAGCACGCGCAGGCGAGGGAGGCCATCGAGCGCCTGCTCGCCGACGACGCGCTCTTCGACGACGCGTTCGACACGCTCGAGGGTGTCTATCGCTCGACGAACCGCGGCGAGGACCTCGCTCGGCTCTACGAGCGACGGGTCGATCGCGCGGACGGCACCCGTGCCAAGACGCGTGCACGGCTCGAGCTCGCGCGCGTCCGCGAGAACGAAGCGAACGATCCGGTGGGCGCGCAGCGCGCCGTCGAGGCGGCGCTCGTCGGCGAGCCGACCGACGCCGACGCGCTGACCGAGCTCGAGCGCCTAGCGGAGAAGAACAACGCCTGGCGTGAGGCTGCCGATGCGCTCGGCCGCGCACTCGAGGCGCACGATCGCGCCGCTGCGGGGGCGACCGGGGCCGCGGAGCTCTGGGCGCGCCTCGGAGGTTGGCATCGCGACAAGGTCGGTGACCTTTCCAGCGCCGAGGGGGCGTTCGCGAAGGCGCTCGATGCGGATCCGGAGAACATCGAGCTCGTCCGCGCGCTCGAGACGCTCCGTCGAGGACCGGGGCGCGAGCGAGATCGCGTGGCGACGCTTCGTCGCTTGGTGAAGCTCGAAGGCGAGCCGGACCGCAAGCGTGAGCTTGCGCGCGAGGCCGCCGAGCTCGCCGAGGTCACCCTCGCCGACGCGAAGCTCGCCGAGGAGGTCCTTCGCGAGCTCCTCGCCGAGAACGACGCGGACGCGTGGGCCAACGGCGAGCTGACGCGCCTCCGTGAGAACGCAGGCGATTACCAGGAGGTCGTCACGCTGCTCTTGAAGCGCGCCGAGGCCGAGTCCGACGGCGATCAGGCCCTCCGGCTTCGTCATCGCGCCGCCGAGGTCGCATCCGAGCGGCTCGGCGATCGCGATCGCGCGGTCGCGCTCTACGAGGAGATCCTCGAGCAGGAGCGCGGAGACGTGCGCGCGCAGGAGCGCCTCCGTGCGCTCTACCGTGAGCTCGGGAAGTACAACGAGCTTGCTCGGCTGCTCGCGATGCTCATCGAGCTCGCGGAGTCCGCCGACGCACGATCGCACCTCCGTGTCGATCTCGCGCGGCTCCAGCTCGAGAAGTTCGAGAACGTGCGCGATGCCACCGACACGCTCCGCGCGATCCTCGATGAGGATCCCGATCACGAGGAGGCGGCGAAGGTGCTCGGCGCGCTCTTCGAGAAGGCGGAGCAGTACGCGGAGCTCTCGGAGCTCCAGACGAGCCTCGTCGAGCGCGCGCGCGCGCGCGGCGAGGCTGCGCTCGAGCTGTCACGCATGGTGGTGCTCGGCGAGACCCTCGAGCTTCGGGTGAAGGATGCCCGTCGCGCGCTCGAGATCTACGAGCAAGTCCTCGAGCGAGACGCACGGCACGCCGAGGCGCTCGAGGCCGTCGCGCGCCTCGCGGAGGGACGTGGCGCCTGGGACAAAGCCGAACGCGCTCTCGCGAGCCTGCTCGAGACCGCGAGCGGCGCGCGCGCCGTCGAGATCGCGCTCCGCCTCGCGAGCGCTCGCAAGGAGCTCGGTGACGAGCAAGGCATGGAGGACGCGCTCAAGCGTGCGCTCGAAGCAGACCCGGAGAGCACCGACGTCCGCGAGCGCCTCGGTCAGCTCTACGAGCGGGCAAAGAAGTGGGCGGAGCTCGCGGGGCTTCTGGCCTCGAACGCCGACATCATCGCGGCCGCGTATGGCGGCATCGTGGCGCCTCCTCCGGAGGTCGCGCCGGTCGGTCGGAGCTCCAATCCTCCCGGCGGGTCGATGATCCCGCCGCCGCCCCCGCACGTCGCCGAGCAGGTGAAGCTCCTGCGCCGCGCCGCGGAGATCCACCTCGTCGAGCGAAAGGCGCCCGCGGACGCGGTCCCCGTGCTCGAGCGAGTGACCGAGCTCGTCCCGAGCGATCGGGAGCTGCTCCTTCTCCTCTGCGATGCCTACACGGCATCGCAGCGCGAGCGTGATGCCGCGACGGTGCTCGAGCGGATCATCGCGTCGTTCGGAAGCAAGCGGACGAAGGAGCTGTCGCTCTATCACCACCGCCTCGGCCGCGCGCTCGCGACGCTCGGAGAGAAGGACGTCGCGCTCACGCAGCTCGACATGGCGTTCAAGATCGACCCGGGCTCGATCGAGGTGCTCCGCGACCTCGGTGTCCTCGCGATCGAGATCGGCGATCTCGATCGCGCGCAGAAGACGTTCCGCGCGTTGCTTCTCCAGCGCCTCGACGCGCAGAGCGGCATCACGAAGGGCGAGGTCTTCTACTACCTCGGCGAGATCAGCATGAAGCAGGGCGACAAGGCGAAGGCTGTCCAGATGCTCGAGCGCGCCGTCGAGAACGATCCGAACCTCGCACGCGCGAAGACGATGCTCGCCGAGCTGAAGGGGTGAAACGCGTCATGGGCGTGATGGCGCGCGCCGTCCTCGGGTTCTGCCTCGGGATTGTCGCGCGCCTGTGGCTCATGACACTGCGCCTCGAGCTCGTGATCGACCCGGCGCTCGAGGCGAGCGCGCTCGACACGTGCCAAGAGCGGCGCCCCTGGGTCCTCGCGTTCCTCCACGGCAAGCAGTGGCCGCTCCTCGCGTGGCAACGGCGGCGGTCCACTGTCGTGATGGTGAGCCTGTCGAAGGACGGGCAGATCCAGAGCGCCGCGCTCTCGATGCTCGGGTTTACCGTCGTCCGTGGCTCGAGCTCGAACGGCGGAGCGCGCGGGCTCGCGACGCTCGTGCGGCGGCTCCGGACCGGGACGCACGACGCGGCGTTTGCCGTCGACGGACCGCGCGGACCGTACGGGGTGCCCAAGCCCGGCGTCCTCCTGGCCGCTCGCGCGGCCGGCGCGGTCATCGTGCCGATGGGCAGCGCGATCGTGGGGGGGAAGATCTTTGCGCGGGCGTGGGACCGCTTCGCCCTCGCATGGCCGTTCGCGCGGGTGAGCGTGGTGCTCGGGGCGCCGATCGAGCCGGCAGACCTCGGATCGGACGAGGTTGGAGTAGGCAAGCTGGCGACGGCCATCGCCTCTGCCAATGCGGCCGCCGAGGCGGCGCTTGGGCTCGCACCCCGACCACCTGCAGTGCTGGGCGCCTTGAGTTGACGCGCCCGCGATGACGCGTGTTACCTTTGTCGAGGCTTTTGCCTGAGTTTCCACGGCCTCAGAACGCCCCGGGATCCGAATCGCGGGACCGCCGTTGAATGAATTCAGGCAGAGGTCGGTCCAAGTAGCTGGGGCCCCTCGTATCTGCCCTTGCTTTGCCCGCCGCGAGCGGGAGGGAGAATCCAGAATGAGCCGCGTCTCGAGTCTCGTCTTCGGAACGGTCGCCGTCGGTATCGTCGCTTCCGTCATGGGCTGCCAGGTCCAGGCATCGGTTACGGCCAAGCCCAAGACCCGCTTCGTCGAGACCAACGTCGTGCGGGAAGACACGGCAGACTGGGACGGCAGCCCGATCCAGATCGACATCAAGGGCGTCGGCATCTCGCTCAATGGCGGCGTCTCCGTGACGGCCGATCCGAACGCGACGAAGGTGAAGGCCACGGCGAGGATGCTCGCGATGGCCCTTGCGGAGGAGAAGGAGAGCGCGGACGCCTCCATCACCGAAGCCAAGACCACCTTCACGCTCTCGAACTCGGGCAGCGGGATCACCGTCGCGTGCGGTCATGGCGGGTCGCACGGCAGCTCGAACGGTGGCGAGTCGGGCTGCGAGCACGTCGAGATCGTCGTCCCGGCGGGCTCGGCCGACAAGAAGCTCGACCTCAAGGTGCTCTCGGGCAACGGCACACTCACGCTGCAGCTCTCGGCGGCGACCCTCGGGAGCCTCGGAGCGAACTCGAACGGCGGCCTCACCAACGCCGATCTCCCGGCGACCCAGGGCGCCACGATCTCGCTGGTCTCGGAGAGCGACGACATCTCTGCCAAGCTCCCCGCGGACTTCGCTGCCGACGAGGTCATCCTCCAGGCCGACGCGGACAAGATCGAGGTCGGACCGTTCACCGACATCAAGAACGGCGCCGGAGCCGGCGGCCGTGGCACCGCGGGCACCGGCCTCGCTTCGCTGAAGCTCACGGCGAAGGAGTTCGCGGGCAGCACGGGCACGATCACGCTCCGCTGATCGTCCCCCCGTCCAGCATCCGCATCGAACGCAATCGCCGCCGAGGCCTTCGGGCTCCGGCGGCGATTGTGCGTTCAGTCACCGATTGCGCGGCGGTCGTTGCGCGCCGATCCAGCCCGGCGTGGTGAACGCGCGAGCGCGAGCGATCGAGGCGAGCGCTCAGGCGCGCTTCTTCGCGATCGCGTCGATCTCGACGCGCGAGCCCTTCGGGAGGGCGGAGACCTGCACGGTCGCGCGCGCCGGCGGGGCAGACGAGAAGCGCTTCGCGTACGTCGCGTTCACGACCTGGAAGTCCCCGAGGTCCATCAGGTAGATCGTCGTCTTCACGACGTCGGCGAACGAGCAGCCCGCAGCCTCGAGGACGGCGGCGAGGTTGTCGAGCACGCGCTCGGTCTGCGCCTCGATGTCGCCCGGGACGAGCTCGCCGGTCTTCGGATCGATCGGGACCTGGCCACTGAGGAAGACGAAGTCGCCCGCGTCGATCGCTTGCGAGTAGGGGCCGATCGCTGCGGGAGCCGAGAGTGAGTTGACGGGCTTCATGGCGAGCACCATAGACGACCTTCGGGCGTCTGTGTCCGCGCGATCCCGATCACAGCCGTCGTCAGCGCTCTCGCCCGAGGAGCGACGCGGCCGCCTGCGGTCGAGGTAAGACGAGGCCCTTGACCCTATAGTCCGGTACAGCCTCCATACTGTCGGCATGAGCGAGGGGACCTTCACGATCGGCGTTCTCGCGAGGCGCGCGGGAGTTGGCGTCCAGACCGTTCGCTACTACGAGCGCATCGGCCTCCTGCCTCGGGCTGGCCGTGCGAAGGGTGGCTATCGCCGCTACGGCGAAGAGGCGGTCGCTCGGCTTCAGTTCATTCGCCACGCTGCACGGCTCGGCTTCACCTTGGCCGAGACGAAGGAGCTCCTCACGCTCCGTGCGCGACGAGGGGCGCCTTGTGGGGCCGTTCGCACGCGAGCCGAGGAGAAGCTCGCAGCGATCGAGCGAAAGCTGGCGGAGCTCCGCGAGCTCCGTGACGCAGTTGCTCACCTCGTCCACGCCTGTTCGGGCGGCACTGCCGTCGAACACTGTTCGATTCTCGCGGCGCTCAGCCGCCAGCCAGAAACCGACAACAACCAGCCAGAGACCGGCAAGAAGGAAAAGGGATCATGTCCACCACCACCACGTCCAGTCCGTCGTCCTACCTCGCGTGTGTCGAGGCGTGCGAACGCTGCATCGAAGACTGCCTAGCGAAGGACGCGACCGCGCACGCGGCTTGTATCCGAGCTTGCCGTGACTGCATCGACGCGTGCGTCCTGGCCGCGAAGCTCGAAGCGCGCAGCAGCCCGCTCGCCGCCGAGGCCAAGAGGCTCTGCAAGCTGGCGTGTGAGGCCTGCGCGAAGGAGTGCGCCAAGACGGGCTGTTCGACATGCGCGACGGCCTGTGGAGCCTGCGCCTCCGCTTGCTCGTGAGCGTCGCGCCGCGCGGTCAGAGCATCTGGCGGCCGGCGAGGGCGCGGCCCATCGTGATCGGATCGGCGTACTCGAGGTCGCCGCCATGCGGGACGCCGCTCGCGATCCGCGTCATCTTGACGCCGGACGGGGCGAGCTCGCGCTTCAGCAGGAGCGCGGTGGCCTCGCCGTCGACGCTCGGCGGTGTGGCCACGATGACCTCGGTGACGCCCTCGTCGCGGATGCGGCCGAGGAGGCGCGGGAGCGGGAGCTCCTCGGGGCCGATGCCCTCGAGCGGCGACAGCAGCCGCCCGAGGACGAAGTAGCGCCCTCGCATCGCGCCGGTGCGCTCGATCGCGTGGAGATCGTGCACGCGCCCGACGATGCAGAGGAGCTTCGGATCGCGCCGCTCGTCCCGGCAGATCGTGCAGAGCGTCGCCTCTTCGCCCGGGACGACGTCGGCGATGTTCCCGCAGCGGGAGCACGGACGAAGCTCGTCGTGGAGGGTGGCGAGCTCGGCGCCGAGATCGCGCGCGATCTCGGCGTCGGTCGTGAGCAGGTGGAGCACGTAGCGCTGCGCGGTCTTCTCTCCGACGCCGGGGAGGCGGGAGAGGAGCGTCACGAGCTTCCTTACCTTCGGGGACTGCATCGGTGTCAGCGTGACTCGATGATCACGCGCGTTCGTTCGGTCAGGTCAGGCCGGGGATCTTGACGCCGCCGGTGACCTTCTCGAGCTCGGCCTCCATGGCCTTGTCCGCCTGCTCGAGGCCCGAGTTCAGCGCCGCGACGACGCCGTCGAGCGCCAGCTCGAGGCCTTCGCTCTTCAGGAACTCCGGGTCGATCTCGATCTTCGAGACCTTGCCGGCGTACGTCACCGTCGCCTTCACCTTGTCGCCGACGGCCGACGCAACGATCTCCTTGTCGGCGATCGCCTTCTTCGTCTCCTCGACCTTGCGCTGAAGACGCGCCGCCTGGCGCATCAGCTCGTTCATTCCACCGCGAAACTGTCCCATCGTCGCTCCTTCTTACTCTTCTTGCGCCGGGAGCTTCACGTCCTTGAGCTCCGCTCCGAGGACGCGGATCGCATGCCGCACGAGAACGTGGTTCTCGACGGCTGCGCGCGCGTCTATCTGCATCTGCTTCCTCCTCGCCGCGTCGAGGAAAGCGATGCTCCCGACCTTGCTGCCTCGAGCAGTATGCTCGAAGACGACCTCCGTGGTGACCCCGAAGTGGGCGCGCGCTTCCGTCATGAGGACGCCGCGGGCGTCCGTCTGGTCGGCGCGCACGTCCTCGAACGACTCGTCCTCGATACCGAGGACGAGCTTCTCGCGCGTCACCGTGATCGGCACCGCGAGATCGAGCATCGCCGCGACGGGCGGGCTCACCTTGCGCACGCGGTCGATGAGGGTGCGCCACGTGATGAGCGTGTCACTCTCCTTCGTCGGACGTGGCGACGGCGGCGGCTCCTCTAATGGCGTAGCCGAAGTCACCTCGATGGCTTGGGTCGCCGGCGCGCTCTGCATGGGGGCGGGCGCTTGCGGCGCGACCGCACGATCGCGATCGGCGAGCGGGCCGTTCGTGCGCGGCGCGTCGTCGGTGGCGTGCAGCACGGGGCTGGCGGGCGCCGAGACCGAAGTGACGCTCGCCGGCGGCGCGAGGCCGAAGGGGCTCGAGGCGACCGGTGGAGCGTCGACCGCGTCGACTCGCGCCGGCGAGGGCGGCGTCATGCTGGTGGGCATCGCCTCGCTGATCGAGGCGTGTGGCTCCGGGCGGGCGCCGCGCGCGCTGCCGCCACCGCCACCGCCGCCGCTCGAGCCGCCGCCGCGAGCGGGCGGGGGAGGGGCGCCCGTCGCGAGGCGCTTCTCGAGCTCCCCGAGGCGGCTCAGGAGCTCGTCGAGGGGGAGGAGCGGCGGCCGCCGTGCGAGACGCACGAGCGTCATCTCGAGGTTCGAGCGGACCTGACCGCTCTTCACGATGTCGTCGAAGCCGCGCGACAGGCCGGTGAAGATGCGCGTGAGGTCGTCGGCGTCGCTCTTCTGCGCGAGCGCGAGCACGTCGGCGGCCTCTTCATCGGCGAGGTCGAGGAGCTCCTTCGCCTGTCCCTCGGCGCAGACCTTGGCCACGACGAGGTTGCGCACGTGGCGCATGAGGTCCTTCCAGAGGTGGACCATGTCGAAGCCTTGGCGCGAGACCTGATCGAGGACGTCGAGCGCGCCTCCCGCGTCGCCCGCGAGCACGGCGCTCGTGAGCCTGTGCAGGACCTCGCGATCGGCGACGCCGAGCACGCGCGCGACGACGTCGGCGGTGATCTTGTCCGCGCCGTACGCGATCACCTGATCGAGCAGGCTCATCGCGTCGCGCATCGAGCCGGCGGCTTCGCGCGCGAGCACGTTCACCGCCGCGTCGTCGGCTGCGAGGGTCTCGCTGTTGACGACGTCCTTCAGACGCGCGCCGATCTGGCGGGCGCTCACGAGCTTGAAGTCGTAGCGCTGGCACCGGCTCAGGATCGTGACGGGGACCTTGTGCACCTCCGTCGTCGCGAAGATGAACTTCACGTGCGGGGGCGGCTCTTCGAGCGTCTTCAGGAACGCGTTCCACGCCGCGTTCGAGAGCATGTGGACCTCGTCCACGATGTAGATCTTGAAGCGGTCGCGGGCGGGGCGGAACGCGAGCCCCTCTTGCAGGCGGCGAACCTCGTCGACGCCGTTGTAGCTCGCTCCGTCGATCTCCTGGACGTCCATGTCGACGCCCGCGGCGATCTCCGTACACGCGGCGCAGGTCTGGCAAGGCTTCGACGTCGGTCCCGTCGCCTTGCCGTCCGCGCCGAGGCAGTTGAGGCACTTGGCGAGGATGCGCGCGCTGGTCGTCTTTCCGACGCCGCGAACTCCCGTGAACAGGAAGGCGTGCGCGACTCGGTCCTGCGCGATGGCGTTCGCGAGCGTCTGCGCGACGTGCTCCTGGCCGATGAGGTCGTCGAACGACTGCGGCCGGTACTTTCGAGCGAGGACGAGATACGACACGGAGTCCTTCTAGCCGGATCCGACCCGGGCGTCGACGGTGGACGCGGCTCCGCGCCGGTACACCTCGTGCGATGAGCCCAGCGGTACCTCTCGTGGCCTTGCGAGCGGGCTCCCGGCCCGTCAGAGCACCCGGCGCGCCCGGTCGATCGCCGCGCGCAGCTGCTCGCGCATGACCTCCCGGGAGGGGGCACGCATGCGTCCTTGGTGGCCCGGGAGCACCCACTCGAAGTCGAATGCGAGGAGCCTCGTGAGCGAGCGCTTCTGCGTCTCCCAGGACCACCAGCACACCGAGCGATAAGCGTGGAGCTCGTCGCCCGACTCGCTCGCGAAGAGGTGGTCGCCGCTGAAGAGCGCGAAATCCCGGAAGAGGAGCGCGGTGCTCCCGCGCGTGTGTCCGGGGACCGGGATCGCGAGCAGATCGTGATCGAGGGACGTCGGCTCGTCACCGTCGATCGTCATCTCGACCGCGCGCGTGTCGGCCGTGATGTCGTTGGTGTGGAGCACGCGGGTGCACCCGAACCGCTTCGCGAGCTTCGCGTGGTCGGCGACGTCGTCGCGATGCGTGAGGAACATCCAGCGCACTCCGCCGAGCGCCTCGATCCGGTCGAGCAGTCGCGGCAGGGCACGTGGCGAGTCGACGAGGACGTTCCCCTCGGGGCGACGGATCAGGTAGCTCCGTGCGCCGAACGAGCTCTCGGAGGCGAAACCGCAGAAGTAGATCTCGTCGCCGAGCGGCTCCGGGAACGCGCCGATCGCGTCCGCGAGCGGGACCTTGGAGCGCGACCCGATCGAGCTCGTCGGGCAGGAGACCAGCGCCATCTTCGCGCGGAGCGCCTCGGCGTCGTTCGTCGGCTGGCGTGCGACGATCGACATGCCGGCGCGGTCCAGTCGCACGAACGAGCCCGGCGCGAGCTGGCGGCAGAGCCCGCAGTCGATGCACGATGCATCGACGAAGAGCTCTCCGTCGGCGTTCTCGGGCAGTCGATCGACGAGCCGGGCCATCCCCGAGATCTTGGCACCGGCCGAGCGACCCCGCGAACGCGACCGCACGTCTCGCGTGCGACGAGCGGGGCGCGCCGCGGGGGCGGCGCGAGCCCCGAGCTCGTCGAGGGGGCGGTCCCTACTTCTTCGCGGTCAGCGCGTTGTGGCCATTGATGAGGTTCCGATAGTCGGGGATGTGGTTCGAGAACAGAGCGCCGAGGCCCTCGACGTCGTTGCGCCAATCTCGGTGCAGCTCGCAGGCGACGGCGAACCACGTCATGAGCTGAGCGCCCGCCTTCGACATCCGATCCCATGCGGCCTGCCGCGTGACCTCGTTGAAGGTGCCGGACGCGTCCGTGACGACGAAGACGTCGTAGCCCTCGGCGAGCGCCGAGAGGGCGGGAAAGGCCACGCAGACCTCGGTGACGACGCCGGCGATGATGAGCTGCTTCTTTCCGGTAGCTTTGACCGCCTTGACGAAGTCCTCGTTGTCCCAGGCGTTGATGTTCCCGGGGCGCGCGATGTACGGCGCCGTCGGGAACTGCTCCTTCAGCTCTGGCACGAGCGGACCGTTCGGGCCGTTCTCGAAGCTCGTCGTGAGAATCGTCGGCAGGCCGAAGTATTTGGCCAGATCCGACAGCGCGAGGACGTTGTTTTTGAAGGTGTCGGGATGGATGTCGCGCACGAGCGACAACAGGCCCGTCTGATGATCGACGAGAAGCACTGCGGCGTCGCTCTTGTCGAGTCGAACGTAGGACTTGGTCATGAGCAATCTCCTATTCGTCAGTAGTCTTCTGTGGTGATGGACGAACGTGAGCGCGAGCGAGCCGCTCGTGCTCGCTCGCGCTCCTTCGTGATGCTTCTGGTCGCGTTCGACGCGGCGTTCAGTCGGCGAGATGGCCGAACTTGCCGCGCTGCAGGTCGGTGAACGCCTGGTCGATCTCCTGCGCGGTGTTCATGACGAACGGGCCGTGCTGGACGACCGGCTCGTCGATCGGCTCGCCGCTCAGGACGAGCAGCTGGGCCTCGGATTCGGCCTCGATGACGACGAGCTCGCCGACGTTCTCGAACACCGCAAAGTCGTGAAGCGTCGCCTGTGTGCCGTTGATCACGACGTCGCCCTTCATCACGAGCAGACCGACGTTGTGGTGCGCCGGGAACGCGAAGTGGACTTTGCCCTGCTCTTCCAAGCGGACGTCGAAGACGTCGACTTTGGTGAACGTCTTCGCGGGCCCTTTCACGCCCAGGTATTCGCCTGCGATGACCCTCACGGAGCCCGCATCGTCAGGGAGCGTCACGACGCCGATCTGCTCTGCAACGATGCCCTGGTACCGAGGCGGAGACATCTTGTGCGCTCTCGGCAAGTTCACCCAGAGCTGCGCCATCTGGAACGGTCCGCCGCGACGCGCGTACTCCTTCTCGTGGTACTCCTTGTGGAGGATTCCGGACGCCGCCGTCATCCACTGCACGTCGCCCGGACCGATCACACCGCCGCCGCCCGAGCTGTCGTGGTGAGCGACGCTGCCTTGCCAGGCGATGGTGACGGTCTCGAACCCGCGATGAGGGTGCACTCCGACACCGCGCGGCTTGTCCGTCGGCGCGTACTCGTAGGTCGGGTGGTAATCGAGCAGCAAGAACGGGCTCAGCTTCCGCACGGCGTCGGGGATCGCCGAGAAGAAGCCCGCGACGCGAAAGCCGTCCCCAACCCAATGCAGGCCTCGCGCCCGATAGATCCCATCGAGCGCCCGGAGCTCAGGGCGTACTGCTCCGGTGGTGCTCGTCGGCTGCCGATCCGTCATCGTGCTGGTGGTCATGGCTCTTCTCCTCGCTCGGAGCCGGCGCCAGCACCGCCGCTCGAGTGGCGGCGAGGCGTCCTCCTCGCACCAAGAGGAGTACTCACCCAGTCGGATTAGGACAATGAGCGTGAATGGTAAGGATTGTCTCGTCGATCGAGACGATCGGCTCAGGCGCGGACCGGCGTGAGCGGCTCGACGGACAGGACGAGCCGCTGCCGGAGGAGGTCGAGGAGCGCCACCACCTTCGGCGACAGGTGCCGCGTGCTCGGATAGAGCGCGAACACGGGCACCTCGGGCGCCGACCAGGACTCGAGGACGGGCACGAGCCGTCCCGAACGCAGGTCTTCCGCGCACAGGTATTCCGGCAGGAGGGCGATGCCGAAGCCCGCGCGCGCGACGGACCGGAGCATCGCGTAGTCGTTGACGACGAGCCGCGGGAAGACCGTGAGCTCGGCGGACTTCGTCCCCGACCTGAGCTCCCACGAGCTTCCTTCCGGCGCGAACGCGATGCAGGGATGCCCCTCCAGCTCCGCCACCTCCTTCGGGGCGCCGAGCGCCTTCGCGACCTCCGGCGCGGCGACGAGACGACGCCGCACGACTCCGAGACGTCGGGCGACGAGGCTCGTGTCCGGCGTGGTACCGGCCCGCAGCGCGAGGTCGAAGCGCTCCTCGACGACGTCCGCGATGCGGTCCGTGCAGAGCAGGTCCACCTGGACCTCGGGGAAGAGCCCCAGGTACTCCGCGAAGATCGGTCCGAGGAACGAGAACGTCATGGGGGCGGTCACCCGGAGCAGTCCGCGGGGCGTCGACTGGAGCTGCGAGACGGCGAGCTGCGCCTCCTCGAGCTCGGCGACGATCCGAACGCAGTGCTCGTAGTAGACGCGCCCCACGTCCGTGAGGCTCACGGTCCGCGTCGTGCGCTGCAGGAGTCGCGCGCCGATCCGCGCCTCGAGCTCGGCGACCTTCCGGCTCACGGTGGACTTCGGCATCCCGACGGCCGTTGCCGCCGCCGTGAAGCTGCCGCCTTGCACGACCCTGGTGAAGATCAGGATCTCGTCGAGCGCGACGTTCGGAAGGCGGGGGTGCATGATCGGTACAATCTACGGCGAATCCCGTTCATTGTCCCATCGCGACCCTGGGAAGGCTCGCTCGCATCATGGCCACAAAATGCGAAGCGATCGTCGCTACAGCTCCCGCTGCGGCGACGATCGCTCGGTCGTGGACGTGGACGGCTAGATCAGCCGGTCGCCTTCTTCAGCTCGGTGACGAGCTCCGGCACTGCGTTGAAGAGGTCGGCGACGAGGCCATAGTCGGCCACCTGGAAGATCGGCGCGTCGGGATCCTTGTTGATCGCGACGATCGTCTTCGAGCCCTTCATTCCGGCGAGGTGCTGGATCGCGCCGGAGATGCCGATGGCGAAGTACAGCCGGGGAGCGACCACGCGACCGGTCTGGCCGACCTGGAGCTCCGCCGGAGCGTAGCCCGCGTCGCAAGCGGCGCGGCTCGCACCGACGGCGGCGCCGAGGAGGTTTGCGAGCGGATCGAGCACCGTCGCGAACTGCTCCTTGAGAGCGCGCCCGCCCGCCACGATGACGCGCGCCTCGCCGAGGTCGGGGCGCTCGCTCTTGGCAGCGGAGAGGCCGAGGTATTCGATGCGCTCGGCCGCGGCGTCCTTCGCCGCGAGGGCGACGTCTTCGACCGGCGAGGCGCCACCGGACGGCTCGGCCGCAGAGAACTCGCTCTGGCGTGCGCTCACGACCTGGACCGGCGTGTTGATGGTGCAGGTGGCGTACGCGTTGCCGGCGAAGACGGGGCGCTTGTAGACGAGCTTACCGCCCTCGTCCTTCACGCCGCTGATGTCCGGCGCGTAGCCGGCGCCGAGCTTGCCGGCGACGCGCGGAGCGACGTCCTTGCCGAACGAGCTCGCCGTGACGGCGACGACGTCGAAGCCGCTCTTCGCGACGGCGGCGATCGTCGGAGCGAAGCGCTCCGCGACGGGGTTGGCGAGGTACGGGTCGTCGCAGACGAGGACCTTCTGCGCGCCGAAGCCGGTGACCTCGGCGGCGGCTGCCTTCGCGCCCTGTCCGAGCACGAGGATCGAGAAGGTTCCGCCCGCGTTGCGAGCGAAGGTGATGGCCGAGTGCGTGGACTTACGCACCTTGCCGTCGAGCATTTCGGCGATGACGAGGATGTTGGGCATGGCGTTCTCGCTTCCTTCTTCCTCAGAGGGCCTTCGCCTCGGACTTGAGCTTCTCGACGAGCTCCGGGACGCTCGTCACCTTGATGCCGGCCTTGCGGGCGGGCGGGAGCTCGAAGCCGGTGTACGTGATCTTGAGAGCCGCGTCGCTAACGAGGTCAGCGAGCTTGATCTCGGTGAGGGGCTTCTTCTTCGCGGCCATGATCGCCATGAGCGCGGCGAAGCGGACGCCCTCCGGGTACTTGTGCGCGGGCGAGTGCTTCGACGAGACGCTCGTGGGCGCGACGATGCGGAGGTCGACGGTGACGACCGCGGGGAGGGTGACCTTGAGGTTGATCGTGCCGCCGTCGACCTCGCGGCCCACGACGAGCGCCTTGTCGTCCTCGCTCTTGATCGTGCCGGCGAAGGTCGCCTGGGGCCAGCCAAGGTACTCGGCGAGGAGCTGACCGACCTGGTTGGAGTCGCCGTCGACGGCCTGCTTGCCGGCGAGGACGAGGTCGGGCTTCTCCTTCTCGATGAGCGCCTTGAGGGCGCGCGCGACGACGTCACCGTCGAGCTGCTCGTCGGTCGCGTCGATGCGGATCGCCTTGTCGGCGCCGGTCGCCAGCGCGCCGCGCAGCGTGGTCTCCGTCTCCTTCGGTCCGAACGTGACGACGATGACCTCGCCGAGGCGGGCCTTCGGGTTCGCGCCGTTCTCGGTGAGGCGGAGCGCCGTTTCGACGGCGTATTCGTCGAACGGGTTCGGCTTCCATTCGAGACCGGTCGTCTCGATCTTGCCGGCGTTGACCTTCACCTTGTTCGCGTTGTCGGGATCGGCAACGCGCTTGAGCGGGACGAGGATTTTCATGAGCCCTCAATGAACCAAAGTGGACGAGCCCAGCGACGCTGGAAGGTGCTGAAAGGCCCACGAGCGCCTTCGTCGTTCCGACATCGGCGCGCGAGTGAATGGCGATTCAGTCTTGCGCGTTTTAGGGAACGCACGTCCGGGTGTCAACCCAGCCTCACACATGCGGCGCTCGCGCCTCGCGATTCGAGCACGCGAGCCACGAGCCACGAGCCACGCGAGGCGCGCGCATGACCTCAGCCGATGCTCGAGGCATCGCGAAGGTCGCTCGTTTCGCTCGTGACGGGGGTTGCAAGGTGCAGCGCGCAACGGCGCGCCCTGCGTCGTGTCGTGCGCGGAGCCGCGAACGTGGCCCGCGCGCGTCGAGCGGTCGAGTCTCGTCGACCTTGTCGAGCCTCGAGGATGCGACTCGCGCGCGCGGATCGGCCACACCGGCCCGCGCCGCGGTGGTAGAAGGAAGCATGCGTTTGACGTGCGATTTCCTCGTGATCGGCAGCGGCATCGCCGGTCTCTCGTTCGCTCTCGAGGCGGCGGAGCACGGCGAGGTCATCGTGGTCACGAAGCGGGCGCGCGAGGAGTCGAACACGAAGTACGCGCAGGGTGGGATCGCGGCCGTGCTCGACGCGTCCGACTCGTTCGATGCTCACGTCAGCGACACCATGGTCGCAGGCGCCGGCCTGAACCACATCCGGGCCGTGGAGCTCACCGTCAAGGACGCTCCCGCCCGCATCGCGATGCTCCGCCGCGCCGGCGCGAAGTTCGACCTCGCGTCGGTGGGCGCGCACGCGGACGAGTCGAGTCCAGGTCCCGCGCTCGCGCATGCGGAGCAGGACCTCGATCTCCACCTCGAGGGCGGGCATAGCGCGCGCCGTATCGTGCACTGGGGCGACATGACGGGCAGGGAGGTCGAGCGCGCGCTCGTCGCGGCCGTCTCCGCGAAGAAGAACATTCGCGTGCTCGAGGAGCACATGGCCGTCGACCTGATCACGCTCGCCAAGTACGGCGGGCCCGAGGTCTGCGCCGGCGCATACGTGCTCGACGTCGAGCGGGGCAAGGTCGTCACCATCCTCGGGCGCGCCACCGTGCTCGCGACCGGCGGAGCGGGGAAGGTCTACCTCTACACGACGAACCCGGACGTCGCGACGGGCGACGGAATCGCGATGGCGTTCCGCGCGGGCGCCGAGGTCGCGAACATGGAGTTCTACCAGTTCCACCCGACCTGCCTGTACCACCCGCAGGTCAGGGACTTCCTCATCTCGGAGGCGCTTCGCGGCGAGGGCGCCATCCTCCGTCGGCTCGACGGCACTCCCTTCATGAAGGAGTTCCATCCGCATGCCGAGCTCGCGCCGCGCGACATCGTCGCCCGCGCGATCGACCACGAGATGAAGCGGAGCGGCGCCGAGCACGTGCTGCTCGACATCACCCACCGGGACGAGGCGTTCATCAAGGAGCACTTCCCCGGCATCTACGCGCAATGCCTGCGCGTCGGGATCGACATCACGCGCGAGCCGATCCCCGTCGTCCCGGCCGCTCACTACCTCTGCGGCGGGATCACGACGGACCTCGACGGACGCACCGCCATCCCCGGTCTCTGGGCGATCGGCGAGTGCGCCCACACGGGGCTCCACGGCGCGAACCGCCTTGCCTCGAACTCGTTGCTCGAGGGGATGGTGTTCGCCCATCGCGCCGCGCTCGCGCTCGCGAACGTCGATCGCTCGAAGCCCTGGCCCGAGGTGCCGGAGTGGGACGTCGGCGAGGCAGTGCCGAGCGACGAGGCCGTCGTCATCACCCAGAACTGGGACGAGCTCCGCCGGCTGATGTGGAACTACGTCGGGATCGTCCGCTCGGACAAGCGCCTCCGGCGCGCGGCTCGTCGCATCGCGCTCCTGCAGGAGGAGATCGCCGAGTACTACTGGAAGTACTTCGTCACGCGCGATCTGCTCGAGCTCCGCAACATCGCGACCGTCGCGCAGCTCATCGTCGAGTGCGCCACCGCCCGGCGTGAGAGCCGCGGGCTGCACTTCACGATCGACCATCCGGCGACGGATTCGAGGATGGCGCGTGACATGGTGATCAAGCGCGGCGTCGCCGCCCACCTCGGTCAGCCGGTCGCCGTCAAGCCGTCTCCTTCCCACGAGCACGTGGGGCGCGGCGCAGGCTGACGATGAGTAGCTCCTCGTCCGATCCGCAGGGCCGACCGCTCACGTTCGCCGCGGCGGCGCTGTGGACGCTCCTCGTCGTCTTCCTCGACGCGTTTTTCATCGGCATGACGGAGGCCGGGCGCGAAGGGGCGTACCTCGACCTCGTCTCGCGGACGGGATGCGTGGCTCTCGCGTACTCGGTCGTCTTCTTCGGAATCCTGCGTCTCCACGAGCCGGAGACGTCGATAAGGCACGTCCTCGCGCTGCGTGCGCCGTCGGTCGTCGCGCTGATGCTCGCGGTGGTGGTCGGGATCGCGATGTCGCTCCCTGCGGAGTGGCTCGGCCAGTTGATGGAGCTCCGGCTGCCGCGGTCCGATCAGGAGCAGGAGAACTTCGATCGCCTCTACTCGGTCGCGACGACGGGTAAGCGCGTCTCGCTCGTCATCAGCGCGGTCTGCATCCAGCCGATCCTCGACGAGCTGTATTTCCGTGGTGCCATCTTCACGCCGCTCCGGCGAACGCGCCGGTGGGAGACCGTCGTGCTCGCGACCGCCGCGTTCGAGACGCTGCGGAGCGGCTCGCCGCGTTCGATGATGATCGTGCTCGTCGTGTCGCTCGTCTTCGCATGGATCCGCGCCGCGACGGGAAGTGTCTTCCCGTCCATCCTCGCCCGCATGTCGTTCGTCGCGGTCGGCGTGATCCCGATGGTGATGGGACGTGACCTCCCCAAGCCGACGCTCGCGTGGCTCGCAGGGACGACGCTGCTTGCCGTCGGTGGTCTGCTCGGGCTCGGCCTCCTCAGCCGTCGCAACGCCCATCTGCACCTCGCGGACGACGCCGAGTCCCTCTAGTCCGGAAGCGCGTAGCGCGGCACCGAGCGCGTCCGGCGTCAGGCGTCAGGCGCGGCGGTACCAGCTCCGCTCGTGAGCTTCACGGCCTCATCGGGGCAGGGAGGTAAGCCGCACGGACGGCTCGTGCGCGTCGCGCCGCCGTCCGATGCCGCCGCAGCGGGGGGGCGGTGCGGGCACCTCGATTGCAGCGGCGCCCACGACCCGGACGAACCGGAGCAAAGGAGCCCATTCGATGATTCCCTACGTCAAACACGGCGCGGTCGCGGTCGCGGTCGCGACGCTGGCGCTTGCCTGCGGCCAGCCTCAACAGCAGCCGCCGCGAAGCTCGGCGGCGGCGACCGAGCCGGAACCCCAGCGCCCGTTCAACAAGCCGAGGGTCGAGAAGCCGTACGATCCGCTCGCGAGCGCCCTCGAGCCGCCGACGCCGCAGCGCTCCACGCTCGAGCCGCCGACGGCACAGGCGCCGATCGACAAGCCCTTGCCGCAAAAGCCGTTCTACGGACCAGGGACGACGTCGCCGGAAGACCGCGAGCGCGCCAAGGCCAAGGCCGAGAAGCGGCTCACGGACGGCGAGGTCCTCGGGGTCGCGATGGCCGCGAACGAGGGCGAGGTGAAGATGGCGGAGGTCGCGCTGAAGAAAGCGGTCGCGCCCGACGTGAAGAAGTTCGCCGCGCGGATGAAGAGCGACCACGGGAAGGCGCTGAAGCAGGACAAGGCGCACGCGAAGAAGGCGAAGATCGCCAGCGCCGACAGCGATCTCTCGGCGGCGCTGAAGGCCGACGTGGAAAAGACGATCGAGGAGCTCCGCACGAAGAGCGGAGCAGCGTTCGACCGGGCCTACATGGCTTCTCAGGTGAAGGCGCACAAGGACGTCCTCACGGCGATTGATGATCGCCTCATCCCCAGCGCCCAGCATGCGGACGTCAAGGCGATGCTCGTCGAGATGCGCAGCACGGTCGCCGACCACCTCGCAAGCGCCGAGGAGATCCACAAGAAGACCGAACAGGCCGTCTCGTCGTCACGTATTCCGGGTGTCGTCGAGCCGAAGGAGAAGATCCCGAGCGAGCCGGCGGGCAAACAACAGGACCAATCGAAGGCGCGCACGCCGGCCCCGACCCCGGTCGAGAAGCCGTGACGGAGACCACGACCCCTCAGGAGGTCAGGAGGTGTAGAGCGGCTCGATCAGCGCGAAGTTCACGCCGGGCGAGAGACGGTAACGCGTCTTGCCGTGCTCGCCTGCGTCGCGAACGCGCTCGATCGCCGTCGGATCGCCGAGGAGATCGCGCACGCGTGAGATGAGGACACGGACGCGATGCTCCGCGTCCGCGGACTCCGGGCCCGGACCGCCGGCGGCGCGGAGGATCTCCTCTGCGGAGAGGCCTTCACGTGCACGGCGGAGGAGCTGGACGACGAGCGGCTCGAGCGCGCGCCGGCGTTCGAGCGAGACCTCGCGGCCCTCGACGCGGAGCTGGTGCGTGATCGTATCGACGATGAGCGTCGAGCCCTCGGTTGCGGTGCTCATCTCCGACGAGCGAACGCGCGTCACGCCTTGCGGCGTCGTCACGTAGATGAGCGTCTCGCCCTCGGGGAGCATGTCGAACTCGGACGAGTCGTCCGGGGCTCCGGGGAGGCTCGGGAAGGAGCCGCGTGCCGAGGGCGGGGGGATGCTGGGGAACGATCCGCGCGGGGGCGGGATGCTCGCGCCGCGCGCCGACGGCGGCGGCATGCTGGGAGGGGCCACGCCGTTCGTGATGACGGCGAGGATCTTCTCGGCGTAGCGCACGACCCGGCTGTCGCCGCTCTTCAACGCCATCTGCCAGAGCGTGGCGCTCTGCTGGCGATCCGGGAATACCCACGCGTGGCGATCGCCGGAGAGCGCGGCGCGCTCGACGGCGACACGTGCGGTCTCCTGATCGCCGAGCGACAGCGCGCAGCGCGCGATGACGAGGTTCAGCGAGCCGGTGACGAACGCGTCGGGGAGCCGCTCGGCATGCGGGAGCGCCACCTCGAGCGCCTCCTTGTGCTGGCCGCAAGCTTCGAGCATGCGCGAGCGCGTGGCGACGAGGTCCTGCTCGTCGATCGCGTCGACCTGGAAGAGGTCCGCGCGGAGCTTGTCCGTCTTGGCGAGCCACTGTTTCGCCGCCTGGGCGCGGCCGAGCATCGCGAGCGCAAGCGCGCGATGGCCGGCGAGCTGATAGCGGAGCGTCGGCTGCTCGAGCTCTCCGAGCGCCGCGTGCGCGTCGTCGAGCGCCTGGAGCGCGGCGACGGGACGGTCCGCCGCGATCTCGACGATCGCGAGGACGTCGTACGCGTCGGCGTGGCGCCAGCCCGCGGCGATCTCGCCCGCGATCTGACATGCAGTCGCCGCGTTGGCGCGTGCATCGTCGAACTGCCCGATCGAGCCGAGGGCGATCGCGAGGTTGCCGTGCGCGCGCATGCCGGCGAGGCCGCGCGCGGCCGAGCGCTGGAGCGCCGCCCCGTAGTGGCGGGCCGCCGTGCGCGGATCGGCGAGGCGCATCGCCAGGTGACCGAGCGACATCGACACGGCGACGCGCCACGCGCCGTCCTCGAGGCGCTCGGCGACGTGCTCGGCGAGCCGGAGCGCCGCCTGCGCCTGCTGGACCCGGTTGAGCCGCAGCTCGAGCTGCGCGCTCGTCAGGTGCATGTCGAGCTGCTCGCGAAGGCCGGTCCCGCGGGACGCGACCGTGAGCGCGCGCGACGCTTGACGGAGCTCGGCCTCGGCGTGATCGGCGCGACCGTCGATCGTGCAGAGGATCGCGCGCTCGATCGCGAGGCGCGCCGTGTCGAGCGGGTTCCACGAAGACGGGGAGCTCGGCAGCGAGGCGGCGAGCTCGCGGGCGCGGTCGACGCGGCCCGTCTCGCGATAGGCGCGGAGCAGGCGAACGGCGAGCGCCGGATCGAGGCGAGCTCGACCGCTGAGCATCTGCTCCGTCCACGTGACGAGGAACTGCGCCTCGTCTGCAGCGGCAAGTCGGTCGAGGAGCTGCGTGACGGCGTGCATCGGCACTCCGTCGAGCCCCGTCGGTGCCGAGAGCCGGCCGTCACCCATGCTGGACGGAGGAATGCTCCCGCGCGTCGAAGGCGGAGGAATGCTCCCGCGCGTCGAAGGCGGAGGAATGCTCCCGCGCGCCGAGGGCGGAGGAAGGCTTCCCCGCGTTGACGGCGGCGGAACGCTCGCCCGACTGGCGGTCGACGGCGGTGTCTGCGTTCGCCCCTGTTGCGACTGGGGGGAAGGCGTTGCCGACGGCGGTCCCGACGGAGGAGGAATGGTGGGTAGGAAGGCGCGACGCGCCATGCGAGGATCTTACCCACACGACACAGAAAAACACCAGTCCTGAAACGTTCCCCGGTTGCGCCTTTTCTCCGGCTCGGTGCGTCGACGATCGAGCGTGCTCTCCGAGGCGCAATTTCGGGGTCCGTCCCTCGCGTTGCTCTGCCGTTTCACACGGCTCTTCTGCTGCTACCGATGAGGCTGGTTACCCGAGTGATCGTGCTACTGTCGCGCGCCATGCAGCACGCCGCGCCCGATCCGTCGTCTGCCTCTCCGCTCCCGCTATCGGGATCGGAAGACCTCGTCCGCTCCGAGCGCGACGGTGGGGTCGGCGTGGCCTTTCGCCCGGCGCTCGACGCCGTCGGGGAAGCGCTGCTCCGTCACATGGTCCGCGCGCGTGTCGTCTCGGCGCGCATGGTCGGCCTGCAGCGGTCCGAGAAGATCGGCTACCACCACGCTTCGCTCGGCGAAGAGGCGGCCATCGTCGGTGCCGTCCTCGCGATGCGCGCGACCGACTGGATCTTTCCCGGCGCCCGCGAGTGGTACGCCGGGCTCGCCCGTGGCCTGCCGCTCGGTGTCTACGTGCACCACGCCTTCGGGTCGGCCGAGGATCCGACGAACGGCCACGCCGCTCCCGATCACGCGCCCGCCCGCGCGCTCCACGTCGTCCCGCCGAGCGGGGTCATCGGCGCGCACCTTCCGCAGGCGGTGGGCGCGGCCTGGGCGGCCAAAATCGAGAGGGCGAACGTCGCCACGCTCGCGCTCTTCGGCGCAGAGGTCGCTGCCAGCGGGGACTTCCACAACGCGCTCAACTTCGGCGGCGTCTTCAAGGCTCCGGTCGTGTTCGTGTGCCGTGCGAAGCCCGACGCGCGCATCGTCGACCGCGCCGTGGCCTACGGGCTCGCGAGCGCACGTGTCGACGGCGCGGACGCGCTGGCCGTCTTCACCGTCGTCAAGGCCGCGCTTGCTCGCGCGACGGAGGGGAAGGGGCCCACGCTCGTCGAGGTCGTGTCCCCGTCGCTCGAGCGTGTCACCGCTGGCGCGATCGACGACGCGGCGCTCGCCGCGGGCGACGTCCTCGACCTCGGAGCCGGCGATCCCGTAGCGCGGCTCGGCGCCTTGCTCGCGCGAGAGAACCGCGCCTCCGCCGGAGCGCAGAAGGTGCTGGCCGCCGAGGTCATGGCCGAGCTCGACGCTGCGGTGCTCGCTGCCGAGCGAGCGGGCGCCCCGGCACCGGCGACCATCTTCGAGCACGTGTACGCCGGCGTTCCGGCTCACCTCGCCGCGGAGCGGCAGAGGCTGACCGGAGCGCAATGGGACGGAGGAGGAGGGTGACGGTCGTGGCTCAGATGAACCTCGTGCAGGCGATCAACGACGCCCTGAAGCTGGAGATGAAGCGCGACCCTCGCGTGGTCGTGCTCGGTGAGGACGTCGGCCGCGTAGGCGGCGTGTTCCGCGTCACCCAGGGCCTCTGGGACGAGTTCGGCGACGAGCGCGTCGTCGACACGCCGCTCTCGGAGGGCGGGATCCTCGGCACGGCGATCGGAATGGCGCTCTACGGGTTGCGCCCCGTCCCCGAGATCCAGTTCGCCGACTTCATCTATCCCGGCTACGACCAGATCGTCTCGGAGCTCGCGAAGATGCGCTGGCGCTCCGGCGGCGAGTACTCGGCGAAGATGGTCGTGCGCACGCCCGTCGGCGGCGGCATTCGCGGCGGTCTCTACCATTCGCAGTCCCCCGAGTCGTTGTTCATCCACGTCGCCGGCCTGAAGGTCGTGTGCCCGGCGAGCCCGTACGACGCGAAGGGCCTCTTGTTGGCTGCGCTCCGCGATCCGGATCCGGTGCTCTTCTTCGAGCCGAAGCGTATCTACCGCGCGGCACGCGGTGACGTCCCCGAGGGCGACTATACGGTCGAGCTCGGCAAAGCGCGGATCGTGCGCGAGGCCGATCGCACGTCGGGCGAGCCCGCCGTCACGATTCTCGCGTGGGGCGCGATGCTTTACGAGGCCGTCGCCGCCGCAGAGAAGGCCGCGGAACAGGGGATCGAATCCGAGATCGTCGACCTCCGCACCCTCTGGCCTGTCGACATCGATACGATTGCGGCTAGCGTCGAGAAGACCGGTCGTGTGATTGTCGTGCACGAGGCGCCGAAGACCTGCGGGTTCGGGGCTGAGCTCATCGCATTGATCAACGAGCGATGCTTTCTTTCGCTCGAGGCTCCGCCGGTTCGCGTGGCCGGCTTCGACACACCCTTCCCGTACACGCTCGAGATGGATTACTTGCCTCTCGCTCACCGGATCCTTCCGGCGATCGTGCAGACGGCGAAGTACTGAGAGGCCAGGAGAAGAAGCGAGATGGCGCGCTGGGAATTCAAGTTGCCTGACATCGGCGAAGGCGTCACCGAGGGCGAGATCGTCGCGTGGCACATCAAGCCGGGCGATGTCGTGAAGGAAGACGCCCCGATGGTCGAGGTGATGACCGACAAGGCCACGGTCATGATCACCTCGCCGCGTGCGGGGAAGATCGTCGAGACACGCGGCGAGATCGGCACAATCGTCGTGGTGCACGGCGTTCTCGTCGTCTACGAGGTCGACGGCGAAGCGACGGCCGCGGCACCGGCCCACACCGCGAACGGCCACGCGAACGGGAACGGCGCGCCGAGCAAGAGCGAGCCTGCCGCGACCGCCGTCGGCGACATCAAGGAGACCCTTCCCGGGATGTCGGTGTCCGGCGCGAGCGCCGGCGGAAGCAGCGGCGCGTCCGCGCAAGTGCAGTACTTCAACGACAAGCCCCTCGCGACCCCGGCGACGCGCAAGCTCGCGCGCGACATGAACGTCGACCTCCGCTCGGTTCCGCCGACGGGCGCGCAGGGCCGCGTCACGAAGACCGACGTCGAGGCCTTCGCGAAGAGCCCGACCGTGGCGCCCGCGGCCCCCGCCGCCGCCGTCGCAGCCGCGCCTCCGGTCGCTGCGCCCGGTCACGCGCCGGTGAAGATCAGCGCTCCGACGGCGGCGCAGTCCGCGCTCGAGGAGCGCGTCCCGTTCGCGGGGATGCGCCGCAAGATTGCGCAGAAGATGTCGCAGTCGAAGAACACGGCCGCGCACTTCACGTTCGTGGAGGAGTGCGACGTCGGCAAGCTCAAGGAGCTGCGGGCACGGCTGAAGCCGCGCGCCGAGGCGCAGGGCGTGAAGCTCAGCTTCCTGCCGTTCATCGTCAAGGCCGTCGTGGCGGGGCTCAAGAAGCACCCGATCCTCAACACGGCGCTCGACGAGACGACGAACGAGCTCGTCTATCGCAAGTACTACAACATCGGGATGGCGGCCTCGACCGACGCCGGGCTCATGGTCCCGGTGATCAAGGACGCCGACCGCAAGAGCGTCCTCGACATCGCGCGCGACATCGAGCGCCTGGCGGCCGACGCGAAGTCGGGCAAGGCGAAGGTGGAGGACCTCCAGGGGTCGACCTTCACGATCACGTCGCTCGGCGCAGACGGAGGCCTCTTCGCGACGCCGATCATCAACTTCCCCGAGGTCGGCATCCTCGGCATCCACCAGATCAAGCAGAAGCCGGTGGTGCGCGACGGCCAGATCGTCGTCGGCGAGGTGATGCTCCTCTCCTTGTCGTTCGATCACCGCATCGTCGACGGCCACGTCGGCGCGGCGTTCGCGTACGACGTCATCCGCTGGCTCGAAGATCCCGAGAAGCTCTTCCTCGAGATGGTGTGAGCCCGGAGCAGGACGGCGGGCTACCCGTCCGCCGTCCGCCAGCCCGCGCGCTATCCGGGGCAGGCGAGGTGCTCGCCGTCCTCGCTCAGTTGGCGGTGTCGCTCGACCCGGACGAGCCGCTCGCGCTCGTCGACGAGGTCGCGCTCGGGCGTGCGCTCGCCTTGCGCGTGCAGTCGACCCAACGCGTCGACTTGTCCTTGCATCGAGTCGCGTCGAGCTCGGCGCGCTCCTTGTTGCACGTGATGGTCTCGAGGCAGTCGGCGAACGCGTCCCACTCGTCGTCGCACTCGTACGCGGACGAAATCTCATCGAGCGCGCGCTGCCGCTCGATGCAAGCATCGACGTCCCTGTAGTTGCCGCCCTCGCAGTCTCGAACGTTGTCGCAGTACGTGGCGTAGCGAGAGTCACAGTGGGTGGTGGCGACGAGCGCGACGACTCCGAGTGCGCTCAGGATGGACCTCGTGTTCACCGGCGCCCTCACTGCTTCTTCCCCGAGGCTGCCTTCTCACATGCCGTGAGCGCGGCTTCCTCTGCTTTGCACGCGCTGTCGTCGAGCCGCTTGTCCTTGCACACGGCCCTGTTCGTCAGGCATGAGGCCTGCCTCTCGTAGGCGTCGCTGCAGTCGTAGGCAGCGGCGACCTCCTCACCGCCGCGCGCGAACTCGATGCACGCCTGGACGTCCTTGTCGTTGCCGCCTTCGCAGTCGCGCTGCTTCTCGCAGAGGTCGGCGTAGGTGCTCCCGCAATGGGGAAGCGAGAGCAGGAGCGATCCGCTCACGAGCGCCGTGACCAGACGAGTCCGCATCTCGTCCTCGTATCTGTAGCCGCCCACGGACGTCAACGTAGAGCTCATTAGCTGGTAAGCTCGACTCGATGCGGGGCAAGACACGGTCCTTCCCGACGTGCCCGAGGCGTCGAGCCGTCGCGCGCGGGGCTGCCCTCGCGCTCGCTGTGGCTGCGCTCGCATGGACTGCGTCGTCGTCGGCCGAGGAAACGCAGCCGTCCGCCGAGCGGATCAAGGCGGCGGCAGAGGAGTTCGACCGCGGGAGGCGCGCGTACCTCGCGAAGGACTTCGAGCAGGCGGCCGGGCACTTCGAGAACGCGTTCCGCGACGCGCCCAGTAAGGAGACGCTCCGGCTCGCGATCCGCGCGCGTCGTGATGCGAAGCAACCGGCGCGTGCGGCCACGCTCGCGGCCCTCGCGGAGGAGAAGTACGGGAGCGACGCGCAGACCGCGCAGCTCGTGAACGAGACGCTCGCCGAGACGTCCGCGCAGCTGTCCGAGTACGTCGTCCAGTGCGCGGCTCCGTGCACCATCGCCGCCGACAGCCGCGTCGTGTCGCAGTCGGATGCGCTCCGGCATCGCGTCTTCCTCGATCCGGGCGTGCACGATCTGGGCGTGAGCTTCCAGCAGGGCGGCTCGGTCTCGAAGCGCGTCGAGGCGCCGAAGGGCACCTCCACGTCGCTGGCGTTCGAGCCGCCTCCGGCACCTCGGCCCACATCGGCGCCCACGGCCGCGCCCGTGGCGGCGACCCCGAGCACGACCGTCACGACCTCGCCGCCGAACGAGAAGCCGCTCGGCCCGGCCGTGTTCTTCATCGCGACAGGCGTCACCGTGGCCGCCGGAGCCGCGACGATCGTGTCGGGCATCGCGACCCAGAACGATCCCGGACCTGACGCCGTGCGCCGTGGGTGCGTGGGCCAGGGCGAATCGTGTGCGCTCTATCAGCGAGGCCAGGACGCCGAGACCCGAACGAACGTCCTCCTCGGCGTGACCGTCGGCGCGGCCGTGGTCACCGCCGTCATCGGTGTCTTCTACACGCAGTGGACGAGCGCGACGAGCACGTCGAGCGCGTCGAGCTCGCCCCCGGCACGGTTGATTCGGTCGTCGACGAGCTCTTCCGGAGCGAGCATCCGCGTGTCGCCCTTTGGGCTCAGCGGTAGGTTCTGAGCCGGATCCCCAGCTGGGCGCTCGCGACCAAGCTCGATCGGTGGTCTAATCCCATAGGGGTATGCCGAAGCTCCTCGCTACCGACGGTGAAGGCGAGCGGCTCGATCGCTTCGAGCTCGTCGCCGAGCTCGCGAGTGGCGGGATGGCGACCGTGTACCTTGCGCGGCTCTCCGGAGTCGCCGGCTTCCAGCGCCTCGTAGCGATCAAGCGTCTCCACCCGCATCTCGCGAACGAGCCGGACTTCATCGAGATGTTCCTCGACGAGGCACGCCTCGCCGCGCGCATCCACCATCCGAACGTCGTTCCCATCCAGGAGGTCGGCGAGAGCGGCAGCGGCTACTACCTGGTGATGGACTACGTCGAGGGCGACACGCTCGCGCGCCTGCTCGCGCGCGCCGCCCAGACGAACACACGGATCCCGTGGGGCGTCACGATCCGCATCCTGCTCGATACGCTCGCTGGTCTCCACGCCGCGCACGAGCTGACCGACGACCTCGGCCAGCCGCTCGCGATCGTCCACCGGGACGTGTCTCCGCAGAACATCCTGGTCGGCTCCGACGGCATCGCACGCATCGCCGATTTCGGAGTCGCGCGGGCGGCCTCGCGCCTGTCGACGACGCGCTCCGGTCAGCTCAAGGGCAAGCTCGCGTACATGGCGCCGGAGCAAGCACGTGGCGCCGCGATCGATCGTCGTGCCGACCTCTTCTCGTGCGGGATCGTCCTGTGGGAGGCGCTCGCGCTGAAGCGTCTCTTCAAGGGGGACGGCGAAGCGGCGACGTTGAATCGCGTCTTGTTCGATCCCATCGCGCCGCCGAGCACGCATCAGGCGGACATCCCCGCGAGCCTCGAGGCCGTGTGCATGCGGGCGCTCGCGCGCGACCCCGATCAGCGCTTCGCCACCGCCGAGGCTTTCGCCGACGAGCTCGAGCGAGAGGCGCGGGGCCTCTCGTGCGTCGGCTCCGTGCGCGATGTCGCGGCCTGCGTCGAGGAGGTGTTCGGAAGCGATCTCGTCCAGCAGCGCGATGCGGTGCGTGGATGGCTCGCGCGCAGCGAGCCGAGCGCGCCACCTCGCTCGCGCAAGAGCCTTCCCGAGTCGGTACAGACGCGCGTGGAGCGCGGGAGGTCCGAGCCGTCGAAGCCGTCCAGCGCTCCCGGCGGTACCCCCGGCCCCGTCGACCGTCTCGCCGTCACCGTGCCTGCGTCGAGCGACGGTAGCTCGGGCTCCCTGCCTCAGGACAAGGTGTCGAGCGTGTCGTCGGCAGTGCTCAACGTATCGGACGTCGACGCGAGCGCGCCGCTCGCGCCTCGGACGGGCGGAAACTCGACCCGCAGGATCGCGCTCGCCGTCGGCGTGGCCGGCGTCCTCGGAGGCGTCGCATGGGGAGCGAGCCAGCTTCGCTCGCCGGGCGCGAGCACGGACGCGGCCCCGACCGGAGCCGCGGAGCTTCAGCCGGCCACGTCTGCGCCGATCGCGAGCAGCGACGTTCCTGCGGCGAGCGCAACGACGATCGCGTCCGCGACCGCTCCGGCCACGGTCAGCGCGGCGGCGAGGCCGAGCGCCTCTTCCGTCCCGCCGAGCACTCGGTCCGGCATCCGGCGACCGTCGAAGCCGACGACGACCGCGACGACCATCAACACGGCATCGGCCGTTCCCGACGACCTCTCGAAGAACCCGTATCGGTGATCCGCGCCAGTGCAACGATGTTCGCCGCGGCGGTGACGATCGCCGCGTGCGCAGGGGCCGGTACCCGAGCCGAGCTCGAGCCGCGCTACGTCGCGGTGCACAACGCCTTTGCTGCGATGGGGCTCGCGCAGGTCGGCCCGATCCATCGAGGCTCGCTGGCCGAAGGGCGGGACACGCGGTTCGCGCTCGAGCTTCCCGCAGCATGCACGACGGTCGTGGCGATCGGAGGCAACGGTGTCCACGACCTCGACGTCACGGTCCTCGACGCGGACGACAAGCCGATTGCGCGTGATGCCACGACGGACGCGCAGGCGGCGGTCCGTGCGTGTCCCGAGAAGGCCGGCCGCTTCACGCTCCTCGTCCGGATGGCGCGCGGCGGCGGTGACTTCGTCGCAGGCTCGTGGACCGGGAGCGGCGTAGGGAAGGAGAGCGCGACCCCCGCGGCGGTGTCGACCGCGAGCACCGGCGCGCAGCCCGGGAGCTGCGAGGCGCCGATCCCGCTCGAGGTCGGCTCGGTCGTCGGGAACACGCGGCGCGGTTGGTCCGAGCACGCCGGCGACTGCGCCAACTCCGAATCGAAGGAGATCGTCTACCGGCTCGTGATCACCCGGCGCCAGCGGGTGACGATCGACGTCGAGGCGACGTTCGATTCCGTCCTCTATCTTCGCAGGGACGAGTGCGCCGAGAAGGACGCCGAGATCGCCTGCAACGACGACGTCTCTTCCGGCAGCAGCAAGCGGGGCGGGGCTCGTGGCTCGCGGATCGACGAGGTGCTCGAGCCCGCGACCTATTACGTGTTCGTCGACGGCTACAACAGCGAAGTCGGCAGCTATCGCATGAACGTGACGGTCGCCGACATCCCATCGCTCGCGGAGGCGTGCCAGAAGGCCCGGCCGCTCGTGGGGCGGACGAGCGGCACGCTCTCCTCCGCGTTCGATCACGGCCACGGTAGCTGCAACCTCGGCAAGGGCCCGGAGGCGCTCCACCGCCTCGACGTCCCCCAGCGCGCCCGCGCCCGCGTCGTGCTCCGCTCCGCCGACTTCTCGCCCGTGATTCGAGTCCGCCGGACGTGCGTCGACGAGTGGAGCGAGGTCGGATGCACCGACAAGGGGGCGAAGTCCGACGAGGCCACGTTCGTCTCGGTGCTCGAGCCCGGGTCGTACGGCGTCTTCGCCGACTCGGACGACGCCACGGCCCGCGGTCAATACTCGATCGAGGCGGACCTCACCGTCGAAGGCGGCTCGGGGGTCCGTGGTGACTCGTGTGGAGACGCGCTGCCGATCGTCTTGAACGACGGGCCGATCGACGGCGATACCTTCGAGGCGAAGGATGACGTCGCAGGGCGATGCACGGCGAACGGCGCTCCCGACGTCGTCTACCGCTTCGAGGTGCCCCGTCGCTCGCGTGTGACGGCGCGCTTCACCGCCGAGGAGGGCGAGCACGCGTTCGTCCTCTCGAGGAGCTGCACCGATCGTGCGAGCGAGATCGCCTGCGGTACGAGCCTCGACGAGGTGCTCCCGCCGGGGATGTACTCGCTCGCCGTCGACGGGACCACGAAAGGGCCGTTCGGGCGCTACACGTTCCAGCTCAAGGGCAAGGACATGACCGCTCAGGAGGCCGCCTGCCGCAATCCTCCGTCCTTGGTGCTGGGCCAGACGGTGACCGGCACCACTGCGGGGGCCGGCGATCGCTTCGCCGAGTCGTGCGCCGGTCGTGAGGACATGCAGGCGAGCGGGGATCGCGTCTACAAGCTCGTCCTCGCGTCACGCACGCGCCTCCAGCTCGCGCTCTCGACGCCCGGGCACGACGGCGTCCTCGCGATTCGAAACAGCTGCGTCGATCCTCCCCAGATGAAGTCGCTCCGTACGGCCGAGGCTGCGTGCAACAACGACGGGCCGGACAACCGCCACTCGAAGATCGACGTGACGCTCGACGCGGGCACCTACTTCGTCGTGGTCGACGGGCACCAGGGCAAGAACGAGGGCGTCTTCACCCTCGAGTCGAAGGTGGTGAAGTGACGCTCGAGCTCGACGCGGGCGGGCGAACGCCTGCGCGGTCGATTCTCCCCCAACGGCTCAGCTAGGCCCGCTTCTTCGCGTAGTTGTAGGCGGTGTACGCGGCGACGAGGTGACAGATCCACCCGAGCAGCCCGCCCGAGCCGATCCAGAACCCCGGTGTGATGATGAGCCAGAAAATCCCGCGCAGCCACGCGCCGTTGTAGATCTGCCCGACACCCGGGACGATGAGGGAGAGGACGGCGGCAATGCCAGGGTCGTTGCGCGACTTGCTCACGAAGGCAGAAGATGAGACCGGATCGCCGCCCGCGCAAGGCTCGCTGGTCGCGCGACTGCATCGCGACCTCCTCGGCTGGTATGCGGCCTCGCGGCGCGACCTCCCATGGCGTCGCACGCGCGATCCGTGGGCGATCTGGGTCAGCGAGATCATGCTGCAGCAGACGCGCGTGGATACGGTGATGCCGTACTTCGAGCGCTTCCTGGCCCGGTTCCCGACGCCGCTCGCGCTCGCCGAGGCGCCGGAGGATCAGGTCCTCGCGGCGTGGAGTGGGCTCGGCTATTACCGCCGTGCGCGGATGCTCCACGCGGGCGCCCGTGTCGTCGCCGACCGCGCGGAGATGCCGCGTGACCGCGAGGGGTTGCTGGAGCTGCCCGGTGTCGGTCGCTACACCGCCGGCGCGATCGCGAGCATCGCATTCGAGGAGCCCGTCGGCCTGGTCGATGGGAACGTCGCGCGGGTGTTCGCGCGCATCTTCGCGCTCGAAGACGACATGCGCCGCGCCGGGATGAAGCGTGCCGAGGCGCTTGCCGAGGAGCTCGTGCCGGCGAAGAAGCCCGGCGACTGGAACCAGGCGCTGATGGAGCTCGGCGCGACGATCTGCACGCCGCGTGCGCCGGCGTGCGAGCGTTGCCCGGTGGCATCGTCGTGTCGCGCGCGCGCCGAGGGCCGCGTCGACGAGTTGCCGGTGATGGGCGAGAAGGCGAAGCCGAAGCCGCAGCGCGTGCAGGCGCTCGTCGCCCGCACGAAGGACGGGCGTGTCCTCCTCGCTCGCAGGCAATCCTCCGGCCTGTTCGCCGGGCTCTGGGAGCCGCCGTCGATTGACGGTGACGAGAGCGCAGGCGACGAGCTCTTCGGGCGCTTCGCGCTCGCGTCGCGCGCGCTCGCCGGGCGCGTCACGCACGTGCTTTCGCACCGCCGTCTCACGGTCGACGTGCACGCCGCGGTCCTGTCGAAGCGGCCCGCCGGCTCGGCGCTTCCCGCCGCCTACGAGGCGCTCGACCTGTTCGACGAGGCGGCGCTCGACGGTCTCGGCATCTCGAAGCTCGCGCGGAAGATCCTCGCCGCTGCCCGGGAGGCAGCGGCGAGCCCGGGCCCGCTCTTCGACCCCAAGATGCCGCGGGCTCGGGAGACTGGACGTCGTGCTCGCGCTCGACAATCATGAAGGGGTGTCGAGCCGACGAGTCGTTGCGGGGGAACGATGAGGCGGTCCGCGCCCGACATCGAGCTGCGCGAGGACGGCTCCTCGTCCGAGCGTGAGTCGACCATGCTTCGCGCGGCGCTCGCGGCGCACGTGGCGGCGCGGCCGAGCAGCCCGTCCGTCGACGAGGACGAGGGCACGGCTTGCGTGCTCGTCGCCGATGACGATCCGGCGACGCTCGAGGTGATCGCGTCGACCCTGCGCGCGAGCGGCTACGAGGTCGAGACGGCGCCGGACGGACAGGCCGCGGTCGAGCGCGTCGCGCGAGGCGGCATCGATGTCGTCCTCCTCGATTCGGTGATGCCTCGTCTGAGCGGTGAGGCCGCGTGCCGGACGATCCGCGGGCTCGCCGACGACTTCGTCCCCGTCGCCCTCGTGTTCGCGAAGACGGACGCGAAGAGCCGCATCGAGGCGCTGAAGATCGGCGCTGACGGCTACGTCTGCAAGCCGTTCGAGCAGACGGAGCTCCTCGTTTGTGTCTCGTCCGCGCTGCGCATCAAACGAGCGCACGACCGCATGAAGGCTGCGCGTGACCGGCTCGAGCGCCTTCGCCGGTACGACGCTCTCACCGACGCGCACTCGTTCCTCTACCTCCACGAGCGTCTCGACGCCGAGTTCACACGCGCCGAGCGTCACTCCGAGCCGCTCGCTTGCTGCATCCTCGACGTCGACAGCCTCAAGGTCCACAACGAGCGCGGTGGTCGGTCGCTCGGAGACGCCGTGCTGCGCGGGGTGGCGGAGGTCATCAAGAGCTCGGTGCGCGACTCGGACGTGGTCGCCCGTTATGGCGGCGACGAGTTCTTCGTCATGCTCCCGTCGACCCATTTCGCCGGATCGCTCGTGGTCGCCTCGCGGATCTGGCGAGACGTTGCGGCGCGGACCTTCACTGCGCCGCAGGCGAGCGGAGAAGCGCGGGTCACGGCATCGCTCGGTGTCGCGCTCTTTCCGAGCCGGGACGTCCGGACGAAGGAGGCGCTCCTCCGCGCCCTCGAGTCCGCGCTCCTCGAGGCCAAACGTCGGGGGGGCAATCGTTTGTGCGTCTTCCAGCAGGAAGGCTTCATCTACACGCCGAGCGCCGACGAGCGGGCGTAGGACCCGGACGGAGGCACCGGCGGGCCCGCTGGGGAGCCACGCCGCTGTTCGGGACCCGCTGGCGGCCTGTCGGGAGCCGGCTCCGAAGAAAGCTCGTCCACGGCCTGTACGACAGCGCTGTCATATTGGTGTCCTAGCGGCTGTTTGGTAGTGTCGCCGCCGCCGGATGACTGTGCGCCGCACTCGCTGGTGGGTTCTTCTCGGCTGCGCGAGCGCACTTGCTCTCGCGGCCCCCACGGCGCATGCCGGCCCGTTCGATCTCGACGACGACGAACCGTCGGAGCCGGCCGACTCCGCGGCTTCGGAGAACGCGCTGCCGCCGCCTCCCGTCGTCACGATCAAGGCGCACGCCTACTCCCTCCAGGAGTGCCTGCTCCTGGCCGAGCGGAACGCGCCGCAGCTCTGGGCCGCGCGGGCTCGCCTCGCGTTCGTCCGTGCACAGATCGACGAGGCGCGCTGGACGCCCTTCTCGTACTGGTCCCTCAGCTCGAACTTCGGCTACCTCCCGCCGATCGGCGGCACGCCGTTCTACAACGCCTCGCCTTACACGCTGCTCTACCAGGGCTTCGGCTCCGGCTGGCAGCCCGCCTTCGGCCTCAGCGTCCGCGGAACGGTCCCGCTCTATACCTTCGGCAAGATCGAGTCGGTGAAGAAGGCCGCGGAGGGCCGCGCGCGCGTCAGCGAATGGGACCTCGAGAAGCAGCGGCAGCAGATCCGCATGGACGTCCGCCGGGCCTACTTCGGCCTGATGCTCTCGCGCGACATGCAGTACATCGCGAACGACGTCCTCGGTCAGCTCAACAAGGCGATCGCGAACACCAACGCGAAGCTCGAGCGGAGCGATCAGAGCGTGGAGGAGGTCGACCGCCTCCGTCTCGAGATCAACCGGGACGAGATCATGGCGCGCGTCTCGGAGGCGAAGAAGGGCGAGGCCTTCGCCATTGCTGCGCTCCGCTTCCTCACCGGAGTCCAGAGCGGCTTCGACATTCCCGATGAGCCGCTCAAGCGCCCGGAGACGACGATCGGGCCCGTCGTCCGCTACCTCACCGCGGCGCGTCTCTTCCGCGCCGACGTGAACATGGCGCGCGCCGGCGTGCAGGCGCGGAAGGCCTGGCTGGACTTCCGTCGCGCCGAGATGTTCCCGAACATCGGCCTCGGCCTCAACGCCGCCTATTCGATCGCCCCGAGCGCGGATCCCCAACGCCAGGCGTGGATCGGCGACCCATTCAACCGCTTCGGTGCGTCCTTCGGCTTCGGCGTCGAGTGGGGCCTCGACATACTCCCGAAGAGCGCGCGCGTGGCGCAGGCCGAGTCGGAGCTCGAAGAGGCTCGAGCGCTCGAGCGGCTCGCGCTCGGCGGCGTCGCCGTCGAAGTCGAGAACGCCTACGCGGCGGTCGTCGAGGCGAAGACGCGCGAGGAGAACTGGGATCGCGCGGAGCGGCGGTCGAAGCGCTGGATCATGAGCACGCAGGATGCGATCGACCTCGGCACGAAAGACGAGCGCTACCTCCTCGAGCCGCTCCGCGCTTTCGTCTATGCGCGCGCGAGCCACGCGCAGTCGCTGATGGACCTGCACGTGACGCTCGCCGAGCTCGCGCGCGTGACCGGCTGGGACGCGATCGCGCCCGGGACCTGACTCACGTCGTCCGTCGCGGACGGCGACTCACCACGGACACGAAGCGAGCGCGAGGATCGCGAGGACACGCGCCTTCACGAGCTCGAACTCGCGAACGGCGAGCTGGATCTCGGCCTCGCGCAGCGCCTGGGCCGCCGTCACGAGCTCGAGGCTCGTCCCGCGCCCCTCGAGATAGGAGGTGCGCGTGAGGCGATCGTTCTCGGCGGCGAGGTCGCGCGTCTGAACGGCGACGCGGCGTCGATCGTCGGCCACGCTCACGCCGCGCTGGGCCTGCGCCACCTGGATGGCCGCCTGGCGCTTCGCCGCTTCGACCCTCTGGCCGGCGATCGTCTCCTGTGCGCGGGCGTCGCGCAGATTGCCGTAGCGGAGGCCGCCGTCCCAGATCGGTACTGTCAGCACCGCCTGGACGTTCCAGGTCGTGTTCGGGGCCGCGCCGGTATCGATCGTCGTCGTGCCGACCGTCGAGCGGACGTCGACCGTCGGCGCGAACTGGTACTTCGCATCGTTCACGATCCGGCGCGCGACCCCGGCGCGCTCGTGGAGAGCGGCGATGTCGGGGCGCTCGTCGAGGTTCGGAGCCTGCTTGCACGCGGTCCGCGTGCTGGCCTCGAGCCCGTTGAGGTCCACGTTCGGCGGGACGCCGACCTGCTCCGGGACACCGAGGGCGAGCCCCAGCGCTTCACGCGCTTGCCGGAGCGCCTCGTCGCCGGCGACGAGCGTTGCTCGGGCGACCTCGACGTCCTGGCGCGCCCGCACCACGTCGAGGCCGGTGCCGCTCCCGAGCGTGCTCCGCCGCATCGCGAGCTCGAGCCGCGTGAGGGAGTTGCGAAGCCCGAGTCGATTCAGCTCCGCGACGCGCTCCGCCGTGACGACGCCGACGATCGCGTTCGCGACGTTCAGCGCGATCTGACGCTTGGTGTCTTCGAGCGTGAGGTGCGCGACGTTCTCGTTCCGCTCCGCGGTCCCGATCGCGTACCAGGAACGCAACGCGAGCACGGGCTGCGACGCGACGATCGAACCGTTGACGAAGTCCGGAAACGGCGTGTTCACCGGCCGGAATCCGAGACCGTCTCCGGCGCGAACGGGCTGGAGCGTGCTGTTGGTGATGAGGTTGTGCGTGTACGTGGCCTGGCCGTTGATCGTCGTGAGCGCTCCGGCGAGCGCGCTGCGCGACTGAGCCTCTGCGCGGGCGATCTCCTGTGCGGCGATCCGAAGATCGGTCGAGCGCGCGCGAACGTGCTTGAGAGCCTCCTCCCAGTTCCCGACCTCGATCTTCGGCCGCGGTACCGGCGCGAGCATCGGATCGTCGACTTCGGGCGCCGGAGGGAGCTCGGTGGAGGGGGCGCCCGGCGCCGGGGTCGCCGGCGGCGGCTGCGCCGGTTGGGCGAGCGCCGAGCGACTCATGAGCGAGACGACGAGCAGAGCGGAGCAGAGGAGAGGTCGTCGCATGGCAGGTTGATGTCCTATCACGGCATGTTTTCGCGGGATCGGGCTTCCCCGACCCTCGAAGGCGCGTCGGGAGCGTGCCGGGTCCAGCGACGTGGACCCTTGAACTCGGTACGTCCAAACCGCCCCTGCCGGTGACGCATTCCGACGAGACGTGGCCGAAGAACGGATGAGCCGAGGCCATGGGGTCGCCCTCACGCCACCGCGACGAGGCTCCTTTTGCGGGGCGTCGGGGCGCGAGCCGGGCTCGACGCGGGGCGAATGCCCCGGAGACGTCAGCGCCGCGTCGTGGCGTAGCGGGCGTCGCCGCGGATGATGTCGAGCTTCGCCCGGAGCTCCGCGAAGCGACCACGGAGGTGCGCAACGCCGACTCGGAACGGCGCCGCCACCTCGGCCTGGGAGAGCGGCACGTGATCGATGTAGACGATCGCGTACGCGACTGCAGCCGCGAGCCCGGCAACGTCGACCTCGGCGGTGCGCGCCCGTCCCGGCGCCACGGAGGGGCGGAGGGCCGCGACGTTCGCGCTCCGGCGCTTCCTGCGGGGGCCGTCGAGGTGCGTCGCCTCTTGCTCGCCCGTCGCCGCGTCGTTTGCGCTGCGCCGACGCCGCGGCGGAGGGAGCGCGTCCCGCGCGAGCGCAAGGGCCCGCTCGCGCTGGCGCGGATCGAGCGGCAGATGCGACAGGCCTCGACTGAGGACGCGAGCGAGTCGCTTCGGCGTTGCGCTCGGCGGTCGGCGCTTTGGCTGCGAAGGCGCGCTTGTCGCGCTTGCCGCGCTTGCCGCGCTTGCCGCGCTTGCCGCGCTGGCGTCGCGACGCGACCGCGACGGTGCTCCCTGATCCAGCCAGCGGAGGAGCGCGTCGAGCTCCTGCGAATCGAGCCGCCCCCGCGCGTGTTCGAGAACGCTGCGCGCCACCTCCATGCGGCCTGCGCGAGCGAGCGCGTGAGCGTACGACGCGACGATCTCGGAGTTGTCGCTCTTCGCGTCGTAAGCGAGCTTCAGCCAGGGCAGCGCGCGGAGCGGCTCGCCGAGCGCGACGTCGAGCAGGTGCCCGAGATTGTGCGCGTACCAGGGATTCGCCGGCGCGCACGCGATCGCCTTCTTGTATGCGGATGCGGCGCAGCGGAAGTTTCCGAGGAGTGTCTGGCAAAAGGCGAGGATGGCCCAGGCGCGGTCGTCGCTGCCCTTGTGCGCGAGCGCCCGCCGCACGTAGAGCGCCGCACGCCAGGGATCGCGCTCGACGAGGAGCTCAGCCAGCTTCTGGTTCGCGAAGACAGCGTCGTCGCTCGCCGGCGGAGCCAGTCGCGCGAGTCGCGCGAGGCGCGGAAGCACATCCGCCGGATCGAACGCGCCGCGTAGGGCACGCTCGATCTCAAGGCGCAGCCTCTGCGTCTCCGCGCGGTCCATGGTTCGAGATTAGGGTGTAGCGAGCGACCAAGCACCCTGCAACGAATCGTCCACCGCCGAGTGATTTCGCTTGCGCGAGGCTCTATCGCCTGCCAGCGGTCGGCCTCGGTTCGCGATTCGCTCCTCAGCGGAGCGATATGATGCGCTGCTGCGCGAGCTCCGAGAGGATGCGCAGCGTGTCGAGCTCCGGCATTCCGCTCACGTCGATGATCATCTCGAGGCTCGACACTCCGTCCACGAGTGAGAGGACGAAGCCGGCCTTGTGATCGATCGACAGCCAGCGCAGCTGATCGCGAGGCACCATCACGACCGGGACGCGATCGAGCGGCCCGATGCGCGTCGCATACATCTGGCGGAGCACGCTCCGACACGTCTCTGCGGTCGCTCTCGCGCCGAGGTCGTCGGGCTTGTCGGCGAGGATCTTCTCGGCGATCTCGAGCGCGCCGCTGTAGTCGCCGAGCTCCACGCGATCGTTCATCTCGTGCTCGCGCGGCTTGATCAGCTCCTGCGGGACGGGCCGCCGGACCGTGTCGACGGCGTGCTCGTCCTCTTCGTCGAAGCCGAGGCCATCGAGGTCGAGCTTGGGAGCGCGATCATGCGCGATCTCGATGACCGGGTCCTCGCCGGGACCGTCGGCGGGCGGCGGGCGGGTGGCGATCTCGAGGTCGGCCCACTCCCGGTCGACCGGGTTCATCATCGGTACGCTCTCGTGTTTGCGCGGTCCGGCGTCCGGCTGAGCGGTCGGACGAGGCGGCAGGTTCGACGGGATGCGCGTGTTCACGAGCGACAGCGTGCTCGTCGGAGTTCGTTTGCGCGGCGCGGGCGTGCGCCCGGTCGACCGGGACGCCGCGGCTGCCGCTGCCTGCTGCGCCGTGCCTTGGGCAGGAGTGGCGTGCGTGTGCAGGTCAGCCGCCGACCTGACGACGGCCTTCATCGGGGTAGGGGAGGGCTTGAGGACGTCGCGCGCGAAGGCGACCGGATCGAACGGCGGGCTCACAGTGGGCCGCTCGTTCTCCTCGGAGTCATCCACTTGGCCATGACCATCCCCAGACTCCGCAAGGGAGTCCTCGAGATACGAGACCTCTCGGGGCTTTTCGGTTTCGTCCGGCACGTATCCCGCTCATCGAACTCGAGGCTCACGCCCCAAGTACCCGCAGTGGAGGGCCTTCGGCCCGCGTCGAGTTTGCCAGTGATTGAGCGGTCCGCCCCCCCGCTCGTGGTCCCCGTCACGTCTTCGCGACGACTCCCTTGAACATGCGATGGGTCCGCGTGAGGCCCTCGATCTGCTCCTTCACCGCAGCGGCATCCCTGCGCTCGATCGCCGCGCGCGCCTTCTCGACGATGGCGCGCGCCTTTTCGATCGCATCGCGGCCGAAGTCGCTCGAGGCGACGATCTGCTGGACCTGCGGGAAGAGCTTCTCGATCTCGGCGATGAGCTTCTCGGCCTCCTGCTTGGCGGCTTCGAACTCCTCGGACGTGCGGCGGTCGACGAGGTCGTCCTTCGCGTTGTCCATCATCGTCTTGATCTCTTCGCGGGTCAGGCCGCTCGTGGCGGTGACCTGGATCGACTGCTCGAGCCCCGTCTCGAGGTCCTTCGCGCGAACGGAGACGATGCCGTCCGCGTTGATCTCGAAGGTCACCTCGATCTCCACCTGGCCCTTCGGCGCGCGGCGGAGCCCCGTGAGGATGAACTCACCGAGGAGCTCGTTCTCCTCCGCCCGCTGGCTCTCGCCCTGCATGACGAGGATCTTCACGGCCGTCTGGTTGTCGCGGCTCGTGGTGAAGATCTTCGTCCGGTGGGTCGGGACCGTCGTGTTCTGCGGGATCAGCTCCTCGAAGTAGGAACCGAACGTCATGATGCCGAGCGCGTGCGGCGTGACGTCGAGGAGGACCATCTCCTGCCTGTCGTCGACGAGGGCCGCTCCCTGGATCGCGGCGCCGAGCGCGACGACCTCGTCGGGGTGAACACCCTTGTTCGGCTCCTTCTCGAAGAAGGCCTGAACCGCCGACTGGATCTTGGGCATGCGCGTCATGCCGCCGACGAGAACGACCTCCTCGATCTCGTTCTTCTCGAGCTTTGCGTCCTCGAGCGTCTGCTTGCAGATGTCGATCGTGCGCTCGATGAGATCGTCGGAGAGCTCCTCGAGCGTCGCGCGTGTGAGCGTGCGCTGGAGGTGGAGCGCCTCGTTCCGGCCGCTCGAGATGATGAAGGGGAGGTTCACCTCGGTCTCGCGGACGCTCGAGAGCTCGCACTTCGCCTTCTCGGCCGCATCCTTGAGGCGCTGGAGCGCCATGCGGTCCTGGCGAAGGTCGATGTTGTGCTCCTCTTTGAAGCCGGAGACGAGCCAGTCGATGATGCGTGCGTCGATGTCTTCGCCGCCGAGGAATGTGTCGCCGGCGGTGGCGATGACCTTGAAGACGCCGTGGGCACCGATCTCGAGGATCGAGATGTCGAACGTGCCTCCGCCGAAGTCGTAGACGGCGACCGTCTTCTCGATGTTGCGGCCGAAGCCGTACGAGAGCGCGGCGGCGGTGGGCTCGTTGATGATGCGGATGACGTCGAGGCCGGCGATCTCGCCGGCGTCCTTCGTGGCCTGGCGCTGGTTGTCGTTGAAGTAGGCGGGGACGGTGACGACGGCCTTGCTCACAGCCTCGCCGAGATAGTCCTCCGCGATGACCTTCATCTCCTGAAGGACCATCGCGCTGATCTCGGGGACGCTGAACTCCTTGTCGCGGAGGACGATGCGCACGTCGTTGTGCGGGCCCTCTACGATGCGGTAGCTCGACGTGGCGACCGCGTTCTTCACCTGCGGCGAGTTCCACTTGCGGCCGATGAGGCGCTTGGCGGCGTAGACCGTGTTCTCGGCGTTCGTGATCGCCTGGCGCTTCGCGATGTGGCCGACGAGGCGTTTGCCCGCCTCCGTGACGGCGACCATCGAAGGCGTGGTCTTGTAGCCACCCCGGTTCGGAATCACGACCGGCGTCCCGTTCTCCACGATGGCGACGCACGAGTTGGTCGTGCCGAGGTCGATGCCGATCACCTTCTCCATTCGCGAGTCTCCTTCACGGACCGATCAACGCTGTGCTCGAGTTCGCTCCGGCAGCTGGGGCCGTCGTTCGGATCCCGGAAGCCGTTCGTCTGGACCGCTGCGCCGTTCAATGACTGAGGCACGATCCTACACCGGATTGTTCCGTAGCTGCGCGCCTCTTGTCGCGTCCTTCGGACGGCGGGGGGGAGGCTCGGCAGGCCTGGGCACGGGGTCGCTTCCGTGGACCGCCGGTGCCTGGCGTGCAACTATCCCTTTCCGATGCGCTTCAGCAGGGCCTGGAGCCCGGGGTGCTTCGGGTCGAGCGCGTTGGCGGCCTCGGCGGCGCGGCGGGCGGAAGCCTGCAGGCCCGCTTTCAGGTAGACCTCCACGAGCGTGACGTGGCTCGCGATCTTGTTGGGCTGCAGCGTGATGGCCTGCTTGGCGTGCTCGGCGGCCTCGTGGAGATCTCCGTCCGGGCTACGCAGGATGGCATGGGCCGCGCGTTCGTGTGAGGCCGCGTCGTTCCGGATCCTTGCCACCTTCTGCCAGGACCGACCTGCCTCGGACCAGTGGCCCTGCCGCTCCTCGTACTGCGCCTGCTTGAGGTAGCTCTCGGAGAGCGACTTGTCGGCGAGGTTCTTCGTCTCCTGGGCGCGCATCGCGAGGGCGACGTCGTCCGGCGCGAACTTGGCCGCGATGCTGAGGGAGGTCGAGGCCGCGACGAGATCGTTCTTGGCGAGGGCGTCCTCGGCGGCCTGGACGTAGCGCTGGGCGTGGGCCTGGGTCGCGCTCTCGAGGCGGTCCTCGTAGCGACGCTTGAGCGCGTCCACGGCATCCTGCGGGTTCGAATACCGCAGCGGGCTCGGCTCCTCCGGTGTCGGTCGCGACGGCTGGGGCGGCCTCACACCGCCGGTGAGCCGGCGCGCCAGCGCCTCCTTGCGGCGCCGGATCTCCTCGGGGGAGGGGCCCGTCGGCACCGCCGGTGCGGATGGAGGCGGAGGCGGTGCCGGCACCGCCGCGGCAGCGGGCGGGGCTGCTCTCTCGGCATCGGATGCGGTGCGCGCCGAGTCGGCCATCGCGCGCTCGAGCATCGCCTCCATTCCGCGCGTCGTCGCGACCTCGGCGAGGTAGGCGTCGTATTCGGCTCGCTGTTCGGCGTCGACGAGGGTGTCGTGCGCCTCGGTGATCCGATTGAACAGGACCTCCATCTTGGGCTTGAAGGTGCCGAGGTCCTTCTTGAAGTAGCGGTCCGGGTGGAAGAGCGCTGCGAGCTCGAAATAGGCCCGCTTGACGCCTTTCTTGTCGGCCTCCTTCGTGATCCCGAGCAGCGTGTAGTGATCGAGATCGTCGAGGCGGAAGTAGAAGTCGAGGACGCGCTTCTTCTGTTCCGGAGTCAGATCGGCGGGCGCCTCGAGCTCCTTCGGATCGTACTTCGGCGCGAGCAGGCCGCCGTCGAACTGCGCGACCGCGCTCTTCCGCTCCGCAGGAGGAGGCTGGGGCGGCGGGGGCGGCGGCGCGTTCGGATCGACGAGCTGGATCACGCCGAGCTTCTCGAGCTTCTCCAGCGCTCGGGCGACGGAGAAGTCGGGGAGACCGGTCTCGCGCGCGAGATCCTTCGGACCGAGCTTGCCGTCGATCCGGGTCATGAGAAACCCGTCCATCGGGTCGAGCTTGAATTTGCGAATGTCGACGCCGGGGGTGAGGCGCGGGACCTTCTCGGCCATCGCCGTCCAGCATACCCAGACGTCGCGAGCTCTGCGATGTTTCCTACGCGCGGTCCCAGCGCCGGTGCATCCAGGGCCAGAGCTCCGGCAGCGCCCGGATGCGCGCGGACAGCTCCGCGTTGATGCGGGCGGTCAGCTCTTCTTCCGAGGATGCCGGGCCGTCGAGGCGCGTGAAACACAGGGCAAGCGACCCGTCCGCGGTCCTCGCCGCGGTGCCTACGACGACGACGGCTCCCGTGAGGAGAGCGAGCCGGGCGGGCCCGACCGGCGTCCGGGCGGGCACACCGAGGAAGGGAACCTCGATCGAGGTGACGCGCGAGGCGAGGTCCATCGGTACGCCGAGGACACCGCCGCGCTTGAGGACGCGCACGAGCGCGATACCGGCGCCGGTCGCACCTCGATAGACGGTGCGGACGCCGCGGGACGCGCGCAGGCGGTCGTAGATGCGTGCGAGGCGCGGGTCGTATGGTTCGCGTGCCACGACGGTGAGCGGCACCCCGGCCATCGCAAGCGAGGCGGCGACGCGTTCCCACGGGCCGAGGTGCGCGGACGCGAACACGACCCCGCGGCCCTCGCGGACCGCGGACTCGAGGCACTCGCGCGAGCCCGGAAGAAAGGGAAGGGGCTCGATCGGACGGCGCGGATCGAGCGTGCCGACGACCTCCCCGAGCAGTGCGCCCATCTCCCGAAAGACCCTCCGGACGAACGCGCCACGCGTGGTCGGATCGATCTCGGGGAGTGCCCGCGTGACGTTCTCGCGCGCAAGCCGGCGGAGGCCCGGCGCGAACGCCCAGGCGAGCAGCCCCAAGCACCGGCCGAGCTTCTGCGCTGCGCGTCTGGGCAGGCGTTCGGCGATCGCTAGCGCGGCCGTGGCGAGCACGAAGATCGTGTCGTTCTTCAGGCGCTGGAGGAGCGACCATCGACCTCCCTCGCGCAGATCGCGTGCGCCGGCGTTCACCTCCGAACGCGTAGCACGAGACGACTTGGTCGTGGCGCTTGGGCGCTTGTTGCGCTCAGCGCGAGGGGACCGGCGCGTTGCGCTCGACGCTCACGTCGGGGCACGTGCCGCAGGTGTTCCGGACCTTGTCGCGTGCAGAATACACGCGAACTTTGGCGTCCTCGCACCGCCGCTGCTCGTCGCTCGACTGCGCGAGGCCGCAGAGACGGCCTGCGGCGCGGTCCATCGAGCCGAGCGCGCGGCACGCGTTCCGGCAGTCGCCGCCCGCAACGTCGAGCTCGCGCTGCGAGATCTCGATGTCGGACGAGGCCTGTCTCAGCGCCGCCGATCGGGGCGGTGGAGGAGCGAACGGTCCGTGCCCCGGGGCCGTGCTCGGCTGCGCAGGGGGCGCCGGCTCTCCAGCCATCGAGTCCATGGTCGACTGCGGAGCGGCGGGGGCCGGCGCGGCCTGGTATTGCGCGCCCGCGGTCGGAGGCTCGGCGCCGGGGTGCGCAGGGGCCGGCTCACCGGACTTGCGGGCTGCGCACGCGACGATCCCCGAGCCCGTCAGGAGCGCGACGACGACGACGCGCAGCCTCGACGCGGCCGGGAGCTCGCCGGCCCCGTGTGGATGCCGATGCTTCATCGAGCGCCCTCGGTGGCTCCCGCGTCGCGTGCCGCGAGCGATCGCTGGATGACCTGGTCCTGGATCCGGACGACCTGCTCGAGGAGCTGGATCGCCTTCTCGCGTGCCAGCGCAGCCTCTTCCGGCTTGCCCGCGTCCGCGAGCCCAGCCGCACGCGCCTCCTCGACGAGCCCCTCGATCTCGATGAGGTGGCCGCGGAAGTATGTCGGCTCGGGCGCGTGAGCGAGGCCGTTCTTCACCGCCTCGGCCGCGGCCTCGAGCGCGCCCTGACGGAGCTGGAGCTCCGCGAGCCGCGCATAAGCGTCCGCGAGGACCTCTTCGACCTCCGGCGTCGTCTTTCCCGCGTGCGGGCGCCGTGCGGACACGAGGCGCTGCATGGCGGCCGTGGCGCCGGGGAGGTCGTTCGACTCCTCCTTCAGGTTCGCCTGGTGATGGAGCGCGCGGGCCTCGGAGAGGAACGCCATGAGCTCCATGTCGACGATGCCCTGGGCAGAGTCCTGCTCGCTCTTGTTCTCTCGGGCGCGGCAGCCGATGGCGAAGGTCGCAGCGAGCGCGATTGCGACGGCCGCGATCGCGCGGACGACGGGCCGGAGGCGCGTCATCGGACACCCCACTTGGCGAACCGGTTGTCGCGGTAGTCGGAGGCGCGGGCGATCGCGATGCGATCGATGCGGGCGCTCGTCTCGCCCGACTTGAACGGCTCGTCGAAGAGCGGCTGGGTGGAGCGTGCCCTCGCGAGCGGCGCCTCCGACGACTGCTGGGCTGCCGTGGTGATCCAGACGACGAAGCTCGCTGCGAGCGCGAGCACCGTCGTTGCGCCCGTCACGAGCGCGAAGCGCGTCGTCCGGGCCCGCGGTTGGAACGCGACCACGGCGCCGCCGGCCCGTGCCCCGCCGAGCGCCTTCGCGACGATCGCGCGGTGCTCGTCGTCTCCGAGCGCAGACGGGCTCCATGCCGAGCGCAGGGCGAGCGCAAGCTCCTGCTCCGGGCGGGGCGCCGCCGTCCGGTCGGGCGCCCGGGCGCCGTCGTCGAGCGCTTCGCGAAGCTCGGCTGCGAATCGAAGCTCATCCGACGATGCCGGCAGGTCGTCGAGGATCTCGGCGTGGGCGCGCTCTTCGAGCGGTTCGGGAGACCACGCAGCGCGCAGCGAGCGGAGCAGGTCGAGGTCCGGGCCCGTCGCCGACGGATCGTCGAGCGCGTCGCGCAGGCGCGCCGATGCCGCGAGCTCCTCCGCGCTGGGAGGCGCGTCGGGATCGATCTCGTCGCCGTGAAGGCGCTCGTGCTCCCGCTCGGTCGGGGCGCTGGGCCGGTCACTCATCGTCCTTCTCCGAAGCCTCTCCTCGCTCTCCTAGCGCCTTCTTCAGCGACGCGATCGCGCGATGAAGGAGCACGTCGAACGTGGACGGCGTGACGCCGAGCTCCGCCGCGACCTCGTCACGGGGCCTCTCATCGAGGACGCGCAGCCGGATCGCGCGGGAGTAGCGCGGGTTGATCCGCGCGAGCGCCTCCTCGACCTTCGCGCGCGCGGCCTCCCGGTCGCGATGATCGCTCACCTGCTGCTCGACCGGCGTCGCCGTCTGCGCGGCGTCGAGCTCGCGGGCGAGGTCTTCCTCCTCGAACAGCACGAGGCGCTTCTTCGCGCGGAGCTGATCGAGCGCGACGCGCAGCGCGACCGTTCGCAGCCACGGATAGAAGCCGACGTTCTGCCAGACGAACTTGTCGATGTTCGCCACGACCTTCGCGTACGTCTCGCTGAGCGCTTCCTTGGCCGCGGCCTCGCTGCCCAGCCGTGGCAAGAGGACGCTCCGGTAGAGGCCGGCGCCGTGCTTGTGGAGGAGCTCGCCGAGCGCGGCGCGGTCGCCGGCCTGGGCTTTCGTCACGAGCACGCGGTCGGCCGCGTCGGACTCGGCGCGGCGCTTCTGCGCTGCGTCGAGGTCGTCCGTCGTTGCGCGAGTGGCCTGTCCTTCCGGCATCGTTCGAGGGCGCCGAGGCGCGGGGGCCCCCAACATAGAGCGGAGGCCGACCCAGGGGGGCGATTTCGACGAACGCCGAAGGCGCACCTCTGCGGGCGGTTGGGGCGCGAGCCCCAAGTTCGACGGCCCCATCCCGTCGGGGGCGAGGTCGAACGCTGCCGCACATGCCATCGAGGTCACGGCGGGTAAACGCGCGAAGGCCCGCGGCCTTACAGCACATTCGTTGCTGCCTCTCGTCGGTTGCGTTGGCGGCGGACTATGGCGTAAGCGTCTGGTCCCATGACTGCCGTGAAGAGATGGCTCCTCCCGCGCCTCCTCGCTTCGGCGCTCGGGCTCGGCGCGCTGTTGGCCGCTGGGCCGGCAGCGGCGGATGTGGCGATTCCGTTCACGCGGACCACGCTCCCGAACGGGATGACCGTCATCCTCCACGAGAACCACGACGTGCCGATCGTCGCCGTGAACATCTCGTACGACGTCGGCTCGCGCCACGAAGCGAAGGGCCGCACGGGGTTCGCCCACCTCTTCGAGCACCTGATGTTCATGGGCACGCGCCGTGTCCCGACGAAGGCCTTTGATGCCTGGATGGAGGGCGCGGGCGGCTGGAACAACGCGTGGACCAGCAACGACCGCACGGACTACTACGACGTCGGGCCGCCTTCTTCGCTCGACCTGCTCCTATGGATGGAGGCTGACCGGCTACGCGATCTCGGCCCTCTCATGACGCTGGAGAAGCTCGACGCGCAGCGCGACGTCGTTCGGAACGAGCGGCGCCAGACGAGCGAGAACACGCCGTATGGGAAGGTCGAGCTCAGGCTGCCCGAGCTGATGTACCCCGTGGGCCATCCGTATCACCACCCGGTCATCGGCTCGCATGCCGATCTCGAGGCGGCGACCGTGGACGACGTGAAGGGCTTCTTTGCGAAGTACTACGACCCGGCGAATGCTTCGCTCGTCGTCGCCGGCGACTTCGACCCCGTGAGGACGAAGGCGCGTGTCGAGCAGCTCTTCGGATCGATCCCATCGCGTGGAGCCGTCTCGGATCCGGGCGCCCCGGGCTTCAGGGACACGAAGACGACGCTCACCGGCGTCGTCAGGGAGACGATCGAGGACAACGTCGAGCTCGAGAAGGTCGTGATGGCGTGGCAGTCGCCGAAGCACTTCGGGCCGGGCGATGCCGAGCTCGATTTGCTGTCGACCGCGCTCGCCACGGGGAAGGCGAGCCGCCTCTACAAGGCCCTCGTCTACGATCAGAAGCTCGCCCAGAGCGTCGAGGCGGGGCAGGAGTCGGCCCAGCTCGGCTCGCGCTTCGTCGTCGGCGTGATCGCCCGCCCTGGCGTATCGCTCGACCGCATCGAGGCTGCCGTCGACAAGGAGCTCGAGGCGATCCGCAAGACCCCGATGAGCGATGACGACCTCGTTCGTGCGAAGAACCTCGTCGAGACCGGGTTCGTGACGCGCCTCGAGAGCGTCCGCGAGCGGGCGTCCCTCCTCAACATGTACCAGGCCGCGATGAAGGATCCCGGCTTCGCGCAGAAAGACCTCGAGCGCTATCGCTCGGCCACGAAGGAAGGCATCCGCGATACCGCCGCGAAGTACCTCGATCCGAACGCTCGCGTGATCTTGCGTGTGGTGCCGGCGGGCAAGGCGAACGAGAAGGGAGCAGTGAAGTGAAGCGCTCCTCGAGCTCGCTCGCGCTCGCGCTCGCATGCGCGGCCCTCCCTGCGCTGGCCGCTTGCGGTGGAGGAGACGCGACGCGTCCACCGGGACCGCCGCGGACAGGCGTGAGCGCAGACGCTGGAGCAGTGCCGGATCCGCTCGGCCCGCGTCCGGAGGCCGGCGAGCCCGCGCCGTACACGCCGCCGGTCCCGGTGCACTACAAGCGTCCCAACGGGATGAATGTCTGGCTCCTCGAGCGCCATGGCCTCCCGATCGTCTCGATGCAGGTCGTCGTCCCGGCCGGTGCTGCGCACGATCCGGAAGGGAAGGGCGGCCTCGCCGTGACCACGGCGAACATGCTCGACGAAGGCGCCGGCAAGCGCGGGCCGCTCGAGCTGTCGCGTGACGTCGATCGCCTCGGCGCGACCCTCCGCACCGGCGCGTACGCGGACTACGGCTTCGTGCAGCTCACCGTGCTCACGAAGAACCTCGCGCCCGCGGCCGAGATCTTCGGCGACGTCGTGAGCAAGCCGCAGCTCAGCCCGGTCGAGTTCAAGCGGGTCCACGAGCTCTGGGAGAACGCGCTCCGGGCACGTCAGAGCGAGCCCGACGCGGTCGCCAGCGTGGTCGTTGCGCGCAAGGTGTACCCGGCGGGCCATCCGTATGCCCACCCGAGCGACGGCACCCTCGCGTCGGCGGCGAAGGTGACGCTCGACGACGTGAAGAAGTTCTACGCCGAGCGATGGCGCTCCGACCGCGCGACGCTGGTGGTCGTCGGAGACGTCACGCGACCGCAGCTCGACGCGGTCCTCGATCAAGCGCTCGCGTTCTGGAAGGCGCCAGCGGCGCCTCCGCCGTCCGGTGAGCCGCTCGGGTCGCCCGCGCCGTACTTCGGACGTTCGGGTGGAGGCGGCGCATCGTCGACCTCACGTCGTGTCATCGTCGTCGACCGGCCCGACGCACCGCAGTCCGTCATCGCCGTGGCTCGCCCCGGCGTGTCGGCCTTCGACGAGGAGAGCGCGGTCCTCACGCGAGTGAACGCCGCGCTCGGCGGCAGCTTCACGTCGCGCCTGAACCAGAACCTCCGCGAGGAGCATGGCTGGAGCTACGGCGCGCGGAGTCGCTTCTCGTTCACGCGGATGCGCGGGGTGTTCGTCGCGCAGGCAGCCGTCCACACCGAGCACACGGGCGACGCGCTCGCGGCCATGCTCGCGGAGATCGGCGGGCTCGCGAAGAGCGGGCTCACGGACGAGGAGATCGAGAAGACGAAGCAGCTCGCGCGCGCGGACCTGGTCGAGGCGTTCGAGACGGTCCAGGCAGCCGCGGCTCGCCTCGGCCGCAACGCCGGCGTCGGGCTCGCGCCCGACCGTGAGGCGTTGGCGAGTCACGTGACCGCGCGCGCCGACAAGGCACAGCTCAAGCGATTCGCAGGGCAGCACCTCGATCTCGACCGGGCAACGATCGTGATCGTCGGGCCGCGCGCGAAGATTCAGCCACAGCTCGAGGCGATCGGGATCAAGGCGATCGAGTCGAGCGGTCCGGAGGGCCAGTGACTACGAACAGTGTGAAGAATCAGGAAGGGAAGCTCGCGATCGAGCTCTCCCCGGGCGCGGAGGACAACGCGTTCGCGACGATGCTCGCGGACCTCGTCCGCCAGAACCTCGAGAGCAAGCCACACAAGCGAAAGGACTTCGATGCGCTCGACGGTACGGTCGCGCTCATCGCGGACGACGCGGACGTCGCGCTCACGCTCGAGTTCAGATCGGGGCGCCCCCTTCGCTCGGGTGGTCGGCTCATTCTCCACGACGGCATCAAGGGGATCCCCGACGTCGCCGTTCGCGGCTCGGCCGACTCGATCATGGCCATGTCGAACGTCCCGCTGACCCGGCCGTTTGCGCTTCCGCTCCCGACCGATCGGTCTTCGCTCGAGGTGCTCCGCGAGATGGTCCGCGCTTCCGTCTCCGGCGAGCTGAAGATTTACGGGATGTTCGGTAATATGCGCTTGCTCTCGCGGCTCACTCGGGTGATGAGCGTCAACGGCTGACCGCGGCCCGAGCTCATCGATGCGATGTCGTGGAACTCCGAGGACGTAGCGTCGAAAACCTCCTTGACGCTGCCTAGGCCCAGCGGTAGCTTCCGCGCCCCCGAAGGTGGCGAATAACCCGCAAAAGTGCTCGGCCTACGGTCGAATCACTCGGGGTTAGTAGGGAATCTCCCGCATTTTCGGTTCCTCGTTCGCTACGCTCGTTCTCAATTTGCTACGCTGATCTGGAGACTGAAGGTTCATGGCCGTTCACATCCGCCTCGCTCGCGCGGGCACCAAGAAGAAGCCCTTTTACCGCGTGGTCGTCACTGACCAGCGCAGCCCTCGCGGCGGCCGGTTCCTCGAGAACATCGGTACCTTCGATCCCGCCAAGGAGATGAAGGTCGTCGATGGGAAGACCCCGCTTCAGATCGACCAGGAGCGCCTCACGCACTGGACCGGCCGTGGCGCGCTCCCGTCGGAGACGCTCGGACGTCTGATCAAGGCGGCCGCCAAGGCCGAGGCAGCGGCAACCAAGTAACGTAGTCTCGAGCGATCCCCGCGCGCGCGCAGCAGTTGGGCGGGCCGGGGTGGGGATGATTCGGATATGCCGCTTAAAGAGCTGATCAAAGCGATCGCGATGGAGCTCGTGGACCATCCCGATCAGGTCGTCGTGACGGAAATCGCGAGCGAGCACAACAGCCTGATCGAGCTTCGCGTCGCGAAAGACGATGTGGGCAAGGTGATCGGCAAGGAAGGGCGCACCGCACAGTCGATGCGCACGATCCTCGCTGCCGTGTCGACCAAGCTCGGCAAGCGCGCGCATCTCGACATCGTCGACTAGCGTCTTCGCCTGGAGAGTCCTTCAGGCGAGGGCGCGAATAGTGAGACCGGTCAGTGACGCGAGCCAGAAGTGCGAACCGACGAGGTTCTTCCTCCGTGCACCTGCGCATGTCGTGCGGGTGCGCGCGAGTGAGCGAAGAGCCCGGCCGGACTTCGGGCGAGCGAGCCTGAGAGGAACGTCATGACCGACGTCGATGCGTGGGTGCCGCTCGCGGAGATCGCGCGCCCGCATGGGGTGCGCGGCGAGGTGCGCCTCAAGGTGTTCAACAAGACGAGCGATGTCTTGCTCCAGCAGGACGAGGTGCTCGTCCGGATGAGCGACGGCGAGGAGCACGAGGTCTCGGTCGTGGCTGCGCGTCGTGCCGACGACGCCATCCTCATGAAGCTCTACTCCGTCGACGATCGCGATCGCGCGGACGAGCTCCGCGGTGCGCTCGTTTGCGTGCGCCGTCGCGATTTCCCGCCGGCCGAAGAGGGCGAGTTCTACACCATCGACCTCGTCGGCGCCGAGGTTCGGGTGAACGCGGAGCGTCTCGGCGTGGTCGTCGAGACCATGTCGTATCCAACGCTCGAAGCGCTTCTCGTCCGAGCGGACGACGGCAAGGGCGACTGGGAGATCCCGCTCACGGAGACGTACGTGGGCAAGATCGACACGAGCGCCCGCGTCATCGACGTGCTCACGCTCGATGAGCTCGAACGCCTCCCGCTCAAAAAGCCTAAGAAGCCGAAGAAGGGCGCGAAGCGCGGCGGCGAAGGCGAGGGCGAAGGTGGCGAGAGCGCCGGCGGCGAAGGCGACACGGGCCCGGACGAGGCGTAGCCGTGCGCGTCGACATCGTCACGCTGTTCCCGGAGCTGTTCGAGACGTTCCTGGCCACGAGCTTCGTCGGCCGAGCGACCAAGGGCGGCGAGCTCACGGTGCGGCTCCGATCGCCCCGCGAGTATGGCCTCGGCAAGCACCGTAGCGTCGACGACACGCCCTACGGGGGCGGCAGCGGGATGGTGATGCGCGTCGACGTGCTCGTCGCGTGCATGGAGGCGCTCGACGCGGAAGCGGACGCGAGCGGCGAGCCGCGCGCACGTCGTGTCCTGCTCACTCCGCAAGGCAAGCCCTTCGCGCAGCCGGCGGCCGTGCGCCTCTCGAACGAGCCGGCGGTGATGCTCGTGTGCGGGCGCTACGAGGGCTTCGATGAGCGCGTGCGTGCCTTCGTCGACGAGGAGATCTCGCTCGGCGACTTCGTGATGACCGGCGGTGAGGTCGCGGCCATGGCGATCGTCGAGGCGACGGTACGGCTCATTCCCGGGGTGCTCGGGAACGCGGAGTCGATCCGCGAGGAGTCGCACGGTGAAGGCGGGCTGCTCGAGTACCCGCAATACACGCGGCCCGCGGAGTTCCGCGGACGCACGGTCCCCGAGGTCCTCGCCGGCGGGAACCACGCCGAGATCGCAAAGTGGCGGGGCGCAGAGGCCCTCGCGCGCACACGCGAGCGCCGGCCGGATCTCGTCGCTCCGAGCGACGGGGGGCCAGGCCCAGGGAAAGAGTCGAGCGAATGAGGAGCCTTTCGATCGCCCTCGTCCACCATCCGGTCCTCGATGCAAAAGGCGAGGTCGGGACGAGCACGCTCACGACGATCGATGTCCACGACCTTTCGCGGAGCGCGCGAACGTACGGGTGCGAGGGCTTCTACATCGTTCATCCGATCGAGGCGCAGCAGGTGCTCGCGCATCGCATCGTCGATCACTGGACACACGGCTCGAGCGCGAAGCGAATTCCCGACCGCAAGGACGCGCTCGCGATCTCGCGAGTGGTCGCGTCGCTCGCCGACGCACGCGCTGCGTGCGGGCCCGGGACCGAGCTCTGGGTGACGGCCGCGCGTGCCGTCGGAGCGCCGACGACGTGGAGCTCTGCGCACGCAGCGCTCGGTGGTGAAGGCCCGCCCGTCCTCCTCGTCTTCGGTACCAGCTGGGGCCTCGCTCCCGAGGTCGTCGATGGTGCGGACGTCGTCCTCGAGCCGATCCACGGCGCTGGCGACTGGAATCACCTCAGCGTCCGCGCCGCGTGCGCGATCGCACTCGATCGACTCGTCGCTCCCCGCACGTAGAGCGCAGCTCGCGATCTCCGGGGCGGGGCTCCTCGCGGCAGGCCCTCGCCGCGTCGGAGCGGCTCCAGCTATGCGCTCGTACGCGGCTCCGGCCGAGCGTTCGAGCCCGGGGGCGCGAGAAGAGATCAGTGACGTGGCATCGTGAGCAACGCGGCGAGCTCGGCGCTCCGCCCTCCGCGCCCGTCGGTCTCGACGAACGGCGGCTCGACCGCGAGGCCGCCCGGCTTGCCCGGCACCGATTCGACGAGGACGACGCGCGCCTTGTCGCTCGCTCTTCCGTGGACCGCGCGCAGGCGCTTCGGCTCGAGCCCGTGATCACGGAGCATCGTCAGCAGCGTCATCGCCTCGATCGCCGGGTAGACGAAGCAGGCGCGTGCGCGTCGTCCGGTGATCCGCCGCGCGGCGTCGACGAAGGTCGCGAGGTCGCCGTACTTCGCCGCGCGTACGCGTTCGGCGGGCGCGCGTCCGCGGCCGGGCGTCACGTAGGGAGGATTGCAAACGACGAGGTCCGCGCCGCCGAGCGACGAAGCGGCGCGGCGGACGTCGGAATGGACGACCTCGGTCCGATCGGCCCAGGCGTTCTCGGCGGCGTTCTCCGAAGCGAGTCGGGCGAGCACATCGTCGACTTCGACCATCGTCACACGCGTCGCTGCCTCCAGATGGAGGAGCGTGAGCCCGACCGCGCCCACGCCGGATCCGAGGTCGACCGCGTGGCGCGCGCGCCCACCTCTCGCCGCGCGGAGCTCGCCGCCCGGGAGCACGCGCGCGGCGAAGGCCGCGAGGAGGATTGCGTCGACGTTGACGCGATAACCGGTGCGCCGCGCGGGCTGCCGGAGCGAGAGCGTCCCCGCAAAGAGCCAGTCATGGCTCACGTCCGCGAGAACGCTCTCGGCCCTCATCGGCTTTGCCCCAGCGCTGGGGCAAAGCCTTGCTTGGTCATGGGGACGGCACGCGCCGCCCCGTTCCGCCGGAGTGAACTCGACGCGGGCCGAAGGCCCACCACTGCGGGTAGTTGGGGCGCGAGCCCCAAGGCCGGCGGAGCCTCCCCCCACGCGGGCCCTCCGCTTCGCGTCGGGCGTGCCGTTCGCGGGACCAACCCCGATCTCATCTGTGCTTTGGCCAGAAGATCACTGCTGCCAGGGGCGCCGGCCGCGGAGGCGGAGCGCCGTGACTCCGCCCTTGAATGCCTGAACGGTGTGCGTGCCGAGCAGCACGGTCTGGCCGTCGTGGATGCCGAGCGCGCTGATCCGGATCGGGACGCCCGTCGTGACGTTGAGCGTGCCGAAGAGACCGAGCTTGCTCGTGCCCGCCGATGTGCGCGTCTTGTCGGGCAGGGGATTCGCCTCGTTGTCGCCGAAGTAGAACATGTCGCCCTCGTGCGCAGCGTCGATGTCGACCGTGGCGCCCGCAAGCCGGATGTCGCCGCAGTCGTGGACCTCGCCCGCGATCATGCCCTTCTCCTGGCTCGGCGAGAAGCCGCCAGCGGCGGACGCGACCGTGTTGATGTCGGTGGCGGCGACGACCGACGGCTCGTAGTCGATGGTGCCGTCGACGACGGCCGAGTTCGAGAAGTAGATATTGTAGTCGTAGAGCGCGGCCCACTGCGAGCCGCCGGACGCGTCCGACGTCTTGACGATGAGGCGCGTCTCCGTCGGCACGCCCGGATACGTGTAGCCGCGAAGGGTGCACCCGCTGTCGGGGCACTTCTCGAGCCAGTCCTCCTTCTTCACGTTCGTATCGTCGGAGGTCGTGACCACGGGGCTGCCGATCGCCGCGCCCAGGGAGCCGTCCTCGCCCTCCTTGAAGATCTCGATCTTCACGCCGGTCGAGTCGCCGCCGCTCGAGAACAGGCGGACGAACCCCTTCAGCGTGACCGTCGTGGGCGTCCCGACCGGGCCGGGATCGTCGAGGCAAGAGAGCTGAATCGTGGGGTCGGTCGTCGAGTAGCGGTTGAGGCCGATCCCGCGCTGGAGCGGGTTCGACGGAGGCGCTACCCATGCGCAGCACGCGTTCACCGTTCGCGGCGCCTTGCAGGTTGCAGGCTGGGCCGTCGGTGACATCTCGCAGGCTGCGCAGAACGCGTTCTTCTCGACCTTGGGCGCCTGCTGGCAAGCGGCGCTCGCGCCTCCGGCCGGCGCGTCGGGAGTGGTCTCATCGCCATCGCAAGCAGCGAGCGAGACAGCGAGGACCGCGAACGCGAACAACGTCGAACCGAAGGAAGAGGTCGCTCTCATGGTCAGCCTTCATAACCGAAGGAGGCACGGCCCTGCGAGGGCTGCGGCCGTGACTGCTCGTCAGTTGCGTAACGCAAACAATTACGACATGTTGAATGGCGTCTCAAGATCGCCTCCGCCGATGGACCGACCTCCTTCTCCCGCTGCGAGCACGACAACGCCGGCGATGCCGGGGAATGCTCGCGCGCGCATCGTCGCCGAGGCGAAGCGGCTCGGATTCGAGGCGGTCGGCTTCGCGCGCGCGGACGTACCCCTCGACGCAGACTTCGAGCGCTACGAGGCGTTTCTCGCCGGAGGCAAACACGGCGAGATGGCGTGGCTCGCGGCGCTCCCGGAGGCGCGGCGCCGTCTCGACGGTGAGCACATCCTTCCGGGGGCGCGGACGGTCATCTGCCTCGCGCGCAGCTACGCGCGCAGGGCAGACGAGGACCTCGCCGATCCCGAGACTGCGCAGAGCATCGCGCGGTACGCGCGCGGTCGCGACTACCACAACGGGATGCGGAAGAAGCTTCGCAAGCTCGCGGCCCTCACGCGCACGCTCGGTGACGACGTCCGCGCGCGCCCGCTCTGCGACGAGGAGCCTGTGCTCGAGCGTGCATGGGCGGCTCGCGCGGGGCTCGGCTTCGTCGGAAAGAACGGCCTGCTCATCGTGCCCGGAGTCGGATCGTTGGTCTTGCTCGGTGAGGTGGTGACGACCCTCGCGATCGATCCCGATTCGCCGATCCCAGAGCGCTGCGGCTCCTGCACCCGGTGCCTCGATGCGTGTCCGACGAGCGCGTTCGACGCGCCGTTCGTGCTCGACCCTCGCCGATGCGTCGCATACCTCACGATCGAGCATCGCGGCGCGATCGACGAGGCGCTCCGTCCCGGTGTCGGGGCGCATCTCTTCGGCTGTGACGACTGCCAGACAGTGTGTCCGTTCAACGCTTCACGTGGTCGGCGTGCGAGCGCCGAGGTCGACGCGCGCTTCTCCGCCGATCCGCGCTGGGCCACCACCGACGTTCGCGATCTCCTCGCGCTCGACGATGAGGGGTTCGTCCGCCTCCGCGAGGGCAGCCCGATCGGGCGCGCGACGCGCGTCGGGCTCGCGCGCAACGCCGCCGTCATCCTCGGCAATCGGGGCAACGAGGACGCGGTCCCGGCCCTCGAGCGGGCGCGAACGGAGCACGATTCGGAGGTCGTTCGCGAAGCGGCCGGGTGGGCGCTCGAGCGGATCGAGCAGCGTCGCTGAGAAGCTTTCGCGCGGCGCGCGGCGCGACTACGAGGATGGCATGCACGCTGCACGCATTTGCGCGTACGCCAGCTGGGTGGAGGGCGCGAGATGAGGAACTCACGATTCCGGGCGGTTGCGCTGGTGGGGATCTGCGCGCTGGGGGGGATCGTTTTCACCACCGGTGAGGCCGAGGCGCAGGAGTCGACGCTCGCGTCGGCGAAGGAGCGAACGCGCCAAGCGCGAGCAAGCTCCGAGGCGTCGCTCGCCTACGCGCGCGCTTTGCGGCGCGCCGGCCGCGAGGCGGAGGCCCTCGTCGAGCTCAAGCGGGGACAGGCATTCGCGATGGTCGACGCCGCGATCGCCTTCACCTGGGAGATCGCCCGGACGCACGTTGCGAAGCGCGACTTCGTTCCGGCGATGGCATCGTGCAAGTCGATCGCGAAGCTCCCGAACGGTAAGGCCGCCAGTCACGTCTGCGCGGCCGAGGCGCATCTCTTGTGGCGTCGCGGGACCGAGGCCGTCGCCGAGCTCGCCGAGGTTGCGAAGATTCCGCGCGCGGATGACGAGGTGCGCTTCCACGCGAAGCTCGCGGAGGGGCACTCGCGCGAGCTCGACTCGAAGGACGCCGAGGCAGAGGCCGCGTATCGCGAGGCGATCCGATTGGCGCCGAACCGGTTCGAGGGGCACCTGCTCCTTGGCGCGCTGCTCCGCCGGAACGGCAAGGACGGCGTTCCATCGCTCGAACGCGCCGTCGAGCTCGACGAGCACGATCCGATCGCGCAGCTCGAGCTGGGGCAGGCGCTCACCGCCGAGCCGGGACGAGAAACGGACGCGCTTGCGGCGTTCGAGAAGGCGGTCGCCGAGCGCCCGACGTCCGCCGACGCCCTCCGCTCGCTGACGGAGGCGTACCTCGCGGCCGGGCGCACGGCGGACGCGAAGCGCGTCGCAGCGTCGGTCCTCGCGATTGCTCCGAAGGACGTCCTCGCGCACGTCGTCTCGGGTCGAGTCGCCCTTGCCGACGGCAAGCCCGACGACGCGATCAAGCACGGTGAGAAGGCGCTCGAGCTGATGCCGAACGACGGCAGGGCGAAGCTCCTCATCGCGGACGCGTACGTGAAGAAGGGCGAGATCGATCTCGCGCTCGAGGCCTACCAGAAGGCCAACGGGCTGAGCCCGCTCGACCCGGCGCCGCTCGTGAATGCGACGAATGCCTGCGTCGCGGCGGGACGTCTCAGCAGCGCCAAGGCGTTCGGCCAGCGTGCCGTGCTCGACTTCCCGAACCACGCTCCGGCGTGGGTCGCCCACGGCGACGCCCTCGCCGCCGACGGCAACGCGAGAGCCGCACGCACCGCGTACGAGGCCGCACGAGGCGCCAAGGGCGCCGACCGGGCTCTGATCGAGCGCAAGCTCTCGCGCTTGAGGTGACGAGGCCGAAAGAACCTTCTGCGGGCGGGCGCTTCGGGTAGAAGGGCGTCATGTCTCTCGACGCCCTCCGGACCCAAGCGGCCGCGCTCGCTGCGCGCGTCGTCGCCGGCGAGACGCGCTCGATCGCGCGCGCGCTCCGCAATGTCGACGATCGCGTACCCGGCTACCTCGAGCTCTTGAAGGCGCTCTTCCCGAGCACCGGCAAGGCCTGGGTCGTCGGCATCACCGGCAATCCGGGCGCCGGCAAGTCGACCCTCACCGATCGGCTCATCGAGGCGCTTCGGGCGGATGGGAAGACGGTCGGAGTCCTCGCCGTCGATCCGTCGAGCCCGTACACCGGTGGCGCGATCCTCGGCGACCGTATCCGCATGACCCGTCATGCGAACGACGCGGGCGTCTTCATCCGCTCCGTCGCGACGCGCGGTCATCTCGGTGGGCTGTCGCGCTCCGCGCGCGACATGGTCCGCGTGCTTGACGCGGCCGGGTTCGACGTCGTCCTCGTCGAGACGGTGGGCGTGGGCCAGGACGAGCTCGAGATCACGCGAACGGCCCACTCGACCCTCGTCGTGATGCCGCCCGGGCTCGGCGACGAGGTGCAGGCGATCAAGGCGGGGCTCCTCGAGACCGCCGACGTGTTCGCGGTCAACAAGGCCGACCGCGACGGTGCGGATGCGGCGGTGCGCGATCTCGAGCTCATGATCGCGCTCGGCAGCGAGGCGCTCGTGGCGTCCGGCAAGCGACGCGGTCACGTCGTCCACGGCGGGGTGAAGGTGGACGCGCTCCCCGAAGCACCTGGCTCGACCCCCGAGCTCTGGACGCCGCCGATCCACAAGTGCGTGGCGTTGCGCGGGGAGGGGATCCGGGAGGTCGTCTCCGCGCTCGAGAAGCATCATGCGTGGGTCACGTCCACGGAGGCGGGCCGCGAGCGCCGCCGCGGCCGTCTCGTGGAAGAGGTGCGCGAGGCGTTGCGCGAGACGCTCATCGACGCGGCGACGGTCGCGCTCGCGAAGGAGCTCGACGAGACCGTGTCCGCCGTCGAGGCGCGCGCGCTCGATCCGTATACGGCCACCGAGCAGCTGCTGGAGCGGTTCAGAGCTTCTGGCTGAATCGCTCGAGGACGGCGTCGATGAGCGTCATCTCGAGGTGCTCCGCTGCGGCGGGCTCGAGGTTCTCGAAGGTGAAGCTCACTCGAAAGAGCGTCGTCTGCGGGCGCGAGCTCGCGACGACGACCCGGCCGGAGATCGGCGAGGTGCCTCCTCCGCCCATCGCGGGCAGGTTCAGCGTGAACCCGGCCTTCTTTCCGACTCGCATCCCGGCCCCCATGAGGACCGCGAACCCGCCGGAGGCGAGATCGATCGTCGATGCTCGGATCGGCTCGCCGTCGTCCGGTCGGAGCTCGACCTTGAGCATCTTCGCCATGCGCAGGCTCGAGCGAAGCGGGTCTCCGGGGTAGCCGAGCTGCTGCGCGACCATGAGCATGCGCGTGAGCTGGCTGCGCGCCATGTCGTAGCAGGGCCGTTCGGCCGCCGTCAGCGTCCCGTTCTTCACCTTGTCGTGGAGCGCTCTGAAACCCGTCAGGAACTCGAACGTACCCATCCGTCGGATCGGGCAGCATACACATCCGGTTCGCGCACGAGGTCGCGGACTGTGGCTGAGCTAGGCGCGATCAGGGCGCGCCTATGCGCTCCGGTCGCGCTTCGGCTTGCGGCCCACGTGCTCCGCGTCGAACGCGCTCGGGCAGATCGTGTTCAGCGCGCAGCCTTCGCAGTTCGGCTTCCGTGCGAAGCAGACCCGGCGGCCGTGGAAGATCAGCAGGTGAGAGGTCATGTCCCACTCATTCCTCGGGATGAGGTGCATCAGGTCCTGCTCGATCTTCACGGGGTCGGTGTTCTTCGTCCAACCGAGCCGCTGCGAGATGCGCTGGACGTGCGTATCGACGACCACACCCTCGGGCGTGTTCCAGATCACGCCGAGCACGACGTTCGCGGTCTTGCGGCCGACGCCGGGGAGCTTCACGAGGTCGTCGAGCCGGCGAGGGACCTCACCGCCGAACTCCTCGACGAGCTTCTTCGAGAGCCCGACGATGCTCTTCGCCTTCTGGCGGAAGAAGCCGAGCGTCGAGACGTAGGGCTCGACGTCGGTCGGATCCGCCTGCGCGAGGGAGCGTGCGTCGGGAAAACGCTCGAAGAGCTTCGGCGTCGCCTTGTTGACGTTCACGTCGGTGGTCTGGGCGCTCAGCACGGTCGCGACGAGGAGCTGGAACGGGCCGACGTGGTCGAGCTCGCAGTGCGCGTCCGGGTGCATCTCGCGGAGCTTCTCGAGCGCGAGGGCGGGCGGCGCCATCTTCTGCTTCGTGCTGCTCCGGGCTGCCGGCGTCGCGTGCTTCTTGGCGCTGCCCGCGTCGGCGGTGCCCCGGGCCGCCTTCTTCGCAGTCGCCTTCTTCGCAGCCGCGTTCTTCGCAGCCGCGCGCTTCGCGGAGGTCGCGCTCGCCGCGCTCTTCTTCGCTGCAGACGAGGCCGGCTTCTTCACCTGCTTCACTTCGTGCTTCGTCGTCGACACGATCGCACCGTGTCGCGGCGTGGGCCGGCTCGTCAAGCGTCACGCGCTCATCGCGCGGCTTCCATGTGGCGACGCGAGTGGCCTGCGTGAGAGCTCATCGCTTGAGGCGGATGTCCGATTCGCCGGCAGGCCCTTTGGCGGGGCTCGTCGCGGGCGGCTTGGCCGTGCCTGCGGTGCTCGTCGGGCGCGGCCTCGTGGTGCGCGCCGTCTCGGGAGTGAGCGCGACGGTGTGGGCGACGTCGGCATCGGACGCGCCCTGAGCGAAGGCCGTCGTCGTGTAGCCGCTCGTCTCGAGCTGGAAGACGCGCGTCTCGCCGTTGGCGACGCTGGCTCGTTCGATCGCGATCTGGAGCGGGGTGATGCCGAGGACGACGCCGTTCTCGGTGACCCTGGCGCCGGTCGGGGTCGAGTCGAGTTGCAGGACGAAGGACGTCGGCAACGGCGTGGACGCTGGCGCTGTCGACGCCGAGCTGCCGGCCGAAGGAGCCGTGGTCGCCGAGGTCGATGCGATCGGCGCCTCCGCCGCCTCCTTTCCGAGGAGTCGCGTCTTCGCGAGCCACAGCCCGACGCCGCCCGCCGTCATCAAGACGAAGGCGAGCGCGACGAGCGCGACGGCGGGAACGCCCGTGCGGTCCATCGGGGCGGGCGGACGAGCCGAGGTCGACATCGGTCGCGGCGTGAGCGCGCTGACCGCGACTGCTCCGTGCATCCCGGGAGGTGGGGTGACACTCGAGAGCCCGGTCCCGACGGACGGTGACATCGGCGGGACCGTGCGCATCGTCGAGGGCGCTGGTGGGAAGAGCATCGCTCCGACGCTGTGTGAGCCGAACGGCGCCGACATCCCGAGGCGCGCGCCAGCGGCTCCGAAGACCTCCTCCTCGCAGCGGGCGAGCTGACCGAAGACATCGTCGATCGTCGGTCGCTCCTCAGGGCGCCGCGCGAGCATCTGGTAGACGAGGCGCTCGAGGGTATCGGTCGCGTCGCAGATCGGGTTCGCGTCGCGCATCGCCGGAACGGGATGCTGGAGCTTCGCGATCATGAAGTCGGCCATCGTGCTCCCTGCGAAGGGGAGCACGCCGGTCAGGATCTGATAGACGATGATGCCGAGCGCGTAGACGTCGCTCGCGGGGGATGACGCTCCGTCGAACTGCTCGGGCGCCATGTACTTCGGCGTCCCGACGAGCACGCCGTCGCGGGTGAGATCCTCGCCGCCGCGCTCGTCCTTGCCGATGCCGAAGTCGACGAGCTTGACGATCTCGCCGTCGGACTCGGGCACGATGACGATGTTCGACGGCTTGAGGTCGCGATGGACGATCCCGCGCACGTGTGCCTCGCGGAGGCCGCGCGCGATCTGGCGAAAGAGCACCAGTGCCTCGTGGGCCGGGAGGGCACCCCGAGAACGGAGGCGCTCGGTGAGCGTCTCTCCGTTCAGATACTCCATCGCGATGAAGTACATCTCGACGGGCGCACCTTCGATGAGCCCGTAGTCGAACAGCGTGACGACGTTCGGATGCTGGAGCTTCGCGAGGATGCTCGCCTCGAGGAGGAAGCGCTTGAGGAACTGCGACTCCTCCTCGTTGACCGAGTCGGCCTTGACGATCTTCAGGGCGACGGGCCGACCGAGCGGCGCCTGCGTGCCGTAGTAGATGCGCCCCATGCCCCCACGGGCGATGGCCCGCTCGACGTGGAACTTCCCGTTGATGACGGTGCCCAGCAACGGATCTCGCGAGCCTTTCCGCTCGACCCGACCAGCGTGTGCTCCGCTTCCGTCCCGAAAGGCCATGCGCCCACCTCGAGCGTACCATGGCACCTCGACGGATGCAGGCGTGAGGGCCGCAAATGGCGACGCGGCCGCCACCTTCGGGTGACGGCCGCGCGCGCTGTAACCAGTGACGTCGCCCTTCAGTTCAGATCGGTGTCACCCGCCGGCGGGGGCATGCTCGGAGTGCTGCTGCCGCCGCCATTCGAGCCGTCGTCGGCCCCCGGAGGCGCCTGGCCCTCACCGCCGTCGTCGGCGCTGGACTCGGCGAGGCGCTCGACGGCAACGACGCGCTCCTCACCCTCGACGGTCATGATCTTCACGCCCTGAGCGTTGCGGCCCGTCTCGCGGATCTCCGAGACGCTCGTGCGGATCGTCTGACCCTTGTCGGTGATGAGCATGACCTCGTCACCGTCCTTGACCAGCTTGAGGTCGACGACGGGGCCGTTCCGGTCGCTTGCGTCGATGAGGATGATGCCCTTGCCGCCGCGGTTCTGGGAGCGGAACTCCTCCAGCAGCGTGCGCTTGCCGTAGCCCTTCTCGCAGACCGCGAGCACGTGCTGGCGATCGGGATCCGTGACCGCCATGCCGACGACCTGGTCGTCCTCGGCGACGTCGATCGCCTTCACGCCGACGGTGCCGCGCCCCGTCGAGCGGACCTGATCTTCGGAGAAGCGGATCGACTGACCCTGCTTCGTCGCGATCAGGAACTCGCGCTGGCCGTCGGTGAGGACGGCGGCGAGGAGCTGATCGCCGTCCTCGACCTTCACGCCGATGATGCCCTTCTGGCGGAAGTTCTCGTACTCGGTGACCTCGGTCTTCTTGATCTGACCGCGCTTGGTCAGGGTGACGACGAACTTGCCCTCGTCGATCTTCGGCACTTCGACGATCGCGGCGACCTTCTCGCCGGGCTCCATGCCGACGAAGTTGACGATCGCGCGCCCCTTCGAGTTCCTCGCGGCGATCGGAATCTCGTAGACCTTCTTCACGTAGACCTTGCCGCGGTCGGAGAAGAAGAAGACGTACGCGTGGGTCGACGCGACGAAGAGCTGGGTGACCCAGTCCTCCTCGCGCGCCTCCATCCCGATCTTTCCCTTGCCGCCGCGCTTCTGCGCCCGGTAGGCCGAGGGGTGGGTGCGCTTCACGTATCCCGCGTGCGAGATCGTGACGACCATGTCCTCTTCCTGGATCAGGTCTTCGTCCGCGATCTCGGCGTCGTTCGCGACGATCTCGGTGCGGCGTTTGTCGGCGAACTTCGACCGGATCTCCTCGAGCTCCATCACGATGAGGTCGAGGAGCACGCTCTCGTTCGCGAGGATGTTCCTGAGGCGCGCGATCTCGTTGCAGAGCTCGCCGTACTCCGCCGCGAGCTTCTCCTGCTCGAGGCCGGTGAGCTTGGAGAGGCGCATCTCGAGGATCGCCTTCGCCTGACGCTCCGAGAGGAAGTAGTCGCCCTTCGCCTTCGCCGCCTCGATCTCGCTCTCCGGCCGGCCGGCGCGGCGGACGAAGTTCTCGAGGCCCTTCAGCGGCAGCTGCATGAGGGCGGTGCGGGCGGTCTCCGTGTCGCGCGACGAGCGGATCGTCTTCACGACGAGATCCACTTCCGTCGTCGCCATGCCGAGGCCCTCGACGATCTCGCGCGCGGCCTCGGCCTGGCGGAGCTCGTAGCGGGTCCTGCGGGTGACGACGTCGCGGCGGTGCTCGACGAAGACGGCGAGCGTCTCCTTCAAGTTCATCACCGCGGGGCGCCCGCGGACGATGGCGAGGTTGATGACGCCGAACGACGACTGCAGGTCGGTGAGGCGATAGAGCTGGTTGATGACGATCTGCGGAGCGACGTCCTTCTTCAGCTCGATGACGAGGCGCATGCCCTCGCGATCGGACTCGTCGCGGGCCTCGCTGATGCCTTCGATCTTCTTCTCGCGCATCAGCTCGCCGATGCGCGCGTGGATCTTCGCCTTGTTCGCCTGGTAGGGGATCTCGGTGACCACGATCATCTCGCGCTCGCCCTTGCCCGGCGCCTTCTCCACCTCCATGCGCGCGCGCATGATGATGTTGCCGCGTCCGGTCCGCTGAGCGGCCTCGATACCGCCGCGCCCGAAGATGAGGCCGCCGGTGGGGAAGTCGGGGCCCGGGACGAACCGCATCAGGTCGTCGATCGGGCAGTCGGGGTTGCGGATGAGGTGCACCGTGGCATCGACGACCTCACCGAGGTTGTGCGGCGGGACGTTCGTCGCCATGCCGACGGCGATGCCGCCCGTGCCGTTGACGAGCAGGTTCGGGATGCGCGACGGCAGAACCGTCGGCTCGACCTTCGAGTCGTCGAAGTTCGGCGCCCAGTCGACACACTCCTTGTCGATGTCGCTGAGGAGCTCGAGCGCGACCCTCGAGAGGCGCGCCTCGGTGTATCGGTAGGCGGCTGCCGGATCGCCGTCGACGGAGCCGTAGTTGCCCTGACCGTCGATGAGCGGGTAGCGCATCGAGAAGTCCTGAGCGAGACGGACCATCGCGTCGTAGACGCTGCTGTCGCCGTGCGGGTGGTACGAGCCGAGCACGTGACCGACGATCGTCGCGCTCTTCTTGTACGCCGCGGTCGGGACGAGGCCGGTCTCGTGCGCGGAATAGAGAATGCGCCGGTGAACCGGCTTCAGGCCGTCGCGCGCGTCGGGGATTGCACGCCCGACGATGACGCTCATCGCGTAGTCGAGGTAGCTCGTGCGCATCTCATCCTGGATCGAGATGGGCACCTTCTGACCGTTGGCGGAGGGCGGCGTTCCGCCCGGCGGCGGCGCGGGCGGGATCGGCGGATTCACGTTCGACATCGCGGCACCTTCTTAGACCGGCGAGCGTCGTGCGTGAAGCGGAAAAGGCTCGGATTTCCGCCCAAATCTCGCGCTCTTGCGCAGCGGGCTCAGCATTGCGTCCCGCCGATGCCGGCGCACCTCCCCGAGGCCGCGTCGGATGCCGCACGTGCGGTTTTCCGATCCCCGCATTTCCTGGATTTTGGCGGTTGTCCCACGTAGAGAGCAACCTCTGCAGGGGAGAGGCCGATGGGGCGGCCTATGAAGGAAACACTCGGGACGGCCGCGCGCGGCCGTGCTGCATCGACCCATTCTTCTTACGACACGAGGGGAGCTCTCATGAAGCTGGCACGAGGGGGGGCGCTGACGGCGCTCACGCTGTTGATCGCGATTGGTTGTGGTGGTTCGGAAGTGGCGGCGGTACCGGGGGCGCCGACCCCGGTGGACGACGGCGATGGCGGCGGCGTCGTCGACAGCGTCGGGCCGGATGGCGGAGGTGGAGACGCTGGCCTGCCCGAGGCGCCGCCCCCGCCCCCGGGGAAGCCGACCAAGGGCGTGTTCGTCTCGGCCTCGAAGGGCATCGAGGGAGCGGACGGCACGAAGGACCGCCCGGTGAAGACGCTTGCTGCCGCGATCGCCCTTGCGGAAACGAAGAAGCCGCTCCCGGTCATTGCCTGCGCCGAGACGTTCACCGAAGCCGTGACGCTCAAGGACGGGGTGACGATGTACGGCTACTTCGACTGCAACGACGACTGGGCTCCCACAGACAAGCGCGCCAAGATCGTCTCGCCGACGAGCCCGGCGGTGCTCGCGGAGAACCTCGTCACGCCGCTCCGCTTGGAGGGCTTCGATATCCAGGCGCCGGACATCTCCGGCACGGCGCCCGCGGGCACGGCCGCCGCGTCCTCCTATGGCATGATCGTCAAGAGCTCGAAGAACCTGGCGCTCGCGCAGGTCTCGATCCGCGCAGGTAGGGGCCAGGACGGGAGCGACGGCGCCGAGCCCGCCCCCAACGTCGAGCGATCGCCGAGCGCGGTTGGAAAGCCGTCGACAGCGCACCTGCAGAAGTCATGCAGCGGCGGATTGGTTGTCATTTGCAACTTCGATGACGGTGCACGGCTCTCTGTGATTGACGGAGAGGTTGGCGGGACAAGCGACTGCCTGGTGAAACCGAACGGGGCTCCAGGGGGGAGGGGCGGCGGCGCTCGCATCACCGACAACAACAACTACCGCACCACCAATACCGCGGCCGTGCATGGCCTACCGGCGGCTGCGAACGCGACACAGGCGCAAGGTGGCGCGTTTCAGGGCACGATCGGTAGCCTCGGAGGGCAAGATGCTCCGGCCGCCGCCCCGGGTACGACGGGGCAGAATGGAACGGCCTCGTTCACCGAAGCTGGGTTTGTCCCTGGCAATGGAACGGCGGGGACCAACGGACCACCGGGAAAGGGGGGGGGCGGTGGCGCCGGCTCGAGCCGCTACCCGTACCTCGGGGGCAACCCGGCCCAGCCCACGGAGATCGTGCTGGCGGGGACTTGGCGTAACGCGACGGGCGCAGGCGGGGGGGCCGGGGGATGCGGTGGCATCGCTGGCACGCCCGGGAGCGGTGGGGGAGCGAGCATCGGCCTCTTCGTCGTCGGCAGCACCGATATCACCCTCGCCAAGGCGCGCATCGAAGCCTCGATGGGGGGCCGCGCGGGTAAGGGCGCAACGGGGACTGCCGGCTTGCAAGGAGCCCCGGGGGGCGGCCGCGGTGCGGGCGAATCAGGTGCACCCGGAGGACGCGGTGGCGACGGCGGCGCTGGTGGCCTCAGCGGCCACGGCTCCGCCGGTTCGTCGATCGCCCTCGTCTTCAAGGGCACGCGCCCGACGACGGCGGATGTCCAGCTGGTCGCGGGGCAGCCCGGCGACGGCCATCCCGCCGTGACCGGCGCCCAGACGCTCCCTGCCGTCGTCGGCGAAGCGAAACAAGAACACTCGTTCTGAGTCGAGCGCTGAGGCACATCTCTCGTTTCCGAGCTCGGAAGCGAGAGATGTGCGTCCGCTCGCGCAGCACTCCAGGCGGTGCCCACGTCACCGGAGAGGGCGGCGAGCGCCGTCAGGCGCGGCGCGGAACGATCGGGAGGAGCGGCTCGGTCGAGGGGCCGGCGTAGTCGGAGAAGGGCGCGAGCTTCTCGGCGAGGTCTTCGCTCGTCATCGAGCTGCCCGTGCGGATGCGGGCGATGACGGCGGCGGTCTCGAGCGGGGCGCCCGCTTGGTGGAGGCGCTCGGCGAGCGTCTTCGCGTCCTCGGCGGGCGCGCCGGCGCCGAGGATGAGATCGCATGCGGCGGCGGCGAAGGCGCGGATGTCGTCGAGGGGCGAGCCGCTCACGTCGCCGCCGACGGGGACGGTGACCTTCACCGAGGCGTCGAGCGATACCGTGATCTCGTCGAGCGAGAGCGCGCCGTGGACCATGCCGCCCTTGTGGAGTGCCGCGACCGCGGTCGCTACCTGCGAGAGCCACAGGAGCTTTTGTCGGGAGCGCGCGATCGCGATCCCTGCGTGCTCCTCGAGCACATGGTTCGTCGGCGCCTCGAGCACGCAGTGTGTGGGCGCGGTCTCGAGGACTGCGAGCACGTAGGGGTGCTTTACGGCCTGGAGGCGACGCGCGCGCGTCGTGAAGCGCGCCTTCTCCACGCCGGTCACGCCGGCGCGAAGGACCTCGAGCATGACCGCCGCGCCGCTCTCGATGTCGGTCGCGAGGAAGGTCTCGGTCACCGTGACGCGAGGGCGCTCTACCCGCGTGTCGAGCTGGAAGTGTGCGAAGGTCTCGCCGGCCGCAGGCACGCGCCAACGATAGATCATCCGCGCGGCTTCTTCGTCAGGTTCCGCGTCGGTCGTCTGCGCCGTCGTCAGCGGCAGAAGCCGTAGATCGAGTCGATCGCGATGTCGTCGCCCGCGGCGGGGGTGGGCTCGCGGCAGATCGCGACGAACTTCGCCTTGAAGCGCTCGTAGACCGCGATGCGGTACTCGAAGAAGTCGGCGGTCGTGAGCGAGAGCACCTGGAGGAAGTCGAGCTTCTCGAGCGACGGCCCCGCGAAGACGGAGAGCTTCCACCCGGAGCCGCAGCCGTCGTCGCCGGGCGTGCAGGCGTGCCCGCAGCCGTTGGCGACAGGGCGCATCTTCATCGAGAGCGAGGAGAGGGTGACGCCGTCGCTGAACTCGGCTGCGACGCAGCCGGTGACGGCGCGTCCGGCGATCTCGTGGGTGCCGCCGCCCGGCCAATCGATGGCGGCGAAGCTCCCGCCCTCGTCGAGGAGGTTACCGACGTTGCATGCCTTTCCCGTCGCCTCGTCCGGGTTGATGTCGAACGCCTCGATCGGGAGCGTCGTGTCGCCGGACTTGCACGGGACCGACTCACGCCGTCCCGGACCGTCCGCGCCCTCGCCGCTGCTCGCGCCGTTCTTGACGACCGTGGTCGAGCACCCGCCGGATCCGACGGCCACGAAGAGGACTGCCGAACAGAGCGCGGCGGGAAGCGTACGCGAGAAGGAATGAAGGCGATGAGACACGGCAGTGCTTGTCTCGCACAACCGCGAGGCCGCCGCCACCGCTTCTGCTTGGAGGAGGGATTCGTGATCGGTGTCGGGGGCGACCGACGCGAGTGCGGACGCGCGCGGGAGCCCGCGTCCGACTCAGAAGAAGTTGCCGATCGTGAACTCGAAGACGCTCGACTCTTCGTACGAGAGCTTGTTGAGCGGGAAGCCCCACTCGAAACGGAGCGGGCCGAGCGGCGAGAACCAGCGGATGCCCATACCGCTCGAGAGGCGGAGGTTCTTGATGCTGCCGCCGTCGAAGCACGGGCTCACCAGCGGCGAGAACTGGGGCGCCGGCGTGGTCTTGCAGAACTGCTGCTCGAGGTTCCAGGTGTTGCCGGCGTCGAGGAAGGTGACGCCGCGGATGCCGACCTTGTCGATGATCGGGAACTCGAACTCGAGGTTCGAGTAGTACTGGAGGTTACCGCCGATGTTCGCGCCGTTCGGGATCGGCGGAGCGTTGACGTCGAGCGAGGAGTTGAGCGGGAGGCGCGGGCCGAGCGTGCGGAGGCGGTAGCCGCGGACGTCGAGGATGCCGCCGAGGAAGTAGCGCGCGAAGATCGGCACGCCCTGCGAGAGCGGGCTCGTGATGACGCCGACCTTGTTGTTCATCTTGAGGATGAATCCGGAGCCCGGCTGATCGGTCTGACCGAAGAGCGGGTAGTAGAAGCGGCCCGTGAGCTCGTGACGGAGGAACTCGATCTCGCTGCCGAACGCCGAGGTCGCGAGCTCGGTCGACGCCTGGAGGAACACGCCGCTCGAAGGGAAGAGGCGGTTGTTTCGCGTGTCGTAGGTGATCGCGGGGCGGAGCGAGATCGTGCGGCCTGCGTTGAACAGGTTCGCGAGCGGGAGCCGCTGGAAGATGCTCACGAAGCCCGACGTCGACCCGAAGAACGTGTTGACCTGGTTCGTGTCGACGGCGTCGTGTTGCACCGTCGTCGTGAGGCCGATGCGGAGCCACGGCTGGATGAGCGCGTAGCCGAACGTGAGCGAGCCGCCGAGCGTGCGGCGAGCGAAGTCGGGGAAGACGAGGAGGTTGTCGTAGAGCTCGACGCTGGAGGACCAGTCGGAGTCGAGGAAGTACGGCTCGAAGAAGCGGATGCTGATGAGCTGGCGGAGACCGGAGATCTGCGCCTGGAGGGCGAGCGACTGGCCGTTGCCGAACAGGTTCGCCTGCTGGATCTGCGCCGTCGCGATGAAGTTCTCGATGCTCGAGAAGCCGGCGCCGACCTGGAACGTGCCGGTGGGGCGCTCGGTGACCTCGAAGTTGATGTTGATCGACTCCGGGGTGGAGCCTTGCTCGGTCGAGACGTCGACGCGTTCGAAGTAGCCGAGGGCGACGATGCGGCGCTTGCTGTCCTCGAGCTTCGTCTCGCTGAAGAGGTTGCCCTCTTCGATCTCCATCTCGCGGCGGAGGACCTTGTCGCGGGTCTTCGTGTTGCCCTTCACCTCGATGCGCTCGACGTAGACCAGGGGGCCACGGCGGATCGGGATGATGATGTCGACTTCCTTCTTGACCGGATCGAGCTCGGTCTCCGGCTCGGCCTCGACGTTGGCGTAGCCGGCGTCGCGGTAGAGCAGGCGGACCGCCTGGAGGTCCTTCACGAGCTCGGCGCGGTTGAAGTAGTCGCCGCTCTTCGCGTGCACGAGCTGGCGAAGCGCGCGGCGCCCGCCCAGCGGCTCGACCTCCTTGCCGTCGGCGTCGCGCTCGTAGACCTTGAGCTGGCGGATCTTGAAGCGAGGACCCTCGTGGATGAGGAGGGTGATCTCGATCCCCTCGCGATCGGGCGTCAGCATGACGCGCGGCGTCCCGATCGACACGTTCATGTAGCCCTTGTCGTAATAAAGGGCGTTCAACATGAGGACGTCGCGCTCGAAGACGTCCTGGCGATATGGGCCGCCGGAGCCGAAGGAGAGGATGCTCGTCTGGCCCGTCTGCATGACGGCGCGAAGCTCGTCCTCGGGAACGTTGTAGTTGCCGACGAACGTGACGCGGCGGACGGTGACCGGCTGGTGCTCGGTGATCGTGAACTTGACGATCACCTCGTTGTCGCGCTGAGGCTCGATCGCGCTCTCGACGTCGGCGAGGAAGTAGCCCTTCTCGGCGTAGGCATCCTTGATCTTCTGGACGCTGCGGCGGACCGCCGGGACGCTGAGGATCGTGTTGGCCTTGACCTCGATCGCTTCCTGGAGCTTGTCGTTCTCGATCTCGCTGTTGCCCTCGAACTCGACGGCCTTGATGTTCGGGCGCTCGCGGACGAGGAAGCGCAGGACGACGCCGTGGTCCTCGCGCGCCATGTCGACTTCGATGTCGTCGAAGAAGCCCGAGTCCCAGAGCGCGCGGACGTCGCTCGCGAGGTTCTCGATCTTGAAGAGGTGACCGGCCTTCTCGCGGAGGTACGAGACGATGTCTTCCTTCGCGACGCGACGGTTGCCCCGGATCTCGAGCCGCATGATCGGCGAGCCCTCGGCGCGCTCGGCCTCGCTCTGCGGGATGTTGACCGTCGGTCCCGCGGCCTGGGTCGGCGGCGCGGCGGCTCCGCCTTCCTCCTCGTGCTCGGCGGGCGCGCCGGCATCCTGGGCGCCCGCAGCTCCGCCGTCGGCGCTCGCGGGGCGCGCGCCGGCGTCGCCGGTGGCATTCGGTCGCGCCGGGGCGTTCGGTTGGTTGCGAGGGGCTCCGGCGTCGCCGGTCGTGGCGTCGCCGGTCCCCTGGGCAAACGCCTCGGGCGTGCCGAGCAGGCTCAGCGCCGCGACGGCCACGAACATCGCCACGACGAGCAACAGCCCGCGCGCAAACCATCGGGCCTTCTCAAGGAAAAAGTGCATCGCCAGGAAGAGAAGCTGCGGGGTCCCTCAGTACTCGACTACGGCCTCATAGGTCAACCGACGGATTTTTGGCACACGTAAAGATTTCCGCCGCAATCCTCGCGTGTTGGCTTCCGCATTTCGGCGAGATCGACTGCGCCGCGTCTTCGGCTGCGCGAGATCGCCGATCCGACGCGAGGTCCAAGACCGCGTTGCGGACCGCCGCGCGCATTCGCCACGCGCCTGCGCGCTCGATGATGGTGCGCACGCTAGGCCGTCGCCGTCGCCGTCCGCGGCCACCAGAGCCAGGCGCTGAGGCCGATCGCGAGCGGGAGCGTCATCATCGCCACCTGGATCGGGAGGTGGTCGGCGAGGAGCCCGACGAGGGGAGGGGACCAGAGGTCGCCGAAGATGTGGATCGAGAAGATGGTGAGCGCCATCGCGCTTGCGCGGAGCTCCGTCGGCACGGCCTGGAGGACGACCGCGTTGATCGGCGACGTCGTCAGGAAGAGGAAGACGATGGCGAAGAAGACGAGGACGAAGAAGGCGTTCGGGCCCGGCGAGAGGAAGGCGCCGGCCGCGAGCGGCCCGCCGACCAGGCTGCCGATCGCGCAGATCCGCAGGAGCTTGTTCACGCGGAGGCGGTCGGCGTCCGCTTGTCGAGCGCGGAGCGCTTCGGGCTCGCCCTCGCGGCCGGTCTCGCCCTCGCTCGTCGAGGCCGCCGGCATCGTGGCGCGGTCGGCCCAGCGGCCGCCGATGATCGTGCCGACGGCGCCGGCGACCACGGTGATGAGGCCGAAGCGGAAGTTCGCGGTCGCGAGCGCCAGGCCGTAGCGCTCGTAGAGGAACTTGGGCGCCCAGTAGGAGAAGGCTCCGATCGCCGCGGTGTACGCGCAGTAGCCGAGGACGCCCTTCCGATACAGGTCGACCTGCGCGAGCTTCTTCACGTCGCGGATGATGTCGGCCTTCTCGGTCGCGAGCTTCCGCTTCGGCTCGGCGATGAGAAGGCAGGTCGCCGCGAGCGCGACGCCGGGGCCGCCTGCGACGAAGAACGCGCTTCGCCAGCCCCAGCGGGCCTCGACGAAGCCTCCGACGAGGTAGCCGAGTGCCGCGCCGACGGGCGTGGCGATGAAGAAGACCGCGAGCGCGCGTCCTTTTCGGTCCGCCGGGGTGACGTCGTCGATGACCGTCGGGGCGAGCGTCGCGTAGCTCGCCTCGCCGATGCCGACGAGCGCGCGGGCGAGCAGGAGCGACCAGATCCCGGCCACGATGCCGGAGCCCATCGTCGCGAGGCTCCACACGAGGACGCCGGCGGCGATGAGCCCCTTCCGCGGGAGCCGGTCGCCGAGCGAGCCGAAGATCGGCGACGTCAGGAAGTAGCCGACGAGGAAGACGGTCGCGAGGAGGCCGCCCTGGAAGTTGGAGAGAGAGAGCTCTTCCTGCAGCTTCGGCAGGACCGCCGAGACGACGAGACGGTCGAGGTAGTTGAGGAGATTGAGTCCCGTCAGCAGCGCGAGGACGGCTCCCGGTCGGCGGATCACGCGCGGAAGGTACAGGGAAGCCGCCCCGGGTTCCAGGCATCACGTGTGGTCTGCACGATGATCACGTGCATGCCTCGCCGGCGTGACACCGTGGATGGCGCTCGGGGAGCCGGTCAGACCGCGTCGAGATCGGCGAGTGTCCGCGCGTACTCGGCGATGAGCGGATGGCTCGGGAGTCGCGACGCTCGAGCCTCGAGCTCGCGGAAGCGCGCGATCTGGATGTCGCGTCCGCGCTTGAACATCTTCCACGGATCACCGAACGACTGCGAGCAGACGATGATCGATTGGAAGTTGTCGATCTTGTCTGCGAGCGTGATCGCCTGCGCGTCCCACGGCTTCTCCGAGAAATGCTCGAGGTAGCGTCGCTTGCGCTCTTCCCACGAGAGCGATTTGTCCTCTTCGCTCACGTGACGGACGAGGTCCGCGACCCGCACGCCGAACTTCGTCCTGAGCTCGTCGTGGGTTACGCCGCAGTCCTCCATCACGTCGTGCAGCGCTCCAGCCGCGACGATCTCGTCGTCGAAGCCGTGCCGCGAGAGGATCGATGCGACGCCGGCCACGTGGCTCATGTACGGGACGAGCGCGCCCGGGTACTTCCGGTGCTGGTCCTTGTGCCAGACCGCGGCCCAGTCGAAGGCGAGCTTGAGGACCAGCGTCCTTTTAGGAGCGAGCGAAGGCATCAGGCCCGACTATAGAGCTGACCGGCGAAACCAGTGAGCGTCGCGCGTCGCCCGCGCGAGCTTCAGCGGATCTTCTGGAAGAGGTCGCTGTTCGGATCGAGCCGCGGGCGGCGCTGCGTCGCAACCGCATCCGCATCCGCGCCCGCATCTGCGTCGTCCGCGTTCGCCTCGGGCTCGCTCGGCGCCAGCGTGCGCGAGGAGGAGTGGCGGCGCTGCTCGACCATCGCTCCGAGGACGGTGGCGGCACCGACCTCATCCAGGCAGCGCGAGGAGGCACGGTCGTCGGAGAGCTCGGGGGGCGAAGGAGGCGCCGCGGCGTGTGGCATGGCCTGGAGGTAGGGGATCCGGCGTCGACATGCCAGGCGCACGCCCTGTCAGAAACCCAATCGAGACGCAAACTTCCGCGGCGCTAGAGCCGGAAAATTGCGTTCGAGACGAAAGCCCAGGCGGCCGCAGGCTCATGTAGAGAAGTGCGGTCGGAAACTTGACGTTCGTACAGTGACCTGGTGAGTTCCCGCAGGGTTACCGCGAGGATCTCCTTTGGCAGCGAAGAAAACGAACTCCAAGGGCACTAGGAGCGAAGGCACGAACGGCGAGGCGCCGCGCGCGGGGAAGAAGCGCGGAAAGGGCGGTCCCGTCGATCTATTCCAGCCCGCGCCGGAGGAGCAGGTCTCGCTCCACGAGCTCGCCCAGACGCGCTACTTGAACTACGCGCTCTCGGTCATCACGAGCCGCGCGCTCCCGGACGTCCGCGACGGTCTCAAGCCCGTTCAGCGCCGCATCCTGTACGTGATGGGGCAGCGGCGTCTCTTCGTGGACGCCAAGCACCGCAAGTGCGCCACCGTCGTCGGCGACGTCATGGGCGGTTTCCACCCGCACGGCGACAGCTCGATCTACGAGGCGCTGGTCCGGCTCGCGCAGCCGTTCGCGATGCGCATGCCGCTCGTCGAGGGCTCGGGCAACTTCGGCTCGCTGGACGGCGATCCCGCGGCGGCGATGCGTTACACCGAGTGTCGCCTCGATGCCATCAGCGCCGAGCTGCTCGCCGGGCTCGACCAGAGCACGGTCCACTTCCGCCCGAACTACGACGGGACGAAGTCCGAGCCCGTCGTCCTCCCGGCGAAGCTGCCGAACCTCCTCATCAACGGCGCGACGGGCATCGCCGTCGGCATGGCGACGAACATCCCGCCGCACAACCCCGAGGAGGTCTGCGCGGCGTCGATCCGACTGCTCGACGCGCTCCTCGACGGAAAGCAGCTCTCGTCCCGCGAGCTCGCCCGCACCGTCAAGGGCCCGGACTTCCCGACCGGCGGTCAGATCGTCTCGTCCACCGAGGAGATCAAGCAGATCTACGAGACGGGTCAGGGCAGCATCAAGGTGCGCGCGACCTGGGAGCCCGGCACCACGGGGCGCGCGAGCAAGACGATCTTCATCACGAGCATCCCGTACGCGACGAACAAGGCCGTGCTCGTCGAGCGCATCGCCGACGTCGTCCTCCAGCGGAAGATGCCGCTCCTCCTCGACGTGAAGGACGTCTCGACCGAGGACGTCCGCATCGAGCTCGAGCTGAAGAAGGAGGCCGACGAGCAGAAGGTGCTCGCGTACCTCTTCAAGAACACGCCGCTCCAGAACAACTTCGCGGTCAACCTCACGTGCCTCGTGCCGACGGAGAACCCGGACGTCGGCCGGCCCGAGCGCCTGGATCTGCGCTCGATGCTCTGGCACTACCTCCACTTCCGCCTCGAGGTCGTGACGAAGCGCCTGCAGCACGAGCTCGGCGAGCTCGGGCGGCGGATGCACATCCTCGAGGGCTTCGCGACCGTCTTCGACGCGCTCGACCAGATCATCAAGATCATCCGCGCTTCCGACGGCAAGGCCGACGCCGCGAAGAAGATCATGGCGCGGTTCAAGCTCGACGACGAGCAGACCGACGCGATCCTCGAGCTCCGTCTCTACCGGCTCGCGCGCCTCGAGATCCTCGTCATCCAGGACGAGCTCAAGAACAAGAAGAAGCGCGCCGGCGAGATCAAGAAGCTGCTCGCCGAAGAGGGAAGCAAGGGCATCTGGGGCCTCGTCCGCGGCGAGCTCGAAGGGCTCTCGGCGGGCTTCGGCAAGGCCGGCAAGCGCCGCACGATCATCGAGGCGGTCGGCGAGGAGCGCACCTTTTCGGAAGAGGAGCTCATCGTCGCCGAGGACAACCACGTCCTCCTCACGCGCGACGGTTGGGTGAAGCGGCAGCGCGAGATCAAGGACCCCGCCGCCACGCGCCTCCGGGAGGGCGACCACGTCCTCTCCGTCGTCGCTGGCTCGACGAAGTCCACCGCGGTCTTCTTCTCCAGCTACGGCACGGCCTACACGTGCCGCATCGCCGACATCCCCGCGACCACGGGCTACGGCGAGCCGATCCAGAAGCTCTTCAAGATGAAGGACGGCGAGTCGATCATCGCGATGGCGTCGCTCGATCCGCGTCTCCTCGGCAAGCTCTCCGGCGACGAGGAGCATTTCCCCGAGACGTTCGCATTCGCCGCGAGCTCCGACGGCAATGCGCTCACGTTCAGCCTGGAAGGGTTCGTCGAGCCGAGCACCCGGAGCGGTCGCCGGTTCGCGCGTCTTGCCGACGGCGCGTCGATCGTCGGCATCGAGATCGTGACCGGCGACGAGACGATCATCGCCGTGTCGAAGAAGCGCCGCGCGCTCCTCTGCGACGTCACCGACGTGAAGTTCCTCGCGTCGGCGGGCAAGGGCGTGCAGCTCATGAAGCTCGCCGACGACGACGCGCTCCTCGCGGTCAAGGCGGCGAAGAGCGATCGCGATACGCTCGTCGTGAAGACGAGCCTCGGCGGCGAGCAGCGTATCAATACGGCCCGCTACAAGAGGACCGGTCGCGGCGGCAAGGGCCACGAGGTCATCTCGCGCGGCGCGCTCACCGAGGTCGTGCTCGAGCCCCCGCCGGCGCCCGAGCCCTTCACGACCGAGCGTGCGCCGACGATCCGTCCGCCGGCCTGGCCCAAGCAGTAGTAACGGCAGCGACCGACCTTCACAAAGAGCAGCACGATGGCCACCGAATACACCGCAAAAGACATCCAGGTCCTCGAGGGTCTCGAGCCGGTCCGGAAGCGGCCAGGCATGTACATCGGCGGCGTCGGCAGCGCCGGCCTCCACCATCTCGTCTGGGAGATCGTGGACAACTCCGTCGACGAGGCCATGAACGGCCACGCGAAGGAGATCACGGTGACCCTCCACAAGGACGGGTCGAGCATCACCGTGAGCGACGACGGCCGCGGCATCCCGATCGACAAGCACCCGAAGCTCAAGAAGTCGGCGCTCGAGATCGTCTACACGACGCTCCACGCCGGCGGGAAGTTCGAGGGCGCGAACTACAAGACGTCGGGCGGCCTCCACGGCGTCGGCGCGTCGGTCGTCAATGCGCTCTCGACGAAGGTCGTCGTGACGGTGAAGCGCGGCGGCGCCGAGCACACGATGGAGTTCAGGCGCGGCGTTCCCCAGGGCCAGCTGAAGAAGATCGGCGCGGCGCGCGGGAGCGGCACCACGGTGTTCTTCCAGCCGGACCCGCAGATCTTTCCGCGCACCGACTTCGATCCGAAGCTCATCCGCGATCGGCTCGAGGTCGCGAGCTTCCTCCACCGCGGCGTCAAGGTTCGCTTCATCGACCAGGCGCACGGCACCGACGAGACCTTCAAGCACGAGCAAGGGATCGTCGACTACCTCAAGAAGGTGCTCGGCGAGCGCAACGCGAAGCCGATCCACGAGGCGCCGTTCACGCTCCTCAAGGAGAACGGCGCGAAGGTCGAGGTCGCGTTCCAGTGGACGGAGTCGACCGACGAGCACGTTCGGAGCTACGTCAACGGCATCCCCACGGGCTCGGGCGGCACGCACGAGAACGGCCTCCGCAGCGCCGTCGGCAAGGCGGTGCGCAACTTCATCGAGACGCACAACCTCTCGCCCCGCGGCGTGACGATCTCGGCGGAGGACATCCGCGAAGGCTTCACCTCGATTCTCAGCGTCTACATCGCAGAGCCGCAGTTCCAGGGCCAGACGAAGGACCGCCTCAACAACCCCGAGGTCCAGGGCTACGTCGACCAGGCGGTGCGCCCGGCGCTCGAGCAGTGGCTCAACTCGAACCGCAGCGTCGCCGAGCAGATCATCGCCCGCATCGTCCTCGCTGCCCGCGCGCGCGAGGCGTCGCGCGCAGCGTCGGCCGCGGTCTCTCGCAAGACGGCGACGAGCGGACGTCTCACGCTCCCGGGCAAGTTGAGCGACTGCTCCAGCAGCGCGCGGGAGAAGACGGAGCTGTTCATCGTCGAGGGCGACTCGGCAGGCGGGTCCGCGAAGCAGGGACGCGATCGCGAGCTCCAGGCGGTGCTCCCGCTGCGCGGCAAGGTCCTCAACACCGAGTCGGTGGCGCTCTCGAAGGTGCTCGAGAACAAGGAGCTCGCCGACCTCGTCGTCGCGATGGGGTGTGGTGTCGGTAAGGACTTCGATATCAACCGGCTCCGCTACGCGCGCATCATCGTCCTCGCCGATGCCGACTCCGACGGCCATCACATCTCGACCCTGCTGCTGACGTTCTTCTTCCGGCACATCCCGGACCTCCTGAAGAGCGGCAAGGTCTTCGTCGCCGTGCCGCCGCTCTACCGCATCGACATCGGCAAGGAGACGCACTGGGCGGGGGACGACGCCGACAAGGAGCGCATCCTGAAGGCGTCGGGCAAGAACGGGAGCAAGGTCGAGATCACCCGCTTCAAGGGCCTCGGCGAGATGATGCCGAAGGTGCTCTGGGAGACGACGCTCTCGCCGAGGTCGCGGCGGCTGCTCCGCGTCGAGATCTCGGACGCGCTCCAGACCGATCGCGTGATGAACGACCTGATGGGCAAGGACCCGTCGGCGCGCTTCAACTTCATCATGGAGCACGCGCAGGACGCGGCGGACATCGACGTCTGATCCGCGCGCCCAGGCGAGGCTCGGAGTCCACCGCCACGCCGGGGCCGCGCGACGCTCGGTCTCGAGCTCGAGACCTTCACCGCGCGAGGCGAAGCTGGGCGACTGGATGCTGGCTGCCCATGCCCGCGACTGCTTTCATGAAGCCCACCGTGCCTCCGGACGAGTACGAGCAGACGTTCATGGGCGCCTCTGGCGCTCTCGCGCGAGAGCGTGTGCGCATGGCATGGTGGGCGCACGCTGCGCTCGCGTTGCTCGCCCTCTGGTCGCTCCGCGCCACGGAAGTTTCCCATACGATTGGGCAGCTCCTCATCATCGCGGTCGTGTGGGTCTTCTTCATGACCCTGCGCACGGTCGTCTCGCCGGATGCGGTACACGTGCAGCTTGGTGTGTTCGGGCCTCGCATCCCGCTCGAGTCCATTCGCTCGGTGCGCGCCGTCTCGCTCAGCGTTCTTCGGACTCGTGGCTGGGGGATCCGCTTCGGCTTCGATGGCAGCACTACGTACAGCGTGCCTTCGGCCGCGCAGCGCTACATCGAGATTGCCTACGAGCGCAGAGGCAAGGTGCGCGTCGTCCGTGCGATGAGCCATGACCCTGAGCGACTCGTCGCGGCGATCGAGCGTGCCAGAGCCGCTCCCGAAGTGACGGCACGGGTTCGGGTCGCTCCGGCGGACGTCCCCGCGCGGGTCGGCCAGGGGGAGGTCACAGAGCCGTGCGGCGAGCTGGAACCCACAGAGCCGACATCTTCCGGCCGAGCTGCAGTCAGGCCATCTTCCGGCGAGCGCTCGTGAGGAGCCGGGACGGCGAGCTGCCTCGTAGCAGCAGCAGTCGGTAGAGCTCCTCTTGAAGGTGTGGCCGAATGCCGGACGAAGGCGCGGCCGAGGACGGGGTGGCGGTGGACGCTTTTTTCTGCGACCGCCTGCAGGCTGTTGGCTCTTGGGAGTGCGACGCACGGAGCGTTCGCACGTTCAGGAGTTTCAGCATGCTTCGTTCGATCCTCAGCGCCGTCCTCGTGTCCCTCTCGATCGCCGCCCTCACGGGCTGCTCGGGTGGTCCCGACTCCGACGACGGCGAAAACGCCCCGGCCTCGGGCAAGCAGAACAGCGATTCGTCCAAGTCGTCCGACGAGAGCGCGACGGAGCCCACGAAAGGCGGCGACACCGAGTCCAGCATCGGGCCCCAGTGCACGAGCTACCTCGCTTGTTGCGACGAGATCGCCGAGTCGCAGCCCGCGCTCGCAGGCTCGTGCGACTCTACGAGGAAGTCCGTCGAGGACGCGAAGGAGAAGGGGGCCGGGGCCGAGTCACTCGAGTCGTCGTGCAAGCAGGCGCTCGCGACGATGCAGAGCGCCGGCTACTGCGAGTAGAGCGCGCGGCCGTCGTCCGATGGCGAGATGGGGGCGCTCGACCCGCTGCGCCGTCCTCGGCGGCGCCTTTCGCCGTGCGCTCGCGCTTTTGCATTGCCAGGCACGTGTCGATGGGGCTTGCGGCCCGGAGCGAGCTGGGGTGAAAACGCCTCCATGAGTTGCCTCCGTGTCGCTCTCTCCTCCGGGCTCGTTCTGGCTCTCGCTGCCGTCGGTGCATGTGGTGGAAGTCCGCCGCCTGCTCCGACCACCGCAACCCCGGCTTCCAGCGACACGCCCGCCGCGTCCGCCGATGCGGGCGCCTCGGCCAACGGCAAGGCGGGCGGCATCGACGCTGCGGCGCTCGAGAAGCTCACCTCCGAGGAGGCGAAGTCCGGGAATTGCGATCCGGAGAGCAAGGCGGCGCTCGAGAAGCTCCTCGACCAGATCGAGACGAACGTCCGCGCAAAGACGGAGGACGGCAAGCCGCTCAAGATCGAGTCGTTCACGAAGCGCGTGCTCGCGCTCAGCGACGCGGCGAGGGGCGTCCAGCTCACGCTGAGCGGGAAGGGGACCGAAGTCCACGTCCTCGCGTTCTCGCCGAAGGAAGTGTCGCTCGACGTGCTCGCCGGTACCTCCGCGGCGACGACGATGCGGTCGTCGTACAAGGGCGAGGTTCTCGAGGGCGCCGGGACGATCACGCTGCCGAAGGTCGGCGGCGCCGTCCCGCTCGAGGGCGACAGCCGCCAGATCGAGATGAAGCCGGGCGCGCCGCTCGAGGTCCGGATGCGCGGTCAGGGCTGCGCCGGCGTCGTCGTCTTCTCGAAGAGCTGACCCCTCCCATCGCGGGGGCTGCGCCGGCCGGCGCCGGGGAACCGAGCACGCCGGCCAAGCGCAGGCGCCCGTCCGGGCTCGGTGTGCTCGCGCCGTTGCCGAAGGCGCCGCGTTGCGCCTGTAGCTGACACCATCGCCTCTTTCGCCAGCGCGCGGCGGTCATGTCTTCACCCACATGCCGCGCTGATGCCTTGGTTCGCGCGCTGCCCTCCGTGTAGAGTAAAGGCTCGATGGGGAGGATTGCTCCGATCGCCGGGCTCGTCGCGCTGAGCATCCTTTCGGCGTGTGCCCTGATGACGGATCTCTCCGGGCTCGGAGGAGAGAGACCCGAGGACGCGACGACTCCCACCAGCGAGCCCCCCACGGACGACGCCTCGTCGCCTGCGCGGGATGCGGCGCGGGGGAGCGAGGCCGATGGTGATGCCGGGGGCGGGGCGCGCGTGGATGCCGCCGCGGAAGCCGGCGCCGTCTGCACGGACAAGCGCAAGGTCGGGCAGTCGTGCACGATCGACGCCGACTGTTGCTCGCGCAACTGCTACTTCAACGAGTGCGCCAGCAACGACGTCGGGTCGAGGTGCACGACCGACGACCAGTGCACGTCGAACAACTGCTACTTCAACGAGTGCTACGGCAACGGTCTCGGGGCGAAGTGCAAGCGCGACGACCAGTGCACGTCGAACAACTGCTACTTCAACGAGTGTTACGGCAACGGTCTCGGGTCGAAGTGCAAGCGCGACGACCAGTGCACGTCGAAGGTCTGCAAGTTCAACGAGTGCCAGTGAGCGCGCCGGCCGTGTCCCCGTAGGACTTGTGCCGCGAGACCGTCACGGCAGCAGACGAGCGGACGCGGTCGCGCCGTTCGAGACGTTGGTGCCGGTCCGACCGACACAACGACTCGACCTCGACGCGACCGCGCGTGAATCGCTGAGCGGAACGCTCAGGCGACCGCGACCTGGCCGCCGCTGCTCGTGCTCGACACGGTCCTGCCGGCCTTCGCCGACTCGCTGACCTTGACGCTCACGAGGCGCGAGACGCCCGGCTCGCCCATCGTCACGCCGTGCAGGATGTCGACCATCTGCATCGTCTTCTTGATGTGCGTGATGAGGATGAACTGCGAGCGATCGGTCATCTCGCGGATCGCCTCGCAGTAGCGACCGACGTTCGCCTCGTCGAGCGGTGCGTCGACTTCGTCCAGAATGCAGAACGGGGAGGGGCGGATCGAGAAGATCGCGAAGATGAGCGAGACCGCGGTGAGCGCCTTCTCGCCGCCGCTCATGAGCTCGATGCTCGAGAGCTTCTTGCCCGGCGGCTGCGCGATGATGTCGATGCCGGTCTCGAGCATGTCCTCGGGGTTCGTGAGCCGGAGCTCGGCGCGACCGCCGCGGAACATCCTCGGGAAGAGCTCCTGGAAGCGCGTGTTCACCGCGACGAACGTGTCCGTGAAGAGCTTCTTGCTCTCGCGGTTCATCTGCTGGATGGCGCGCTCGAGATCGGCGAGGGCCTTGTCGAGGTCGGCCTTCTGCGTCGTGTAGAACTCGTACCGCTTCTCGGCCTCCTCGTGCTCGCGCATCGCGTCGAGGTTGACCGAGCCCATGCGATCGATGAGGCCGCTGAGCTCCTGGATGCGCGAGCGCGTCTCGCCGTCGGGCGGCGGGCGGAGGTGGTAGTCGCCGATCAGGCTTGCGAGCTCGAGGCCGCGGAACTTCTCGCGGACGCTTGCAAGGAGATGCTCCATCGCGATCTCGCGCTCGCGGAGCGCCATCTCGTGCTGGCCGAGCGCCTCGCGCGCCGTCTGGGCATGGGTGCGGAGATCCTTGAGCCCCGCCTCGCGGTCCTGGAGGCTCGTGCGGAACGCTTCGAAGACGGTACGCGCCTCGGTCGCCGCCTCCTGCGCCACGCGCGCCGCCGCCTGCGCCTCGATGAGGCGCTCCTTGTGCTTCACGAGCGTCGCGGCGGTCTCGCCGTGCTCGCGTGCCCCCTCGCAGAGCTCGGCGTCGAGGCGGCCGGCGCGCTCCGACAGCTCCGCCTCGCTGCGGGTGAGCCGCTGGATCGTGCCGCGTGCCGCGTGGAGCTTCTCGCGGGCGCCCGCGAGGGCGACCTTGCGCTCCATCACGAGCTCCTGCTGCGTCTTGACCTGCTCGCGCCACTCGGTCGCGCGGGCCTCGGCCTCGCCGATTTCGGCCGACGCACCCGCGAGCTCCTCGCGTGCCTGGTCGAGGAGCTGCTGTGCAGCTGCGCGCTCGGCGTCCGCCTCGTCGATGGCCCGGCGGAGCTCCTCGAGCTCGGCCCGCACCGCCTCGATGCGCTTGGCGTGCTGCTCGCCCTCGGCCTCGGCGTTCCGGTGGTCCTTCTCGGCGTGGACCAGCGCGAGCTCGCTCTGGTGCGCCTCGTGGCGCGCGCGCTCGAGGGCGCCCTGCGTCTCGCCGATCTGCGTGCGCAGAGCCTGGTGGTTCGCGAGCCGGTCGCTGACGAGCACTTCGAGGCGGCTGACTTCGTCGCTGAGCTCGCGCATCTCGCGGCGGACGTCGAGCATGTGCGCGCCGGCTTCCTGGCCGGTGCCGCCCGAGACGCGGCCGTCGACGTGGAAGACGGTCCCCTCGCGTGTGACGACGGGCGCGTCGACGAGCAGCTGCGCCCGCACGTCCAGCGCTGCATTCACGTCCTCGACGACGATCGTCTCGCCGACGACGGCGCGGACCAGCGCCTCGTCCTCCGGCGCGAAGCGAAGCGCGTCGACGAGGCGACCGATGACGCCGGCGACCGCGGGGAGGGGAGCCGTCGCGCGACCCGCGACGTACGCGGGGTGGCGAGCGATGATCGTCGCGCGTCCCTTCCGCGCCGATGCGAGGTCGCCGAGGAGACCGACGCCGCGATCGAGGTCTTCGACGACGACGTCCTCGAGGTGGCTGCCGAGGAGGCCGGCGAGCGCGCCGGTGAGCTCCGCGGGCGCCTCGATGCGGTCGGCGAGGAGGCCGGCGAGCGTCTGGTCCTTCGTCTCGACGAGGGCCTTCGCGCCGGCGCCGACGCCCTCGCGGCGCGCGTGCATCTCCGAGAGCGCATGGAGGCGCGAGCGCTTCTTGCTCGCCTCGGCCTTCGCCTCTTCGAGCAGTTGCTCGCTCTCGGCGATGGCGCGGCGGAGCTCGCCGAGGCGCTCCTCCATCTGCGCCTTCTCCTCGGCGCTCGTCATCTTGCCGCTCTTGAGGTCCTCGATCGCGAGGGCGAGCTGCTCGGTGCGGGCGCGCAGCTCGAGGAGGCTACCCTCGAGCTGCTCGCGCTCGGTCTGGAGCTTCTCTTCGCGCGCGCGCATCTCGTCCTTCCGGCGGTCGAAGCCCTCGAGCTTCGCCTCGGTGCTCGCGATCGCCTGCTGCGCGTGGCTCATCGCGTTGCGGAACTCGACGACCTCGCGCTCGGCGGCCTCGTGCGATGCCGAGAGATCTGCGAGCTTGGTGTCCTCCTGAGCGACCGCGGTCGCCACGCCGGTCTCGCCCTCTTCGAGGATCGCGACGTCGGCTCCGACGGCTTCGCGCTCGGTGGCGAGGGCGCTGGCTTGCGCGCTGATCTCGCCGAGCTCGCCTTCGGCCTGCGTGGCTCGGCGGCGGAGCGCTTCGATGCGGTCCTTCGCGCGCTCGATCGCGGCTTCCTCCGCGCGGGCCTCGTTGTCCGCCGCGAACGCCGCGGTGCCCGCCTGTTCGAGCTTCTCCTCCGCGGTGTGCGCGTCGAGGCGGGCGCTCTCGAGCTCCGCCTCGCGGGCGGTGAGGGTCGTGCGCGCCTGGTCCGCTTCGAGCGTGAGGCGCTCGACCTCGGAGTGCTCGAGGTAGATCCAGCCACGGAGCTCGAGGAACTTGTGCGACGCCTCGTAGAGCTGGAGGTCTTCGAGCTCGTTGCGGTACGAGATGAAGCGCTCGGCCTTCGCGGCCTGTCGCTTGAGCGAGCCGAGGCTGCGCTCGAGCTCGCCGATGATGTCGCCGACGCGCAGCAGGTTCTGCTGCGTGAGCTCCATCTTGCGCTCGGCCTGCTTCTTCCGGCTCTTGAACTTCGTGATGCCGGCGGCCTCCTCGATGAGGAGACGGCGGTCTTCCGGCTTCGCGCTGACGATCAGGCCGATCTTGCCCTGCTCGACGATCGAGTAGGCCTTCGTGCCGACGCCGGTGCCGAGGAACAGATCGGTGATGTCCTTCAGGCGGACGGGCGTCTTGTTGATCAGATACTCGCTGTCGCCGCTGCGATGGAGGCGGCGCGTGACGGCGATCTCCGCGTAGTCCTTGTATTCGAGCGGGACATCGACCGGGTCGTCGTTCTCGAACGTGAGCGTCACCTCGGCGTAGTCGGCGGGCGCGCGCGACTCGGAGCCGTTGAAGATGACGTCCTCCATGCTCTTTCCGCGGAGGTGCTTCGCGCTCTGTTCGCCCATGCACCAGCGAATGGCGTCGACGATGTTCGACTTCCCGCATCCGTTCGGGCCGACGATGCCCATGATCTCGTGGTCGAAGTTGACGACCGTCCGATCGACGAACGACTTGAAGCCACTGAGCTCGAGGCGCTTGATCTTCATTCCAGCGATCCCATCCGGGTCATGGTCACGAACCCGTTCTGTCTTCGTGTCGGCTGAAGGCTCTCTTCGTGTCGACTGAAGGCTCTTTTCGTTCCGCTGAAGGCTCTCTCTTGGGGCGGCTGAAGGCTCTGTGTCGGCTGAAGGCCCTGAAGGCGCCCTTGCGCAAGGCTCGCCTCGACCGTCGCGGGACGTACCTCGCCCCCGCCGATCACGCCAGCCCGGCTTCGCTCAGGTTTCCCCCAGCTTGCCACCAAGTTCGGAGCGGAACACTGGCCATAGGGAGGACGTAACGTCACCTCACATACGGTCAGTGTTCAGTAGCTACGCCTGAACGAACGCGCAAGCAAGCAGGATTAATATGTTCAGCGGATTTTCACGTGAAAACCGGGGGTTGTCCGCGCTCGCCGTGCGTCGACCGATCGCCGGAGGGGGAGCGCCGAGGGGGCAACCCGCGCATTCTCTTCACGAAGTACGCTGCGACCCCCTTGACTTGCCTCGTTCGGAAGGCCATTGGGGTCCTTGAAGAATCATGCCCACGTATGAGTACGTCTGCACGGACTGCGCGAATCAATGGGAGGAGATCCAGAAGATCTCCGAGAACCCGATCGAGGTCTGCCCGAAGTGCGGGAAGTCCACGGCGAAGCGCCAGATCAGCGGCGGCAACTTCATCTTGAAGGGCGGCGGCTGGTACGCGGACCTCTACTCGTCGACGCCGAAGAGCGATTCGTCGACGAGCAGCAGCAAGTCCACGACGAGCACGCCCGCCGCGAAGGCGGACACGAGCTCGGCGAGCTCGTCGTCGAGCTCCTCGAGCTCGCCGTCGAGCTCCGGCTCGGCCGGATCGACCAGCAGCTCGTGACCGCGACCTAGCGCTCACTCATTGCGTTCGAGCGCGGTGCCGCTCGGTCGTCCGGTCCGCTCGCGCGTGCGGTGGACCGAACACGAGCGCTCGCGCTTCGGCCGCCGTGATGTCGAGCGTCTGCGCGACACGCGCGTGGACGACGTCCATGAGACGGCCTCGTGGAGGCGTCGCGATCGTCTCGAGGTCGCCGGCGAACAGGCGCGCCTCGGCGCCCTGGGGAAGCGTCGCCGTCGCCCGGGTGAACGCGGCACGAAGCGCCGGCGTGATCGACTTCCGCCCTGCGAGCCATCGCTTCGTCGCCAGAGCGCCGCGCGCGAAGCGGTGGAAGGCGATCTGCGCGACCATCCACGGTTCTGCTCGTGATGGGTGTCGCTCGACGGATCGCAGCGCGTCGATCCGTGCGGCAATCACATCGAGCGGGAGCGTGTCGAGCTCGCGCAACGAGCCCGGATACTCCTCGGCGAGGCTCGCCATCGCGGGACGCGGATCGGGCTCGACGAAGTTTGCGTCGCACAGCGCGCGCTCGTGCGCGATGCGGAGCGAGAGCATCTGCTCGTACTTGCGTCGGAGCGCGCGGAGATCGTGTCGATCAGCTCGATTCACGTGAGCGGTCGAGGGCGAGGGGGATCCTTCGGCTCCTCGGCCTGCTATTCTAGTGGCACCCATGAGCGACAAGCGCCGTGAATTGGAAGAGCTCCGTCAGGAGATCGGCAAGATCGACGCGCAGCTGCTCTCTTCGCTCGAGCGGCGAGGGAAGCTCTCCAAGCGCATCGGCGAGCTTCGGAAGTCGTTCACCATGCCGCCTGCGCTCCCGGACCGGGGGCAGATCGAGGCGCTCGTCGGCAAGGCGGCAGGGGAGATCCCCCAGGCCGCGCTCCGCGAGATCTTCCGCGAGATCTTTGCGACCTGCTTCTCGCTCGAGCAGCCGGTCGTCGTCGCGTACTCGGGCCTCGACGGAGGCTTCGCTCACGCAGCGGCGCGGAGCCGCTTCGGCGTGGCAGCCGAGTACCTCGGCGCCGAGACCGTGGCCGCGGCGATCGACGAGGTGAATCGGCAGCGGGCGAGCTACGCCGTCGTCCCGTTCGAGACGCGGGCCGATGGGCTCCTCGCGTCCACGATCGCGGCGCTCGCGCAGAGCGAGGCGAAGATCGTCGGTGCGTTCGAGCTCGTCCTGAACCTGCAGCTCGCGACCAAGGCGTCGAGCCTCTCGGAGGTCGAGAAGGTCTACGCGGTCGCCAAGGACCGAGCGCACTGCCAGCGCTTCCTCGGGACGGAGATGCCCGGCGCCCAGGTGCTCGACGTGAAGACGCCGCTCGGGGCTTGCCAGCTCGCCGCCGCCGATCCGCGCGCCGCGGCCCTCGTGCACGAGGGCTTCACGGCCGAGTTCTCGCTCGAGACGATCAAGCGGAACGTCCGCGACGACGGCGACGAACGCGTCCGTTTCGCGATCGTCGGAACGCGACCTTCGAGCCGGACGGGGAGCGACCTCACCGGGCTCGCGTTCGCGGTGAAGGACTCGCCCGGGGCGCTCCACGAGATCCTTCGCCAGTTCGCGGAGCGCGGCGTCAACCTCACGAAGATCCAGTCGCGGCCGACGCCCGGTGACGACTGGCAGTACCTCTTCTTCATCGAGGTCGAGGGGCACGCGACCGACCGGCCGATCATCGGCGCCATCGAAGAGGTCCGGCGCCTGTCGAAGTTCTTCAAGGTGCTCGGCTCGTACCAGCTCACCTGAGCTCTTCGCCGACGGTGAGGGGCGGCGTTCGGCGTGTTACGCTCGCGCGCACATGAAGCGCGGCTCTTCCACGTTCCTGACGTTCTTCCTCCTACTCGTCTCGGCCCTTTTCGTCGCGTGCGGCGGCGACAAGAAGGAGGCGAAGGCGCCCGCCGCCGACAACGGCATGGACGACGCGCTCGCGCTGCTACCGGGCAATGCGATCGCCGTCGGTACGGTCGATGCGCGCGCGTTCTTCGGCAGCGAGTCGTTCGGCTCCGAGCTCGCGAAGCTCGTCGAGAAGTACGTTCCGATGGGCCAGGAGGCGGGCTTCCAGGCGTCGCGCGACGTCGATCGCATCACCTGGGCGAGCTACTCGTATCAGGGCATCGACGCGGCGGCGATCGTGATCGGGCGCTTCGACGAAGCGAAGATCAAGGAGGTCGCGCTCAAGCAGACGCCCACGAAGAGCGGCGGGATGCTCGTCGCCTCCCAGTACGCGGGGCGCGACGTCTACACGATCAACAACATGGGCTTCACGCTCCTCTCGAGCACGAAGGCGATCGCCGGCACCGAGAGCGGCATCCGCCGCGTCCTCGAGCGCATCAAGGACGGTCGGGTGAAGCGTGACATCGCGCCGTGGATGATCGAGACCGTCGAGACGCCAGGCGCAGCCGGGGCGGTGGCGGGCGATTTTGCGACCCAACCGATGCCGGCCGAGGCCTTGCGTCAGATCCCGGTGCCCTTCATCCAGTCGATGAAGGCGGTGCGCGTCCTCCTCTCGTTCAAGGAGCCGGGCCTGCAGATCGCGGGCAGCCTCACGTATCCCGACGAGCAGGGAGCGGGGACGGCGTCCGAGCACGTGAAGCAGGTCGCGAAGCAGGCGCAGTGGCTCGCGCTCATCGGCGTGAAGGTCCAGAACGTCGACGTGAAGGCCGAGAAGCAGGACGTGCAGGTGAAGCTCGAGGTCGACGACCAGTCGCTGCGACAGGTGCTGGCCTCGGCGCCGGGGTGGCTCGGCCAGTGAGCCGACGGCGAGCGTGAGCCTCACATAGACCGAGCCTGCGCGCGGGGCATTCGCTCTCGGCGCGGGCTCGTGAGCTCGCTTCCATTCGCATGTGGACGTCGCCTACCATTCCGAGCGGAGGTGGCGCGCATGCGCGGAGCCGTCGTTCACGGGTCGGTCGTCGTCATCACGCTCGTCTCGGCGCTCGCCCTCGCGGGAGGCTGCGGAGACGACGAGGGAGCCGCAGGCCCCGGCACGTCGTCCGGCTCGAGCGGGGGCACGAGCTCGTCGGGATCGAGCGGCGCCGACGCGCCGGTCGATGGCGGCCCCACGGTCCCTGCTGCGCCGTCGTGCGCCGCGGCCGGCGGGAGCGCGACGGTCAGCGCGCCCGTGCTCCTGAAGAAGCTCGCCGACGACGGCAACGAGGGGTGGCTCGCGTCTCCGGCGATCGCCGACCTCGACGGTGACGGCAAAAGCGAGATCATCGCGGTTCGTGGCGGGCGCGTCCTCGCATGGCGTCCCGACGGGACACGGGTGTTCTCCTTCGACACGACGAAGGACCGGATCTGGGCGAGCCCGATCGTCGGCAACTTCACCGGTGACGACAAGCTCGAGATCGCCGTCGCCGCGCGCGACTCGGCGTACCTGATCGACGCTGCGGGAGCGCTGCTGAACGGCTTCCCGAAGACGTGGGGGACGGAGACGCGCACCGTTGCGGCCGGCGATGTCGACGGCGACGGAGCGCTCGACATCGTCGTCGGGGTCCGCAACGGCAGCGGCGCAACGGCGGACGTCGTCAACGCGTACCACGCGAACGGCACCGCGGTACCCGGCTTCCCGCCCGTCGCCAGCGGCGCGGCGGGGTGCTCGCCGGGCCCGTGTTACTTCGCCGGCCTCTACGACCAGAACCTCGCGATCGGTGATCTCGACGGTGACGGCAAGCACGACCTCGTGTTGCCTCACGACAACGCGTACGCGAGCTTCTTCAAGGGGACGGGCGCTGCGTTCGACGCGAGCTCGATGTTCGCGAAGCGTTCGAAGACGCCCGGGGTTCGCTACCTCCACGACCTGGAGCTCGCGAAGCAGGGGTACGCCGACGACGAGAGCGCCTCGAACCAGGCGCACTTCACGAACACGCCCCCGGCGATCGCCGACATCGACAAGGACGGGACGTTCGAGATCGTCATGGTCGGGAGCGTGCAGAACGCGTCGCAGCAGGACCGGAAGCGCGGTGTTGCGCTGTGGGTCGTGGGCTCGGACGCGTCGCGGCGGCCGGGCTGGGAGACGCCGTTCCACGTCTCGGGCTACGTGATGGGCCTCGGTGACGGCTTCAGTCCGGAGCTCGACGGGCCCACCGCGCCGAACGCGGGGAACCTCGTCGGCCTGACGAACCAGGTCACGGTCGCGGACATCGACGCGAGCAAGCCCGGGCTCGAGATGATCTTCGCGGGCTTCGACGGGAAGATCCACGCGGTCGCGGCCGACAAGACGGAGCTCTGGACGGCGGACTACGCGCTGAACGGACGCGCGCTCACTGCGGGCATCGTGGTCGCCGACCTCTCGGCCGACGGCGTCCCGGAGATCGTCTTCGCGACCTACTCGCCGGACGCGAACGCTGGCGCGCTCCACGTGCTCTCGTCGACCGGGCAGCAGCTTCACAAGGTCGCGCTGCCGGGGCGCGGCTCGATGGCGGTCCCGACGGTCGGCGATGTCGACGGCGACGGCACGCTCGACGTCGTCGTGTCGCTCAAGGATGCGAGCGCATCGAAGGAGAACGTCCTCGTCTTCCAGGTCCCGGGGTCGAGGCCGAACTGCGTCCTCTGGTCCACGGGCCGTGCGAACAACCTCCGCAATGCGTGGGTTCGCTGACGCGGGCGACCCTTTCGCGCCCACCTGAGGTAAACATCGAGCGGTGAGTACCCTCGTCGTTCATCCTCTCGGCAAGACTCCTCTCGTCGGCAGCGTCCCCGTCCCAAGCGACAAGAGCATCGGTCATCGGGCGCTGCTCTTCGCGTCGATCTGCGAGGGCACGTCCGAGATCCGGCGCTTCTCTCACGGAGAGGACAACGTCGCGACCGCGAACGCGATGCGCGCGATGGGCGCGGTGGTCGAGGACGTCGACCGGACCACGCTGAAGGTCAAGGGCACGGGCCTCTTCGGCCTTCGCGCGCCGAAGGACGCGCTCGACTGCGGTAACTCGGGGACGACGATGCGTCTGTTGACGGGGATCCTCGCGGCGCAGACCTTCCAGACCAAGCTCGTCGGCGACGCGTCGCTCACGCGTCGCCCGATGATGCGCGTGATCGCGCCGCTCCGCGCGCGCGGGGCGGTCATCGAGGGGACGCCGCATCCGACGAAGGCGGGTGACGTCACGCCGCCGCTCCTCGTCGGGCCGCTGCCGTCGGGCAAGGAGCTCGCCGAGCTCGAATACGAGAGCCCGGTCTCGAGTGCGCAGGTGAAGAGCGCGATCCTCCTCTCGGGCCTCTACGCCCACGGCACGACCTGGTTCAGGGAGCCGACGCTCTCGCGCGATCACACCGAGCGAATGATGCATGCGCTCGGCGTCCCGCTGCGGACGGTCGGCACCGCGGTCGAGCTCGATCCCGCCGGGTGGAGCGGAAAGATGGAGGGCTTCTCGATCGACATCCCGGGAGATATCTCGGCGGCGGCGTTCATCCTCGTCGCGGCGCAGATGACGGAGGGCTCGCGCGTGACGGTTCGCGGCGTCGGCACCAATCCGACGCGCACGGGCCTGCTCGAGATAGCTCGGCTCATGGCGGCGGGGCTCGAGGTCGTGCCGCAGGGCGATCAAGGTGGTGAGCCGGTGGCGGAGATCTCGGCGTGGCACCAGCCGATGCGCGGCGTGCTCGTCGGCGGCGAGCTCGTGCCGCGTGCGATCGACGAGATCCCGATCGCATGCGCCCTCGCCGTCCGTGCGACGGGCGAGACGAAGATCCGCGACGCCGAGGAGCTCCGGGTGAAGGAGAGCGATCGCATCGCTACGATGGTCAAGGTCCTGCGTGCGTTCGGCGTCGAATGTGAGGAGCTCCCGGACGGCCTGATCATCCAGGGCAAAGAAGGTCCGCTCGCGCCGGCGGTCGTCGACAGCCACGGCGACCATCGGATCGCGATGACGGCCGCAGTCCTCGGCCTCCACGGCAGCGCGCCGACGCGAATCACCGACTGCGACTGTATCGCCACGAGCTTCCCGCGGTTCGTCGGTACGCTCCGTGCCCTCGGGGCCCGGATCGAGGTCGAGTGACCCGCACGCGAGGATGACTGACTCCCGAGGTCGGCGGGAGTCTTGCGCCAGATGGTCGCCGGCGTGGTAGAAGGACCCCGCCTCATGAGCGAGCGGAAGCGTCCCATCGTCGCGATCGACGGTCCGGCCGGCGCCGGCAAGAGCACCGTTGCGCGCCGTCTTGCCGACGCGCTCGGCTACGTGCTGGTCGACACAGGCGCCATGTACCGTGCGGTCGCCCTCGCCGCGACACGTGCGGGCGTGCCCTGGAACGACGGTGAGCGCGTCGCGGGCCTCGCGCGCGGGATCGTCGGTGCGCATTCGCTCGCGTTCGAACGCGACGAGAAGCTCGGCGTCCGGGTGAAGCTCGCGGGCGAGGACGTCTCGGAGGCGATCCGCACGCCCGACATCGCACAGGGCGCGAGCACCGTGTCGGCTCACGGCGAGGTGCGCGCCGTGCTCCTCGATCTCCAGCGCCAGGCGGGTGAGGGCGGGGGAGTCGTCCTCGAGGGACGCGACATCGGCACGGTGGTCTTCCCCGACGCCGAGGTGAAGTTCTTCCTCACGGCGAGCCCCGAGGTTCGCGCGCGTCGTCGTCACGACGAGCTGATCGCGAAGGGGCAGAACGTCACCTTCGACGACACGCTCGCCGACGTGAAGGAGCGCGACGCTCGCGACGAGGGCCGCGCGGTCGCGCCGCTCCGCCAGGCCGAGACGGCCTCGCTGGTCGACTCGACGGCGATGTCGCTCGACGAGACGGTCGCGTTCATGCTGCGCAAGGTCCGCGAGGTCGCGGCCGGCTGAGGGGGGCGTTCGTGAGAAGACGCATTGCAGCGCTCTTCATCGCAACGCTCCTCTCCACGAGCGTCGTCTCGTGTGGTGGTGAAGCGCCGCCGCCCGCACCACCGAAACAAGAGAGCGTCGCGGCCTGGGCTGACGTCTTCGAGGGTACGCCCGACCTCTACGCGGTGATCCGGCCGCAGGCGATGAAGCGTGACGGGCTCTACGGCTCGTTCTTCAAGGCGGTCGTGCGCGCAGCACAGGCGCGCGGGGTCGCGCGTGGCGACACGATGGTGCGAGCTGCCGAAGGCGCCGAGGAGATCATCGTCGGGCTGAGCAAGGGCTTCGACGCGGCGCTCGTCCTTCGCGGCGTGCCTGCGAGCCTCGACCCGCAGAAGATCACGGACGCCGAGGGCCGTGCGCTCTTCCGGCCGACGAGCGATCGCGCGAAGGTGATCGAGTACGAGCTGCTCGATCGAAGGCACGCCGACGCCGGCGCGGTCTTCGTCCTGCCGGATCGCACGTGGGTCGGCACGCTCGGCGATGCCCGCACGCGCGCGCGTCAGGTGTTCGCGATGCCGGCCCGGCGTCCCGCGCCCGAGGTCGATCCGGACGCCCTCGCCGTCGTTCGGGTGAGCGGACCCCTCGTGCACGCGCTCGATCGGCACCCGCTGTACGGGATGCTCTCGAAGAAGCTCACGACCGCCCTCTTCGCGCTGAAGCCGGGGAAGGGCGGCCTGGTCGTTGGCCTCACCTACGCAGACGCGGACGCGACGGCGTGGGGAGAGATGCAGGCGAAGCGCGTCGTCGAGGAGCTCGCGAAGGACGGTGGCGCGGCCGGCGGAGTGAGCGAGAGCCGCGCCTGGTTGAAGACCGCCAAGGTCACCTACGAGGGGACCACCGTCTTCGTACGCGTGGCCGTACCGCCGCGCCTGCTCGAGGAGCTGCCGAACGCGTCGGGCGCGGACCTCGGCCTCTGACTGCGCCTTGGCCGGGGACGGACCGGTTCCGCGAGCGACCTGCCTGCAGACCTACTTTTGCGGCGTCCGGCAGTGCTCGAGCGGGTGGCGCCGCGCTCGCGTTCTCGCCTCGGGAATCGGGGGCGCACGCATCGGCTCGTCGGACCGCCCGTTTTTCTTGGCACGCCACGAGCTCGGCCCTTTGACTCCGAAAAGTCGCTGGGCTAAAGCCCCGGCCCCCTTCGGTCCCCGCTCTTTTTCATATGGAGCTAGGCCTGGGGGGAGGAAGGCGTTCGCGACCGAACCATCGGCGTGGACGAAACGAGGTTCAACCAAAGTTCACATGGCAACTGAAACAACCGTAACCGAAACCAGCGGAGGCATGGACTCCTTCGCCGCTCTCTTCGAAGCCTCCATCTCCGGCGGCGAATTCGGCAAAGAGGGCGAGATCGTCCAGGGCACCGTCGTCGCGGTGCAGCGCGACAACGTCATCATCGACATCGGTGGCAAGAGCGAAGGCATGATCTCGCTCTCCGAGTTCACCGACGCCTCCGGCGAAGTCACCGTCAAGGCCGGTGACCGTGTCGACGTCTTCATCGAGAGCCGCGAGAACGACGACGGCCTCGTCACGCTTTCCAAGGAGAAGGCGGACAAGATGAAGGTGTGGGATGAGATCTCGGGCGCGTGCGAGCGCGACGAGCTCATCGAAGGGACCATCAGCCAGCGCGTGAAGGGCGGCCTCTCGGTCACCATCAAGGGTGGCGTCAAGGCGTTCCTCCCCGGCTCTCAGGTCGACCTTCGCCCGATCCGCAACCTCGACAAGCTGATCGGTCAGACCTACCAGTTCAAGGTCATCAAGTTCAACAAGAAGCGCGGCAACATCGTCCTGTCGCGCCGCGTGCTCCTCGAGAAGGAGCGCGACGAGCAGAAGACCAAGACCCTCGAGACCCTCGAGGAGGGCAAGGTCGTCCGCGGCGTCATCAAGAACATCACCGAGTACGGTGCGTTCGTGGACCTCGGCGGCATCGACGGCCTCCTCCACATCACCGACATGTCCTGGGGGCGCGTCAATCACCCCGAGGAGCTCTTCAAGGTTGGCGACGAGGTCACCGTCAAGGTCCTCAAGTACAACCCCGAGACCGAGCGCGTCAGCCTCGGCCTGAAGCAGACCCAGGAAGACCCCTGGAGCCACGCCGAAGAGGCCTTCCCGCCGGGCAAGAAGGTGCACGGCAAGGTCATGTCGATCACCGACTACGGCGCGTTCGTCGAGCTCGAGCCGGGCGTCGAGGGCCTCATCCACGTCAGCGAGATGTCGTGGACCAAGAAGGTCAAGCACCCGTCGAAGCTCCTCGAGGTCGGTCAGGAGATCGACTGCCAGGTGCTTGAAGTCGACGCGAAGGCCAAGCGCATCTCGCTCGGCCTCAAGCAGCTCGAGCCCGATCCCTGGACGCTCTTCACCGAGAAGTACTCGCCCGGTGACAAGATCGGCGGCAAGGTCCGTTCGATCACGGACTACGGCGTCTTCATCGGCATCGAAGAGGGCGTGGACGGCATGGTCCACAAGAGCGACCTGTCGTGGACGGCCAAGGTCAACAACCCGGCCGACCTCCACCACAAGGGCGACGACGTCGAGGCGATCATCCTCTCGATCAACCACGACGAGAAGAAGGTCTCCCTCGGCATCAAGCAGCTCTGGGACGACCCGTGGCCGACCATCTTCTCGGAGTTCCCCCCGGGCAAGATCGTCGACACCAAGGTCGTGTCGGTCGTCGACTACGGCGTGTTCGTCCGTATCCGCGAGGGCGTCGAGGGGCTGCTCCCGTCGAACGAGCTCGTGGAGAAGAAGAACGAGGCCGGCGAGGTCGTTCCGTTCGAGATCGGCGATGCCATCAACGCCGAAATCGCGAACGTCGACTCGCAGGATCGTCGCCTGACGCTCTCGATGCGCATCGGTGAGGCTGCTTCGGCGCCGAAGCCGGAGAAGCAGCGCGCGTCGGTCGCCCCGAAGAAGGCGAGCGACGAGCAGAAGGCCACGTCGATCGGCGAGCTCATCAAGCAGAAGCTCGGCCAGGTCAGCGTGAAGGGCGCCAAGACCGAGGCGAAGGAAGAGGCCAAGACCGAGGCGAAGGAAGAAGCCAAGGACGAGGCGAGCCCGGAGTCGAAGGGAGAGGGCTGAGCCCCTTCTCGACGCTCTGAGCTGTAACTGACTGACGGCGGCCGCTTCCGAAAGGAGGCAGCCGCCGTCGTCGCATTTTGGAGCACTCATCTGGCAACTCGAGGCTCGTCCGTTGGACCTTGCAGGTCGGCTGAGGAGGCCGCCTGGTGTATGGTGCGCGGCTGATGTCGACCCCGCTCTGGGCCCCGTGGCGCATGCCCTATCTCCTCCGCAGCGACGAGACGGCGAAGGGCAAGGGCGGCTGCTTCTTCTGCGAGCACCCGCGCTCGGCGTCGGCGTTCCGCGAGAACCTGGTGGTGGTCGTTCAGGAGCACGCGTCCGTGTGCCTGAACCGTTACCCGTTCACGCCCTCGCACCTGCTCGTCGCCCCGCGCCGGCACGTCGCGGACCTGGCCGAGCTCTCGAATGAGGAATACGCCGCCCTCATGGCGCTTCTTCGCGAGAGCACCGTGCGTCTACGTCGCGCCGTCAGCTGTTCCGCGATGAACGTCGGCTTCAACCTCGGCCGTGACGCCGGCGCCGGCGTTGCCGATCACGTGCACGGGCACATCGTCCCGCGATGGGCGGGGGACTCGAACTTCATGCCGGTGCTCGCCGACGTCCGCGTCATGCCCGAGTACCTGGACGACGCGTGGCAGCGCCTTTACGCGGCGTTCGCGGACCTGCCGGGAGAGCGTGCCCCGGCGCCCGTGTCGCCGGCTTCCGGGGAGGCAGGGTGATGGATCCGGAGGGGCCGGTCATCATCGATCCGATGCGTGGCGCGCGCCGGCGCCACACGATCTTCCTCGCCGTCAGCGCCGCGATCCTGGTCGCGGTCGTGGTCGCAGCGCGATCGGTCCTCTTGCCGTTCGTGCTCGCGGTCGTGATCGCCTACGTGCTCACCCCGGCGGTCGCCTGGGTCGAGCGCAAGCGCGTGCCGCGGGCGCTCGCGATCATCCTGGTCTACGTCGTCGTCCTCGGCTCGCTCGCCCTGAGCGTGCGCATCGGGGCGCCGCGGGTCGCTCAGGAGGTCGCCAACTTCCGCCGTGAGCTGCCCGTCATCTCGAAGACGATCAAGACCGAGTGGGTCCCCGAGGTGCAGCAGCGCCTCCGCTCGCTCGGGCTCGGTGGCGCCGAACATCCCGGTTCCGGAGATCGTGCGGACGGCGAGGGCCCGGAGGACAAGGACGGGGCGGCGATCGTCGCGCGGCAGCGCGCGGACGGGTCGTTCGCGATCGAGATCGACGGACCGATCGCGATCAACCCGACCAAGGGCGGGGGCTACCTGATCGAGCCGGTGCGCGAGCCGGGCGCCGAGCCGTTCGACCTCGACAAGCTCGTTGCCGACATCGCCGGCAAGAGCGTGGCCTATGCGCAGCGCAACGCGCTGGAGATCGTGAAGATCGGCCGCGACATCATCGCGGGCGTGAGCCGCTTCTTCTTCGTCTTCGGTCTCACGCTCATGCTCGCCGCGTACACGATCCTCACGCGCGAGCGCATCCTGGGCTTCTTCGAGTCGCTCCTCCGTCCGAGCAGTCGCGCGTCGTGGAGGTCGCTGCTCGTGCGTGCCGACCGAGGGCTCTCGGGCGTCGTACGTGGGCAGCTCCTCATCTGCCTCGTGAACGGGGTGCTCAGCGCGATCGGCTTCGCGATCGTCGGGCTCAAGTACTGGCCGGTGCTGGCGCTGATCGCGACGGTGCTGAGCCTCATCCCGATCTTCGGAGCGATCATCAGCGCGATCCCTGCGGTCATCCTCGGCCTGACGCAGTCCTTCGGCACCGCGGTCTTCGTGCTCGTCTGGATCATCGGGATCCACCAGGTCGAGGCGAACCTCCTGAATCCGAAGATCATGGGCGACGCGGCGAAGATCCATCCGGTGCTCGTGATCTTCTCGCTCCTCGTGGGCGAGCACTTCTTCGGCGTCGTGGGCGCGCTGCTCGCCGTGCCGGTGATGTCGCTCACGCAGAGCGTGTTCATCCACATCCGGCAGCAGCTCCAGGCGGCCGACCCCGAGATGGCAGGCGAGCCGGTCGGCAGCATGCCGCCGCCGACGCCCCGGCCGACGCCGCGAGAGTAGGCGAGAGTGGAGGCTGGGGTACGAGCAGGGTTTGCCAGGCGCGGACTGTCGGGGTAAGGACGCGCCGTGGCCAGCGAGAGCGACAAGGACGAGGCAGTGGCGACGGACGACGCCGAGAGCACGGCAGCAGGCGCGGGCTCGCGGCCCCCGCCCGCCAAGTCGAAGAAAAAGAAGAAGAGCGCCGCCGACGTCCAGAAGGAGCTCGCAGAGCTCGGCAAGGCGCAGGACGAGCGCCCGCCGGTCGATCTCAAGAAGATCTTCCTCCGCGTCGCGCTCGTCGCCGCGGTCATCTGGGTGATCGCGCTCATCATCCCGGGCTGGATCCCGAAGGCCGTCGCCGGCGTCGCCAGCGTGCTCGCGGTCGGCGTCATGATCTGGCTCCAGCGCTACGTGAAGAAGACGCAGGCGCTCGGAGCGATCCTGAAGGGCGCCGACACGGACGAGGGGCGCAAGAAGGCGATCGAGCGGCTCGAGACCGAGTTCAAGAAGGGCGACACGCAGGCCGTCCTCGCCAAGGCGCAGCTCCAGATGCAGGAGGACCCCCGCGCCGCCCTCGCCACGCTCGAGTCGGTCAACCTGGACAAGGAGCTCGCGCCGATCGCCGGGCAGGTCCGCGCGATGCGCGCGATGCTGCACCTCACGCTCGGTGAGACCGCGGAGGCGCGCGCGCTCGCCGACAAGCTCGAGCTCGGAAAGCAGCAGGAGCCGAAGACGCGCGTGATGTTTGCGGCCGTCGCCGGCGAGGCGTGGGCGCGGACCGGGCAGGGGAGGAAGGCGGTCGACACCCTCGACCTGTTCAACCCCGATGCGCCCGAGCACGCCGAGATGAAGGCGCAGATGTGGCGCGCCCGTGCGTACGCTTACGCCGCCGTCAACGACACGAAGGGGATTGGCCGCGCGCTGAAGAAGCTCGCCGAGATGAATCCGCACCTCCTCGGGATGTTCCTCCCGCCCCAGAAGAAGGTGCACCCGCTTCTCGAGCGCGAGGCGAAGCAGATGGTCGCGCGCATGGGCCTCGCCCAGCGCAAGATGGCACGCCCGAAGATGTAGCGGCGCGGCGGGCGCCGTCGCTCGCGCACGCCCGATCGCTCAGCCGATCCCGGCGAGGTTCGCGCGCGCCACCGGGCGGAGCGTGACCTCGGGGAGGAGCTCGGCGAAGCTCACTACCGTCGCGTCGGGGACCTCGGTCTCGAGGAGCTTTCGCATGAAGCGGCGGATGTCGGGCTGCGTGAGGAACACAGGCGCTGCCGCGCCCTGTGTCGTCGCTTCCGAGCCGGCACGGCGGAGCGCCGCGATGACGTCCCGCGCTGCCGCCGGCGGGAGCGTGAGGAACGCGCCTGCAGGCGTGCGCTGGATCGCGCGCCGGATGGTGTCCTCGATCGTCGGATCGACGAGGACGACGCCGAGCTGGGTGGCGCCGCGTGTGAGCTTGAACGTGAGCGCACGCCGGAGCTGAGCGCGAACGAGCTCGGTGAGGGTGAGCGGATCCTTCTCCGTAGCGGCGAGTGACGCGAGCGCCTCGAGGATGGCGCGGAGGTCGCGGATCGACACCCGCTCCTCGAGGAGGCGGCGGAGGACGTCGGTGAGCAACGTCAGCGTGACGGGCTTCGGGACGACGTTGCGGACGGTGGCGGGCGCGAACTGCTCGAGCTCGTCCAGCAGGCGCTGGGTCTCCGCGAGGCCGAGGAAATCGGCCGCGCGCCCGCGAAGCAGCTCGGCGGCGGCGTCGGCGACGACGCGGACGACCTCGCCGTCGCCGGTGCCGTCGGGGATGACGGGCATCACGCGCGCAGGGACCTCGAAGAGCGAGAGCACGGCGTGGCGTGCGGGGAGGCCCGGCGCGACCCGGACGCGCGGCGCGGGGAGGGGGACTCCGAGCTCGGAGAAGAGGCGCTCCCTGAGCGCGAGCGCCTCCGACCGGAGGCCGAGCCGCTCGCCGTCCTCGTTCGCGTCCTCGAGCGCGCTCGCGAGGTCCTCGCTCACCTCGATGCTCCACGGCACGACGATCGGGACGAAGGGCGTCTCCGTTCGCCGCCCACCCGCCGCGGGCGCGATCGGACGTGGCTCGGTGGCGTCGCGACGATCGTCGCGCGCGATCTGGCGGGCGCGGGCGCGGGCGATGACGAAGAGGGCGGCGGCGAGCACGAGGAACGGCACCGCCGGCAGGCCGGGGACGAGCGCGAGGAGGAGGACGAAGCCGGAGGCGACGCGCAGCGCCTTCGGCATCCCGAAGAGCTGGCTCGCGAGCTCCTGACCGAGGGGCGTGTCGGGATCCTCGCTCGCGACGCGCGTGACGAGGACGCCGGCAGCGGTGGAGAGGACGAGCGCCGGGATCTGGGACACGAGGCCGTCGCCGATCGTGAGCAGGCCGTACCGCTTGAGCGCCTCGACCGCGGGCATCCCCTTCTGCCCGACGCCGATCGCGAGGCCGCCGAGGATGTTCACGACCGTGATCACGAGCGACGCGATGACGTCGCCCTTCACGAACTTCATCGCCCCGTCCATCGAGCCGTAGAACTGGCTCTCGCGCGACAGCATCCGGCGGCGCCGGCGGGCCTCGTTGCCGTCGATCGCGCCTGAGCGGAGCTCCGCGTCGATCGCCATCTGCTTGCCCGGCATCGCATCGAGGACGAAGCGCGCACCCACCTCGGCGACGCGCTCGGAGCCCTTCGCGATCACGATGAACTGGATGATCGTGAGGACGAGGAAGATGACGCCACCGACGACGTAGTTGCCCCGTACGACGAACTGCCCGAACGCCTTGATCACATCGCCTGCGTTCGCCTGGAGCAGGATCAGGCGCACCGACGAGACGTTGAGCGCGAGGCGGAAGAGGGTCGTGAGGAGGAGGATCGTCGGGAACGTCGCGATCGCGAGCGCGTCCGGGACGTAGAGGACCACGAGCAGGACCGCGACCGAGATCGAGAGGTTGGTCGCGATGAGGACGTCGAGCAGCCACGTCGGCAGCGGCACGATCATCATCGCGACGACCGAGATGACGAGCAGCGCGAGACCGAGCTCTGCGCCGCCGAGGCCGCGGCCTGCGCCGCGCGGCCCGCCAAGCTTGAGTGTCGAGCGATTCACTCCCCTGTTCCTCCCGATGTCGACCGGCGCGATGGACGCGATTCACGCGACTCACGCAACAGGACGGAGCACAGGCCCCCCGTCGACCACCGCCCGAAGCTATCTCATCCGGGGCTCGAGGAGAGCGGGTTCAGGGGAGGCGAGCCGAGCGCCGGCGCCGACCGGAGTCCTCCGCCGGGCGGTCGGCGCTCCGACCACCGGGGCCGCGATGCTTGAAGTCGAGTCTCGAGAAGTGCTCGGAAGCTCCGAGAAGTCCGGGGGAAACTGGGCAATCGAGGAGCGCACGTCCCTCCGAGGTCGAGCCTCCTCAGGTGAAACCGGAAACTGCGGTGGACAAGCCTCGAAAATTCAACGCGGGTCGAAGGCCAGCCCGCGAGCCCCAATTTCTTGATGTGTCGGTGCTTGGTCCCCGGTATCATGACCGTTGCTTGTCTCGAAGCCGATGGCGATGAGCACTCAGCTAGCCCAACCCCCGCTCCGTCGGACCGGAACCGGTCTCTCCGACGTCGGCCGCAAACGACAATCGAACGAAGACGCGTTCTTCTTCGACGATCGCCTCGGTCTCTACATCGTCGGCGATGGAATGGGTGGTCACGCCGCCGGTGAGATCGCGAGCCAGGAGGCCGTCGAGACCGTCTACGGGATGGTGAAGCGCGGGATCGGAAACCTGCACGAGCTCGCCGATCCCGTCGTCGAAGAGGACGTGCGCGCGGCGAGCCGCCTGATGGAGAGCTCGATTCAGGCCGCGACGTACATGGTCTTCTCGATGGCCGAGATGGACCGCGGTAAGACGGGGATGGGGACCACGTTGAGCGCGCTCCTCGTGCTCGGCGAGTACGCCGTGACCGCCCAGGTCGGCGACAGCCGCATCTACCGCGTGCAGGATGAGACCGTCGAACAACTGACGGAAGATCACACACTCATCGCGTGGCAGTTGAAGCAGGGCCTCATCACCCCGCAGGAAGCCAAGAAGTCACCTCACAGGAACGTCATCACGCGCGCGGTCGGCAACCGGGACTACGTCCAGGTCGACACCGGGCTCGTGAAGCTGGCGCCGGGCGACCGCTTCCTCCTCTGCAGCGACGGGCTCCACGGTTACCTCCGCGACTCGGACATCGCTCCGATCGTCGCGCTGAAGGGCGAGGAGGCGGTGAAGAAGTTCATCGCGCTCGCCAACGAGCGCGGCGGCAAGGACAACATCACGGCGATCCTCGTCGAGATCGACTGAGCGTCGGCGCGGCCGAATCGCGTCGAGCGGAGAGCGGTCGCCAGGGGCGATTCGTCTTGCCGTGCTCGGGAGCTGATGGTCGGCCCGTTGCGGGCGACGAAACTAAGGGCTCGCGCCCCAACCACCCGCAGAGGTGCGCCTGCGGCGCGCATTGAAATCGACGAGGCGGCGAGGCTCACAATAAACTTGGCCTCTTGACCTCTACCTATGTACGTGAGAACGAGCTTTCGCGGTGCTCTCTCACCCTAAGCCGCGCGCTGGAGTAGAGGCAGTACCGGCGCACGGCGTGTCCCCCCGGACACATTGGGACCGGCATCGCGCTTGTCTTTCCAGCGTGTTGCACGCGGCCCAGAAGTTGGATTCCAGGACAACCCCGAGGTGAGCACGGATGAGTAAGCGGCGTGTAGGGGTCTTGATGGGTGGGACGAGCGCGGAGCGGGAGATCTCCCTCCGCACGGGTGAGGGCGTTGCCAAGGCGCTCGAGTCGCGTGGCCATGAGGTGGTGCGCGTGGTGCTCGGTGCGGGAAAGCCCGCGGACCAGGCGGTGCGTGAGGCGTCGATCGACGTTGCCTTCCTCGCGCTCCACGGCCGGTTCGGCGAGGACGGCTGCATCCAGGGCATGCTCGAGATGATGGGCATCCCGTACACCGGCTCGAGCGTTCTCGGCTCGGCGCTCGCGATGGACAAGCTGAAGGCGAAGGAGATGTTCCGCCTCCACAACATCCCGACGCCGCCGTACTACGTGGCGACGGAGGCCGATATCATCGACCTCGAGGAGCTCCATGGGAGCTTCGGGTTCCCCGTGATCGTGAAACCGCGCAGCGAGGGATCGTCGGTCGGTCTCGCGATGGCGAAGGACATCGACGAGCTGCGTGCCGCTCTCGAGAGCGCGCTCGAGCTCGATCGCTTCGCTCTGGTCGAGCGCTACGTGAAGGCCACCGAGGTCCACGTCGGCATCCTCGACGGTCGCGTGCTCGGCGCGATCGAGGTCGCCCCGAAGAAGGGGCTCTACGACTACAACGCGAAGTACACGCCCGGCGAGACCGACTACATCCTCCCGCCGCGCATCGCGCCGACGCGGACGCGCGGCGTCTTGAACCTCGCGGAGCGCGCGGCCCGTGCGCTCGGGGTCAGCGGCGCCTGCCGTGTCGATCTCCTCGTCACCGAGGGCGAGAACGAGTACGTGCTCGAGGTGAACACCCTCCCGGGGATGACGCCGACGTCGCTCCTCCCGAAGATCGCGGAGCACGCCGGGATGGAGTACGCGTCCCTCTGCGAGGCGATCCTCGAGAGCGCCGACCTCCACGCCTGCCCGGCGCCGAAGCGCGCCGCCAGCGAGGAGCGCCCCAAGTCCGGCGTGACGTTCCGCCAGAGCGACCTGTCGCTCGTCGAGCCCGCGCGCAAGGTCGTCTGAGCCGTCGGCGCCCCGCGCCCCGCCGAAGAGTGGGGCGCGCGCGCCGACCCAGAGCGCCTTCGGCGGCGTGACGTGGAGCCGAAAGCTCGAGCGTCGTTGCCGTACGACGGGATCAATCGGCCGCGCACGCTTTTTGGCTTCGCTAGCGATCGCTCCGCCGCCGGCGACCTTCTCGTCACGCGCATGCAGGAAGGTGCCAGGCAGGGTCGTCAACGACGCCCCTCGATGACCTGACGGTCCCGGATGCGATCCGCCGTGCCAGGGTGTGGCTCGGGGCGCGCGAAGAAGTCACCAGTTCGGTGCTCCGCCCGGTCGATGCTCGTGGCGAGCACGTCGCGTCGGACGGACTGCGTCGACGGCTGAGCCTTCGGCTGGCTGTCCGCGGAGTGGAGCGGTCAGGCCGTCGATCAGTCGCGGAAGAGGAGCGTCGAGAGCTCCGCCCAGCGGGCTTCCTCTTCATCGTCGCGGCCTTCGCCCTTGGCTTCGAGCTCACGTTGCTCGGCATCGGCGGCGAGGAACTGGTCGCGCGTGAGGAGCGGTGACGTGGCGCCGAAGTAGGCGTGCCGGTCGCGGTATTCGAGGAAGCGCTTGTGGGTCTCGGGATCCACGGACCGACCATAGCACGGTCTCGAGGTCGAGGGCCGTTGCTCCGCGGAGGGGGCGTCCTCGGTCTCCGCGCCTTCGGCCCGAGAAAGACGGAGCGCGCGTCCCACCGTGATATTCTCGACCCGCGAGATGTCCGAGGACGACGACCTCCCACGGCTCCTGAGCGGCCGCTACCGCCTCGAGGCGACCCTCGGGCACGGTGGTATGGGGGTCGTGTATCGCGGCGTCGACCTGATGATGCAGCGGTCGATCGCCGTGAAGCTCATTCGCGGCGTCGACGGCATGGAGCTCGATGACGAGATCGCCGGCCGCTTCCTCCGCGAAGCGAAGAACACGGCGCGCCTCCAGCACGAGCACATCATCGAGGTGTTCGACCTCGGGCGCACCGAAGAGGGCGGGCTCTACTTCGTCATGGAGCTGCTCGAGGGCGAGTCGCTCTCCGCGCGCTTGCGTCGTGACGGCAAGCTCTCTCCCGCCACGACCGTGCACATCGGCCGGCAGATCTGCGAGGCCCTCCAGGTGGCGCACTCCGCCGGCGTGATCCATCGCGATCTGAAGCCCGCCAACATCATGCTGCTCTCGCGTGCGGGCGACGACGACTACGTGAAGGTCCTCGACTTCGGCGTCGCCAAGTCGCTCGACGGCGGCGATCAGGAGACCCAGCTCACGCACACGGGCATGCTGGTCGGAACGGTCGACTACATGGCGCCCGAGCAGATCACGGGCAAGCCGGTCGATGGCCGTACCGACGTCTATGCGCTCGGCGTGGTGCTCTACAAGATGCTGAGCGGCATGGCGCCGTTTCGGGATACAGGCGTTCCCGCGCTCATCCACGCCCATCTGAACACGATGCCGAAGCCGCTCATCGAGGTGGCGACGGGCATTCCCAACGAGCTCGATCACGTCGTCTTGCGATGTCTCGCCAAGCTGCCGGAGCGCCGCTTCGAGTCGATGGCGGAGCTGGCACGCGCGCTGTCGCACGCGGTGATGCCGGCGGACGATCTCATCGACCTCGAGTACGGAGGCCACGGCGACGACGTCTACGACGATGGCGACAAGACCGCGATCGGGCGCTCGCTCGCCGATGCGCCGCCACCGCCGATGCGGATCGGGCGCTCGATGCTCGATCCGCTCCCCGCCGACGACGCAACGGTCAACGAGCGCGTCCGCGAGGAGATGGTGTTCGACGACGCGACGGTGAAGATCGACCGCCCGCCTGGGATGAAGCTGCCGTCGGGGCCCAACGCAAGCGGGGGCCTCCCGATGACGCCGCGCGGGATGCCCGCGCCTCGCCAGCCGAACGCCTTGGGGCTCGCGCCCCAACCACCCGCAGGGGTGGGCCTTCGGCCCGCGTCGAGCGCGGTCGGCCAGCGCCTCCCGGCGCACGGGGCCCCGCACTATCCGCAGGACGTCTCGACCTCGAAGCGATCCGCCGTGGCGGAGATCGGGCGCGTCGGTCGGTCCGAGCCGCAGACGTGCGCGATGTGCCAGACGGTGAATGCGCCTCACGTGCAATCCTGCCTCGCGTGCGGTGTCTCGCTCGCGAGCGAGGAGCAGGCCGCCGTTCGAGCCCGCGTTCGCACGGACGCGCCGCGTACCGCGAGCACGCCGGCGCCATCCATGCCGCCGACCTCCGGTGCCTACGAGATGCCGATGCGCATGCCGGCGCCCTCCTATCATCCGAGCATCCCGTACGGCACTCCGTCGCCGCTGCATGGCGTGCCTGCTGCCCAGTGGTCGCCACAGCAACCGCAGCATCCACAAACGCCGCCGCCGTCGATGTGGCAGCGGTTCCTCACGTGGACGGGGTTCCGGACTCGCTGAGTGGCGCTGCGTTCGTGACGTGACGGGTGGGCCGCGATGCTCGATGCGCCTCGCGCTTTCGGGTTACGCGAGCGGCGGAGGCGGCGCGGGACCCTTCGCGGTCTTGTTGCCGCTTCCGTCCTTCGCCATGTCGTCGGCCGACTTCTTCGCACGGCGCATCGACGTCACGACGTAGCCGACCGCGAGGAGCCCGGCGGCCAGGAGGCCGATGCCGAACCAGCGCTTCGCGGTGAAGCCCTCGGCCACGTCGGACCCTCCGCTGTCCCGACCGCCGCCGCTCGCGCCGCTCGACTCGGAGGACGTCTCCTGCGAGGGCTTGCCGGAGCTCCCTCCGCCGCCGCTCTCACCGGCGGCGCCGCCGACGCCGCCGACGGAGACCTTCGCGGCGGCGCTGGCCTTCTCGCCACCGCTCCCTCCGCCGCTGCCACCTTTGCCGCCACCGCTGGCGTGGCTGCCGCCGCCACCGCCCTTGCCGCCGCCGGAGCTGCTCCCGCTGCCGCCTCCGGAGACCGTGTCTCCCGCGACGCTGCTTCGCTTACCGAGCGCGCCGCCGAGGAGCTTCCACGCTCCTGCCGAGAGGAGCAGGACGGCCACGAGGATGACGGCGTACTCGACCGTCGACGCGCCGCGGGGCCCGAGGACAGCGCCGAGCGCGCGCCGGATGATGCGCCTTGCCGAGCGATTCGATGAGCTCATGTCCACCAGACCTGTCGACGCCCCAAGCGATCATACAAAATGCGGGGAGGATTGCCCTATGCTACGCGCCAGTGGCGGTCGCTGGCGCCTTGAAAGGGGAGGAGAGCGAGCGCGAGCTCGCCCGGACGCGAGCCGTGACGCGGCGATGCGGCGCGATCGTGGCCGTGCGCGGTGTCTCGTGCGCGTTCCGCTCCGGCGAGATCCATGCAGTCTGCGGAGAAAACGGCGCAGGCAAGAGCACGCTCCTCAAGCTGGTCGCCGGGATGCTCACGCCCGATGCCGGCGAGGTCCTGGTGGGCGGTCGAACGCTCGAGCCGCATACGCCACGCGAGGCGATCCGGCGCGGCGTCGCGATGGTCTTGCAGCATTTCGCGCTCGTGCCGGTCTTCACCGCGCTCGAAAACATCGTGCTCGGGGCCGAGCCCGCGGGGAGGCTTGGCGTGCTCGACCTCGCCGCCGCGCGTGCTCGTGCCGAGACGATCGCGAGCGATCTCGGCGTGAAGCTTCCGCTCGACGCGCGCGTGGAGACGCTCGGCATCGGCGATCGGCAGCGGATCGAGATCGCGCGCGCGCTGTTTCGAGACGCGCGGCTCGTCATTCTCGACGAGCCGACCGCGGTGCTCACAAAGGCCGAGGCGTCGGCGCTCTACGTGACCTTGCGGCGGCTCGCGAACGGCGGGAAGGGCATCGTCGTCGTCACCCACAAGATGGATGAAGTGCGCGTCCACGCCGACGTGGTCAGCGTCATGCGGCGAGGCGAGCTGGTGTTCACGCGATCGCTCGATCGCTCGGCGGATATCGACGCTCAGGTCGACGACGTCACGGCGGCGATCATCGGCTCGGCCGCGCGTGGCCTGCACTCCTCGCGCCCGATCGAGTCCCGTTCGGCCGTGGGCGGATCGACGGAGATGGAGTCGTCGGTGGCCGACGCCGTCCTCCTGATGAAGGACGTGCACTTGGGCCGCGGCCTCGCGGATGCTTCGCTCACGGTTCGGGCGGGCGAGATCGTCGGTGTCGCGGGCATCGAGGGCAACGGCCAGAAGGAGCTCGTCGCGCTCCTCGCCGGAGACGTCGCGCCGTCGCGGGGGACGCTCGTGGTCGGCCGCACCGCGGTCATCCGCGAGGACCGCCAGGTCGAAGGGCTCGTGCTCGACGCGTCCCTCCGCGACAACGTCATGCTCGGCGAGCTCGATCGCTTCACGCGCTGGGGCGTCCTCGACATGACCTCCCTCGAGCGAGAGGCACGCGCGCGGATCGAGCACTCCGGCGCCTTGCGGAGCGTGACGGACGAGGGCGCATCGGCCGTCGCGCCCGATCTCGATCGCACCGCTCGGACGCTCTCCGGTGGCAACCAGCAGAAGATCGTGGTGGCGCGCACGCTCGCACGCGACGCGAAGCTCGTGGTCGCGGCGCAGCCGACGCGCGGCGTCGACCTGGCGGCGTCGGTCGACATCCACGCCGAGCTCACCGGCGCGGCTCGGCGCGGTGCCGGAGTGCTCGTCATCAGCGCTGACCTCGACGAGCTGCGCAAGCTGGCGTCGCGCATCATCGTCCTCGCGCGTGGCCGCATCGTCGCAGAGCTCCCAAAGACGGCGACCGACGACGAGCTCGGGCGCCTCATGCTCGGCCTCTCGGGCAAGAGCGAGGCGGAGACGGACGGCTCGGGTGGGGCGACGCAGACATGAAGCACCTCGTGCGCGTCCTCCAGATGCCGGCGCTCGCCGGTCTGGCCGCGGGATGGCTCGCGTTCTGCGTGCTCGTGTGGGCCTACGGTGCATCGCCGAGCGCGATGGCGACGCTCCTCGTCCAGGGGACCTGGGGCACGAGCTACGGCGCCGGGCAGGTGCTCTTCAAGGCGACGCCGCTGCTCTTCACCGGCGTCGCGGTCGATCTCGCGCTTCGCGCCGGGCTCTTCAACATCGGCGCGGAGGGACAGCTCGCGGTCGCCAGCCTCGCCGCGGGCGTCGTCGGCTCGCGCCTGCCGCATGGAACACCTGCCGTGCTCGCGTTGCCCGCGACGGTGGCGGCGGCGATGGCTGCCGGGGCCGCTTGGGCGGCGGTGCCGGCGCTCCTGAAGGGGCGCTTCGGGGCGCACGAGGTCATCTCGACGATCATGATGAACCGCGTCGCCGACGGTGTCGTTGGCCTCGCGATCGCCAGTGGCCTCGCGCTGACGGGAACCGTGCGCACGGCGGACGTCGTGCCCGGCGCCCGGATGCCTCGTCTCGAGGCCGTGTTCCCCGCGTTTCGAGGCAGCGCCGCGAGCTTCGCGATCGTGCTCGCGGTCGTCGCGACCGCGCTCGTCACGATGGCTCACCGGCGAACGCGGCTCGGTCGTGAGATCGGCCTCATCGGCCTCAACGCGCGCGCGATGGAGGCGGAGAAGGTGCCGGTGAAGCGGCGCCTCGAGCAGGCGCTCATCGCGTCGGGGGCGATCGCCGGCGCCGCGAGCCTCGGCACGGTGCTCGGTTACAAGGGCTACTTCGAGGAGGGACTCGGCGCCGGCGCCGGCTTCGGCGGGGTCGCCGTAGCGCTTCTCGGCCGCGGCCATCTCGGCGGGCTCGTGCTCGCGGCGCTTCTCTTCGGCACGCTCCAGCAGGGCGGGCTCGCGCTCAACGCCCACGTGCCCAAGGAGCTCATGGACGTCCTCCAGGGCGTCGTCATCTGCGCTGTCGCGCTCGCCGATGCGCGCCTTCGGGCTGCTGCCGTCGACGCGGTCACACGGCCGATCGCGAAGCCGGCGAGAGGAGCCGGCGCGGCATGAGCGCGTTCGAGGTCATCGTCTCCGGGACCATGCTCGCGCAGACCGTGAGGATGACGATCCCGTATGCATGCGCCAGCCTCGGCGGTGTGGTCAGCGAGCGGAGCGGCGTCGTCAACATCGCGCTCGAGGGTATCCTCCTCTCGTCCGCGCTCGCGGCCGTCGCGGTGCAAGGCGCGACCGGAAGCGCGTCAGCCGGCGTCCTCGCGGGCGTGGGGTCGGGCGCGCTCGTCGGCCTCGTTCACGCGGCGCTGGTCGTGCGCGGACGCATCGACGCGATCGTGAGCGGTCTGGCGATCAACCTCGTCGCTGCCGGCGGGACGCGCTTCGCGCTCCGGGCGCTCTACGGCTCGAGCTCGAACTCGCCGAGCGTGCGCGGCGTGCGCTACGGCGACGACTGGGGCCTGGTCCTGCGAACGCTCCTCGATCCGTTCCTCCTCCTGACGCTCGCCGCCGCCGGGCTCCTCGCGTGGAGCCTCGCGCGGACGAGGTTCGGGCTCCGTCTTCGCGCCTGCGGCGAAGACCCGTCCGCGGCGCAGGCGGTCGGCGTCGACGTGGCGCTCACCCGGACGCTCGCCGTGACGATCGGCGGCGCGATCTGCGGGCTGGGCGGGACGGCGCTGGCGTTCGAGCTCCACCAGTTCCAGGCGGGGATGACGGGCGGTCGCGGCTTCATCGCGCTCGCGGCGGTCATCGTCGCCGGCTGGCGTCCGTGGCCCGCCCTCGGCGCGTGCCTCGCCTTTGCCACGCTCGATGCGCTCCAGATCGTCCTCCAGAACCAGACGCGCGTGCCGTCGCAGATCTTCGCCGTCCTCCCGTTCGTCGCGACCCTGGTCGCGCTGGCCGTCGTCAGCCGCCGGACGACGGGCAACGCACGCGCGCCCGAGGGGCTCGGCAAACACCCCGTCTGAAGTCGCGCAGGGCCGAGGCCCGCGCGGAGTCAGCGCGAATGCGCGCTTCCGGCGATCGGGCGGCCCTTGCGGAGGACCAGGTGTGTCTTCGGCGCGCCCCAGGGCTGGAGGATCGCGAGCTCGTGCGGGAGGTCCCAGACCACCATGTCGGCGCGGGCACCCGACGCGAGCGTCCCGCGCGGCCGCGAGACGCCGTGTCCGGCCAGGCCGAGCGAGAGCGCGGCGTTGCGGGTCGCGCCCAGGATGGCCTCCGTGGGGGTGAGCCCGTACATCGGCACGGAGAGCGCCATCGCGAGCGGGAGGCTCTCGGTCGGTGCCGTGCCCGGGTTCGCGTCGCTCGCTACGACCATCCCGACTCCGGCCTCGCGGAAGGCGGCGACCGGCGGCGGATCCTGGCGGAGCGTGAAGCTCGCGACGGGGAGGAGCGTCGCGAGGGTGCCGCTCTTCGCGAGGGCGTCGATGCCGCTCGCGTCGATGTGCTCGAGGTGATCGGCGGAGCGCGCACCGACCTCGGCGCAGAGCTGAGCGCCGCCGATGTCGGCGAACTGCCCGATGTGGAGCCTCACTCCGAGCCCGGCGCGCCGGGCTGCTTCGCAGACGAGGCGCGCTTCGTCGACGGTGAACGCCTTCTCGTCGACGTAGGCGTCGACGAACTGAGCGAGCTTCTGCTGCGCTACCTCCTGCACCATCGAGGTGCTGGCGCGGAGCACGTAGTAGTCGCGGCTTCCGCGCGCGGACTCCGGCAGCGCGTGGAGCGCGAGATAAGTGGCGACGACGCTCGGCAGCGAGGCGTCGGCGCGGGCGCGCGCGATCGCGCGGAGCTGCTTGCGCTCGCCGTCGGGCTCGAGGCCGTAGCCGCTCTTCACCTCGACCGTGGTGACGCCGAGCTCGGCCATGCGGCGAAGCCGGGCGGCGAGCTCGAGGGCGAGCGTCTCTTCGCTCGCCGCGGTCACCGCGCGGTAGGTGGAGAGGATCCCGCCGCCGGCGGCCGCGATCGCGCGGTAGTCGGCGCCGGCCATCCGGAGCGCGTATTCGTCGTGGCGCGACCCGGCCCATGCCGAGTGGGTGTGCGCGTCGATCAGGCCGGGCGTGACGACGCGATCGCCGTAGTCGATGATCGGCACCTTGTCGGCTGCAGCTGCGCGCGGGCCGATCCAGCTGATCGAGTGCTCGTCGTAGAGCACCGCCGCATCCTCGACGACGGCGAGGGGGTTGTCCGGCGTTGCGCGACTGACGTCGCACGTGACGATGCGCTTGGCGGCAATTCCGACGAGGCTCATGACTGGGCTCTTCCTTCGGTCGCGAGGCGGGCGGTGAGCTCCTCGGCGATCGGTCGAGAGGCTTCGAACACCGCGGCGAGCGAAGGCGCGTCGACCGGGGCCGGCGGCACACGGCGGCGCATCGCGATGAAACGCGCGCGCGCCTCTTCGCATCGCGCGCGGAACGCCGCGGAGGACTCTGCCTCGCGGACGAGCGCGCCGAGCGCCTCCTCGGCGAGGTCCTCGCGCGAGCACACGAGCAGCGCGTCGCAGCCCGCCGCGACCGCGAGGACCGCTGCTTCGCCGACGGGGAGCTGGATCGCTTTCATCTCGAGGTCGTCGGAGAACAGGACGCCCTCGAAGCCGAGCGAGCCGCGGAGGAGATCGGTGCAGACTGCACGTGAGAGCGTCGCCGGTCCCGGATCGAGGGCGGGGTAGACGACGTGGGCGGTCATCATCGATGCGACGGCAGGCTCGCGCGCGAGCTCACGGAAGGGAGCGATCTCGATCCGGTCGAGGTCCTCGCGCGAGCGCTCGACGCGGGGGAGCGCCAGGTGCGAGTCGACGAGCGTGTCGCCGTGGCCGGGGAAATGCTTGAGGCACGAGAGCACCCCACCGCGCGCAAGGCCGCGCGCCCACGCGCCCGCAAACCGGACGACGCCCTCCGGCGTCTCCGCGAACGCGCGGTCGCCGATGATCGGGTTCTCCTGGCGCGTGTGGATGTCGGCGACGGGCGCGAAGCTCATCGTGATCCCGAGCGCGGCGAGCTCTCTCGCCTGGGCCTCGGCGAGGCGAGCGGCGAAGTCGACGTCGCCGAGGTCTCCGATGCGGCGCATCGGCGGCAGCGCGAGGGCGGGGGGCCCGATCCGCACGACGCGCCCGCCTTCCTGATCGATCGCGACGAGCGGCGGCGCGTCGGTCGGCGATGCATCGAGGACCTCGCGCGCGAGCGCGTTGACGCTGCGCGGGCCGTCAGGCCCAGCGGCAATGTTCCGCCGGAAGAAGACGACGCCTCCGCGCTCGCCGCTCGCGAGCGCCTTCCGCTCGCTCGGCGACAGCTCGGTGCCGGCGAGCCCAACCACGAGGATCTGGCCACAGAGCACGGCCAACTGTCCCGCCATCGGTTATCGTCTACCACGATCGTGCGGTTTCGGTCTCTCGTGAAGGTCGTGCTCGTCGGGGCGCTCGGCGCCTGCGGTGGCGAGGCAGCAACTGCGCCGCTTGCGGTGAGCGCCGGTTCGTCGCCTCGGCAAGCACCCACGTCCCGCGAGGCCGCCTCGGCTGCCTCCACGGGCAGCGTCACGGCCTCCCGCCCCGGGGATGCGGGCGCGCCGGCGCCGAAGGCAGCGGGGACGGTTCCGAGGCCGCAGCGACGGCTGACCGTGCCGGAGGCGCGACGGTACATGCTCGCGCTCATCAATCGCGACCGCGCCTCTCAGGGCCTCGTTCCTGTCGAGCTCGACGAGGGCGCGCCGACGCTGGCGGGGCAGCGCCACGCCGAGGACATGGTGCGTCTCGGCTTCCTCGGCCACTGGGGGAGCGACGGCTCCGTGCCGGAGCAGCGGCACACCGAAGCGGGCGGCGCCGACATGGTGCTGGAGAATGCGCTCTGCTTCACCGACGAGGCGAAGCGCGTCGTCGACCCGAAGGGGCTGATCGATCCGGAGCAGGTCGAGCGGGCGGAGGCGATGTTCTTCGACGAGGTCCCACCGAACGACGGACACCGTCGCAACATCCTCAAGCCGACCCACACCCGCGTCGGGATCGGTATCGCACAGTCCACCGAGACGGCGAAGGAGCTCGCCGTGCCCTGCTTCGCGCAGGAGTTCGTCGACGGCTACGGCAGCTACACGCCGCTCCCCGCCAAGGTGAAGGTGGGCGCGACGATTCACGTCGAGGGCACGCTCTCGAACGGCGCTCGTCCTACCGGCGTCGGCATCGCGCGCGTCGTCACGCCGAAGCCGATCCCCACGCGCGAGCTCAATCGTCGTCGCAGCTACCCGGTGCCGAAGCCGTTCCAGATGTACTGGGGGCCCGGCTTCGTCACGCCCATCGTCGCCAAGATCGAAGGGCCGAAGATCGCGATCGACGTGCCGCTCTCCGACAAGGGCCAGCCTGGTCTCTACGAGGTCAGCATCTGGGCGAAGATCGGAGCCTCGGAGGAGCAGACGATGGTGAGCCTCCGCACGCTCCTCGTCGAGTGACGCTGGTCAGCGCACGTCGCGGGTGGCTTCCGTCCAGTTCTCGGGACAGGCCTTCTTCGAGCTCGCGTCGGGACCCGCGCACAGCCGCGGATCGCGATGCGGACCGAGCAGGAGCGTCGCTCCGCGCGAGACGAGAGGGAAGTGATCACGCCACTGCTCTTCGACGATGGCGATCGCGCTTTCCGCCTCGACCGTAGCCTCGAGCTGCGCGAGCTTCCCCTTGATCTGTCGCCGGGTCTCGTAGTCGTCCGTCAGGGCGTACGTCCGCTGGAGGTGGGCGATGGCGGCCTTGCGCTCGCCCGCCCGGCTGAGGATCGAGGTCGCGGCGAGCGCACGGTCGGGGTCGGCCCCGAGCTCGACGGCATGCGTGATCGCCCGCGCGCCGTCTTGCTTCCACTGGTCGATCTCGGCCTGGTCCTTCAAGAACGACGGCGCGAGGAACGCGAGGAACTGGCCGTAGCGAAGCCACACCTGCGAGTCGTACGGACGCTCCCGGATCCCGCGCTCGAAGTACCGCCGCGCAACGCGGGCATCGGCGGCGGTACCCTCGACGGGGGAGTAGAGGAGGAGCACGTCGACGAAGTCGTAGATGATCGGATGCGCGGGATCGAGCTCCAGGATCCCGTCGATGTACGTCGGAATGTCGGGGAACGCGCGCTTCTCCTCGTGGTGGAGACCGTGCTCGACGATCAGCTTGGCCCACAGGAGGTCCGCCCCGGCCGCCCGGTATCCGAGCGTCATGGCGCGGAGCTGGTCGGGCGGCGGGAGCAGGAGGATGTCATCGCGTCGCGAGTACGCCTTGTGCTCGGCGGCCAAGGGGCCTTGGACCAGCGCGATCCCCACTGCGCAGAGGAGCACGAGGACGCAGGCGAGCCACTCTCCGCGCGAAGCCTTCATTCGAGCTCCGATTCAACGTACATGCCCGGCTCGACACGCGGGGGCTCGCCGGGCGGAGCTGCGCCACGGATCTCGAACGTGCTGAGGAGACCGTCGCCGTCGAGATCTCCGCGGGCACGCGCGATGAACGTGCCGCCGGTCGACTCGAATTCGAAGGAGTAGGCGTGCGGAACGCCCTCGGGCGCAGCGCGGAAGTCGAGCACGCTCCAGGTCGGACCGTCCCACGTACCCGGGGGATCCACCTCCTTCTTCCCGCGCGGAGGCGTGCTCGGCGTGAGCTCTGCGGACTCCGGGAAGCGCTGGAATGCCTCGGCATGCGCGACGGCCGCCGCGCCGAGCCTCGTGAGGCCGTCTACGGGCTCGACGAACCGAGACGCGTGGACCTCACGCACGAACGTCGGGATCGCGACCGCGGCGATCGAGCCAGCGAGCGCGACGCCGATGGCGAGCTCGATGGGGGTGAAGCGGCGCATCCTCCCTCACTCCTCCGGATCGACGCGCTCCAGCTCCGTCGCGACCACGGCCGTCAGGCTCTCGTCGGGCGCGATCGCGAGCGAGTAGCGGGAGCGCGTTCCGTCCCCGTCGAGATCGCCTTCGGCCGTCACGAGCGCCTTGGCGGTCGCTCCGGATCCCTGCGATTCGAAGGCGTACTGGTAGCACTGCGGCTGGACGATCGAGAAGCCGAGCTCGCGCCACGGGCTGGCTGCCCAGTCCGCGGAGTTGCTCTGGTACTTGCGACCGCGAACGTTGAGCGCGTCCTCCGGTACCGCGGTGCGCGAGCTCGGAGGAAAGTGGCGCATCGCATGGACCGCCTGCGGAGCGGCGCCTGCCGGCTGCGTTGCGTCGGAGCGGTTGTAGTAATCCGCCGCGCCGCTCGCGATCCGCGTGATCGACTCCTTCGCCTCGGCGGTCTTGTTGTGACGAACGTATCGAGCGAGCGCGTACATCCCGAGCGCGGTCAGGATCGCGGCAAGCGCGAAGAAGTTCATTAGCTCGATGGCGGAGAATCCGCGACGCACGCGGCCACGATAGCAGGCGCCAGCGGCTACGGGGATGAGGATTCCGCGTCCTTGCCCGCGTCGAGCCCGAGCGTTGCGTCCTCGACGGGGCGAGGCGGCTCGGGCGCGTCGACGACGGGCGGGCTCGGGCGCTTCTGGCCCGGCGGAGTCGGGATGTCCGCGCCGAAGGGCCGGGTGTTCGCGAGCAAACGGCCGAACGCGTCCTCGGCTTCCGCCAGGCGAGGATGGTTGGCCTGCGTGAAGCAGATCACGCGGGACTCGAGGTAGACATGCTCCATCGGGAACGGCTCATTGCGCTCGATCGCCTGAACGCAGAGCTTCGGGTCTTCCGCGGCGCGCGCGAGGCGCATGAACGCCTCGATGCGAGACCATCGGAAGCTCTCGACGGCGAATGGCTCGGAGAGGGCCACCGCGAGGCGCCGCGCGACCGGCGGGTCTTTGTGGCCCAGCTTGAGTACGAGGTCCAACGCGATGAGCATCGTCGACGGATGCACCCACGGCTCGGTGCGCGCCTCGACGAAGCCGCGCTCGAAGAGCTCGACGGCTACCACTGGGTCGTTGTTCCGGAAGCGCAGGATGCCCCGCAGGAGGCTCTGCTCGGCGGGAGGGGTGCCTTCCGGAATGAGCGTCTCCGTGCGCTCGTCGCCGACGAATGCGGCGGCGTTCGCGACGAGCATCGCCTCGTGATAGGTGCGGGGCGCCCGACCGAGGGTCGACCATGCGCGGAGTCCGCCGGCGAAGTCGTCGGCCTGGAAGCTTCGCAGCGCCGCGACGAGCGCAGGCGGCACGTCGGGACCGGGGGCGGCCGGGAGTTTCTGGAGCACCCGCTCGAGCACCTTCTCCTCCTGCACGAGGAGCGGATCGAACATGCCCTCGACCTCCGGCCGGTCGACGCCGAGCCGCGCGGCAAAGTTGTAGATCTCGTCCGCCACGCGCCGCTGGTTGCCGACGTTGCGCGCGAACGCGAACTCGAGAAAGTTCTGATCGTCCGTGTTGACCGCTCCGAGCCCCTGCTCCGCCAGTGTGTCCACGAACTGCGGTGTGGCGACGAAGTGAGCGAGCACCCCCTCGGCCGACGTCGTCCGCCAGGCTGAGCGCGCAGCGGTGCGGTAGGGCTCCGTCGCGAGACGCTCGCGGATGCGCGTGACGTCGACCGGCTGGCGCGCGTGCGAGCCGATCAGCACGAGGTCGCCACGCTCCGTACTCCACACTGCGACGGAAGGAAACACCTGGCGCAGCGTCACGGCCGCGGTGGCGACCGCCCCGGCGTCGATCTCGTACGTCTGCACCCACTGCACGAAGAAGCCGCCGTCGGCGAGCCGCTCCGCGGCCGCGCGGTAGAACTCCTCCGTGTAGAGGCTGGAGATGCCTGCCCGATAGGGGTTCGACGGCTCGGAGAAGACGATGTCGTAGCGCTCCCGCGTCGTACGGAGAACCTCGCGTGCGTCCCCGAGGGTGACGTGCACCTTCGGGTTGTCCATCACGTTCATGTTCGCGGGCCCGCAGTCGCGCGCCACGCGCACGATGGCGGGCTCGAGCTCCAGGACCTCGATGTGATCCATCGAGGGGATCGCGCCGAGCCAGCCGGCGGTGCTCCCGGTGCCGAGCCCGATGACCAGCGCCCGCCTCGGATTGGGATGGAGAAGCGCGGCGAGCAGGCCGCTCATCACCTGCGTGCCGGAGTCGGCGATGATGTGACCGTCGATCTTGCCGTTGACGATGAAGTTGTAGCCGTGGTCATCGCCCAGGGCGACGCTGCTCTCGAGCCCGTCCATCTCCCAGACGATCTTGGCGCGGGCCTTCGAGACGAAGGCCTCGATGCCCTTGCGCGAAACATCCATGCCGAGGTCGGCGCGTCCGGCGCCGATGCCCGAGTGCCGCCAGACGTGGGTGGGCCCGGTCGCCGCGAGCATCAGGGCGGCGGGGACCGCGATCACGACGCTCGCGAGCGCCCCGAGCGAGAGCCTTCGCTCCCGCACGTCGAGCACGGTCGCGAGACACGCCACGGCGAGGAGCAGCACGGCCACCGCCTGCCAGCAGCGCGGTGCCGACAGGAGCGGGATGAGGCCGAACCCGCCGCCGATGGATCCGGCGATCGACCCGATCGTGTTGGCGAGGTACGCATTGCCGACGTCGCGCGCCACGTTCTTCGCGCCCCGGCCGTAGAGGCCGATGACGAGCGAGAACTGGTAGCCGGAGATGATCGCCGCGGGCAAGACGACGATCGCCGCGATGACGCTCCACGACAGCACCGAGGTCGCGAACGACGCGCGCGCAAGCGGGCGGAGGAGGAGGGCGAAGAGCGCGAGCTTGTCGCCGAGCGCGTAGGGGAGGGCGAGGGCGAGGGCCTCCAGTGCGCACGTGACCGCGAACATCGAGAGCGTCGCGGGCCGCTTCGTCCGCGCGTACGCGAGGCCTCCGATGCCGATCCCGAACAGCGCGATCGCGAGGATGAGGCCGAACGTGTACGACGAGCCGCCGAGGAGCGGCGCGAGCATGCGGTACCAGACGAGCTCCATCAGCATGAACGCGAGGCCCGAGATGCCGGCGGCGAAGGGCGGGAACCAGCGCAGGCTCGCGGGCAGCCCGGTCTCCGCGTGGGCTCGCGGCGCGGCGCCCTCGTCGCCGGAGCTCGCCGCCTTCGCGTCTCTCCCGATGGCCCCGCGCGCCATCACCCGCGCGATCACCGCGACGAGCACGTTCACCAGGCACGCGAGCCAGAGCGTGAGGCGCGTGCCGAACACCTCGATGAGGACGAAATTCGCGCCGACCGTGCCGACGACGGCGCCCAGCGTGTTCACGCCGTAGAGCACCGCGACGCGCTGCCGGCCGGCGTCGCTCGCCTGCTCGACCGCGCGCGCCATCGCAGGGAGCGTCCCTCCCATCAGCAGCGCGGGCGGCCCGAGCACCACCACGGAGAGGACGAGGCGTACCAGGGTCGCCCCTGCGCTCCCAAGCGTGGCCGCGCCGCCGACGCCGAGGTAGACGAGCTGCGCGACGCGGACGAGCGCTGGCGTGATGGCCGCGGCGACGGCGACGCCGAGCTCGAGGCGGGCATACAGGTCGAGCGGGTTCTTCGCGCGGTCGGCGCGTTTGCCCAGCACCCGCCCGCCGATCCCGAGCCCGCCCATGAAGACGCCGAGGACCGCGGCTGACGCGGCGGTCGATGCGCCGAAGATCAGACGGAGCTCACGGAACCACGCGACCTGGTAGATGAGCGCGCACGCGCCGGAGAGGAAGAGCAGGGGGGCGACGCGGCGAAGGGAAGATGAGCTGTTCATGAGGCTCGGGGGTTGAAGGCACTCGGGAGGCTACTGACGGGCTTTACCCGATGGGTCCCCGCCGCACACTACTGGACGTGGAGAGCCGCGTCCGGCGGTAGAGCGCGTAAGTCGCGGAAGGGGCCCCACCAAAGAGAACGGCCCAGCCAGCGTTGCTGACCGGGCCGTCGTGTCCCACGATTGGGCGAGCGATGCGATCAGGGAACGGCGCGCTTGGTCGCCGCGGCGGCGCCGTCGTCTTCGCGCATGGCGGTATCGACGACCATCTGCTTGGCTCCGCCCAGCTGCTTGCCCGTGATGCTGAGCTGGTTCGTGGCGCCGCCCGAACCCTTGAAGTCGGCCTGCGCGTAGGCGGCGAACGCGTTGGCGCCCGCGGCGGTGCTGGCCTCGTAGCCGTAGAGGAAGTACTGCGGCTCGGTGAGCGAGAACTTGAGGCAGGGCCAACCCGTCATCTGGTCCCCGATCGCCCAGTCCTTGGTGGCCTCGACCGAGCTCTGATACTTCTTGTTACCAACATCGGCGATGTCACCAGGAACCGTCTTGCTCGCCGTCGCGCAGATCACGTGGGCAGACTTGGTTCCCGCGGTTCCCGGAGCGAGGAGCTCGTTCATGATGCGCTCCTCCTCGTACGAAGCGACGGCCGCCTTCGCGAGCTGACCGATCGCGTTTCGGGCCTCGCCCGTCTTCGCGTTGGCCATGTACTTGGTCACGCCGTAGATCGCGAGCACGGCCAGGATGCCGATGATGGCGACGACGATCATGAGCTCCACGAGCGTGAAGCCCTCCGCATTCTTCCTGTTCTTCAGACCAATCAGCTTCATGGTGTCTCCTGGCTGGCGCACGATGCGATGTTCGCATCGTCCTTGTTCGCCGGTGTGATGCAGTTATCGATCGGGCGAGAGCGAGTCTCGCCGAGGTTCATTGTCCGTCGTTACGAATGAAAATTTGATTGCTGAACGACATGCTGGCGAGCTGCGTATCGACGTTGGAGGTGTCGCCGTCGAGGTCGCACCTCGCCATCGCCACGTACCAGAGGCCGTTCGGCGGCGTGGTGATCGTGACCCAGTTTGCGTCCGCGGGCGCGGTGTACGTTCCGTTCCCGGCGACGGTCGCGTACCTGAACTGGACCGCGCCGCTCATGTGAACCGGGAGCGACTGCCAGCGCGGATCGGCGAGCGAGCCGCCGCCGCTGCATCCCGGGTCCCAGCCGACCTTGCGGTCATGGACACCGGCTGCCGCCGGGCAATACGAGGCGCCGAGGTCGGCGTAGACGCCTCGCTCCGCGCGGAAGTCCTCCTGCGCGATCTTGATCGCCGAGATGCCGTTCTGGGCTTCGGTGATCTTCGAGTGGAGGATGTACTTCCGGTATCCGGCGATCGCGATGACCGCGAGGATGCCGATGATGGCGACGACCGCCCCGAGCTCGACGAGCGTGAAGCCCGCGGCTCCTTTCGCCCTGCGCGTCTTGCGGCCGACCATCGCGTGACTGAAAAGCAGGCCTCGTGCCATGTCGTCCTCCGCGGTCGAGCGTAACGCACACGATTGTAAGACTGCGAAGTTCTTGTGATTCGATTCCGACACGCACACGCGCTCTGGTTGTGCGCGGACAAAAAGTGTCACGGGGCGCCGATCGCCACCGACAAAAAACGGCTCAGCCTTCCCCCGACGGCGGGTCGCAGCTCTCCGGATCGCCGTCACCGGTCGGCATGCGCAGCTTCTGCATTCGGTACCGAAGGCTCCGGAGGGTGATGTTCAGCGTCTTCGCGGCGGTCGTCCGGACGCCGCCCTCGCGCTCGAGCGCCTGGAGAATGAGCCGGCGCTCCACCTCGCCCAGGACCACGTCGAGGTCGCAGCCCTCGTCTGGAAGATCGAGCAGCGCCGGTGTCGTTCGCGCGACCAGTCCGCTGACCTCGTGGGGGAGATCACCGAGCCCGATGACGGGACCCGATGCGAGCGCCACGGCGCGTTCGATGATGTTCTCGAGCTCGCGCACGTTGCCCGGGAACGGATAGCCGTCGAGCGCGCGGAGAGCGTCAGGTGAGAGCGCCCGCACGGTCTTGTCGTGCTCGCGGCCACACCGCTCGAGGAAGTAGCGTGCGAGCTCGGGGACGTCCTCGCGTCGATCCCGGAGCGGCGGCACCTCGAGGCGGATCACGTTGAGGCGGTAGTAGAGGTCCTGGCGAAACTTGCCGGCCTTCACGTCCTCCTCGACGTTGCGGTTCGTCGCCGCGACGACCCGGACGTCGACGCTCGACTCCTCCGTCTCGCCGACGCCGCGGACCTTCCGCTCCTGGAGGACTCGCAGGAGCTTCACCTGCATCGAAAGCGGCAGCTCGCCGATCTCGTCGAGGAGCACCGTGCCGCCCTCGGCCTCGCGGAAGAACCCGAGCTTGCGCGTGGCGGCGCCGGTGAAGGCGCCCTTCTCGTGTCCGAAGAGCTCGCTCTCGACGAGGGCCTCGGGGATCGCCCCGCAGTTGACGACCCGGAACGGCTTGTCCTTCCGCTCCGAAGCCTCGTGGAGGAAGCGCGCAATGCGCTCCTTGCCCGTGCCGCTCTCGCCGGTGATGAGGACGGTGCTCCGCCCGCTCGCGACGCGCTGCACGAGCTCGAGGATGCGCTGCATCGCCGGCGAGCGCCCGAGCAGGTCCTTCGGTTGATGACGGTCGACCTGAGCGCGGAGGCGCGCGTTCTCCTCGACGAGCGCGCGCTTCTCGAACGCCTTGCCGACGAGCGCGCGCAGCTCGGCGGTGGCGAACGGCTTCGTGACGAAGTCGTACGCGCCGCGCTTCATCGCGTCGATCGCCGTCTCCACGGTGGAGTGGGCGGTCATCACGATGACCTCCGTGTCGGGCGAGACCTCCTTGGCGACCGTGACGACATCGAGCCCGGAGCCGTCCGGCATCATCAGGTCGGCGAGGACGACGCCGTAGGGCTTCGGCGTGTTCTGGAGCGCGTCGCGCGCCGTCGCGAGGCCGGGCGCGGTCGTGACGGTGTAGCCCTCCCTCCGGAAGAGGATCGACAGCATCTCGCGGAGTCCGGGCTCGTCGTCGACGACGAGGACGGTGCCTTTTGCGCCCATTGGAGCAGCACTATACCAGGACCACAAAAGCACATCGCGCAGACGGAGCTCCGTCTGCGCGATGTGTGTGCTCATGCCCCGCGAGCGCTCACGACGTGAGCTCGGGGCGTGGGCTCGCCGAGCGTCAGTCGCGGAGCTTCGCGAACGCCGGCTTCGTCTCGCCGGCCTTCACTTCGACCGTGATCGTCTTCTTGAGCCCTTCCTCTGCGTTGACGAACATGATCGTGTGCGTCCCGGGCGAGACCGAGACGTGGGCCTGGGGCGTCGCGCCGATCGGCTTGCCGTCGAGGACGATGTTCGAAGCAGGCAGCGAGTTGATCTTCAGGAAGGCCTCGCCGGCGGCGGCTTCCTTCTTCGGCTTCTCGGCGGGCGGGTTGGCGGCGGCCTTCGGCGTCGGCGCGGCCGGCTCCTTCGCGGGGGCAGCCGGCGTGGCCGCGACGGCCGGGCGCGCGGGCGGGGTGGCGGGCGCGGGCGTCGCCGCGCCCTTCGGCGAGAGCGTGACCGTGAAGGTCTTCTCTGCCTGGCCGTCGTCGAAGCTGATCTTCTCGTGGTAGTCGTCGAAGCCGTCCTTGGTGCCCTGGAGCTCCCACTTCTCGGACGGATCGAACTCGATCGCCATCGGGAACTGGGGGACCTCTTTGCGGTTCGCGCCGTTGACGAGGTAGACCTTCGCGCCCGGCGTGCCGAGCTGGATCGTCGCCTTGCCCTTCACGACCTTGAGCTCGACGTTGCCGAGATCGACGATCTCGTCCTTCGCGATGCTGATCGTCTTCTCGAGCGGCGCGTAGCGGTCGCCGACGAAGCGGAGCTTGTGCTCGCCGGGCTCGAGGTCGCGCAGCTCCTGCGGGAGGAGGCCGATGTCCTTGCCGTCGACCGCGAGCTTCACGCCCGAGTGCGAGGCCGCCACCTTGAAGCCGGTACCGGCCGCCGTCTTCGACGGAGCGAGCTGGAAGTCGGTGGGGACATCGCGCTTGCTGTCGACCGTGACGGCCCGCGGCGCCGGCGGCTCGAAGCCCTTCGCGAGGACCTTCACCTCGTGCACGCCGGACGGGATGTCGCGCACGATGCACGGCGCGGTCTCGCAGCGCTTCGTGCCGTCGACGAAGATCTCGAGGTTGTTCACGGCGGCGCCCTTCGTGTCGGCGACGTTCACGACGAGCGTGCCCGTGCGCGGCATGAGCGCGTAGACGGCGATGCCCGCGATGGCCATGACGCCGATGAGGCCGGCGACGAGCGGGGTCTTGCTCGGCTGCGGGCGCGCGACCATGTGCGTCGCTTCCATCGCGCGGCTGACCGGCGGGAGCTGCGGGGCCGGCGGCTGGCTCGGGAGCGGTGCCGTCTGCTGCGGCGACGACTGCGCCGGCGGCGGCACCGACGCCATCGGCGACTGGGCCGACTGCATCGTCTTCGTCTGCGGAGAAGCCGACGCCGGGGTCGACTGCTGCGTCGGCGGCATGTGCATCGGCGCGGTCGTGGTCTGGCCTGGGGGCGGCGGCGGCGGTAGCGGCTGCGTCGTCAGGCTCGGGTTCTTCTGCGAGGTCGGAGGCGGCGGCGGCGCCGAGCGCTGCGAGGCCGGCCCACGGAGCTTCGCCGAGGGCGGTCCGGAGCCATTCGCCTTGTCGCGCGGCTGGCCGAGCGCGCCGAACTGACCCGAGAGCGTTGCCGTCGCCGGCGGCGGGGTGCCCGCGGCGGGGGGATTGGAGGGGATCGCCGCCGGGTTTCGCGGTGGCGGCGAGCTCATGATCGCGTCCATGCTGGCGCGCTCGGGCTCCTTCGAGTCCGGCGGCGTGAGCGACTCGGCAGACCCGTCCGCGCTCAGCTTCTCCTTGTCCTTGTCGAAGACATGGGTCGCTTCCTGGTCGTCGTCCCAGTCCATGTCGAGCTTCGCGCCGTTCTTGCCCTGGGCGGCGGTCGGCGAGCTCGACGTGGGAGCCGGACGCGTGCTGGCGGCGGGCGGGGGGACGGACGGCGGCTTCTGCGAGCCCGGCGGAGCAGGGATGCTCCCGGCTTCCTTCGTCGCGGCGATGTTCGGCAGCGAGCCGCGACCGGGCGGCGGCGGCGGCTTGCTCGCAGGAACGGAGCCCATGGGGCTGGTCGCCGGCCCGGCGGAGCGCGCCGACGGCGGCGGCGGCAGCGGCTGCGAGGATGCCGGAGGCGGCATCGGCGCGGTCGACGTCGCGGGGTTGGGCATCCCGAGCAGCGTCTTCTTCGCGTCGAGCGGCTGGGTGGCCGACACGTGCGCGGACGAAGCCGGCGGGGGCGGGGGCGCAGCAGCAGCAGCAGGGGAGCGTTCGGCTGTCTTCTTCCCGAGGCCCTCGAAGATGTCGAGGTCAGACCCGCCGCCGCTCTTGGTATCGTTTGACATCCGCGTCTCCTGAAGCTCCATGATACGCCCCGTGCTCCTTTTTTCTCAGCGATGCCGAGAGTCTTCCCGGTTCCTTCGCCGCGGAAGAGGGTTTGGCATCGTCGAGGTACTGCTGCGTGTCCTGGTTGGCCTTGTGTGCTCGCGCCTCACAAGCCCTCAGCGAATGATCGGGGACTGTTCACTCGCCGTGTCTCTGCGCCCTCTGAGCTTGGGCACATGGCCCAAGTACCCCCATGTTCCGACGAAAGCGTAGAGTTCTTCGAACGCGGACTTGTAGCGCTCGTCCGCGCTGATGGCGAGCGACTTCGGCATCTCGATTCGCCCGACCTTCAGAGGTGTTGGCCTGCGCGCGGCTACCTCGGGACAGTACGATAGAGGCCCACACCGAAATGCCCGACAAGAACGCGAAAAAGGCACGCCGTCTCCGACGGATAACGCGCGTCGAAGACTTCGTCTTTTTCGAATCTCAATTCGATTTCGTCTGCCAATCTCTCAAAGAGGAGGGGGTGACGACGGAGTCGATGGTGCCGGGCCGCTGCTCGCGCTCGACGCCGGCTTCTCCGGCGGTGCCAGGGTCGGCCGCCACTTGACGCGCTGCTTCTGGAGCGGCTGCCAGACTGCCTGAGGGACGATCGGCGTCGACTCGAAGATCTGCTTCGCCGCGGGCGAGGGCGTTCGTGTGAGCTTGACCGCGACGGCTGCGGGCGCGGCGGGCTCGCCGCCGATGTCGAGCGTCCCGCCGAGGTAGGCACGGAGGTCGCCCATCAGGAGGCCGCGCGAGGAGCAACCGATGCGCTCGAGCAGCGCGAGCATCGCCGCGCTCGTCTCCGCGCTCGGCGCGTCCTCGGGCAGGAGCTCGACCCACTGGAGCATCCCATCCTCGTCGGAGACGCCGACGGCGCCGCGAGCATTCGCCGCGCTGCTCGAGGACGGCTGCACCACGCTCGTGATCGCGACCGCGTTCGGCGTCGGGGGCTCGTCGATCGTGAAGATGTGCTGGCCGAGCCACAGCTTCTTCGCGGCGTCGGCCGGCGCGACCGACGGAGCTCCGGCATCGCCCGGCGCACTCTTCTCTCGCGCGCCTCGCGCGCCTCGCGCGGCCCGCGGGGCGCGTCCGAAGATGGCGACCGTTTGTGCGTTCTCGCCATCGCCGGTCGGCCCGTCGCTCGCGATCGCGACGGCTCGGGGATCGAGCCGGAGAACCCGCACGCGTCGCTCGCCGGCCGTCGGCAGCGTCACCGAGGTGATCGCGCTCGCGTAGGGGTAGCCGTGCTGCGGAAGGCCCTTCACACGCCATTCGGCGCCGGGCGCGATCGGCTCGCCGGGGAGCACGTGCCGCGCGGTGAGGTAGAAGAAGTCGCGTGCGTCGCGCTGGATGTACCGCGGGAAGAGGATGTGCCCCATGCTCTTCGTCATGCGGCGCGACCGGAACTTGAACTCCGGCATGTCCTTCACGGTGCCCTCGTGCTCCCAGTCCTTCTGGAGGGGACGACCGAGCGGTTTGAAGGTGCTTGCGGACTGCATGTTGTAGAACTCGAAGCCGGCGAGGCCCGGGTTCATGTCGAGGTGCATGCCCACCTGGCAGCGCGCCGCGAGCATCGCGCGGCCGAGCGGCTCGGGGCCGATGTCGTGCCCGAAGAGGTAGGCGACGAAGCCCTCCTTCGTGAGGCAGAGCCCGCTGCGCGTCGTGTGGATGGCGTCCTGCCATCCGGGCGGGACGCCGCCCCACCAGGCGCGCCCCCACGGGTTGTACTTGTCGTTCTGCACCATGAACGTCATGTTCTGGCGGAACGAGAGGATCTCCTCCGGGACCTCCTGGTCCTTCGGCCACGCAGCGAACGCCGTCGTGCCGTCGCGAAGCTCGGCGACCGTCGCCGCGTACGGCTTCGGCGGAAGGTAGAGCACGCCGTTGGCTTGCATCCCGAACTCACCGTGGGTCGCCTGGAACCCGCCGTTGAAGCCGCCGACCACGCGCCGGATGGTCTCCGGCGTGCGCGGGATCTTGCCGGGGCCGGCTGCGCCGGTGGCGCTCACTGGCTCGACGGTGCCGGCCTCCATGTGTAGCGCGATGAGCCGCGGATCCCAGAGCGTGACGTAGACGCGCGTGTGCTGCGCCGACGGGTCGCTCCGCACGAACGTCGTGACGAAGGGCGAGGGGAGGCCCGGGATCGGAGTGATGAACGGATCGTCGTCGAGGCGGATCCACTGACCTTCGCCCGCGATCGCCGGTTTGATCATCGGCACGAGCGGCTTCGGCGGCCAGCCGATCTCCGGATCGGTGAAGTTCGAGGGGAACGGCGTGGAGGTCGGGAGCGAGCCGAGATCCTCCTGCGCCGCCTCCTCGCCGGTGTCGCCGGTGAGCTGCGCCTTCGTCCCTTTCACCCACTCCATCGTCGTGAAGACGACGGCCTTGAGCACCTGGTTCTTCTCGTCGCCGAACCAGGAGGCCGCGCGGAGGCGATCGCTCATCCACGGGCCGAAGGTCGGCGGCTTCGCGACCACCTCCGCGGTCACGCGCATGTTGGCGGCGTCGGCGTCCGCGACGGTGCCCTTCGCCGCGTCGATCGTCGTCACCCGGACGTCCGAGGTGTCGTCCGCCCCGTGAATGCCCTTCACCTCGAGCATCCCGCCGGGAAGGAACGCGATCGAGGCCTTCCTCGGCGGCGGGACGAGGGTGAAGACCGTCTTCTTCACGCCCCGCGTCTGTCCGGTCGCCTGCAGGTCGGCGATCTTCACCTGGAAACGCTCGAGCTTCGTGAGCTCGTCGTAGGCGTGTCGATCGTGACCGGCCAGGTCGAGCACGTGCACGGCTTCGGGGTGGCCGTCGACCTCGACGAGGTATGCCACGCGCGACGACGAGGCGTCGGTGACGGGCAGGCCTTCGTCGGCGCCCGTCGAGCGCGTGAGGTTGTGAGCGTCGCCTACGTCGAGGAGGTGGCCCTCCGGCGAGAGGCGCGTCGTGACGCTGAAGAGATCGAGCGTGTCCGGGTCGGCGGGCGCTCCGCTGTTCGGATCGCTCGTCGTCTGGGAGCGCTCTCGGCCGCGGACGAGCGCGCGCGCCTTGCCGCCGATCGCGCCGAGAACGCCGCTCGGACCGTCGAGCCACACGACATCGGCGGCATCGCACGTCACGCCGCGCACCTCCGCGAGCGTGGTGCAGAGCGCCGCCGAGCGGCTCGGGGCGGCGTCGTCGACGGGCGCGCGACCGAGACGTGAGAGGCCGTAAGCGGCGAGCAGAGCGAACGGGAGCGGCCTGAGCCAGATTTTCACGGGGCGCCTGATGATGACGAACGCGCGGCGCGGCCATTCTCCTCCGCGCACGATGGAGAGTAGAGGGAACCGAACAAACTTCCCAGCTTGCGCGGGTAGAGCGCGTCGGCGGATGGGGTGTCAACGTAGTTGGCGCATGAGCTCATGAAATCGCATAAATACCGGCCTGGCGGGCTGCTCATGGCTCGTGCTACAAAGTTGCTCATGCGTATGTCGCGGTGGCTTCGCAGGGCCCGTCTCGGAGCGCTCGCCGTCGCGGTCTCGCTCGGCGTCGCCTGTACTAGCCCCACGCTGCCGCTGCCGCCCCCGGCGCAGCCGACGGTGTCGATCGGGAGCGAGCCGAACACTTTCCATCTGAAGAGTGAGAAGGGCGCGATGCCGAACGCGCTCATCGTCGTCGTCAACCGGAACGAGACGCTGCCGCGAACCCAGCGCGTCACGGGCACCATCGCCGACGACCAGGGCTCCTGGGACCTCGAGGTCTTCGCGACCACAGGCGATGTCGTCGACATCTCGCAAGAGGACGGGACGACTCGCTCGCCGGTGACGACGATCACGTTGAAGTAGAGAGCGGCGCTTCGTGATCCATGGCACGAGGCGCCGCCCGCGGCCGTGAGAACGCAACTCCCGGACACAAGCCTCTGCGATGACGGGAGGTTCGTTCCGACCCCTCGCTTGTCGTGGGGGCGGAACGAACCGGTCGCATTCATGGTGTCCGGGTACTAGGTGGCGGCGCCGAGGACCTTGAGCGAGACCTTCTTCTTCTTCTTCGGTGCAGTCGGGGCCTCGTCGATGACGTCCCCGACGAGATCGTAGTCGGCGGCCTGCGTGATCCGGACGCGGCGGATCTGCCCGCGCTCGACCTCTCCGCCGCCGAGGTAGACCTGCCCGTCGACGTCGGGCGCCTGTCCGGCGTGGCGGCCGGCCATGACGAGGTCGTGCTCCTCGCTCGGGCCTTCGACGAGGACTTCGAGCTCGCGTCCGATGAGCGCCTTGTTCTTCCGCCGGGCGATCCTGCGCTGGATGCCCATCAGCTTGCGCCAGCGGTTCGAGATGGTGAGCTGCTTGACCTTCCCGTCCTGCTCGAAGCTGCGCGCGGTCTCCTCGTCGGAGTACTTGAACACGCCGACGTGGTTGAACTCCGCCCACTCGACGAAGCTCACGAGCTCGGCGAAGTCGGCGTCGGTCTCGCCCGGGTGCCCGACGATGAACGCGGTACGGAAGAAGAGGTCGGGGACCGCCTTGCGCATCCGCTCGACGACGCGCTTCTGGCGATCCTTGCCGTGACCACGCCTCATCCGCGCGAGCATCGCGTCGGACGCGTGCTGGAGCGGCATGTCGACGTAGGGGACGACGCGCGGGTGATTCGCGAACAGATCGAGCAGCGCCTCGTCGATCGTCTCGGGGTAGAGATAGAAGACGCGGACCCAGCGGAGGCCCTTCACGTCGGCGACGCGGCGGACGAGCTCGGCGAGGGAGGAGCGCTGGTCCTTCGGGAGGTCGCGCCCGTAGGCGATCGTGTCCTGCGAGATGAGGTTCACCTCGAGGATGCCGCGCGCTGCGAGCTGCTCGGCCTCGCGGACGATGTCGTCGGCGGGACGGGAGCGCTGCTTGCCGCGAAACTGGGGGATCGTGCAGAAGGCGCAGGTGCGGTTGCAGCCCTCGGCGAGCTTCAGGTAGGCGCTTGCGCTCGAGCCGGTGACGACGCGCGGATCGCTCGCCTTGATGACCCAGTCGGCGGGGTTGCCGACGAGCATGCGCGGCGTCGTGTTCTTCTTGTCGGCGAGGATGCGGCCGAGCGCGAGCATGTCGCTCGACCCGAGGAAGTGGTCGACCTCGGGCATCTGCGTCGAGAGCTCTTGCGGGTAGCGCTGGGAGAGGCAGCCCGTGACCACGAGCTTCTTGCACGCGCCGACCTTCTTGAGCTCGGCCATTTCGAAGATGGTGTCGATCGACTCCTTCTTCGCTTCGCCGATGAAGCCGCACGTGTTGACGACGATGACCTCGGCCTCGTCCGCCTCGTCGGTGAGCTCCCACCCGCCGCGGCCTTTTTCGCCGAGCGCGACGCCGACCATGACCTCCGTGTCGACTCGGTTCTTGGGGCAGCCGAGGCTCACGAAGTGGATGCGTTTCTTCGACACGAGGGCGCGAAACCTAGCGATTTTTTACGCGGACGCAACCTTCAGCATTCAGGATCGAGGTCACGCCCGACCCAGCGAGACGGCGGGCGTCGATCGAGGCACTGCGTTCGGGGATGGTCGGCCGGGAGAGGCCCGCGGGGATGTTCGGGGGAATCGATGGAGCAAGCCCAGCCGATGCGCGGTCGGGATCGCTTCCGGAACCACTTCGATACGTCGCGGGCTCCGAGCCCACCTCGCGCGGGGCGGCGGCGCGACGGACTGCTCCATCCTGGAGCGCGCCGGTCCATTCCAGCGCGCTGCGTCCGTGCCGCCCGCGCGCCGTCCCGTGATTCTCAGGCGGCACCGCGCGTGCACCCCAGCGAGGCATGACGACCATCCCTCGCTGGGGTCAGGTGACCGCTCAGGCGAACGAGTTTCTCATCCAGATGCGCGGCGGAAAGGTGGTGCGAGCCGGGCAGGGGCTCTCTTGCTTCAAGTGGCCGTCCGACAGTGTCGCGATCGTGCCGACGTCGATCGCCAAGCTCGGGTTCTCGGCCGATCAGGTCACGATCGAGAAGGTCGGTGTCGAGGTGCGCGGGCTCGCGGTCTACCGCATCGCCGAGCCGCTCCTCGCGTTCCGGATGATGGAGCGCGATCGGAGCTCGCTCACCGAGATCCTCCGCGAGATGTTCGTCGGCGCCACCCGTCGGATCGTGGCCAGCCTCACGCTCGACGAGTGCATCCGTCACCGCAAGGACCAGATCGCTGCCGCGCTGATGGGGGAGATCGCGCCGATCCTCGCGGGGGAGCCGGCGACGCTTTGGGACGAGAACGAGAGCGCGAGCGCGACCGGCGATGAGAGCGGCACGGGGTGGGGCGTCGTGCTCGACACGATCGAGATCCAGGACGTCCGCGTCCTTTCGAGCGAGGTCTTCCAGCGGCTCCAGGCGCCGTATCGGGAGAAGCTCGCGCTCGAGGCGCTGGTCGCCGAGGATCGGGTGGTCGAGGAGCGCGCTCGCCTCGACGCCGAGCGACGTCGCGCGGCGGAGCAGGCACGCCGCGAGCTCATGGCGGAGGAGGAGGCGCGCATCGCGGCCGAGCGTCGCCGCGCGGAGGAGGCGAGACGTCACGAGGACGAGCTCGCCGCCCAGCGGCTCGAGGCCGAGCTCGCCCGCGCGCGACGCAAGGCCGAAGCCGACGCCGAGCGCGCGCGGATCGAGCTCGCGGCGAGGCGCGAGGCGGGCGAGGCCGAGGCCGCCATTCTCCGCATGCGTCGGATGGCGCACGACGACCTCAGCGAGCCGCGGCTCCGCGAGATCATGCTCACCGAGACGATGCCGGAGCTCGCGCGCGCCTTCCGCGGCACCTTCGATCGCGTCCACGTGACGGCGCCGTCCGGCGGCGATCCGTTCGCGTTCCTCTCCGCGGGGATCGATCACGTCCTCGCGGCGGTGAAGGACGGTCGTCGCTCGGACGGCGAGTGAAGAGCGCGGTCGTCGCTCGGACGGCGAGTGACGTGCGTCAGAAGCAGACGACGTCGGCGTTGACCGCGTTCGGCGTGCCCTTGAAGCCGGGCGCGAACTCCGTGAACGTGAGGCTCCAGCGCGCCCAGGTCGCGCGGTCGGTCCACTTGCAATCGGACGGGAACGCCAGCGTGCGGCCGGGTGTGAGGTTGTTGAACGCGGGGTAGGTGACCGAGTCGATCACGGTGCTGCCGCTCTTGACCGTCACCGTATCGCCGTCGTTCTTGAGGACGTCGGTCGACTCCCAGGCGACGACCTTGCCCTGGATGCCGTGGTTCTTCAGCGGGTCGGCGGAGTCGGCGACGACGAACGTGCCGTGGGGCTCGAGCTCGAAGTCGTCGGTGATCGTGGCGACGTTCGGAGCGGCCGTTCCGCGCGGCGACTCGACGGCGACGCCCTGGAGCTTCAGCCAGCAGTCGCGGGTGTTCTTGATCTCGACCCACTCGCCGGAGTCGTTCGAGCCGGCTCGCGACGAGATCATCAGCTCGATGATCGCGAGATCGCCGGAGGCGAGTGGCTGGCCGCAGTAGACCTTCGGTCGCGCGCCGCCGTCGCCGGCGTCGCCCGGGCCCCCATCGTCGCGGGGGCTCGACGACGGGCTCGCCGGCCGCTCGCTCGCGCCGAAGGCGCCGGAGTTCTCGTTGACGTGCTCGGGCTCCATCGGCTCTTCGGCCGTGGGGATGTCCTCACCGAAGGGGTCGTCGATCGGCCCCTTCTTCTTTTTCGTCGTCGCGTCCGCCTCACCGACGGCGCACGCGAAGAGGACGGACGCGCCCGTGAGGACGATGACGAAGGAGCGCCAGGAACGAGCGAAACCCAAGGTCATCCGGTGCTCGTGGTTTAGCACCTTTCCCTACACACGCCAGGTCGAGCTGGAAAGCCGCGCAGATGCACGGCTTTCGCGGGCGCGTCGCTCAGCGCTGGTCCATCGCCGCAGTGAAGCGATCGAACAGGTAGAGCGAGTCGTGCGGGCCGGCGGCGGCCTCCGGGTGGTACTGCACGCTGAACGCGGCGAGCTCTTTCACGGCGAGCCCTTCGCTCGTCCCGTCGTTCAGGTGCACGTGCGTGCTGACGGCGTTGCTCGGGAGCGACGTGAGGTCGACGCAGAAGCCATGGTTCTGCGTCGTGATCTCGATCCGTCCCGTAGCGAGATCCTTCACCGGCTGGTTGGCGCCGCGATGACCGAACTTCAGCTTGTACGTCTTGCCGCCGAGGGCGAGCGCGAGGAGCTGGTGACCGAGGCAGATGCCGAAGATCGGCTTCTTGCCGAGCAGGCCCTTGAGCGTCTCGACGGCGTAGCCGACGGCCGCGGGATCGCCCGGGCCGTTCGAGAGAAAGATGCCGTCGGGCGACAGCGCGAGGACGTCCGCGGCGCTCGTCGTCGCCGGGACCACGGTGACCTTGCAGCCGGCGTCGACGAGGCAGCGGAGGATGTTCTTCTTCACGCCGTAGTCGATCGCGACGACATGGTGCTTCGGTGGCTTTGCGCCCGTTGCGCCGCCCATGCCCCAGGCGCCGCTGCTCTCCGCGAACGTGTAGGGCTCTTTGGGCGTGACCAGCTTCACGAGGTCGAGGCCGGACATGTCCGGGGCCTCGCGTGCCTTGCGGGCGAGCTCTTCGATCGGCTCGGGCCCGATGGCCGCGTTCTGCGAGCCGTGATCGCGCAGGTGGCGCGTGAGCTTGCGCGTGTCGACGCCCGAGATGGCGACGACGCCGTGCTCGGCGAGGTACGCGTCGAGCGTCTGCTCGGAGCGCCAGTTCGAGGCGATCGGGCTCGCGTCTCGGAGGATGAACCCCGCGACGTGCGGCCGTCCGTCGACCGATTCGGCGTCGAGCGCGTTGACGCCGACGTTGCCGATCTCGGGAGCCGTCATCGTGACGAGCTGGCCCTTGTAGGAGGGATCCGTGAGGACCTCCTGGTAGCCCGTCATCGTCGTGGTGAAGACCGCCTCACCGACGGTCGTTCCGCGTGCGCCGTAAGGCTCGCCCGGGAACGCGGTCCCATCGGCGAGCACGAGGTGGATGCGGTCGTTCTTGGTCGAGTCCATCTTCGTCAGCATCCCTTTGCGGTGGCGTCGAACGCGATCGAACCGTGGACGATCGTCGCGAGCACCATGCCCTTCATCGTGTGTCCCATGAACGGTGTGTTCTTGCTCTTCGTGCGGAGGCGCTCAGGCGCCACCGTCCATTCGCGGTTCGGGTCGACCAGCGTGAGGTTTGCCGGCGCTCCCTCCGCGATCGTCGGCGCGTCGAGCCCGACGATGCGTGCGGGCGCGCGCGTGAGCGCCTCGACCATGCGGCCCATCGGGAGGATGCCCTTCTCGACGAGGCCGAGCATGAGCGGGAGGCAGAGCTCGAGGCCGATCATCCCGGGCGCGGCCTCCGAGAGCTCGCAGTCTTTCTCGAGTGGCGAGTGCGGGGCGTGGTCGGTCGCGATGCAGTCGATCGTCCCGTCGGCCAGGGCTTCGCGGAGCGCGAGGAGATCCTCGGTCTCGCGCAGCGGCGGGTTCACCTTGCAGGCGGTGTCGTAGCCGATCAGCTTCTGGTCGGTGAGGAGAAGGTGATGCGGCGTCACCTCGGCGGTCACGGGGATGCCGCGGGACTTCGCCTCGCGCAGGATCCGCACCGAGCCCATCGTGGAGACGTGAGCGACGTGGTACTTCGCCTTCACGTACTCGGCGATGAGCACGTCGCGCGCGACGATCACGTCCTCGGCGATCCTCGGCCAGCCGCGCAGACCGAGGCGCGTGGAGACGCCGCCTTCGTGCATCTCGGCGCCGGCCGTGAGCGCGTGGTCCTCGGCGTGCTGGATGATCGGAAGGTCGAACGTGCTTGCGTACTCGAGCGCGCGTCGCATGACGTCGCTCCGCGTGACGCAGCGACCGTCGTCGCTCAGGGCGACGGCGCCGCCCTCCTTGAGGTCCGCCATCTCCGTGAGCGTGTCGCCCTTCTGGCCGACCGTGATCGCGGCGATCGGATGGAGGCGCGTGCCGCCCACCGCGCGCGCCTTGTGGACGAGCAGCTCGGTGACGGCGCGCGTGTCGTTTACCGGTCGGGTGTTCGGCATCACGCAGACGTCGGTGAACCCGCCGGCGGCGGCGGCGGCGAGGCCGCTCGCGATGTCCTCCTTGTACTCCTGGCCGGGCTCGCGGAGGTGCGCATGGAGGTCGACGAGTCCGGGCAGCAGAAGCGCACCGGGCACCTCGATGACGCGGATGCGGTCGTTCGGGACGCTGCCGATGAGCTGGTCGGCGGCGCGCGGCCCTGCTCGAGTGATGAGCTTCTTCTCGATGACGACGTCGATTTCGGCGTCGAGCTGGCGGCCGGGGTCGACGGCACGAACGCGGCGGAAGACGAGCACGTCCTGCATCGGCGCGCGAGTTAGCACGCGGGCCCGAGCGGCGGAAGCGTGCGTAGGGGCGGTCGAGACATACTTTTCTCGTCGGCGGACGACGACCCGAAGAAGCTGATCCTTTGCGCGACGCGCTTGCTTCGCCGTCCTCAATGACGAGCGCACTCGAGCCCCGGTGGCGGGCCTAGCGGCGGTCCATTGCTGAGGTATGATTGCCCGCATGGGAGACGACTCCGCTCGGCGGCTGATCCTCGCGCGACGTGCGCGCTTCGTCGCGGCCGCGCTTGCAAGCGTGACCGCGGCTGCGGTTGCCGGTACGTCGGTAAACGCGTGCGGCGGCGAGCTCGACCCTACCGAGAGCGATACGGGTGGCGGCGGGACGGCCGGCGACCGCGATGCGCAGGCCTCGGATGGGGCGGATGGAGCGTCGAAGGACGCGACCCCGCAGCCGTGCCTCTCTCCGCGCAAGCCGGACGACCCGCAGCCGTGCCTCACGCCACCGGCGGACGACGACGACGACTTCGACGCCGGCCCGATGCCTTGCTTGAAGTTCGCTCCGGATCCGGCGGACCGATGAGCAACGCGAGGCGCAGGATCCTCGCGGAGCGAGGGGCCCGCTTCGTAGCGCCCGATCGATTGCTGAGGTATGAGCGCCTCCATGGGTGACGACTCCGCACGCCGACTGATCCTTGCCCGCCGAGCTCGCTTCGTCGCGGCCGCGCTCGCAGGGGTGACCGCGACCGCGGGGCTCGCGGCGGCCACCGAGGCGTGTGGCGGCGACACCGAGACGGAGCAGAGCCCGCAGCCGTGCCTCTCCGTGGATGCCGACTTCGGCAAGGCGGATGCCGCCGAGGCGGGGCCGCAGCCGTGCCTCTCCGTGGACGCCCAGGTACCGGTTGACTCCGGGGACGAGGATGACGCCGAGGCAGGGCCGCAGCCATGCCTCATCGCGCCGCTGGATGGCGGCTGAGACACGAGCCGGCGAGCACGGTCGTGCTAGCCTCGATCCGATGTCGGGGCGGCCGAAGGTCTACAGCGTAGCGATCGAGGTGACGGCGCACTGCCAGCAGAAGTGCGCCTATTGCTACAACGCCTGGCGCGAGGACAACGGCGCCGGAATGGAGGCGGGGAGCGCGAAGAAGCTCCACGCGCGCGTCGAGAAGCTGCTCTCGGCGGTCGACGTCGATCACGTCACGATCACCGGGGGCGAGCCCTTCGCGCGTCGCGATCTCTTCGAGCTCCTCGATCTCGTGAAGTCGAAGGGCGTCGGGATCCAGATCATCTCGAACGGCGGCCTCGTCGACGACGCGCTCGCCGCGCGCCTCGCGCCCTACGGCGTTTCTTACGTGCAGGTGACGCTCGACGGACCGACCGCCGAGCTCCACGACGAGCACGTCGGCGGCGAAGGGCACTACGCGAAGACGCTCCGGGGAATCGCGGCTCTGCGCGGCGCCGGCGTTCCCGTCGTCGGCTGCACCGTCGTCACCCGCAAAAACGCGTCGCGGGTCGCGGAGATCCTCGCGCTCTTCCAGTCGCTCGGCGTACGGCACATCGCGCTCTCGCGCTTCAGCCCGGCGGGCTACGCTGCGCGCCACGCCGCGGAGCTCCTCCCGTCGCGCGACGATCTCCTCGTGGCGTTCAAGCAAGCCATCCCGTTCGCGAAGGGCGAGCGCGGCGAGCGGATGCGCATCACCTGCACGATGCCCGTCCCGCCCTGCGCGGTGGAGGTGGAGGAGCTCGCGCCGCTCGAGTTCGGCGTCTGCGCGATCGGCTCGTCGATGCAGGAGTTCGCGCTCGGACCGGACGGCCGCCTCCGCCACTGCACGCTCCACGGCTCGGGGCTCGGAGGCGCGAAGGACATCCTCGATCCGGATGTCGACCCCGCGCGGATCGTCGTCGGCCCCGAGGTGAAGGAGTACAAGCGCACGCTCCCCGAGTTTTGCGCCGGCTGCAGTCACGCGTCGTCGTGTGCGGGCGGATGCGGCGCGGCCTCCGAGTGGGTGCTCGGTGCGCGGAGGTTCCCGGATCCCTTCGTGTGGCAACACGTCGACGACGAGTTCGCGGCCAAGCTGTCGAGCGAGCGCGAAGCGGCGCGCTCCCGACGCCGTCTCGAGGTGATCGCGTGAAGAAGAAAGACCCCGAGCTTCGGTCCGGTGAAGAAACGCGCAGCGACGCCGACGAGGCGAGGAAGCGGATCCTCGCCCGACGGGCGAGCTTCGTCGCGGCCGCCCTCGCGGGCGTGAGCACCGCGTGTGGCAAGGAGCCGGCTCAGCCCCCGCAGCCTTGTCTTTCGCCCGTGCTGGTCGTCGAGGATGCGGGACCCGAGCCTTGTCTTTCACCGATGCCGCCCGAGCAGTTGCCGAGCGACGCGGGCGCGCCCGTCGACGCGGGCTCCGTGATGCCGGACGCGGTGGGGGCAGGCGCGCCGCCCGATGCGGCCGCGCCCGTTCCGTGCCTGCGGGTGGCCGCGCCGCCAGGCGGACCTCGGCCCCAGGTGTGTCTCAGCGTGGCTCCGCCTTCGACCGCCGATGGCGGCAAGCCCACGCCCCCTCCGCAGCCGTGCCTGAAGATCGCTCCGCCGAGGGGCCAGTGAACGACGACGCTCAGCGGGTCGCGCTTGTGGTCGCGCTCGAGCGAGACGAGCAGTGAGCCGGAGAGATCGACCGCGCGCGCTCCTCGTCTGGCCCGGCGGTCTCTTCACCGGCGGGGCGAACTTCGGCGTGCCGCAGCTCCTCGCGATGGCGAGCGCGATGCGCGCCGCTGCCCCCGAGATCGACGTCGATGTCGTCGATCTCGATGCCGAGCGCGCGCTCGGCCCGATCGTGCTCTCCGAGATCGTCGCGCGGGGCGGCGGGCACTACGACCTCGTCGGTATCGCCTGCTACTCGTCGTACGACTACCTGAAGGTGATCGAGCTCGGGCGCCGCTTCCGAGCCCTTCTGCCCAAGGCGTGGCTCGTCACCGGCGGTTATCACGCGAGCGCGCGTCCCGCCGAGTTCACCGGTGCGACGCCGGACGGTGGAGCGTCCCCGTTCGACTTCGTCGTCGTCGGAGACGGCGAAGGACCGATGAGCCGGCTCGCGAGCGCGCTCGTCAAGGGAAGCCGTCCGCTCCTCTCCGTGCTCGGCCCCGAGGCCGTCGCCGATCCGGGCAAGATGCCGCCCGTCGACTGGGAGCTCCTCGCGCGCTACCGCCCGGTCGCGCGCAAGGTCGCCTCGCAAGCGGAGATCTACCTGTCGCGCGGCTGTCCGTACGACTGCGCGTTCTGCATGGAGCGGGCGAAGCGCGACACCTCGTGGCGGGCGCTCGAGCCGGAGCAGGCGATCGAGGAGATGCACCGCCTCGACGCGTTCCTCGATCTCTCGCGCTGGACGCTGTTCATCGCGGATGCGCTCTTCGGCATGAAGACCTCGTGGCGGCGGCAGTTCCTGGAGGCGCTGGCGCGGCGGCCGGTCCGGGCGCGCAAGGTGTGGCTGCTCGTCCGGATCGATCTGCTCGAGCGGGAGGACATCGCGCTGATGAAGCGCGCGAACGTCGCGCCCGGTTTCGGCCTCGAGTCGGGCGATCCCGAGCAGGTCCGGAGGATCCGCAAGGTCGGCCGCCTCTCCGACTACCTCGATCAGATGATGCGCGTCGCAGGCTGGGCGCGTGAGCTAGGGGTGCCGTGGGGAGCCAACGTCATCGTCGGGCATCCCGGCGAGACCGAGTCGTCGATCCGGACGACCGTGAAGTACCTCGAGCGCCTGTACCTCGGCCCCGGCGGCACGACGGGCTTCCTCTCGGTCGACGCGTTCCGCCTCTACCCGGGCTCGCCGATCGACGAGGAGCGGGCCTCGTGGGAGGCGTCGACGGGGATGCGTGTTCATCGCTATCCGTGGTGGCACGACGGGGATCAGGACTTCCTCGCCGAGTGGGTCGACCCGTCGAGCGAGCTCGACTTCCGCCGCTGCCATGCGCTCCGCCACGAGCTGTTCCGGCCGATCCTCGAGGGGATCCCGAAGGCGTTCGCCTACGACGGACCCGCGCGTGACTACTTCATGCGCGCGATCGACGAGCAGGTCGACCTGATCTCCCCCGCAGCCGCCACGCGTACGCTTGCGCTCGACCACCTCTGGCGCGCGATCCTGGCGGGCGACGGCGACGATCCCGCGCGCGCGAGCGTTCTGCAGGAGATCCCGCTGGAGGCCGATCAGGCCTTCGCGGCGTTCTCGCGTGCTGCACGAGAGCAAGTGCTCGAGGAGGCCGGGATCGAGCTCGACGACGAGGTCGGACGCGCCGTGCGCGACGTCCCGCGCGAGCGGTTCGTGCCGATCGACGTGCTCGCCGAGGCGCACCGCGATCGCGCGCTCGCGCTCGACGAGACGGGCAAGGCGACGATCTCGGCGATGCACGCGTACGTCGCGCTCTTCCGCGCCCTCGAGCTCGAGCCCGGCGACTCCCTCGTCGACCTCGGCGGAGGCACCGGCTACGGCGCCGCGGTCGCGGGGAGGGTCGTCGGCGAGCGTGGCTCGGTGATCACGATCGAGATCGACGGCGCGCTCGCGGCGCGCGCGAAGAAGGAGCTCGCATCCCAGGCCAATGTCCGCGCGATCGCGGGCGACGCCCACGACACCTCGCTCTGGTGCGGCGCCCGGAAGGTCAGCGTCGGCTTCGACGTCGGAGCGATCCCGAACGCGTGGATCGATGCGCTCGCGGCGGGCGGCAGGCTCGTCGCCCCGGTCTCGGGTGAGCTTGTCGTGATCGACAAGGGCGCCGGCGGGGAGGTCGTGCGCCGATCACTCGGACGCGTCGTCTACGTCCGCGATCGGTCCGAGCGCGCGGAGGTCGAGCCGCGACAGCCAGCGGCCGTGGGCCTCCGCGAGGCCGGCAGCACGGGCGCGCGAGCGTAGGAGCGCGAGCGCTCTTCTCTCCAGATCGAGGAACGAGAGACGGGAGTCCGCGGCCACCTCCATGACGGTGGCTTCGTGGGCGGCTTGCCAAGCCGCGTGCTCGGCGTCCGGGCAGTCGATGCCGGGAAGCCCGATCACGATCGAGCTGCCGAACGCGCGACCGCGAAGGCCGAGCGGCCGCGCGACCGACACCGTGAAGCGGGGCAGGGAAGGCGCGGCTTCGAGGGTCGCTTCGAGGGCGAGCGCGATCACCGCGAGCTCCTCGGCGGGGATCGGCGGGAGCGCTTCGAGGAGCGGGAGCTCGAGCTCCGCGGCCGCGCGTAGGACCTCCGCGATCGGGCCCGCGCGCACGGTCAGTGCGAGCGCATCGACGCTCGCGACGTCGTCGCGCTCGAGGGCTGCGAGCTCCCGCGCCCCGGCTCGCGTACACGCGCCGCTGGAGTCGAAGACCCACGCGAGGCCCTGCGCGCTCGCGAGCACGTCGTGCGTCGTCGCCGCGCGCGCGATGACGGAGACGTCCTCGCCGAGCGACCGCGCCGCCGCCGGCCCGAGCGCTCTCGCCGCGAACGCGATCCACGCCGAGGAGTGGCACGACGCGGCGAGGCCGGGCGCCTCTACGTGCGCGAGGACGTGGAAGACGCTCTCGGTCCAGCTCGAGACTCGACTGACGGTGATCAGGAGCGACCCGCGACGTTGTCGGAGCGCATCCCCGAGTCATACCAGTCTCGCGTCGACCCCGTAAGATCGGCGCTCGCGCGAGCGGTTGCCGAGCGCTAGGGCACACGGCGTCACGGGAGCTTCACCCTCACCGACGCGATGTTGTTGTCGTAGCGGAGCTCGGTCATCGTGCGGTCGGGGTTCACCTCGACCTCGAGCCGGTAGGTGCCGCTCGGCACGTCGGTCACATCGAGGAACTGACACGGCAACGAGGGATCGTAGATGTCGGACCAGCCGACCTGGATGCCCTGGAGGTTGCAGTCGTAGCGGGGGTTGTACGGTGCCGATCGAGCGACGCGCGCAGAGTCGCGGGCGCAGAAGGCCTGCTTCCTTCCGAGGAGGAGCACCTTGCCGTCGGTCTCGGAGACGAGGCGGTAGTGCGCGAAGCCGAGGAAGTGGTAGTGCTTGTGGCACGTCGCGAACTCGAACGGCCCACCGGCGTCGGGCTTGCCGAGGACGAGATCCGCGGCGCCGCGATTCGGTACCGAGACGTCGAAGCGGAGCACGCGGCGCTTCCCCGGCCCGTCGAGACATTTCTCCGCGACCTCGCACTCGGTGGCGTCGATCGTCTCCAGGTAGGTCTTCGTCGCGAGCATTCCCTCGTCGACGGAGAGATCGGGGAGGGGACAGCCGCCGTCGGCAGGCGGGACGCAGACGGGCGGCAAGCCGGCAAGGCAGCACTGCGGGCAGCAGATCAGCCCCTCGGGGCACTCGTTTCCTCCACCACCGCAGAGGCGTGGCGGGTCATCGGTGCTGCCGGCGACCACTCCAGCTGACGCGGACGACGCCGACGACGCGTCGCCGCCGGACCCCGGTGCTGACGGCCCCACTCCGGGCTGGGCGGTCGCCGTCGCATCGCGCTCCGAGCGGCGTCCATCACACGACTGCCCCACGAGCGCGACCGCACCACCGAGGGCCACGAACGCGACGATCTGCAGACCGCCTCGGAACCGGACACCCATACCCGGGTCCGCAAACACGCATCGGGCCACCGGCACCTCGACCGACAAGCCGAGCGCTGTCGCTGCGACGCCGCCTGCGCCGCGCCATCGATCTCACGGGGCACGGCTGAAGCATCAGCCGCGTCGCACCCGACCAAGTGAACGACGAGCGTTCCGGAAAACCCGGCCTAGAGGAGGGTCTTCCGAAACGTCAGGCGGTGCGAAGGACGGGAGTTGAACCCGTACAGGAGTTACCCCACCGGAACCTGAATCCGGCGCGTCTGCCAATTCCGCCACCTTCGCACGCGGGCTTCCTCACGGATGAGGGGAACACGCGTTTCCGTCGCGGCCGTAACCCGACGGAGGCGGCACCATACTAAAGATTTTCGACGCTTTTCAAGAGCTCGGAGACAAAGTTCATTCGAGGCCGGATCAGGCCCACCCTGGCGACCCCCGGAGGCCGGACAAACATGGCTCCGGAAGGTCTACCGGACGGCCCGTCGAGCTCGTCGCCCGTGAACGTGACGACCTGGTTGCCGCCGACATTCAGCTCCGTGTAGGCGGTCGTCGTCGGCGTCGGCGGCGGGGCGGGGGCCGCAGGCTTCTGCGCGCCCGCGTCGGCTCCGAGCGAGGTCACGGCGGCGAAGGCCGCAGCGGAGAGGAGCGTCGCGATAGGTTTCATGGTTTCTCCGTCGTCGATGTGACGCGTGCACGCCGCTGCACGCGTCTCGTCTGGCGGACTGAAGGTCCGCCCGCGCCGCGCGTCCAACGGTGAGCCGGCGCGCGCGGGTCGCCGGCTCCACGATGAGCCGAGACGGCTCGCAGGCGCGCCCGCGTCTCTGCCATGGAAACCTTGCGGTCGTGCGCGCCTTGGGAGAAAACGGGAAGAGCTTTTGGAGGTCGAATGATTCGCAGGGCGCTTGGACTGATGGCTTTTGGTTGCGGGCTGGTGGTCGTGGCCGCGTGCGGCGACGACACCCCGGCGGAGAAGTACCCCACGGCTGACTCGTTCTGCGCGGCGAAGGCGGCGGAGGAGTGCAAGGCGGTCGGTGCCTCCTGCGCCGTTCCCGATGACAAGTGCAAGGCGACCCGCGCTGGCGCGTGCAATGCCGCTGCCGGCGCAGCCACGGGGCAGGGGCGCAGCTACCGTCCGGAGAACGCCGAGAGCTGCATCGCGAAGACCACGATCGTCTACGCCGATCGCGTCATCGACGCGGTGAAGGAGGAGGCGTTCGCCGAGGCCTGCGAGCGCGTCTTCATGGGGACGAAGAAGAAGAACGAGGCCTGCTCGAATGCCTACGACTGCGAGGGCACGCTCGTCTGCGACCTCGACAAGAAGCTATGCGCGGTGAAGGCCGAGAAGAAGGCCGACGAACCCTGCAACAACCCGGGCGACATCTGTGGCAAGGGCCTCTACTGCCAGTCCCGCGGCGCTGTGAAGTTCTGCACGCCGAAGAACAAGGTCGGCGAGACCTGTAGCGAGACGGACGCTCCCTGCGAGGAGACCCTCCGCTGCAACACGACGTCTTGCGTCGCGAAGACCGGCGTGGGTGAGGGCTGCGACGCGAACAGTGAGTGCGTCAGCGGTTTCTGCGATGCCGACAAGAAGTGCCGCGCCCGCAGCTATGCGAGCGAGAACGGGACCTGCAAGGACTTCGGCGGAGCCTGAGGTCGTAGGGGCTCTGGCGCCGCCGTCTGGCGCGGGCCCGTTCTTCGGTAAGAGCTTCGATAGTTCGAGCGCGCGAGAGCGGCGTGGCCATCCGGGCACGCCGCTCTTCTGCATTCAGGGCCCTCGGCGACGATCGGCGACGGGCACGGGACCGGCGTGTGCGCGGTGACGGCCACAAAACGCCAGCGCGGCGCTCCTCGCAAATGAGGGCGCCGCGCGTGGTCGAAGCTCGCCGGCTCGCGAACGAGCCTAGGAGCTAGGTGCCTAGAGGCTCACTTCTTCGTGGCCGGCGCCGCCACGGTCGGGGTCGTCCCTGCCGCGGCCGGGGCCGCGGAGTCGCCCTTCTGCGCGTCCGTCGCCTTGCCGTCGAGCTCCCAGAGCTTGAACTCGACGCGGCGGTTCAGCTCCTTGTTCGCGGCGGTGTCGTTCTTGACGAGCGGGCGCTCCTCGCCGAGGCCCTTGCCCTCGAGGCGGCTCTTGTCGACGCCGTTCTTGGCGAGCCACTCGATGACCGCCTCGGCGCGCGCCTGCGAGAGCGTGTGGTTGTGCTCGCTCGTGCCGCTGTCGTCGGTGTGACCCTCGATGCGGAGCTTCGTGATCTGGGGGTTCTCCTTGAGCATGTCGGCGACGGTCTGGAGGAGCTCCTTGGTCTCCTTGTCCTCCTTGATCGTGGCCTTGTTGGTCTCGAAGTGGACCTTGCCCGGGATCTTGATCTCGTTGCCCTCGACCTTGGCCTTGCCGAGCGCCTTGATGGGCTTCGGGGGCGGCGCCTCGACGGGCTTGGGCTCCTCCGCGGGCGGCGGCGGCGGCTCCGGCGCCGGGGGCGTGGCAGCCTTGGCCTCGGCGTTGCCGAACTTGGCCTCGGCGCGGCAACCGAGCGAGCCGGCCGCGACACCCAAACTGAACACCGCCACGAGCGGGAAGAGAACCTTCTTGGACATGACTCGATGCCTCCTCGATACCGACTCGACTTGCGCAGGCGCGCGGCGAGCCCCTCCGACGGGACCTCGGCGTGCCCGACGTCCCTTGTGGTGAGGGGCGAACGTACGGGAAAGGCGCGCTGTTGGGAAGAGTCAGTGGTAGCGTATTGCTGCGGTGCGGCACGCCATGGTCGACCGCCCGGAGCCTTCCTTGGACGAAGAGAGCAGCCCGCGATTCACTTCGGTTGTGGATGTCGCGCGAGAGGTCCGTCGCCACTGGGAGGAGCTCGGAGCCGAGCTGGCGGCGTCGTCCGTCGTCGCCGCACGCGCTCCTGGCTCTCCTGCCTCTTCCGATACATCGAAGAACGCCCCGCGAGACGGGACGAGCCTCGGCCGCCGCCGCGCGGCGGTCCTCGACGGGCTGCTCGCCCACCTCTTCACAGAGGCGGTCACCTCGACGGGCGTCACCGAGCCGATTTGCCTCGCTGCGGTGGGGAGCTTCGGCCGCGGCGCCGTCGCCCTTCGTTCGGACGTCGACGTCCGCCTCGTCGTCGAGCCCAGCCAGAAGAGCCACGAGGCCGCTGCCCGTGTCGCCGATGCGCTCCTCTACCCACTCTGGGACGCGGGGCTGTCGGTCGGCCATCAGGTGAGCTCCGGGAGCGAGGCTCTCGAGCTCGCCCAGACCGACCTCGCGACCGCGACCTCGCTGCTCGATCTCCGCGTGCTCGCGGGCGACGAGCGGCTCGTCGCCGAGCTGGTCGATCGCGCCTACCTCGGGCTCTTCAGCGAAGGTGAGCTGGGGCGCTTCGTCGAGCGTCTCGAGGAGGAGGCCGCCTCTCGGCACGCGCGCTTCGGGGAGTCGCTCTACTTGCTCGAGCCGGAGGTGAAGGCCGGCGCCGGAGGCCTTCGGGACATCGACATCGCGCGCTGGGCAGCTCGCGCGCGGTATCGGGTCGGCACGAACGATCCGTGGACCGAGCTCGTGCGGCTCGGCGTGATCGTCCCGCGTGAGGCAGCGGAGATGGCGCGCGCGGAGGAGTTCCTCTGGCGCGTCCGGAACCGCCTCCACGCGCACGCGGAGCGCAAGAGCGACCGGCTCACGTTCGACCAGCAGGAGACGATCGCGATCGAGCTCGGCTACGCCGGTCCGCCGTCGAGCTCGAGGCAATCGACGCAAGAGGAGGTCGATGCGGCGCCGGCGAGCGTGGCGCCCGAGGCGCGCGCAGCAGCGGCCGAGCGCTTCATGCAGGACTACTTCGGCCACGCGCGCGTCGTATCGCGTGCGCGAGAGTCGCTGCTCCTTCGCGCGAAGCCGCCGCGTCGTCGCGGCAAGCCCGTCGAGGTCGATCTTGGCGCCGGCGTGCGTCTCTTCGACGGCCACGTCACGATCGACTCGCAGGCGCTCGCGGGAGATCCGGCGCTCGCGCTACGCATGTATGCTGCATGCATAAAGAAGAAGGCGCCGGTCCTTCCGTTCGCGCGCGACGCCATCGCACGCGCGGCGGCAGACACCGCCTGGGCCGAGCGACTGCGGGCCAGTCCCGAGGCCGCGAAGCTGTTCCTCGAGCTCTTGTGCACCGTCCCCGAGGCGCCGCTCCGTCGCGGCTCCGTCGTCGGCGAGCTCCACGAGGTCGGGCTGCTGCTCGCGATGATCCCGGAGTTCATGCCGGTCACCGGTCGCGTACATCACGACGTCTACCACGTGTACACGGTCGACGTTCACAGCGTGGCCGCCGTCGACAGCCTCCGTGCGATCTGCCGGGGGGATCTCGCGCACGAGCGGCCGCTCGCGAGCCGCCTCGCGGCGGAGATCGCGCGGCCGGTGCCCATCTTCCTCGCGACGCTCCTCCACGACGTCGGCAAGGGCTACCCGGACGCGAGCGGTTCGCGGAAGAACCACTCGGTCACGGGCGCGGAGCTGTGCGACGTGATCCTGCCCCGCCTCGGCGTCGTCGGGGATGACGCCGCCGATGTGCGGTCGCTCATCCTGAACCACCTCGCGATGTATCACGTCGCCACGCGCCGCGATCTCGACGACCCGAGCACGGCACAGGACTTCTGCGCTCACGTCCAGGGGCGCGAAGGGCTCCGCGATCTGTACCTCCTCACGGTCGTCGACATCACGACGACGTCGCCTACGGCGATGACGTCGTGGAAGGCGCGCATGCTCGACGAGCTCTACTTCGCGGCCGATGCGCACCTTGCCGGGACGTCGGATGCCTTCGACGCCGCGCGGACCGACCGGATCCGCACCGCCGCGCTCGCGACTTGGTCGGGCAAGAAGGCGGAGCTCGGCGCCTTCCTCCAGACGATGCCCGATCGCTACCTGCTCGCGAACGCGCCGGAGGCGATCTGCGCTCACGCGCGTGTCGCGCTCGACCGGGCCGCGGGCAGGAGCGCGGTTCACGCGGCGCTCGTTCCGTCGCGCCATCCCGAGGTGAGCGAGATCTGCATCGTCGCGGCGGACGCTCCCGGCCTCCTCGCGCGCATCGCGGCGGCGATCACGGCAGCGCGCCTCGAGGTCCTCGGCGCGCAGGTGTATTCGCGACACGTCCGTCCGGCGGGCAGGGCTCACGAGATGACGGAGGCCGTCGACCTCTTCTGGGTGCGCGACGTGCGCACGGGCGGCGAGGGCGTCGCGGCGGCGATGCCCAGGCTCCTGCGCGATCTCGAGCGCGTCTGCTCCGGCGAGCTCGACGCCGACGACCTCCTTCGCGAGCGCGTCGGCGGTGCGTCACGGTGGCGCGAGCGCCCGAGCCCGGCCGTCCTCTCCGAGGTGGTCGTCGACGACCGCGCATCGCCGCGGCACACGGTCGTGGAGGTCTTCGCGAAGGACCGCCCCGGCCTGCTGTATAGTCTCGCGCGGGCGCTCCACGGGCTCGGCCTGTCGATCGCCTTGTCGAAGATCAACACCGAAGGGACGAAGGTCGCCGACGTCTTCTACGTCAACGAGCTCGACGGCTCCAAGGTCGCGCCAGGCCAGCGGTTCAAAGACATCCGCGAAGCCTTGCTCGAAGCCGCTCGAGGGGGACAGGAGACGGGACAATCGCGAGACAGTGCTCGTGTGTCGGCGGCACCAGCGTTTCGCTGACAGTGACGCGTGACAGTGACGCGACCGGAAAAAGGAGACGAGCGGATGAAACGCATCCACCACGAGCTGCGCACGATCGGGTCTACGGCCACCTTCGGTCTAGTCGGCGTCCTGCTCTCCGTCGCGGCGTGCGGCGGCGAGAGCAAGCCGCCGGAGACGCCCGCGCAGCAGCGCGCATCGGCTGCGGCGACCAGCGAGACCGGCGCTCCCGAACCTGGTGCGGGCTCCGGAAAGCCGAACGACGGCCCCGTCGCCGCGTCGAGCAGCGACGACGTCAAGAAGGGCATCGCCGCGCTCAAGGCTGGGGACGTCAACGGCGCCAAGGCCGCCTTCGAGGTCGCCGTCCAGAAGAACCCGAAGCAGGCCGACGCTCATCACTACCTCGGCCTCGTCAACGATCAGATCGGGGATCGGACCGAAGCGGAGAAGCACTACCGCAAGGCACTCGAGCTCTCGCCCGACCTCGAGGAGTCCGCGGTCAACCTCGGTGCGCTCCTCGTCGAGAACGGCAAGTTCGACGAGGCCGCCAGCCTGATGAAGAAGGCCATCGCGAAGAACCCGAAGAGCGCGGCGCTCCAGGTGAACCTCGGGATGGCGCTCTCCGGCAAGGGCGACGTCGACGCCGCCAGCAAGACGTTCGAGGAGGCGATCAAGCTCGAGCCGAACAACGGCATCCACCTCGTCACGTACGCGAGCCACCTGGCGCGCAACAACAAGAAGGACGAGGCGATCACGAAGCTGAAGCAGGCGGAGAAGACGGCGGCGAACGACGCCGGTGTCCTCGCGTCCGTGGCCCTCGAGTACAAGGGCCTGAAGGACTTCAAGTCGTGCGTCGCCGTGCTCGACAAGGCCGTCAGTCAGAAGGACCTCGCCGAGCTCCGGATCTACCGCGGGACCTGCAAGCTCGGTCTGAAGGACCTGCCCGGCGCGACCACGGAGTTCAAGGACGCCGTCGCGAAGGAGCCGAACAACGCCCTCGCGCACTACTCGCTGGGCAACGCGCTCGCGGACGGTGGCAAGCTCACCGACGCGATCTCCGAGTGGGAGACGTATCTGAAGCTCGCTCCGGAAGGCCCCCAGGCGAAGGCCGCGGAGAAGAAGATCGCCATCGCGAAGGCGAAAGCCGGCGGCAAGAAGTAGCGCCGCTCTCGGCTCGCGCGCCGCTCGTTGGATTGGTCCCGCGCGTTCGGACCCTCGGGCTCGTCCGTGCTGGATCGATCCACACTTTGCGGATAGTCGGGTTCGTCCGTGCTGGATCGATCCACACTTTGCGGATAGTCGGGTTCGTCCGGACTGGATCGATCCACACTTTGTGGATAGGCGGGTTCGTCCGGGCCGGATCGCTCCGTTTTTTGGCGGGCTGCTGGGGGAGTTCCGGAGAGAACTCGCAGCAGACCGGGAGGACGTCGCGAGGCGGGAGCCGCTTTGCCTCACAGAACGCTCGTTCCGAGAGAGAATTTACAGGGAGACAGGGAGACAGGGAGCGAGAGGCCCGTTCTTCAGTTTCGACCTGGTGCCTCGTAGGCCTCAGGAAATGCTTCGCATTTCCCTCGGAAGGGGAGATCTCGCTTCCAAGCTTCCTGGGCCTCCCCCAAACGGTGCGTCTTCCAAGCTCCGACCCGAGACCTTCGGGAGAACGTTGCTGTGTTGAGCTGCACGTATTGAGCTGCGTGCTCGTGGCGGCTGCATGAATCGAAGCTTCGTCCTGTAGGCCTCTAGGCGGATCGAGCTTTCTCGAGCCGTCCTGCATGGTAGCGAGTGCGCAGCTACCGGCGAGCTGGGCAGCCAGCAATGACGCCCGTGCCTGTGCTGAATCACCTGGCAGGCCGAAAGGGAGGCTCAATTCTGCGAGCAGAATTGCGGAGCAATTCTGGGAGCCCGACGAGGGTACAGGTCGAGAAGGAAGCAGGGCCCTCTCGCTCCCTGTCTCCCTGTCTCCCTGTGAAAATTCTCTCTCTCTGAGAGCTGTCACACTTTGAGCGCTGTCACTCGCAGGCGGGATGACGGCACTGCTCTATCTCGAACCGCCGTGCGTCGTCGCGAGTGCGCGACTGAAGGGCGTATTGGGCCAGCCGACCGACCATCCGAGATCCCCTCGAGTTGGAGCTCAGGCCACCGGGAAGCCGCGGAGGACGCGGCCCCAGCCGTCGGTGCCGCATTCGCCGATCGCGACGAGGCGGGGCGCGCCGTCGAGCCAGGCCGAAGGACACGTGTGCGCGTCCTTCATCTGCTCGGGAGCGACGCGCTGGCCGTACGAGACCGCGCGGACGCCCGCCTCGTCGAGCACGGTCACGGGCAATGCCCGCGACGCCGCATGCGTCACGCTCATCAGCCCGTCGCGGCTCACGGCCTCGAGCGCGATGGCGTCGGAGATGGTGAAGGCGCCGGAGCGAACGCGCCGGAGCGACGTGAGGTGACCCACGGTCCCGAGCCCGCGCGCGAGGTCGCGGGCGAGCGAGCGAACGAAGAAGCCCTTCGTTGCCTCGACCCGCACGTCGAGCTCGACGGCGCCGTCGAGGATGCGCCCGCCGATGACGTCCAGCGAGCGGACCTCGATGGGGCGTTCGGGGAGGTCGGCTTCGAGCCGCCCCGCCCGAGCGAGCTCGTGGGCGCGCTGCCCGCCGATCCGGATCGCGGAGAACGCCGGCGGGACCTGCAGGCAGCGAGCGCGCTCGCTTGCGACGGCAGCGTCGAGGAGCGCGGAACGGAGGTTGCCGCTCTCGATCGCGCGCACGAGCTCCTCCGGCACCTCCGCGCGATCCGTCTCCTTGCCTTCGGCGTCGAGGGTATCGGTCGCGATGCCGAGACGGATCGTCGTCTCGTACGTCTTGTCGTCCGCGGTCAGCCACGGAACGAGCTTGGTCGCTTCACCGACGGCGACCACGAGCACGCCGGTCGCCATCGGGTCGAGCGTGCCGGCGTGGCCGACGTGACGAGTCTTGAGCGCGCGGCGCACGCGCGCCACGACGTCGTGGCTCGTCGGGCCGCGGGGCTTGTCGACGATGAGGACGCCGTTCGGTGCGCCGGTAGCAAGAGCAGGAGCAGGTCGTTCAGATGCTTCGGGGGTCATGTCATCAGCCGAAGAAGACGCTCTTCCGCGCGCCGACGGCGCGATCCAGCATGCTCTGGATCGTCGCCCGTACGCGCTCGGCGAGCTTGCCGACGAGCAGGTCGTCGTCCGCGGCGTCGCGACCATAGCCGCTAAAATCGATCGGCTCGCCGAAATGAATCTGCCACTTCGTCGGCGCGGGAAGGAGGCCGAGCGGACCGAGCGCCGGGAACGTGGGCGTGACCGGGACGTACGGAAGCCCGAGCGCCTTCGAGAGGTACTCGATCTTGAAGAGGAGCGGATTCGTCTCCTCCGCGCCGACGACGGCGACCGGGACGATCGGGGTGTTCGTCCGAAGGCACAGCTTGATGAAGCCGCCGCGCCCGAAGCGCTGGAGGCGGTAGCGCTCTCCGAACAGCTTGCCGATGCCCTTCACGCCCTCCGGGAAGACCGCGCAGAGCTGCTCCTTGCCGAGGAGACGCTCGGCGTTCTCCTGGCACGCGCGCACCGCGCCGAGCCGGTTCATGATCGAGCCCAGAAAGGGCATGTGATAGATGAAGTCCTCCGTCAGCCAGCGCACGTCGCGCGGCGCGAGGTGCTCCAGCTTCACGGCCGTCTTGATCATGACGCCGTCGAGCGGAAGCGTTCCGGAGTGGTTCGCCACGAGCAGGCAGCGGCCGCGCGCGGGCACTCGCTCGATCCCCGTCGTTTCGACGCGAAAGTAGCGCGTGTAGAGGAACTCGAGGATCGTGCGCGCCTTCTGGTCGTAGATCGGGTCGAAGCCGAAGTCGTCGACCTCCTCGGAGCGGCCGCGCATCGCGAGGCGGCCCCACTTCCGGAGGTAGAAGTCGCTCGAGAGCAGCTCGCGCGCGGTGTCGAAGACGGTCGCTTCGCTCCCGCCGAGCGACGGTCCGGACAGGCGATCGGGCGTGCTCGTGCGCGCAGGTGGAGCGCTTGCGCGTGACGACGGGGGCGGCGCAGACGCGGGGTCCGGGAGCTCGACGTGTGCGACCTCCTGGGTCTCGTCCAGCACTTCGGGATCGGGCGCTGTCTCGATGCGTGCGGTCGCGTCGGTCTCGTCCGGCATCGCATCGCGCGTGACCTCGAGGTCGGAGCCGTCGTCGTCCGGATCGGAGAGGGAAGACAGATCCCGTCGCGACGCCTCGTCGATGAGGCGATCGAGCTGCGCCTCGAGCTCACGGATCTGCGCGACGACGGTGGGGGCCTGCAATGCGACGCGGGCCGGGGGCTCATCGCTGCCGGTGGTCGGGGCGCGAGCCTCGAGCTTGCCGACGGCGGCGGCCTTCGTCGCGCCCTTGCGCGCCGGAGTCATGGGCGCTTCGGCTGGCGGCATCTCCGGGGCTACCTCGACCGGCAAGAACGTCGTCGTGGGAGCGTTGTCGAGGTCGCGCGCGGGGACGGCGGGGGCCGGCGCCTTCCTGCGAGGCGGAGCGCTCTGGGCGGTCGGGGGCTTCTCGGGCTTCGCAGGCAGAGCGGCTGACCGAGCGGCTCGTCCGGCGTCGCTCTGTCCGCCATCGCGCGCGCGATCCCGCGCCGGCCGCGCTCCGGCGAGCACGCTCGAGCCGAGCTCTTGCCGCGCGGCCTTCGGGCGGGACCGCGTGGACGATGCCTTCGGAGGCGGCGGCTTCTTGTTCGAGGTCCCGGAACGCTTGGTCTTCATGCCCTGGTCTCTTCGGTCGAAAAGAGAGCGTAGCGCGGGATCGCCGTCACACGGCCTCATGGAGGAGCTTGAGGTCGCGGAGGCGCTGCGCGCTCGTGAAGTCGAGGACGGCCTCGCGGGTGGTGTACGCGGGCCGGAACCCGAGCTTTTCCTTCGCCTTCGCCCCGTCGGCGACGCAGAGGAAGCGCAGGTAGTGCATGAAGCTCGGCGGCGCCTCGACGATCTGCGCGAGCCAGAGCGCTGCGCCCATCGTGTGCGCGAGCGGGTGGGGGACCGGGAGGGCGAGCCGGCCAGCGAGCTTGATGACCGTGGAGAGCGGGAGGACTCCGTCGCCGACGACGTTGTAGACGCCCGGGTGATCGCGATCGATCGCGAGCTTGAATGCGGCGATCGCGTCGACCTCGTGGAGGAACTGCACGAGCGGGTCGAAGCCCATCGCGACCGGGACGATGCGGCGCGCGAGGTAGCGCGTCAGATAGTTGTGGACGGTGGGCCCCAGGATTGGCGCGGTCCGAAGGACGGTGACAACCGACTCCTGCGTCCGCTCCGCGAAGCGCGCGACCTCGCCCTCCGCCTCGATCTTGTCGGCGAACCAGGGCTCGCTCACGGGTGCTCGGAGCGGATGTTTCTCCGTCAGGTAGTTCGGGTTCGACGGGTGCGCGCCGTAGAGCAGCGTCTGGGACCACATCACGACCTTGCGGATGTTCGCGTGCCGTGCGGCGACCAGGAGATGACGGGTGCCGACACTCTCGAGCTCGTGCGCGTGGGCCGTCGCATGGGTCGGCGACGACATGAACGCGAGGTGGACGAGGGTATCGGCCCGTTCGGCGCAGAGGATTTCGGAGAGCCTCGCCTCGGTCGAGGCGCCCGTGAAGTCGACCTCGTAGAAGCGCGTCTTCCGCTGAGCCGTGCCGGGCGGCTTGATGTCGATCGCGACGATCCGGGCGACCCGCGGGTCCTCCTCGAGCAGGCCGATCAGATTTGCGCCTAGAAATGACGCTGCCCCGGTGATGACCACGACCTTGGAGCCCGGCTTCTGGCCCAGAAGCGCGGAAGAGCCGCCCGAGGCCAATGGGGCAGGCGGGGAGTGCGACTCCTTACTCTTCGGCGGCACCATGAGGTACGCTTCTACCGCCGATGAGCGCGTCGATCCATCCGGCCCCGCTCATGCTCGGTCCCTACGAGCTGATTCAGCGGATCGCGACGGGAGGGATGGCGGAGGTGTACCTCGCGCGCCGCGCGGGGCCGCACGGCTTCCAGAAGGTCGTCGCGGTGAAACGCATCTTGCCCCAGCTGGCGCAGGACTCCGACTTCGTCGCGATGTTCATCGACGAGGCGCGCGTCTGCGCCCGGCTCGCGCACCCGAACATCGTCCAGGTGTTCGACTTCGGCGAGCACGACGGCGAGCTGTACATGGCGATGGAGTACGTCGACGGCACCACGGCCGCTCGGCTCGTGCGCGCGGCGGCGGCTCGCGGAGAGGACGTTCCGCTCGAGGCGGCGCTGTACATCGCGCTCAGCGTCCTCCGTGGCCTCGATTACGCCCACAACGCGCGCGACGACGACGGGAGGCCGCTCGACCTCGTCCACCGCGACGTCTCTCCCGGCAACGTGCTCATCGATCGTTCGGGAGCCGTGAAGCTCACGGACTTCGGGATCGCGCGTGCCGCGGAGATCGAGCGGCGCACGGATGCCGGGCAGCTCAAGGGGAAGCTCGGGTACATGTCCCCCGAGCAGGTCGTCGGCAAGGAGCTCGACGCGCGGAGCGATCTCTTCACCGCGGCGATCGTCCTCGCGGAGCTCGTCATGCTTCGGCCGCTCTTCTCGGGGCCGAGCGAGATCGACGTGCTGATGCGGATCCGCGACGCCGACCTCCAGGTCATCGACCGTGCCGGCTCGCGCGTCCCCGACGACGTCAAGACGATCCTCATCCGGGCGATGGCGCGCGATCGCGTGCTTCGTTACCCGAACGCGGCGGCCTTCGCGGAGGCGCTCGAGGAGGTGCTCCGTCGCCGTCGGCTCCAGGTCGGCCCCGGGAAGCTCGCAGCATGGATCGAGCGGCTCGGCCTCGCGCCGTCCTCGCGGGGAGACTCCGACGACCCGCACGAGACCGGAACGCGTCAGACGGCGAACCTCTCGGCGCCGTCCGCGGCGAGTCGGCCGACTACTCCGCCGTTGGGTGGAGCGGCGCCGCCGAGGCAGTCGGCGCTTCCGCCGAGCGCGGGCGAGGCGCGCGACGTGTCCCCCGCGATCTACCGCGCGAAGATGCCGGGAGGGCCGACCTTCGGACCACTCAGCTACCCGCGTCTCATCGAGTTGTACGTCACCGGCGGTATCGATCATCGCGCGCTCGTCTCACGCGAGACCTCGCCGTTCCGCGACGCCGCGAGCTACGCCGAGCTCGCGCGCTTCGTGAACAGCCCGGCACTCCGCTGGGACGATGGCGTGTTCACCCCGCAGAACGCCGTCTCCCTCATCGACCGTGTGCTCCTGCCGACGCGCCTCTTCCAGATCGCGCTCCGCCGCGAGACCGGCGCGCTCTACTTCCGCGACGGCGCGCGGAAGAAGAAGGTCTACCTCGTCGAAGGCGTCCCCGAGTTCGTCGTCTCGACCGACAAGCGGGAGCTCTTCGGCGAGCATCTCGTCGCGAGCGGACAGGTCCTCCGGATGGAGGTGGAGATGGCGCTCGCGATGCTGCCTCGCTGGAGCGGCCGCCTCGGCGACGCGCTCGTCGGCCTCGGCGTGCTCCGGCCGATCGAGCTGTTCCGCGCGATCCAGAAGCAGATGCAGGATCGTTATCTCGAGCTCTTCCACTGGCGGAAGGGCGAGGTCGCCTTCGTGCGGGGGGCGCGCTCGCACGAAGAGACCTTCCCGCTCGGCTTCGACCCCTTCGAGCTCGTGCTCCGCGGCGTCCGCACCGCCTACGGGGCCGAGGAGCTCGAGGTCATCCTGTCTCCGCTCGAAGAGGACTTCATCGAGCCGGTGGTCCCGCTACCCGTGCGCATCGAAGCGTTCCGCTTCGCCGACGCCGAGGAGCACGTCATCAAGAGCATCCGGGGACGGACGTCGATCGCGGACATCGTGAAGGCGTCGCGACGCTTCGCGACGCGCGAGGAGACGCACCGCGCCCTCTTCTGCGCGCTCTCCTGTGACCTCCTCCAGTCGGTTCGCTGGATGGAGTTCACGTCGGTGTCGCCGCTCGGGACGTGACGCGGCTTCAGGCGTTCGTCAGGCCATCTGCAGGACCGCCGTGAGGCGCGCCTTCATGAGGCCCTCCGACCGCGAGAGGCGGCCTCTCAGCGCGCGGACCCCCTCGACGCGGTCGAGGGAGAGGAGTGCTCGCCCCATCGCTTCCATCACGACGACGCTCTCGTCGTTGTTGTCGTTCCCGCGGAGCATCGCGACGAAGCCGCGCTTGCCCTCGACCGCCTTCGAGAGGAGCTGGACCGCGCGAGTGCGGAGCGGCGCGGGGACGTCCACGAGCGCCGCTGCCGCCGAGGCGCGGAGCTCGTCACCGGCGCTTCCGCGCATCGTGAGGAAGCGCTCGATGACCGAGACCACGTACTCGTCGATCGCTCGGAGGCGGCGCAGCTCTCCGAGCGCGACGATGCGCGTCGGCTCCTCGGCGTACTCGAGCGCCTCGACCAGCGGCTTCTTGGCGCGCTCACCCCAGAGCGGCACGATCGCCGCGATCGCCGTGGGCCGGAGGAGGGGATGCGCGAGGAACTTCGCGACCGCCTCGCCGAGAACCGGGTCGGCCCGCTCGGGCATCGCGCGGAGCAGGTCCTCGACGAGCGCGAGCTCGGCGTCGTCCCGGACCTCCATCTGCGGGAGCACCTGCGAGAGGAGCGTCCAACCGGCCGGGCCCGCGTCACGGAGGACCTTCACGAAGATCTGCCGCGCGGCCGGATCGACCGCCGCCTCGCGGGCGGTGAAGAGCGCGGAGGTACCGACCGAGCCGGCGATCAAGATGAGCTGACGCGCCGCCTCGCGCTGGTGCGGCGGCCCGATGAGCAGGGTAGTCGCGATCGGCAGGAGGCGCTGCTTGTCGATCATCGACTTCATCGTGCGGAGCGCGGCGTTCTCTCGCGGTCCGGGCTTGCCGGAGCCCTTCGCGTGCCGCGCGAGCGTGCTCATCACGATGAGGAGGGCGGATGCTTCGGCCCGGCGCGCGAGGGTGGCCATTGCGGCCTCGAGCGTGGCGAGCTCGTTGGCGTAGGTTTCCGGATCGCCGATGAGATCGAGCGTGAGCAGGAACTGCGACGGCTCGCGGACGAGGGCGTCTGCGAGCGTGGTCGCGCGGATCGACTCCTGGAGATCGCGCGGGATCATCTTCTCGGTGATGATCTTGCGTCGATAGAACTCCGCGACCGCGGCGTCGGACTTCGGCGATCGCTCGGTGACGAGGCGCGCTGCGAAGAGCTGGAGGAAGACGCCGATCTTCTCGTCGTCCGAACCGGCGTCGTGATCGGCGAGGAGGCTGGTCGCCGCCTCGGCGCACGACTCGTGGAGCACGCGCTCGATGATCTGTGGCGCGACTTGGAACGACGAGAACCCGCGGAGGTTCGCGACCGCATCGTCGACGAGGTCGGCGTTGAAGATGAACTGCTTCACCTCGTCGCCGCGCGTGAGCAGGCGCGCGACGCCGCCGACGAGCTCGTCGCGGGTCTCGCGCATCTTCTTCAGGCTGATGCCGCGGACGTTGCAGAGCGCCTGGAGATCGCGTGAGAGGCGAGAGGCACCGAGGCCCACCTTCCACGAGAGCTTCCGGTCCCGTCCGACGACGTCCGTGACGAACAGCATCGAGATGTGTCGTAGTGGCTTCGAGAACAGCTCTCGCCGGAGATCCTCGCCTGCGAAGGGGCCGAGCAGCATCTCCACGATGTAGTGCAGCTCGACGTCGGGGATGCCCTCGCGGAGGGTCAGCGAAGCGACGCCCTTCTTGACGAGCTCCTGGATGAAGGGCTCGCCGAAGCTTCCGTAGAGCTGCGAGCCGAGGAGGCGTCGCAGGTCGACGATCTCGGCGGTGCCGGTCATGACGACGAAGCTGATCGTCTTCTGCACGTCCCGCCGTGCCAGCGTCAGCTCGCTTCGCCCGCGGAGCGCGATGCGGAGCGACTTCGATAGCTCCTTCATCGCCTGAGCGGCCTCGTGATGGCCCCGCTCGAAGCGTCCGAAGCGCAGGACCGCGCTCGCGAACGCGATGAAGAACCCAGGGAAGCCCGAGGCGGGGTCGTCGAGGACCGGGACGTTCTCGACGATCGACAGCTCGTCTTCGTCGTCCTTCGAGTAGCCGTCGCCCGGCTCGATGAGCTCCTTCAGCTCGACGCGCATCTCGCGCGCGGACTGGTGGCGTATCGAAGGATCCTTCTGGACCGCGCGGAGGATCACCTCCTCGAGGATCGGGTCGAGGCCCTTGATGATCTGCGAGGGCGGCTTCGGGATCTCCTCGAGCTGCTTGATCAGGATCTCGGCGGGGTTGTCGCCGAGGAACGGAGGCCGGCCCGTGACCAGCTCGTAGAGGCAGATGCCGCACGCGTACACGTCGGAGCGTGCGTCGACCTCCGTGCCCCGCGCCTGCTCCGGCGACATGTACTCGGGCGTCCCGGCGATGACGTGCTCGGTCGCCGCGAGCTCGGCGTCTTCCGCGCGCGGGTTCTGGAGCGCGGCGATGCCGAAGTCACAGACCTTCACGAGCTCGAACGTCGTGCCCTCGTCGTTGCGGCTGGGCACGAGCATGATGTTGTCGGGCTTGATGTCGCGATGGATGATGCCGTGGTCGTGCGCGATGCTCAGGGCCGCGCAGACCTGGATCATGATCTCGACGGCGCGATCCATCGGCAGGCGCCGCTCCTCGTCGAGCAGGCTCTGCAGCGTCCGCCCGGAGAGGTACTCCATCACGATGTAGATGAGCCCGTCCGCCTCCTGGTCGAAGTCGAGGACGCGCATCACGTTCGGATGGTCGAGCTGGCTCGCGGCGAGGGCCTCGCCCCGGAAGCTCGTCATGAACTGCGGGTCTTGCTGGTAGTGCGGATGGAGGATCTTGATCGCCACCGTGCGGCGCAGCTCGCGGTGGGTCGCGCGATACACCGCGCCGGCCGCGCCGCTGCCGATGAGCGATTCGATGATGTACTTGCCGTCCGCGATCCGGCGTCCAATCGCCGGATCGTGATCGCCATCGCGCCCGGAGCGGCTGCTCGGCGGCTCTTCGATCGGGGCGACCGGAACGACCGGCATCACCTGTGCGTGCGCAACGGCCGCGGCGGCCGCGACTGGCGCCTCGAGCTCCCCCGGCGTGTCCGCTTCGTCGTCCGCAGGCGAGAGCTGGGGCTTCTCCTTGGGCTTCCGGCGCGTGCTCTTCTTCTTGCGACCGCTACCAGTCGCCGATTGCTGCGTCGGGTCGATCTTCGTCTGCGTGGGCGTGAGCTCGTGCTGCTCGCGCGCCTCGGGGCGTACGATCGGCTCGCGGGCAGCGGCCGCGGGCATCGGCGACGACATCGGAAGTCGAACCAGCGTCGCGTCCTCGTCGTCGTCCTCGGGCGGCGGAGGAACGGGCACGAGGCCGTCGTCGTCGAAGCCGCCCGCCGCCGCGTCGTCGACGAGCTCGACCTCGTCGACCGCGACGTCGACAAACGACTCCGCCGGGGGCCGTACGCCATCGCTCGTCGATGTCTCGGCCTCGGCCTCGGCCTCCGCCTCGTCCGCGAACTCCGTCGTCGGAAAGTTCGCGAGCGCATCGTCGAAGAAGCTGTCGTCGGACGTGGCCTCGTCGCTGTGGGGCTCGGCCGACTCACTCTTGTCGGTCGGTGGGCCCGCATCCGCGACCGTTTCCGGGATGCTGCTGGCGGGGACATCCCCCCGCGCCGGCGCGGGGGCGAGGTGTGTGGCTCCGAGCGGCGAGGGGATGCCGGCAAGGAGCGCGCTCGGCAGTGCGTCCGGCTCGAAGACAACGCTGACGCTGAGGCTCGGCTCGTCGACGTTCGCGGGGGCCTCGTCGTCATCGTCGATCGCCAGTGGCGGAGCGGCCGTCGTGTCGCGCTGAAGCGGGACGGCGGCGCCGGCGTTCGCGGTCATCGCCCGTACCGCGGCCGGCATGTCGTCGGGCTCGAAGACCACGCTGACGCTCAGCGACGGATCGTCGGCAAAAGCTCCCTCGTCGGTCTCGACGACGACGACCGAGGACATGTCGTCGACGGGCAGGTCGGGGCGCGCCTCGTGCCGAGCGCCGTGGATCATTCCCCAGGACGCGCTCGGCGCGGTGCGCCGCGGATCGCTCTCGGCGAGCGGTGCATTCCAGGATGACGCGTTCGGGGCCGTCCGCCGTGGATCGCTCGCCGTTGCCGAGACATGGCCCTCGGTCGGCGCGAGAGGCGGCTGCTGCGCGACCACGGGCGCGGGCGCGGCGCCGGACATGCCCCGCGCGAGCGGCGACGCGTCCGCGGCCTCGCCGACGCCGGGCGCGAGCGAGAGCGTGTCGATGAGGCCGACGGTGTCCGGAGGCGGGGGCGCCGGCGCCGGCGACGCGGTGGCTGTCGGGATCGGCGAGGTGTCGGGCGGACCGTCGACGGAGACGTTCTCGGCCTCGAGCAGCGCGTAGAGCTGCGCTGCTTGAGCGCGGTAGAGCGGGCGGAGTCGGAGCGGGAAGTGACCGTTCTGAGGCGCGCCGGCCGGCTCGGCGAGGAGCGCGAGCGGCGGCTGGCCGACGACGTGGAGATCGAGCGTGTGCGCCTCCGCCTTCTGCGGACCACGCGTCAGCTCGACCTGCGCCACCTCATGCCGCAAGGCCGCGCGTACGAGGCGCGTGAGCGCTCGTCGGTCCGGCAGCCTCGACACGAGCACCGGCAAGCTCGAATCCACTGTCGCCCAGTGTACAGGGCCTGCGCCTCAGCTGAAACAACAGTGAGGCCGCTCTTCAGGCCTCGTCGTGCAGGCCTCGTGGGGGGTGGGGGCCGCCGGGGTGGCCTGCGGGGCCTAGGCTCAGAGGTTCTTGCGGTAGACGGGGTAGGGCGCGACGTCGACCACGGCCTCGAACCCCGTCTCCAGGTACAGGCGCTCCGGGCCCTGCCAGGCTTCTTCGGCGTGCAGCGGCTCGGCCGACCGCCGTGGGTAGGCCTCGACCGCTCGGGCTCCCCATTCCCGCGCGAACCGCGGAGCCGCCTCGATCAGTGCCCGGGCAACCCCCGTGCTCCGCGCTTCGGGCCGCACGAGGAGGCAGCCGATGCTGTAGGTCGTCGCGCCGTCGCCGAGGTCGAGGCTTCGATACACCGGGAGCGCCTTCAGCTTCGGGACGGCATCGCGGGGCGTCAGCTTCATCCAGCCGACCACCGCCCCTTGGTCGTCGAGCGCCACGAGCCCGCGGGCGCCCGGGTCCCCGGCCCGGACCGCGCCTTCGAGCTCCGCCGCGTTCTCCTCGGGACGGTTCGCGCAACGGTCGAGCCAGTCGTTCTTCGTACCGACGAAGTGCCAGTAGCGGCAGAAGCACGTGCTCGACGACGCATCGAAGAGCGCGCGAAGTGCCGGCAGGTGAGCTTCCGTCAGGGCTTCGACGCGCGTCGTCACTGCCTGCCTTCGCTTCCGGTCAGCCCCATCGACTCCACGGCTGCCGCGAGCGACAGCGCCGTCGTCTCTTCGAGGGGACGCGCGATGATCTGCAGGCCGACCGGGAGCCCTGCGCGCGTGGGTGCGCAGGGCACGCTGATCGCCGGCAGACCGGCGAGGCTGGCGGGCAGCGTATAGACGTCGGAGAGGTACATGGAGAGCGGGTCGCTCGTCTTCTCTCCGAGCTTGAACGGCGGCGTCGGCGCGGTCGGGCACACGATGGCGTCGACCTCGGTGAACGCGGCCTCGAAGTCGCGGCGGATGAGCGTGCGAACCTTCTGCGCCTTCAAATAGTACGCGTCGTAGTACCCGGCCGAGAGGACGAACGTGCCGAGCAGGATCCGGCGCTTCACCTCCGGCCCGAACCCGGCATCGCGCGTCGCGCCGTACATCGCGCGGAGGGCCGAGCCCTGGCTCGTGCCGCTTGCCGTCTTGGGCTCGACGCGGAGCCCGTAGCGGACGCCGTCGAAGCGCGCGAGGTTGCTCGACGCCTCGGCCGTCGCGATCACGTAGTACGTGGCGACGGCGTGGCGCGTGTGCGGGAGCTTCACCGGACGGACGACGCAACCGCCCTTCTCGAGCGCGGCGATCGCCGCGCGAATGCTGGTCGCGACCTCGGGATCGAGGCCTTCGGCGAAGTACTCCTCGGGGACGCCGAGGCGGAGCCCGCGCACGCTCGCGCCGCAGGCTGCCTCGTAGTCGCTCACGCTCGCGGTGAGCGACGTCATGTCCTTCGGGTCGTGTCCGGCGATCACCGAGAGGACGCGCGCGGCGCCGCGCACGTCGCTCGCGAAGGGGCCGATCTGATCGAGGCTCGAGGCGAAGGCGACGAGGCCGAAGCGCGAGACGCGGCCGTAAGTGGGCTTGAGGCCGACGACACCCGTGAAGGCCGCGGGCTGCCGGATCGACCCGCCGGTATCGCTGCCGAGCGACGCAGGCGACATCCCAGCCGCGACCGCGACCGCGCTTCCGCCCGATGACCCGCCGGGCGTGCGCGTCTCGTCGACGGGGTTTTTCGTCGGACCATAGGCGGAGCTCTCCGTCGACGAGCCCATCGCGAACTCGTCGAGGTTCGTCTTGCCCGGGATGAGCGCGTCCGCTGCGCGGAGCTTCGCGACGACGGTGGCGTCGTACGGCGGCCGCCAGCCTTCGAGGATCTTCGAGCCCGAGGTCGTGGGGACGCCGCGCATGCAGAGCGCGTCCTTCAGCGCGATCGGCACGCCTGCGAGGGGGCCGAGCGCCTCGCCGCGCGCGCGCTTCTCGTCGACGGCGCGCGCCTGGGCGATCAGCTCGTCCTTGGCGACCGCGAGGAACGCGTGCAGCGATCCATCACGCTCCGCGATCCGCGCGAGGGTCGACTCGGCGATCTCGACCGCGCGTTTCTCTCCCTTGCGAACACTCTCGGCGATGGTGGTGACGGTTTCCATCGCTCACTCCACGAAGGTGGGGACGGAGAACCCGCCGTGAGCCGCTCGCGGGGCGCCGGCGAGCGCCTCGTCGTGAGACAGACCGGGCCGAGGCTCGTCGGGGCGGAAGAGCCCGGCGAGGTCGTCGGCAGCGGAACCTTCCCCCGGCGTGGCCGCCGCCGTCACGTGGGCGGTCGGGGCGACGTCGGTGGTGTCGATCGCGTCGAGCTCGCTCACGTAGGCGACGACGCGACCGATCTCGGCCGCGAGCCGCTCTTCTTCCTCTGCGGTGAGCTCGAGCTCGGCGAGCTCGGCGACATGCCGGATCTGTGCGCGGTCCATCGGCGTCACACGCTACCACCTCCCGGCGCCGAGCGTCCTCAGGACCAGCGGGCTGTTCGGTCTACTCACCGTTCGCCGCGCGATCGAGCCGCCCTCGGTCACGGACGGCGCGGCGGCGACGCGTCGCTCGACATCGCCGCCGCGCCCCCGCGCTCGTGGAATCGTCGGCCCCGAGGCGGGTCAGGAGGTTGCGTTCACGACGACGGCGGCGCCGTGTCCGCGGCCGGCGTCGACTCCGCCGGAGGAGGCGCGTCCGGCGCCGCCGCAGCGTCTCCGAGCCAGGACGGCGGCGGCGGCTCTTCGTACTCCGGGGGCGGCCCGCTCGGCATCTTGGGGCTGGGACAGGCGACCAGCGATGCTCCGAGCGAGGCCGCGGCGAGGGCTGTGAGAAGGAGCCTCACGGAACCTTCCGCATTCCGAGGGTGTACTTCCCGGTCTTCACCGTGCCTTGCGAATCACTCATGACGACAGCGTACACCGTGGTGGCGCCGACGCCGGCCGTGAGGGTGCGCTGCGCGGCGAACTGCTTGCCCGGGTAGAGGTAGCCGAGCACCTTGCGGTTGGCGGGGGCGGTGCCCTGGGGATCCTCGATCACCGTCGGATCCTTCGTCAGCACGATCTCGAGGTCGGCGTCGCTCACCGCACTGAGCTGAAGCTTCGCGTCGGCCTCGACGGTGAAGGAGTAGGCGTCGACCTCGTCGGCGGAGGCGAGGTTCGCGTTCAGCACCTGGCCGGCGCTCGAGTTGACGCTGCCGACGAGCTGCGGTGCGTTCGCGCCGTGAGCGGCTCCCGACTCGTTCGCGACGCTCGCTGCCGAGCGCGTCGCCGTGACCTTCGCCGTCGCCCCGGCCTTGCCGCTGAGGTCTGCGAGGACGACGTAGTGATCGGTCGCTGCCGCGCCGGCCGGGATCGGGAGCGCGACGCGGAGATCGTACGGGGGAGGATTGAACTGTCCGGGGAGGGAGTTCTGGCCGGGGAGGACCTGGCCGACGCGGTCGTCTTTGCCGCCGCCGGTGCCGAACACGAATGCGAGGGGACGTGCGGTGCCGCCCGCGGCGACCTCGATCCGGTAGTCGACGATCGCAGCCTCGCTTGCGGGGGAGGTGAGCTTGAAGAGCTTCGTCTCGGTCGGGGTCGCGAACGCCGCGTCCGTCGGAGTGCCGAGCTTGAACGGGTCCGCCGCGCGCGCCTTCACGGTGAGCGCGTCGTTCGCGCTGAGGAACGAGACGCGCGGCTTGCCGCTCGCGTCGAGGTTCGAGACCGACACCTGGCTCGAGCCGGCCTTCGTTAGCGGAGCAGCGAGGACGAAACCCACCGCGGACTGAGGCCCGCTGGCTTGCGAGCCGAGATCGATGAGCTCGCCGGCGTCGAGCTGGAAGTTCTCCGGATCGAACGCGCGCGAGTCGTTGTTCTCGATCGCGAACTGGAGCAGGCCTCCCTGCTCGATCTCGGCCTTGCCGCCCTCGGCGAGCACGTTGATCGCGGGGATGACCGTAAAAGCGTTCTTCGCCTCGAGGTCGCCGACCGTGAGCGTGCGCGGTCCGATCTGCGCGTCCTTCGAGATGCGGATCTTCGCGGTGATGAGCGACGCCGTCGACGTCGTCACCTCGAGGACCTCGATGCCGGGACCGAAGCTCGGCTTCGCGCCGTCGGCGAACTTGGTTCCGCTACCGCCGATGCTCACCTCGAGCTCGCGATCGAGGATGCCCTTGGTCGGGGTGACGAGGCCGAGCGCCCCGTTCTCGTCCGAGGCCTGCGCCTCGCCGGGCTTGCCGTCCTTGCCGTCCTTGCCGTCCACGCCCGGCGAGCCGTCGGCTCCGCACGCCTGCGCAGCGAGCGCCGCTGCCACCAAGAAAGAGAGCTTTACGAGCTTCATGAACAAATCCTCTGCTTCCAACGGGCATTGCCCGATAGTCGAAACTTGGGGCTGCGCCCCAACTACCCGCAATCGCCGCCCCAACTACCCGCAGGCGCCGCCCCGCAAATCGTGCCCGCATCGCCGCGCCGAGCGAACGGCCGGAGCGGGCGGCGCGATGCGCGATGCGATCAGGGCTGCACGACGACTGGCGCGATGCGCTTGATGCCGAGCGTGTACTTGCCGGTCGGCTTGCCGGAGTCCGGCACGGAGACGACCTTGATGAAGCGCTTCTGTCCGACGACGTCGGCCGTGACACCCATGCCGGCCTTGCCGCCGCGGGAGATCTCGACGAGCTGATCGCTGTCGAACGTGGGGACGAAGTCGACGTGCACCAGCACGTCGCTGTCGGAGACGACGCTCACGAGGATGTCGGTCGCATTGCTCGCAGAGAAGCCGTCGAACGAATAGACGTCGACCTCCTCGGCCGTCTTGAGCTCGCCCGTGATCAAGCGCGCGGGGATCGCGTTCGTCGCGAGGGGGAGCGAGCCGATGTTTTGCGCGGTGGCGCCGGTCGCGTGGTCCGCGGGCTTCTCCGCGACGATCTGCGCGCGGACGGCGGTGTAGTCGAGCACCGTCTTCGTCGTCGGTCCGTGGGCGAGCTCGCCATCGAGGAGGACGAAGTAGCCCTTCGATGCCTCGGTCACCGGATAGGCGACGCGCGCCTCGCTGCCCGGGATGCCGAGGAACGGGATGCCCTGCTCGTAGCTTCCCTGAGCGAGCAGGTCTGCGGCGCTCCCGCTCTCCGGATAGGCAAGGAGGAGCGGCGCCATCGTCGAGTCGTCCGGGACCTGGGCCCATGCGTCGACGAGCAGTCCTTCCTTCGCCGCCGGCGCGAGGTCGATGGAGTAGAAGCCGGTCTCGAGCTCCTTCTCGAAGGCAGCGTTGGTCGACGTGTTCGCCGTCAAGGCGGTGGGCGTGCGTGCCGAGACGGTGATGGCGTCCTGCGCGGTGAGGAAGCTCGGGCTCTGTTCGTCGTTCGGATCGTTGAAGCCGAGGAACCCGAGCGCGCCCGTCTTCGCGCGCGGATCGCCCAGGAAGACGACCGAGCCGTCCGTCGCCGTGAAGCTCTGGTAGGCGAGACCGATGAGCGACGCGTCCTTCTGGCCCACGAGCGGGAAGAGGGTGAAGTTCTTCGTGTCGAACTGGATCGTGTCGCGGTTCGAGATGTCGAGGCGGACGAGCCCGCCCTGCTCGGCTTTGCCGGCGCCGATCTTCGCATCGAGATGCACGGCGACGACGAAGCCGTGCTTCGCGGTGAGCGTCTGGCCGCCCGCTTCGACGACGACGTCACGCTTTCCGAGCTTCGCGTTGGCCCCGATCTCGATCCTCGCGACCAGGGCAGCGCCCTGCTGCTGGACGCCGAGCACCTTGATGCCGTCGCCGAAGTCGACCTTCGCCTTCGCGAGATCGACGTTGCCGTCGGTCGCGATCGTCACCTCGAGGCGGCGCGCCACGAGACCGACGCGCGGCTCGACGAGGTTGATGGCCGCGTCGCGCGGCGGAGCCTCGGCGGGCGTGCCGGGGGCGCCGTCCGCCCCGGCTTTGCCTTCCGTGCCGGGAGTGCCGGCGGCGCTGCAGGCGGCGGCGACGAGCGCGAGGACCGCGGGAACTGCAAATGATGAGGTCGAGCGAACCAACTTCACGATCCTCTCCTCTGAAGCGGCCTGCTGGCCCGAGCGGGCCGAGAACAGCGCTTACTTGGGGGTACAGGTAGGATGGCGGAGCTATTAGCTCAAACCTCAACCGGTGCAAGGCAGTCTCTGCTCCGGCACGGCGAACGCAGAGACGAGACTGACGAAGAAGAATAGGAGTGCCGTGGCGAAGGATGGCTTCGCTTGACGGCCGAGCGGCCGTGGGTAGGATGCGCGGCCCCGTCCAATTCCGGCCGGGAAACCACGTAACGATTCCACACGCTTCCCACGCGCAATACCGGCGGCCCGGTGCGAATCTCCTCCGCTTTTCGGAGAGCTTCGCTGGCCCCGGAGGGAAGCGGAGGCCCAACCGAAAGGCAAGCGCACCATGGCTCAGTCCGAAGTCCCGCAGCTCAAGAACGATTTCCCGTTGCCCCTTCGCTCGCTCCTCGACGCGGGCGTCCACTTCGGTCACCAGACGAAGCGCTGGAACCCGAAGATGCGGCCGTTCATCTACGGCGCGCGCAACGGCATCCACATCATCGACCTCGACCAGACGGCGCGCCTCTTCTCGCGCGCGTTCCACTTCGTCCAGGAGACGGTCGCCCGCGGCGGCAACATCCTCTTCGTCGGAACGAAGCGTCAGGCGCAGGAGATCTGCCAGGAAGAGGCCGTTCGCTCGGGCGCCTATTACGTCATCAACCGCTGGCTCGGCGGTACGCTGACGAACTTCCGCACGATCAAGCAGGGCCTCGACCGCATGCGCCAGCTCGAGCGCATGAAGGAGGACGGCACGTACCTCCAGCTTCCGAAGAAGGAAGTCTCGCGCCTCGAGAAGGAGCGTGAGCGCTTCGAGAAGTACGTCGGCGGTCTCAAGAACATGAACGCGCTCCCCGCGGCGGTCTTCATCATCGACCCCGCCATGGAGACGATCGCGGTCAGCGAGGCGAAGAAGCTCGGCATCCCGATCATCGCGATCACGGATACGAACTGCGATCCGGACCTCGTCGACTACGTCATCCCCGGCAACGACGACGCGATCCGCTCGATCAAGCTCATCACGCAGCGCATCGGCGACGCGGTCATCGAAGGCATGCAGCGCCGCAAGGATCATGGCGCGCGTGAGGGCGAGGGCGGCGGTGGCCGTGGCCCGCAGGCGGAGGTCTCCTACGGACGCCGTCGTCCGCAGGCCGACGCGGCGGAGGTTTCCTCCGAGGCGCCCAAGGCCGAGCCCGCCAACTGACCGCGCAGCGCCGCGGCACCAAGACTTGAAAGGAGCACCACCATGGCTGCTGTTACTCCCGCATTGATCAAGGAGCTCCGTGACCGCACGTCCGCGGGCATGAGCGACTGCAAGAACGCCCTCGTCGAAGCCGAAGGCGATCTCGAGAAGGCCGTCGAGGTCATTCTCAAGAAGGGCATCGTCAAGGCCGCTTCCCGCGCCGGCAAGGTCGCCGCCGAGGGTGAGGTCGCCACGTGGGTGAGCGCCGACGGCAAGAAGGGCGTGATCGTCGAGGTCAACTGCCAGACTGACTTCGTCGCCCGCGGCGACGACTTCAAGAAGTTCGTCAACGACGTCGTCTCGGTCGCCCAGAACCTCGCGAAGGGCAAGGACCTCGGCGCCGAGAAGTACCCGGGCTCGGACAAGTCGATCGACGAGATCCGCCAGGAGCTCGTCGGCCGCATCGGCGAGAACATCGTCGTGCGCCGCTGGGACTCGCTCGAAGCGACGGGTGACAACGGCGTCGTCCAGGCCTACGTCCACATGGGCGGCAAGCTCGCTGTTCTTCTCGCCGCGCAGGCTCCCTCTGCGGACAAGAAGAGCGACGGTGACTTCAAGGCGTTCGTCGAGAACTGCGCGATGCAGGTCGCGGCGATGAGCCCGATCGTCGTCGACAAGAGCCAGGTCGACGCGGCCGCCATCGCGAAGCAGAAGGACATCTACTCTGCGCAGCTCAAGGAAGAGCTCGACAACGCGGTCGCTCGGATCGCGGAGCTCAAGGCGGGCGGTCACGACCTCAACGAGAAGGACCTCGCGGCCGAGCTGAAGGCGGCCGAGCAGAAGAAGGGTCCGCCCGAGGCCATGTGGCCGAAGGTCGTCGAGGGCAAGATCTCCAAGTGGTACACCGAGGTCACGCTCCTCGGTCAGGACAACGTCTGGGAGCCCGGTGCGGGCTCGATCGACAAGGTCCGCGGCGAGCTCTCGAAGAGGCTCGGTGGGGACGTGAAGCTCGATACGTTCCTCCGCTTCGGTCTCGGCGAGGGCATCGAGAAGAAGACGGAAGACCTCGCCGCCGAGGTCGCGAAGACGATCGGCAACTGAGCCGAGTCGTCTAGGACGTCTTCCGGTCCCGGAAGACAGCGAAGGGTCGGTGCGCCGCGGCGTACCGGCCCTTCGTCGTTCTGGTGCGCGTCGTCAGATCCTCCGCGCCCGAGCTGCGTATCAGGTCGGGCGACCTCTGCGGACTGCCCGCGGGGTCTTCGTCGTGGACGCACGTCGACGAGCGGCGTTCGCGGACGGGAGGAGCTCCATGCGAACGTATCTCCTTTGTGCGGCCGCGATCGCGCTCGTCGGCTGCGGCCAGACGACCACGAGCTACGTGAAGAGCGACACGACGCTCGGCCGCGTCGTCGTGTACCGGAACGGCGTCGCCTACTTCGAGCGCTACGCCGAGGTCCAGGGAGACAGCCTGAAGCTGAACGTCCCGCACGACAAGGTCGACGACTTCCTCAAGTCGCTCACGGTGGTCGATGCGACGACCGGCGAGCCCGCGCCGATCTCGTACCCTTCGACGCCGACGTCGGGCGGCACGATCGACATGAAGATCGGCGTCGGGGCTGCTTCGTCCTCGACCGGGGGCAAAGCGGGCGGCACGCACAAGTTGCGGCTCTCCTACGTCACCGAGGCGCCGTCGTGGAAGCCGAGCTACCGCGTCGTCGTGGGCAAGACGGGCAAGGTCGAGCTCCAGGGGTGGGCGATCGTCGACAACACGTCGGGTGAAGACTGGAAGGACGTTCGTCTCGGCGTCGGTGCGAGCTCGGCGATGTCGTTCCGCTTCGACCTCAAGGGCCTCCGCCTCGTCGAGCGCGAGACGCTTCAAGAGAACGACCTGTTCGCGCAGGCTCCGCCGATGGGAGGAGCCTCCTACGGGCAGGCGAACGGCCCGGCAGGCGCGCGTCGCATCGTCGGCGACTTCAGCGACGACACGCTGGCGATGGCCGAGAACGAGGACCGGAAGAAGAGCGAGGCGAATGCGGCGCCGCCCATCAAGAGTGCGTCGCCGAGCTCAGTGGCGACGGCGAGCAGGCCCGCCGCGGTGGTGAGCCCACGCGAAAGCGCTGCGGCCGACGCTGTCACGCGGATGGCGAGCTCGCTTCGAGGCAACGGCCGAAACCAGATCGTCGTCGAGGGCTACGCTGCCGCCGGCGACAAGGACAAGTCGTCCGCCTCGCTCGAGCGTGCGAATCGCCTTCGCGACCAGCTCGTGCGCAACGGCGTCGACCCGAGCCGCATCGTCGCGCTCGGGAGGGGCGAGCAGGTGGGGCGGAGCGGCGGCGCGCGGGTCGTGGAGGCCGAAGCGCCGGCGCCGCCTCCGCAGGTCGACGCGGGCGGCGGGAGGGGCGATGATTCGAAGGGCGGGGCGGGTGGCGTCAAACCCACGAGCGAGCCGATCGGCACTTCGCACTTCGAGTCGGCGTCGGCGATGACCGTCCCCAAGGGCACGTCCGCGATGGTCTCGATCCTGCGCTCCGAGACCGAAGGCGAGGTCGTCTACCTCTTCGATCCCGAGAGCCCGCGCGGGAACACGCAGTTCCCGTTCCGCACGCTGCGGTTCCGCAATCCGACCGACAGCGCCCTCGAGAGCGGCCCCGTGAGCGTCTTCGGGGAAGGGAAGTTCGTCGGTGAAGGGCTCGCCGAGCCGATCCCGGCGCGGTCCGTTGCCTTCGTCCCCTTCGCGCTCGATCGCCAGATCGTCGTCGAGCGGAAGGACGCCGAGCGCGACGAGATCGCGCGGATCATCACCGTCAATCGCGGCGTGTTCTCGACCGAGCTCCGGCACACGAAGAAGGCGACCTTCACGCTCTTCAATCGGATGGGCGAGAAGGCGACCGTATACATCAAGCACTCGGTCGCGCCGGGCTACAAGCTCACCAAGTTCCCGGACACGAGGAGCCCCGTCCCGGGAGCAGGCGACTCGAGCGATCATCTCGCCGGCGCCAACTTGTTCCGGGTCGATCTCGAGCCGAACGCCCGCGCCGACATCGAGATCGAGGAGGCGACGCCCGTCTTCCGAACGACCGACATCCGGTCGCCTGCGGGGCTCGACCTCGTCCGCGTCTATCTCTCGCATGCTGCGGTGGAGGGGCCGCTCAAGGCGCACGTCGAGAAGCTCCTCGAGCTCAACTCGGACATGGTCAAGCTCGAGCAGCAGATCGCGACGAGCCGCGATCAGATGAGCGAGTACCGGCTGCGGATGGACGAGCTCCACGCGCAGCTCGTCACGCTCAAGGCGGTGAAGACGGCCGGGCCGCTGATGACCCACCTCGAGAAGAAGCTCCAGGAGATCAGCGAGAAGATGTCGAGGGCGACGGTGGATCTCGTCGCGCTCCAGGAGAAGCTCATGGTCGCTCGCGTGCAGTTCCAGTCCGGTGTCGCCGATCTCACGCTCGATCGGCCCGACGCGAAGGCTGCGCACGCTGCGAAATAGAGGTAGCGGCGCTCGGCTCGTCGTGTCGGTGAGCTCCGACGCGAGCATGTTTTGGATGAGTTCATCAGGCCACTGCCGCGTCGAGCTCCGCAGCGGTGAGCGTCGAATATGCAGTCTCGTTGCTCGAACTCGTGCTGCGTTCGGCCTAGCTTGTCCGGGTGGTGAAGCTCCGCGTCTTCTTCTTCTCGCTTCTGGTTTCGCTGCTCGTCGCGCTCTCTTCGGCGGCGGCGGCCGAGCCCGACATCGATCGCTCGACTCCTCGACGGACGATGGCCGCGTTCCTGGGCGCGGCCTTTGCGCAGGACTACGCGAGCGCGGCGACGCTCATGGACCTGAGCTCGCTCCCGGCCGACGCGCGCCGTCGCGCTCCCGAGATCGCCGAGCAACTCCACCATGTCCTCGAGCGCAAGCTGAGGATCGAGCCCGAGCTGCTCTCCGACGACCCGCAGGGGAGCGCCACGGACGGCTCCGGCATCGAGCGCATCGGCGTCGTGAAGAGCGCCGACGCGGACGTGCCGATCACGCTGCGCCGGATCTCGAAGGACCGCGGCTGGGCGATCTCGGCGTCCACGGTCGCTCGCGTTCCCCGGCTCTACGAGGAGGTCGCGCCTGGGTACCTCGAATCGCGGGTGCCGGCGGCGCTCCGGGTGAAGGCCTGGGGCCTGGCCGCGTGGCAGTGGCTCGGCGCGCTGTTCGCGATCGTGGTCGCGACCATCATCGGTCGCGCGCTCGCGTACGTCGGGACCAAGATCGCCGCCAGGCTCGCGCGGCGTACGGAGGCGACGTGGGACGACGAGCTCGTCATCGCGCTTCGCCGTCCGTCAAGGTTCCTTATCGGCGTGATCGCGTTCAACGAGCTGCTCGAGCTGCTCGCGCTCTCGGCGGCGGCCGCACACGTCATCGCACGGATCCTCGGGATGATCACGATCGGCGCCGTCGCGTGGGCGGCGATCGGCGTCGTCGAGGTCGTCTCGCGGGGGGTAGAGCGTAGCACCATCGCAGCGGTCGACGGCGGAGGCGACAAGGCCCTCCGCGCGCGCGGGATCCGGACGCAGGTGAGCGTCCTCCGTCGCGTCGTCAACATCGCGATCGGGGTCCTCGCCGTCGCGCTGATGCTCATGCAGTTCGAGGTCGTCCGGACCTTCGGCATGTCGCTCCTCGCCTCCGCGGGTGTCGCCGGCGTGGTCCTTGGCTTCGCGGCCCAGCGGACGATCGGCAGCTTGATCGCCGGGATCCAGCTCTCGTTCACGCAGCCGATCCGCATCGGCGACGTGGTCATCGTCGAGAAGGAGTGGGGCACGATCGAGGAGATCACGCTCACGTATGTCGTGGTTCGCGTCTGGGACGAGCGACGCCTGGTCATTCCGATGACGCGCTTCCTCGAGCAGCCGTTCGAGAACTGGACCAAGGTCTCGCCCGCGCTCCACGGGACGGTCTTCTTCTACGTCGACTGGCGCTTGCCGATCGGCGATCTGCGGCGCGAGCTCGATCGTATCCTCGAGAACCACGTGCTCTGGGACGGGCGCACCAAAACGGTCGCCGTCACCAACACCACCGATCGTACGATCGAGGTCCGCGTGCTCGTCTCGGCGCCGAACGCGAGCGATCTTTTCGCGCTGCGCGTCGACATTCGCGAGCGGATCGTGGCCTGGCTCCGCGACCTCGAGGGCGGCAAGTACCTTCCGCGGGTGCGGGTCGAAGGGGACGACGCCGCGCGTGCCGCGGCCGCCGGCGCAACCGACTGATCGTCGCATCTCCGACGGTGGACCGGACCGTGCTACGGTCCGGCGCGTGCGTCTTGCCGCCGTCAGCGTCGACCTCGACGAGATCCACCACTACTTCGAAATCCACGGGCTGACCGCGCCGGGCGAGTCCGGAACGCTCGTGTACGACGCGGCGATCGATCGCCTGCGCGGCCTTGCCGACGCGGGGCGATTTCCCCTGACGCTCTTCGCGATCGGGCGTGACCTCGACCGCCAGGCGTCGCGCGACCGGCTCAAGGCGGCCGCCGAGGAGGGGCACGAGATCGCCAACCACTCGCTCGACCATCGCTACGATCTCGTGCGCCTCGGCCGCGAGGAGATCGAGCGCCAGATCGACGACGGCGCCTCGGTCATCGCGGCGGCTTGCGGGACGAGGCCGGTCGGCTTCCGTGCGCCGGGCTATACGATCACCGATGAGGTCTTCGATGTCCTCTCGGACCTCGGGGTCGCCTACGACGCGTCCGTGTTTCCGTGCCCTGCGTACTGGACGGCGAAGACGGCCGCGATCGGGCTCATCTCCCTTCGGGGGCGAAAGAGCCAGTCGATCGTCGATACGCCGAGCGTGCTCCGCGCGCCGACACGGCCCTATCGCGTGGGCAAGCCGTACTGGAAGCGCGGGAACGGGGTGCTCGAGATCCCGGTGCAGGTGACGCGGGGGCTTCGCCTGCCGTTCATCGGTACGTCGGTCACGCTCGCAGGGCCGTCGCGTGCGCGCTGGCTCGCGAAGATGTGCGTGGGCGAGCCGCTCGTGAACCTCGAGCTGCACGGGATCGACGTCCTCGACGTGACCGACGGTCTCGAGGCGCTCCGCCCGCACCAGCCGGACGTGAAGGTCCCGCACGGACGCAAGACGGAGTCGATCCTCGCCGCGGTCGAGGTGCTCCGGAGCGCGGGCTATACCTTCGTGACGATGCGGGAGGCGGCCGAGGCGTTCGGGGCCGCTCCGTGACGGAGGGCGCCGGCCCTGCGTCGCCTGCGCCCTCCTCGAAGCTCGTCGTCGTCACCCCGTTGCTGGGCGCCCTGATCCTCTCGCCGCTCGCGCGGGAGCGAGGCTGGGACAGCTTTCCGATCTCGAGCTACCCGATGTTCGCCCGTGGCGACCTCGGCACGGTGAACGAGCTCGCGCACGTCTTGCTCGTCGACCCGGACGGCGGTCGCGCGCCGGCCGCGCCCTCCCTGGTCGGAACGCCCGAGCCGATGATCGCGATGACGATCGTCCGGACGCATGTCGAGCGAGGCAGCGCGGCGGAGCTCTGCGCGAGCATCGCGTCGCGCGCGCATGATGCGAGGATCAGCGCCGTCGCGATCGAGATCGTCACGAGCAGCTTCGATGCTCGACGCTACTTCTCCGGACGTCCCGATGCACGAACGCCGCTCGAGCGTGTCGTCCACGCGCGGTGCGAGGTCGCGCGATGACGGGCGTGGCACGCGCGGTTGCCGGCTGGCTCGCCCCGGAGGCGCCGCGCGAGCGAGCCGTCGTCACGAGGATGCTCGTCGGCGCATTCGCGACGATCTACCTCCTGGCGCGCTTCCGCTATCTTGCGGATGCGTCGCGCCATGTGGCCGCCGACTTCGCGCCAGTGGGCGTCTGCTCGGTGCTGACCGCGCCGATCGCGGCCAGCGCCACGTGGGCGATCGCGATCGTGACGGCGACGGCGGGGATCGCGTTCACCACGGGCTTCCGCATCCGCGTCGCCGGACCGGCGTTCTTCGCCGGGCTGCTCTGGATCCTCTCCTACGCGAGCTCGTGGGGGAAGATCATGCATTCGGAGAACCTGCTGGTGCTCCATCTCGGCGTCTTCGCCCTTGCGGGGGAGGTGCGGGACGAGCGTGTCGCCGGCTGGGCGCTCCGTGCGGCGGCGATCGCGACGGTGCTCGGATACGTCGTCGCCGGCGTGACGAAGCTTCGGAGCGGCGGGACCGCGTGGCTCTCGGGCGACGCGCTCGGAAGCTGGGTCGCGTGGGACGCGCTCCGCAAGATCGAGCTCGGCAGCCTTCATTCTCCGCTCGCCGCGCGAGTGGCAGAGAGCCCCGCGCTCCTCCAGGGGCTGTCGCTCTACACGCTGCTGGTGGAGCTCGGCGCCCCTGTCGCTCTCGTCTCGCGCCGGCTTGCTCGCGCCTGGGGGCTCCTCGCGTGGCTCTTCCACGTCGGGATCCTCGCAACGATGGCGATCGGCTTCTTCTACCCGCTGTCGGGCGTCGCGTTCGCGGCGCTCCTTCCGGTCGAGCGCGTCGCGCTGCTCCGCCGCCTCGCGACGCGGGCAGATGACCGGAGCGCGTAGCGCGTAACGCGTACGTGCCGCGAGCGAGCCTGCGCGCGGGCTCGCGCCAGATGCTCAGCGACGGCGCGGGGCCGCGCGGTGGATGAAGCGACGGAGGACGGGAGCCATGTTCTCGGGAGCGTCGGTCTCCCAGGCTTCGGCGCTGAGCGCATCGGTGGGATTGCCCTTGGCGTCGAGCTTGTAGAACCACGGCGCGGTGGCCGTCTCGATCTTCATCTGACGGAGCTCGGTGTCGTACTCGTCGACGTCGACGCGGACGAGGGTGACGTTCGCGAGGGCGCCCTGCATCCGCTTGTCGGGGAGCGCGGCGTCCACCGCCTCGCAGATGGCGCTCGCCTTCGCGTATGTCTGCAGGACGATCTTGCGGCCACCGGAGCGCTGCGTGATCTCGACGAGCTGTGCGCGGAGGCCGCGGGTGTCGTCGAGATCGATCACCTCGAGGGATCCGTACGAGCGGGTGCCGGCCGGGGCGGGAGCCGGCGTCACCGGGATGGGGGGCGGCAGCGGCTCGTCGGTCGCTACGCTCGCCGGCTCGGCGGTCGGCGGGAGCGAGGCCGTGTCCTCCGGGCTGTCCGGCGCGAGCACCGCACCAACGACGCACAGCATGATCACGAAACCGAGACCGGTGCCGAAGAGCCCGGAGGCGATCCCCGCGGCGGCGATCGCGCGCCCGGTGCGCGTGCCGCTCGATTGATCGATGTCACGTCGTGCGAGCGAGCCGAGGATGATCGCCGGGACACCCGCGATGGGGCCCGCGCATCCCATGCTCAGGATGCCGAGCACGAGAGCGATGATCGCCTTCTCCTCCGTTCGCTCGATGCGCGGCGGGGGCCGAAGAGGATGCGGATGGAACGGGCCCATCTGTGCACAAGCTTACCGCGACTCCGTGAAGGCGCACGTGCGTCCTGCGTTTTTGGTCGACCCGCAACGGCGACCCTTCGATTGCTCGCGCCGCAGATGTGGGCGTCGAATGTTCCGCCCGAGATGTCTCGGCCGGGACACGAAGGCGGTGAACGGCTCTCGTGACCTCCGGTCGAAGCGGCGAGGTCCGATCTCCGCAACTCACGATTGGAGACGTGAGTTGCGCTTCAGCGCGTGACGCGTCCGATGCTCTCGACGTCGACGGCCGAATTCCGGATGAACTCGCGTGCGACGTCGCTGTCTCCTTCGAGGAGCTCGTCGGGTGGGCCGCTCGCCTCGATGCGGCCCTTGATGAGCAGCACGGCCTGATGCGCGATCCGGAAACAGCTCGCGATGTCGTGCGAGATGACGATGCTGGTGACGCCGAAGCGCTGGCGCATCTCTTCGATCAGATCGTCGACGAGCCGGCTCGTCAGCGGATCGAGACCGCTCGTGGGCTCGTCGTAGACCAGGATCGGCGGCTCGAGCATGAGCGCCCGCGCGAGGCCCACGCGCTTTCTCATGCCGCCCGAGAGCTCGGAGGGGAACTTCGGCGCGACGACCTTCGGATCGAGCCCGAGGATCTCGAGCTTGCCCATCACGCGCTCGGCGATCTCCTTCTTCGTGAGCTTCGTGTGCTCGACGAGCGGGAAGGCGACGTTGTCGAAGACGGAGATCGAGTCGAGGAGGGCGGCATATTGGTAGACCATCCCGAACTTCTTCCGCACGCGGTTGAGCTCGCGCTCGGAGAGGTTCGTGACGTCTTCGCCGTCGACGAAGATGTGACCGCTCGTCGCGCGTTCGAGGGCGACGATGAGCCGGAGGAGGGTGGTCTTGCCTGCGCCCGATCCGCCGATGATGACGGTGGTCTCCCGCCGGCGAGCGACGAGGTCGATGCCCTTCAGGATCTCCTGGTCCCCGAACTTCTTCCGGATGTCCCTGAGGACGACGATCTCGTCGGGGAGCGGAGGCCGCCCGCTGTCTCCGTTGCCGCGCGGGCGCTCGCCGTCGCCGCGTGGTGCGGCCGGGGCGGGCGGGCTCTGAGCGTCCCGGTGGCTGCTGGGCTCGAGGGTGCGCCCAGACGATCTGGGGCCGTTGGGCAGCATCGCTTCCTCGGGTCTCCTACTCCCGGCCGGAGCCGGGCTCATTCCGAAATGTCCCTTTCGCGGCGGGCCGGCGCAAGCTAAACGTGGGGCCATGACGCGCGAACAGATCGAGGCGGTCCTCAAGAGCTCCCAGGCCAAGCTGGACAAGGAGAACGGGTACATCCTCCCCGACGGCTCGAACGTGACGCTGCACGTCGCGCACGACGGCGCGAGCCTGTCGTTCCAGAAGCTCGAGGCCGTGCGGTTCGACGGCGAGCTGATCTACGCGAAGGGCGCCAAGCAGACCGTCGCGATCGTCGTCTCGGACGTCTTCGCCGTGGCCGTCGAGGGCGCAGGCGGTCAGGCGCGTCGGCCCGCCGGCTTCTCAGCGTCCTGATCCGGGCACGCTCGCCCAGCGAACTCTCCGGAGCCGATGACGTACGCCGCGCTCTCGCTCCTCGCGGCGCTGGTCGCACGGCTTCCCCGTGCAGCGCTCGCAGCGCTCGGCGGCGCGCTCGGCTTCTTCGTAGGCTCGATTCTCCGAATCCGGCGCCGGCTCGTGGAGTCGGCGATGGAGCGCTCCGGCGTACGCGATCCGGCGTCGGCCGCTGCCAGGATGTATCGCGCGCTGGGGCACGGCGTCTTCGAGCTGCTCTGGCTCGCGGGCGCGCGGCCGGCCGTTCGTGCGGATGAGGTTGCGCGCGTCGCGATCGACGCGGAGGCGGTAACGGCGCTCGGCGAGGCGATGGCGCGCGGGCCCGTCGTCTTGTTCGCCTCCCACACCGGCAACTGGGAGCTCGCGGCGGCGGCCGCGGCGCAGCATCTCTCGGGGCAGGGCCGGGGGCTCGCGGTGGTCGCCAAGGCGATGCACGCGCGCGGCGTCGACGCGTTCCTCGTGCGCCTCCGCCGGCACCTCGGGGTCCGCGTGCTCTCGCCGGTCGGCGCGTTCGGCGCCGCGAGGCGTGCGCTCCACGCCGGCGACGTCGTCGTCATGCCGATCGATCAGGTCCCCGACCGCGCGTCGCACGGCGTAGCGGTGCCGTTCCTCTGCGACTCGGCGCTCGCCGATCGTGCACCCGCGATGCTCGCATGGCGTGCGAAGGCGACGGTGCTCGTCGTGGCCGCGGAGCGCGACGGTGGGGAGCACCGCGTTCGTCTGCTCGACGTGATCCCGGCGCCATCGCGCGGCGGGGTTACGCGTTCCCGCGTCTGGGTCGACGCGACCACGAAACGCGCGACGGCGGCGCTCGAGGAATTCGTCCGTCGCTCACCGCAGTCGTGGCTCTGGCTGCATCGGCGATGGCGGGCGCCGCGATCGGCGCCGCCGCTTGTGGCGACGCGGCAGGCGGGCTAGTTCGTCTTCACCATGGACGACGCCCTCGTCATCGCCGGCAAGCGCTTTCAGAGCCGCCTGATCGTCGGCACCGGTAAGTACAAGAACGTCGAGGAGACCGAGCGCGCGCTCGACGCGTCGGGCGCCGAGATCGTCACGGTCGCGCTTCGTCGCGTCGACCTCAACGACAAGTCGAGCGGCTCGCTGATGGCGCTCCTCCAGCGGAAGAGCTGGACGCTCCTGCCGAACACGGCGGGCTGCTACACGGCCGACGAGGCGGTGCGGACGCTCCGTCTCGCGCGCGAGCTCGGCATCGCGAGCATGGTCAAGCTCGAGGTCATCGGCGATCCGAAGACGCTCTATCCGGACAACGAGCAGACCCTCGAAGCCGCGAAGATTCTGGTGAAGGAGGGCTTCGTCGTCCTCCCGTACTGCATCGACGACCCCATCGTGTGCCGCAAGCTCGAGGATATCGGCTGCGCCGCGGTGATGCCGCTCGCTGCGCCGATCGGCAGCGGCCTCGGCATCCGCAATCCGCACAACCTCTCCATCATCCTCGAGCATGCGAAGGTTCCCGTGATCGTCGACGCCGGCGTCGGCACCGCGAGCGACGCCGCCGTTGCGATGGAGCTCGGTTGCGACGCCGTCCTCATGAACACGGCGATCGCCCACGCGAAGGATCCCGTGCTCATGGCGACCGCGATGCGCGATGGCGTCCGCGCGGGACGTATGGCCCGCATCGCCGGCCGCATGGAGAAGACGCGTTATGCAAACGCGTCGAGCCCGAACGCGGGGCTCATCGAGTGATCTCCCGGCTCGTCGGCACCGGCCTTCTGGTGGCGTATCTCGGCGCGCCGCTCCAGTGTGGTGGCGGATCGTCGGACCCCGCCGTGCGGCGGGAGGACTCCGCCGGAGACGCGCTCTACGCCCTCGCGATGGACTTCCGCGCGAAGGGCAACGAGCAGGCTGCGAAGGACACGCTCCGCTACCTCGTCGAGCACTACCCGTCGAATCGCCACGTGCCGGCGGTCCGCGAGGAGCTCGAGCAGGGCGCGCCCACGGCGCCTGCGAAGAGCGCGACGGCCTCCGAGCAATGACCTCACCCGCGGCGCCGCCCGTCTAGTGAGCGAGCGAAGCGAGTCCGACGTCGACCGCTCGACGCGCACGCCGCTCGAAGCGCGCCGTGCGCCGTCCGTCTTCCTCGTCACCGATCCGCGCTGGTCGCTCGCCCGAACGGAGGACGTGATCGAGAGGGCAGGGCACGCGCTCGGCCCGGGCGCGCTCGGCGTTCAGCTCCGCGACAAGACAGCGTCGCTCGTCGACCTCGCGCGGACGGCGCGGGCGCTTCGCGCCGTGACGGCGCGCGTCGGTGCGCTCCTCCTCGTCAACGCTCCGGGGACGCCCGCGCTCCGTGTCGCCGTCGAGACCGGCGCTGACGGGGTGCACGTGCCGTGCGCTCCGGAGCACATCGCGGAGGCGCGCACTCAGCTCGGCGCAGCGTCGTGGATTTCGACCCCGGCGCACACGGACGATGCGGTCGCACTCGCGAAGGACGCCGGTGCGACGAGCGTTCTGGTGAGCCCGATCTTCGAGACGCCCGGCAAGGGACCGCCGCGCGGCGTGGACGCGCTCACCGCCGCGCGCTCGCTCTCGCTCTCGCTCTCGCCCTCGCCCTCGCCCTCGCGTGAGCTCGTCGTGCTCGCGCTCGGCGGTGTGGAGGCTTCACGCGTCGCGGCGTGCGCCGCGGCCGGGGCGCATGGCGTCGCGGTGATTCGCGCGCTCCTCGATGCGGATGATCCGGCCGCGATGGCCCGAGCTCTCGACGCCCCGTTCCGCGGCCGGATCGAGCGCCCGACGCGAGGCTGAACCGCCGCTGGAGTCGCCCCTCGCCCCATGGCGGGGCGGCCTCACGGGGTGTACAGTCGGGCTGCCATGGCGACGTACGACGAGACCCTCAAGATCACGACTGAGATCCTCCAGAAGCATGTCGACGGCGACCGCACGATCCGCCCCAACGATCACATCCAGAACGATCTCGGGCTCGACAGCCTCGGCGTGATGGAGCTCGTCGCCGACGTCGAGGATCGCTTCTCGGTCACCGTCCCGAACGAGGTGCTCAGCAGCATTTCGACGGTCGAGGACATCGTCCGCGCCGTCGTGAAGCTCCAGGAAGCCAACACCCCCGCCTGAGGCTGCCAAAATCGGCGCGCGCGCCTGAGGCCAAGCGCGCGCTACCGCGCGCTCACGAAAGACGGGATCAGGCGTCGGCTTCCATCGGGCCGATCTCGTCGCCCGAGAGGACGAAGAAGGCCTCGCCGTACGTCTTGAGGTGCTCGAGCGCCGTATCCATGTCTTCCTGGGAATGGCCGCGCGTGATGTTCACGCGGAGACGCTCCTCGCCGTGCTTCACGGACGGGTAGGTGAGCGGGACCATGAGGACTCCGCACTCGAGTAGCGCGACGTGCATGAAGAGCGTCTTGCGCTCCTCGCGGCACATGACCGGCATGATGTGCGTGTTGCTCGTGCCGAGCTCGAACCCGATCTCGTTCAGCTTGCCGCGGAAGTAGTCCGCCTTCTGGTGGAGCTCGCGCACCATCTTCGGCCCGTCCTCCTCGAGCATGTCGAGGATCGTCGAGGCCGCGGCGACGACGGGGACGGGAAGGGACGCGCTGAAGAGGAAGCTCCGCGCGTTGTGCTTGATGAGTTCGACGACCTCGCTCTTGCCGAGGAGGATGCCGCCGATGCCGCCGAACGTCTTGGAGAAGGTCGAGACGACGACCGGGACGCGGTCGCGAAGGCCGGTCTCCTCCAGGATGCCGGTGCCGCGCTCGCCGAGCGTGCCCGTACCGTGCGCGTCGTCGACGACGAGGACGGCGTCGTAGCGGTCGCAGATCTCGACGAACTCGGCGAGGTGCGCCTTGTCGCCGTCGAGCGAGTAGACGCCTTCGACGAGGACGAGCGCGTTCTTCCGCTCGCGCGTCTTGAGGATGCGCTCGAGGCTCTTCGCCGAGTTGTGGTTGAAGAACCGGACCTCGGGCGCGCGCCCGGGCACGCCGGCCGCGAGGAACGTGCCGTCGAGGATGCAGGCGTGGCTGTAGCTGTCGAGGATGAGCGTCGTGTCCTTGTCGGCGAGCGCCGCGATCGTCCCGAGCATGGCCTGGTAGCCGGTCGTGAACGTGAGGCAGGTCTCGAAGCCGAACCACTTCGCGAGGCGCTTCTCGAGCTCCACGTGCTCGGACGTCGTCGCCTGCGGGCGCGAGCTCGAGAGGCCGCACGCGTACTTGTCGATCGCCTTCTTCGAGGCCTCCTTCACGCGCGGGTGATTCGTGAGGCCGAGGTAGTCGTTCGAGCTGAAGTTGATGATCGGCTTGCCGCCGATGCTGGTGTGGAGACCACCGGCCTCGAACTCTCGGAAGTAGGGGTAGACCTGCTTTTCCTTCGCCTCACGGACGCGGGCGAGCTCGGTACGGGCCTTGTCGTCGATCCAGCTCATGACCACGCCCTTTTTGCACAGCAGCCCTCGCGCTTCCAGCGGAGAGCGATGTCGATCGAGCCCTCGACTGCAGGAAGTCGAGGGCGAGCTCACGCGCTACGCACTCCGCGCCAAACGTTACGCGCCACGCGAGTGGAGCGTCGTTGCGAAGTCGGCTTCGCGCGTCGGCGGTGAACGGTCGTGGTCGCACGGTCGCACCGTGTCGATCCGACGTCAGAACGCCTGTCCGTCGAAGTGGAAGAGAAGGAACTTCGGCGCCCCTGTCGGATCTACGACAATCGCGCCGTCCTGATTTGCGGCCGACGTCCGATGGATCTTGTGCGCGCTCTCGGGGCGTCCCTTGCCGCTCTCCGCGTAGAGCGAGACCTTGGCGCCGACACTCAGCTCGGCCGCGACCTTCGAGACGAGCTCGTCCATCGGGAACGGCGTAAAGTCGTCGTTGTGAGCGCCCAGCGTCGTCGGGTAGTCGAGCCCGGCGCCTGCGTGCCATCCCTCGGCGAACGCCGGGGCAGGGAGGGCGTGCGGTACGACGGCGAAGCGGACGTTCGGATCGGCGCCGTTGCTGAGCACGTTCGTGACGAGTCGATAGACAGCCCCGCTCATGAGGACCTGAACGACGACGTGATCGTCGTTCGGCATCGTGCACTGGGTGTCGCTCGGCTTCTGCACCGCATAGACGGTCCCGTCGATGCGACCGAAGCCCTCGGTGAGCTTGTCGCCGAAGGTGTCGGCACACTTGCCGGTGAGCCCGCTGTCTTCGTCGGCAAGCGCCGCGTCGGCGCCGGAGTCCGGTGTCTCCTCCTCGGGGAGGACGCCCGCGTCTGCCACGTCGGTCGGCGAGGGGCTCGGGCTGCTGGAGCTCGAGGAACACGCCGCCGTCGAAGCCACGCCTGCGCAGCACGCGCCGATCAGGAGCATGCGAACCGTCGTCTTCAAAGCCCCCCTCCCTCCGTTCACGACCCGCGCGTCACGACGACGGCGGATGCGTTGCCGTAATAGCCGACCGATGTGACCAGCACGGTATCGACCTTCGCGGGGGCGCTCCCGGAGACGAGGCACGCGGGCGCCGACCCGTCGAGGCAGGCGAGGGCAGCCGCCATCCCGAGGGCGCCGCCGGCGCCCAGCGTCTCGCCGAAGACCTGCTTCGGGGCGGTGACCGGCACGGAGGAGCCGAGGACCTTGCCGATGGCCGTGCGCTCCTCGTCGTCGAAGCGCGCGATCCCCGAGACGCCGGACACGACGAGGTCGACGTCGCTCGCCGTGATGCCGGCGTCGTCGAGCGCGTTCTTGATCGCGCGCTCGAGCGCCTCGCTCGAGGAGAAGAGCAGCGTGACGTCGTCCTTCGGAGCGATGAACGACGTGCCGTAGCCCGTGATCGTCGCGAGCACCTTCGCGCCTCGCGCCTTGGCTAGCTCTAGCGGCTCGAGGACGAGGAACGCTGCGCCCTCGCCGATGCGCGCGCCGGTGCCGTTCGTGCCGAGCACCCGGAGCTTGTCGAACGCGAGGAAGAGCGCCTCGCTCATCGCCTCGCCGCCGCCGGTGAGGATCGCCTCCGCGCGGCCGGTCTCGAGGAAGATGTCGGCGCACGCGATCGCGTCGAGCGCACCGCAGTTGCCGTCCGACACGCTGACGTTGAGCGCCCGCAGATCTTCCCAGATGCTGACGTAGCCGCTCGCGCTGTTCGAGACCGTGTTCGGGAACTTCGCCGGGTTGATGTAGCGCGCGTCCTCGAGGACGGCGACGCGATCGAGCTCCGTGATCGCCTCGAGGCTGCCGTACGCGTTCGAGCAGCACACGCCGACGCGCTCGGGCGCGAGCGCCGCCCACTGGCCGTCCTTCTTCAGGCCGGCGTCGTGGAGCGAGAGGCGGGCCGCGACGACCAGGAGCTTCGTCAGCCGATCGAGCGTGCGGAGGCCCTTGTCGCCGAGGTACTTCGTCGGGTCGAAGCCGGGCACCTCGACGATCGGCGGGTCCTCGTAAGAGGAGGCGTCGAAGCTCGCGATCGGCGTGCGCGCAGTGGCAGTGGCGGGCGAAGACGGGGCCGCCAGCGCGGCGAGCGTCTCCGTCGATCCGGTGCCGAGCGCGCTCGTGATGCCGAGGCCAGTGATCGCGCGGGGCTTCACGCTGTCGTCTCCTTCGGGGCCGGCAGCTTGCCGGGGCGGGCGAGGCAGGTGACCGAGTTGTAGCCACCGAAAGCCAGCGAGTTGTTGAGCACGATGTCCGCCTTGCCCTTGCGCGCCTCGTTCGCGACGACGTCGACGTCGCACTCGGGATCGGGCGTCTCGTAGCCGATCGTCGGCGGGTAGATCCCCGTCTCGAGCGTCATCAGGCACCCGATCGCCTCGAGCGCGCTCGCGGCGCCCATGCAGTGACCGAGCATGCTCTTCATGCTCGAGATCGGGACCTTGCGATCGCCGAAGACGTCGCGCATCACCTTCGACTCGGCGGCGTCGTTGTGCTTCGTCCCGGTTCCATGCGCGTTGACGAAGTCGACCGCGTCGGGCTGGAGGCCGGAGCGCTCGATCGCCTGGCGCATCGCGCCGATGCTGCCGGCCGCCTCGGGGTGCGGGCGGGTGATGTGATAGGCGTCGCAGGTCATGCCGTGACCGCCGACCTCCGCGAGGACGCGTGCGTTGCGGCGGACCGCGTGAGCTTCGGACTCGACGACGAGGATGCCTGCGCCCTCACCGAGGATGAGACCCTGGCGGTTCAGATCGAAGGGCTGGCACTTCGTCGGCGCCATCGCGGCGAGGCGGACGAAGCCGGAGTACTGGAGCTCCTGGAGCATCTCGGCAGCGCCGGTGACGATCACGTCGGCCTTGCCGGCGCGGATCAGATCGCACGCGAGCCCGATGGCGTAGTTGCCGGCGGCGCACGCGGCGGGGAGGGTGAGCACCGATCCCTCGGCGCCGATGGCGCGCGCGACATGAATGGGGAGGAGCGTCGAGCCGTACTTCGGGATCCACGCGCGGCGCACCCCCGGCAGGCCCTTCGCGATCCACGCATGATCGAGGTCCTCGAGCACGCCGGCCTCACCCATCGTGGTGCCGAGCACGACCGACGCGCGCGGCCCGCTGAGCGCACCCTCCGGCAGCGCCGCGTCGGTGATCGCCATCCGCGCGGCGGCGAGCGCCATCTGCGAGCAACGACCCATCCGGCGGACCTCGGCCGCGGATAGATGGTCGCGCGGATGGAACGCCTTCACCTCGCCGGCGTTCGAGCGCCCGAGGTTCGATGTGTCGAAGGCCTCGACGGGCGAGATGCCGCTCTTTCCCTCCGCAAGGGCCTTCCAGAAGGCATCCTTCCCCAGCCCAATCGAGCTGATGACGCCAACCCCGGTGATGAAGACACGCACGCGATGAGCTCCCTGCTGGGGGTGCTTATACCCCGCGTCGCTTCGCCGGAGCAACGAGCTGAGAGGCGGATGCGATTTCGGGATTTTGCGTGATTCATCGCATGGTTGAACCACTTTGAGGCCGCGTAGAACGGTACGCGTTGCGCCACGAATTACGCAACGCGTGATCAGCTCTCGACGCCTTGCGCGACGTGGAACGCCGCAGTAAGACGCGCGCGCCCATGACGTATCCCGTGGCATTCGACCCGCGAGGCCTCCGATGAGCGGGCTCGATCCGAGGCACGTTCCCCCGACCCTGAGCGAGGCGCTCCGCCAGCTCGCGGACCGCGACCAGCGCGGCTTCGTCTTCGTCCGTCCCGACGGAACCGAGCGATTCTGCTCGTTCCGCGAGCTCGGTATCGAGGCCGAGCGTCGCGCGGCGGACTTCCACGCCCGCGGCCTCGTGAAGGGCGACCGTCTCGCGATCGCAGTGCCCGATCCGGACGAGTTCGTCCTCTCGTTCCTCGGCGCGGTCATGGGGGGCATCGTCCCCGTGCCGATCTCGCCGCAGCTCTCGTTCAAGAACATCGAGAGCTACCACGACACGGTCGCGCACATCGCGAACGCGTCGGGCGCGAAGCTGCTCCTCACGACCACCTCCACACGGCAGTTCGTCGATCCGATCGTGCCGCGTGCCCCGCAGCTCCGCTGCGTGGTGACCGTCGACGAGCTCGGGAAGGAAGACCACGGCAAGGTCGACGTCCGGATCGATCCGACGGACCTCGCGTTCCTCCAGTTCACGTCCGGCAGCACCTCGCGGCCGAAGGGCGTGATGGTCTCGCACCGGAACCTCGCCTGGAACAGCGAGAGCTTCATGATCCACGGCCTCGAGAAGGACTCCTCCTTCGACAAGGGCGTCACGTGGCTTCCGCTCTTCCACGACATGGGCCTCATCGGCTTCGTCGTCGGTACGATCTTCACGGACATCCCCGTCGTCTTCCTCCCGACGGCGAGCTTCGTTCGCAACCCGCGCGTGTGGCTCGACAAGATCCATCAGCACCGCGGGACGATCACGTACGCGCCGAACTTCGCATACGCGCTCGTCGCCAAGCGCCTGAAGGACAAGGACGTCGCCGACCTCGACCTGTCGAGCCTGCGCCGGGCCGGCTGCGGAGCCGAGCCGATCCAGGCGAAGACGCTCCGGGATTTCGCGGCCAAGCTCGCGCCTGCGAAGTTCGACCCGAAGGCGTTCCTGCCGTCGTACGGCATGGCCGAGGCCACGCTTGCGATCACGTTCGTCCCGCTCTCGACCGGCGTGCGCACGGACGTGATCGAGAAGAAGAGCCTCGAGGGCGGCGACGCGAAGCCGGCGGCGAGCATCGAAGACGACGGGGCGCAGGAGCTCGTGAATTGCGGGCGCCCGTTCCCGGAGCATGACGTGGCCATCGTGGACGAAGCCGGCAACCGCCTCGGAGATCGCCAGGTCGGTCACATCATCACGCGTGGACCGAGCGTCTCGGCCGGGTACTACCAGGAGCCGGAGCTGACGGCCGAGGCCTTCAAGGCGGGGCCTGACGGCGAGACGTGGCTCTACACGGGTGACCTCGGCTACACGGTCGACGGCGAGGTCTTCATCTGCGGTCGCCTCAAGGACATGATCATCGTCCGGGGGCGCAACTTCTACCCGAACGACCTCGAGTGGGTAGTGAGCGAGCTTCCCAGTGTGCGCCGCGGCAACGTGGTGGCCTTCGGGACGGTCGTCGACGGCGAGGAGCAGCTCGTCATCGCCGCCGAGGCGTTCCAGTCGGACGCCGAGGCGCTCAAGCAAGCGATCTCGCAGGCGATCCTCGCCAGCTTCTCGCTGGCGACCCACGACGTGGTGATCGTTCCGCAGGGGACGTTGCCGCGGACGTCGAGCGGAAAACCCCAGCGACGGAAGACCCGCCAGCTGTATCTGGACGGCACACTCAGCCGCGCACGGTCCGTGCAAGGCAAGGACGGAAAGCCCGACGACGCAGGGGCGAGCGCGTAGCTCGCTTCGCGGCGGAAGGCTCGTAATCGAGGTCAATTCGATATGGCGCGCAACAGAACCGAGCTTTTGGATGCCTTTCGTGCGACGGCCACCGAGGTCGCCGAGAAGGACTTCAACGCGGTCGCCGAGACGTCGACGATCGCGGAGCTCGGCATCGATTCCCTGGGCATGCTGGAGATCATCGGCTCGCTCGAGCGAGAGCTCCGGATCCAGATCCCCGACGAGTCGCTCGCGGGCATCGTGACCGTCAAAGACTTGCTCAATGCCGTCGAATCACGGCAGAGCGTTACTTCGTAGAGGGAGAGCGATGACGAATCTGAAAGAAGAGCTCCGTGCGTTGATCGCCGAGATCGCCGAGAAGGACGATGTCCCCGATGACGTCGCGTTCAAGGACCTCGGCATCGACTCGATGATGGGCGTCGAGATCGTCGCCGCAATCGAGCGGAAGTATCAGGTGAAGATCGAGGACGCCGAGCTCGTGGAGGTCACGACGCTCAACAACTCGATGGCGCTCGTTCAGAAGAAGCTCGGTTCGAGCGCGACGGCCGAAGCCGCCGTCAGCGCCGCCGAATAGCGAGCGAGCGAGGAACGAGGGAGGCCGAGCGTCTCGCTCGAGCCTCCTCACCGATGAGCGACGAGCGGCCCTGTTCGCCCCGAGCGACCTGGCCGCTCTCGCTTTGTCCGCGATCGACGTTGCTCGCATGAGCGTCGCGCGCGCGTGATGGCGAATGCACGCGACGGGATCGTCCCCGCATCGCCTCGAGAGAGGCGTCGGCGTTTGCTGCTGCTCGGCGTGGCCCTCGCACCGGCGGTCCTCACGTGCACGCGAGGAGCGTGCGATGGCGCCGCGCGTTCAGCGCTGGCTGGCCGCGTGGGCGGGCGACTCGAGGCGCGCGACGAGCTCAGGGGCGACGAAGTAGCTCACGACCCCGGCGACGACGGCCGCGAGGAGCCACACGGCGAGGGGAGCGCCGCTCGTGGTGGTCTTCACCTTGCTCGATGCCGTGCCGCCCGGAATGATGATCATCTTCGGCTCGGACGCGGCGAGCGGCGCCGCGCGGAAATGCGGGATCGGCGCGGCGAAAGCCGGCGAGGGCTTCGGGGCCCGGATCGCCTTTGCGCCTGGGAGGACGTCGAGCGCGTCGCGCTCCATCCACGTCGTCGGGCTCTCGTCGTCGACGACGCTGTCGTCGTGTCGACGGGCGGTGGGCGGGTCGAACGGGCCGGCGTAGGGGCGCCGAGCGATCTCGCCGCGGCTCGCCAGCGTCGGGAGCGGTCCCGACGGCGCCGGCGTCGGCACGCGGGATGTGGCGGCTGCGGGCACGGGCGCATGGTGGGCGCGCGCCGCCGGGGCCGGAGGCGGGAGCGGTCCCGACGGCGCCGGCGTCGGCACGCGGGACTTGGCTGCGGGCGCGGGCGCATGGTGGGCGCGCGCCGCGGGGGCCGGCGGCGGCGGCGGCTTCCGAAGGCGAGGCTTTCCGAGCGCGAGCGCTCCCGCGCCGTCGGCTCTCGCGGGGGGACGCGCCTTCACTTCACCCGTGAACCGGAGCTCGCGTGCGTTGCCGGGGAGGACAAAGGACATGGAGGCATCGAACAACCAGCACGCCGCGTACCAGCGTCCGCACCGCCAAATTCCCGCGAATTCAAGGGCAATCGGGGCCAGTAGTGAGGGAACCTACACTCACGCACCGGATCGACGAACCACCAGGCGAGGGAGCCCTCCCGCACGGCCGAACCTGGTTCGAGCAGCTTGCTGAGCCGGATCGGAGCGGACGTCCTGCCTGCGAGCGAGCCCGATGAAGCCTCGGGGTAACGCGTGCAACATGCATGTAGCGAGAGGGACGACGCCCCAATCGCGCAACCGAGGCGCCGGCGCGCCCGGATGAAACTGGAGCGTCCGGCGTACGAGGGCGGTCTGCTCGCTCTCGTCGCGCCGCGTCCCAGCCCGGCGTCCGCGGGGCCAGGGACGGGATCGAGCTCGAGCGAGTCGGCTCCGCGGCGGCTCGAAGCGCGAGAGGCGGCTCCTCCGGCCGACGGTCGAGCTCGAGGGCGACGCGAGCGCCGCGGCGACTCCGGCGAGGGCGGGAGCCGGAGAGTCGTCTGCGCGCGAGGCGTGCAGGGCGCCGCTCTCGTGCGCATCTTCGAGCCGAAGAGAGCGTGCTGCTCTCCGATCGCCCGACGCTACCAGCGGCGAGAGTCCCCTGGTAGAACGCTGGCCCCGCGCGACGCGGCCCCACTACCGATCGACCCGATGACCACGCCCCGCTTCGACAAGGTCCGTACCGAGCTCGACTTCCCGCGCGACGAGCGCGAGATCCTCTCCTTCTGGAAGGAGTCGCGCATTTTCGAGAAGTCGCTCGCCAAGACGTCGAGCGGCGCGCCGTTCGTCTTCTACGAGGGCCCGCCGACGGCGAACGGCCTCCCGCACAACGGCCACGTCCTCACGCGCGTCATCAAGGACCTCTTCCCCCGGTACAAGACGATGCGCGGCTACCACGTCGCGCGAAAGGCCGGCTGGGACACCCACGGCCTTCCGGTCGAGGTCGAGGTCGAGAAGGAGCTCCGCATCCACGGCAAGGCCGCGATCGAGGCGTACGGCGTCGAGCCCTTCGCGAAGAAGTGCATCGAGTCGGTCTTCCGCTACACGAAGGAGTGGGAAGAGCTCACCGATCGCGTCGCCTTCTGGGTCGACCTCGAGAGCGCGTACGTCACCTATCACCGCTCCTACGTCGAGAGCGTGTGGTGGGCGCTCTCGGAGCTCTTCAAGAAGGGGCTCCTCTACCAGGGCAACAAGGTCGTCTGGTGGTGGGCGCAGGGCGGCACCGCGCTGAGCTCGGCCGAGGTCGGCCTCGGGTACAAGGAGGTCGACGACCCCTCGGTCTTCGTCGCGTTCCCGCTGGTCGACGATCCGGAGACGGTGCTCGCGGTGTGGACGACCACGCCGTGGACGCTGCCGTCCAACATGTACGCGGCGGTCAACCCGACGTTCGAGTACGCCGTCGTCAAGGGCGATCCCGAGAAGGTGAAGGCGGGCTGGGCGAAGCGCGCGCTCGAGAAGAAGCTCGTGATCGCCGCCGGTCTCGTCGACGCGGTCGCCAAGAAGCTCGGCACGACGCTCACGGTCGAGAAGACGATCGCGGCCAAGGACCTCATCGGCAAGAAGTACGTCCCGCCGTTCGAGACGTTCGCGAAGAACGCTCCGGACACCGTCTGGCGCGTGATCGGCGCCGACTTCGTCGAGCTGTCGGCGACCGGCATCGTCCACGCCGCGCCTGCGTTCGGCGAGGTCGACTTCCAGGCGCACCGCAAGCTCTACGGAGCGGACGCGCCGGTCTTCTGCGCGGTGCGGTCGGACGGCACGTTCGGCCCCGAGATGGGCAAGTACGAGGGCCGCTGGGTCAAGGACGCCGACAAGGACCTCATCGAGGAGCTGAAGGAGAAGGGCGTCCTCGTCCACGCCGAGACGTACCGCCACCCGTACCCGTTCTGCTGGCGCTCGGACAACGACCCGCTGATCCAGCTCGCGCGCCCGGCCTGGTACATCCGCACGACGGAGAAGAAGGACCAGGCGATCGCGAACAACCGGTCCGTCCAGTGGCTGCCCGAGCACATCAAGGAAGGTCGCATGGGCGACTTCCTCGCGAACAACGTCGACTGGGCGCTGTCACGCGAGCGCTACTGGGGTACGCCGCTCAACGTCTGGGTCAACGACGTGAGCGGGAAGATGGAGGCGCCCGCCAGCGTCGACGAGATCCTCGCGAAGAACCCGAAGGCATTCGATCACTGGCACGAGGCGAAGAAGATCGACCCGACGCTCAGCGATCACCTCATGGTCCACAAGCCGTGGATCGATCAGGTCACCTGGCAGAACCCCGGTGAAGAGGGGACCTATCGCCGCGTGTCCGAGGTGATCGACTGCTGGTTCGACTCCGGCTGCATGCCGTTCGCCCAGTGGGGCTTCCCGCATCGCGGGCAGGAAGAGTTCAAGAAGAGCTTCCCCGCCGACTTCATCAGCGAGGCGATCGACCAGACGCGTGGCTGGTTCTACTCGCTGCTCATGGTCTCGACGCTCGTCTTCGACGAGGAGACGCAGAAGCGCTACGGCCTCTCGCCCGCGCGGCCGATGCCGTATCCCTACAAGACGTGCATCGTCCTCGGTCACGTCTCGGACAAGGAAGGCAAGAAGGAGTCGAAGTCGAAGGGCAACTACACGCCGCCCGACGTGATCCTCGACGAGGTCCGGATGGACTTCGCCGTCCTCGACGAGACGGACGTCGAGGGTGTCCCGGCGAAGGAGGGCGTCGCCTTCATCGCGCGTGAGGACATGGAGGGGCTCGACCTCCAGGAGGGCGCGAAGATCCGCGTCTCGGTGCCCGGCACGAGCGGAGCGTCGCGTGACCTGACGCTCCAGCCGCACAAGAAGCTCCGCCGCCGCGTCGTCGTCCTCCACGAGGGCGACCGCAAGGCAGTGGGGGCCGTGCCGACGAGCACGAAGGACGTGAAGCCCGTCGAGGTGCCGCGCCTGCCGAACGCCGAGCGCGTGTCGATCGTCGATCCGACGACGCCCGCGCCCGGCGCCGACGCGTTCCGCTGGTTCTTCTTCGCGTCGAACCCGCCGTGGTCGAACACGCGTCACTCGCTCTCGAACGTCCGCGCGCTCCAGAAGGAGACGCTGGTGAAGCTGAGGAACGTCTACTCGTTCTTCACCATCTACGCGAACATCGACGGCTTCGACGCGTCCGAGGCCCCGAGCGATCCGAAGAAGCGGTCCGAGATCGACGGCTGGATCCTCTCCGAGCTCCACCTCCTCGTCGACGCCGTCACGAAGGACCTCGACGGCTACGATCTCTACACCGCGACCGGGCGCATCACGTCGTTCGTCGATGCTCTGTCGAACTGGTACGTCCGCCGGTCGCGCGATCGCTTCTGGGCGCCGCTCGAGTCGAACGGCAAGCCGGGCGCAGACAAGCGCGCCGCGTACGAGACGCTCTTCGAGTGCCTGACGACGCTCGCGAAGGTGATGGCTCCGTTCACGCCGTATCTGGCGGACGCGATGTGGCGGAACCTCGTCGTGAAGGGGCAGGCGAAGACGGACGCCGAGAGCGTCCACCTCGCCGACTGGCCGTCGTCCGATGCGTCGCTGGTCGACGCCGGGCTCTCGCGCACGATCAAGACGGTGCGCGACCTCGTCAGCCTCGGTCTCCAGGTGCGTACCCAGGCGAAGCTCAAGGTGCGTCAGCCGCTCTCGGTCGCGAAGCTGATCCTCGCCGATGCGACGATGGCCGACCGTCTCGCGCCGTACCTGTCGATGGTGGCGGACGAGCTCAACGTGCTGAACGTCGAGGTGCTCGTCACCGACGCCGACCAATACGTCTCCTACAAGGTGAAGCCGAATTTCCGGACGCTCGGCCAGAAGGGGATGGGCAAGCAGGCCCAGGACCTGAAGAAGTCGATGGGGACGATGGCGCCGTCCGAAGCCCAGGCGCTCGTCGCGACGCTCCTCGCGAATGGCAAGGCGACCGTCCATGGCGTCGACGTCGATCGCGAGGACGTCGAGGTCGCGTTCGATGCCAAGGAAGGCTATGCGGCTGCCGGCGACCGCGTCGGCGTCGTGGTGCTCGATACGCGTCTCGACGACGCGCTCCGCGATCTCGGCTACCTGCGCGAGCTCTTGAACCGGATCCAGACGGCGCGCAAGGAGATGGGCCTCGACTTCGTCGATCGAATCAAGGTCGCGGTCTCGGGGACGGAGCGCAGCAAGCGCGTCGTCGCTGCGAACGAGAAGACGATCGGCTCCGAGTGCCTCGCGGTGTCGGTCACGTATGCCGACGACGCATCCGGCCTCGGCGACGCCGTGCGAGAGGTCGACGTCGACGGCGACGCCGTTCGTCTCGCGATCACGCGCGCCTGATCGTCCGTGCACCGCGCGCCGTCTTTTCGCGTGGTCGCGTGATCGCGCGAGCGCGCGGAAACAGGCGCCAGACAGCACGCTTCGGTCAAGCATGATCCTTGCGCGGCGGACCGTCCGTCGCGCTGGCCTCCTTTTTTCGACCGCTGCGTTCGATCGGAGGCCACGACCGGAGGCGCTCTGATATACCTGGGGTCGACGTGCACGGAGCGGGGGGTGCCGAGTACGTGGCATGCACCAGCTCCACGGAGAGTCCGGGGGAATGGCGACGCAGACCAGCAAAGCGAAACGCATCGACGTCCTGCCGAAGAAGCCATCGGTGGCGCGCGCGGAGATCGTCGACAAGGCGACGCGTGGTCGCTTCGAGGCGGAGCTCGATGCCGCGCTCAAGCGAAAGCCCACGAGCGAGGTGAAGCTCGGCGGCGCGCTGCGCGCCGTCGGTCGGCTCAGCCCCGCACTTCGCGGTACGCTCGTCGACGCCGCGCAGGTCATGGTGCGCCGCGGCTCTTACGCGCGTGAGCTGTACGGCGCGACGATCCGAACGCTCGGCGAGTCGGAAGAGAAGCACCTCCCGGCGCTGCTCAAGTCCGCGCTCGCCTCCGACGACGCCGGCGGCACCGCGACCCTGAGCGCAGCCTCGTTCTGCCGTGACTCGTCGCTCGCCGCTCCGCTCGCGAAGCTCGCCGCCAGCCGGCAGTCGCATCTCGCGTTCGGCGCCGAGACCGCGCGCGTGTGCCGCCGCGAGTCGAACGGCGCGCACCTGACGGCGATCGCGCCGATGATCAAGGAGAGCCACCGCATCTCGCTGTGCGTGGACCTCTTCGTTCCGCTCGCTCGCAGCGCCCCGATTCCGGTGCATGTCGCGCCCGCGCTCGGCGTTCTCCGCGGGGCGGAGCGGCATCTCGGTCGCTGGCTCGTTCTCGCGGACGTCGCGACGAAGGCGGGGGACGACGGTCCGCTCCTCGAAGCCATGCAAAAGGCGCAGGTCGGTCCGACGAGCGCGCGCGCCGCGTGGGCGCTCGTGGCGTGGGCGCTCGCGGAGACGAAGGCGAGCGTCGACCCGAACGCGTCGCCGGTGGCGTCACCCACCACGCGTCCCACGGTGGAGCTCGTTGCTCGGCTCTCCGATCGGCCGAGCGCCGATCGGGACACGACCTTCCTGTTCCGTATGGCACAGGCGCGCGCACTGAGCTGCAAGCCCATGCTCGACGCCCTCGTGAAGAGCGTCCCCCTCACGGACGAGATTGCGGTCCGTGCAGCGTCGTACCTCGCGCGGGACCATGGCCGTGAGGAGATGAGGGACGCGCTGGTCGACTGTGCGCTCAACGGCAAGCGCGACGAGCTTCGCGGGCTCGCCGTGGCCGCGCTCTGGGACTCCGGGTCCGGCCCGACCCGCGCCGCGACGCGCGAAAGGGCGCGCGAGCTATCGGACGAGCTCGTCACCTCGCGTTGCCTCTCCAGCGTCGCGTGGGGAGCGCTCGTCCGCGCGGCGCACGCAAGCCATCGAGACGCCGACTTCGTCGTCGTGACCGAGACGCCGCTCCGCTGGATCCAGTGGGGCTGGCTCGAGTGACGCGCTAGCGCCACCGCACGACCTCTCCGGAAGCGAACAGCGGCCCGGGAGCGGGGACGAATTCGGGGCTCGCGCCCCAGCCACCCGCAGAGGTACGCCTTCGGCGGTCCTTTAAAGTGGCGCGCTCCGCTGGCCCACGCGGCGCGCGTCAAATACACTTCCTCTGTTGTCCCCGCGCCTTCGACGCCGTTCGGCGTCCGCCGGATCCTCGAGGATCTCCCTGGATGCCGTCCGGCAAGGTCGCGCTCCGTCCAGCTCGCTCCGGCGCGCCGCGAGCCGTTTCGCGTTTGCGCTCCTCGCCGTCGCCGCGAGCGGCGTCTCGGTCCAAGGGATTGCGTCTGCCCAGGAGAGGGGCGCCAAGAACGTGCGCTCGGACCTCTCGCTCGGAGGGTCGGCGACGCAACCGCAGGTCACGGAGCGGATCTCGCTCATCGCCGACCTCGATGACGACGACGCCGACGATCGTCCCGACGGGGAGGGCGCGTTCGTCAGCCCGGCGGCACGCGTCGACCTCGTCACCCTCGACGCGCGCTTCACGGGGGCGACGCTCAGCCCGACGCGAGGACGCGAGCACGCGCGGCTCGTCGCGAACGGCAAGCTGTTCGGCTGGGGCGAGCGCCTCCCGCCAGGCGTCCAGCTCCAGGGCCTTTCGCCGGGGCGGACGGTGCTCGTCGCGCGGTGGCCGAACGGACGTGAGACCGGCATCTCCGTCGACGTCCACGGCGTCACCATGCGCGACGGTCAGAGGCGCCCTGTCGACATGGCGAGCCAGCGGGCATCGCTCCAGCGCACGCCGCCCGCGCGCGTCGACCTCGACGACGTCGATCAGGTCATCGACGATCCGGACGTGCTCCGGGTCGTCCTCCGCTCCCCTGAAGGCACACCGCTCGGACCGATCACCGTCGAGTCGGTCAGCGCCGAGGGCGCGCCGCTCGACACGACGGCCGACCTCCGCCTCCTCCGCACGTCGTGCGGCCCCGAAGCGTCGAGCGAGCTCGCCTGCGTCGCGACCGCGCCGCTCCGCTTCGTGGTCGACGACGTCGATCGCCGGCATCCGCTCATCGCCGCTCGGTCGATCAAGGCCGAGGTCGGTGGGGCGATCGTCGTGCGCGATGCGAAGGGGAAGAAGCTCCAGGCGATTCGCGTCGCGGGACCGCGCCGAACGGAGGCGGGGCCGATCGGACGCTACCGGCTCGCGATTCGCCCGATCGTGATGCGCCTCTCGCCCGGCGGCGCTCCGTCGGTCGGCGGGACCGACGCCGGCGCGATCGCTGCGCTCAGGCAGGAGCTCGCCGTGGCCTCGGGGATTTGGGGGCAGTGCGGGATCTCGTTCGGCCCCCTCTCGCAGATGGACGTGAAGGTCGTGAACCCGCCGCCGCCCTACCTGGTCGCGCTCGGCGACGACGTCGGCCTGCCTGCGAGCGGCGGTGAAGTGCGCCTCCGCGTCGAGGGCAAGCCGCTGTCGTTCTCGACGAAGAAGGGCTGGTCGACGCGTCAGGCGGCGCTCGAGCTCGCGCGGGTCGCCGAGAAGGCCGGCCTCAAGGCGGCGATCTCCGAGAACGCTCGCATCTCCTCTGGCGCGGCTCCGAGCGTCGACGTCGCGCTCCGGCGCGCCGACGGCCAGCTCGCGACCGCCGAGCTCGTCTCGTCTTCGGACCCGACGATGAGCGTCAGCGTCGGCGCCGTGGACCTGAGCGATGGCCTCCAGCACTTCGGCGACACCGACTCGGTCGCGGGGACGATCGAGGAGCGGACGCTCGTGAAGTCGGTCGACGACGGCGACCCGCGGACGATCGAGGTCATCGTCGTCCCGTTCTTCGGCGGCGGCGGCCGCATCGGCGAGTCCTTCATCGGCAGCGACGGCTCGAGCATGCGCAACGTCGTCATCATCGATCGCGCCGGGGTCCGCGCGCGGCGCACGAGCCTGACGCTCGCGCACGAGCTCGGCCACGTCATTCTCGACGAGCCCGGCCACCCCGACGACTACGGGATCGACACGCCCACGCTCCTCATGGACTCCGATGCCTCCGACGGCTCGCCGTTCGGCCCGCGGCGCTTGACCGTCGACGACTGCGTACGCGCGGTGAGGCAGTCGGGCCCCGGCTCGCGGATCCCGCTCCTCACCGAGTGGAAGCTGTCGCCACTGAAGTACCCGACGCGGTAGCAGAGCCCTCGAGAACGGGCGCCGTGGCTGCGGGCGTGCGTCAGTCGGCGGTGAGGTCGACGAGCTCGGTACCGCCGGCGTAGGCGTAGCTCACGAAGGAGTCGAAGCCGTAGACGAGGACGCCGATGGGGTAGTCGGACTGGACGCGGTGGACGCCGTCGTTCTGCCGGCCCGGGGTGACGTTGTTCGGAGCGGTTCCTTGCGGATCGACGACGGGGAACGACAGCTGGCACCGGTACACGGTGAACGGCGGATCCTTGGCCTTGCGTGTCTTTTCGTCGAGGCCGTCGCCCGGCGCCGTCTCGCAGATCTTGCCGTCGATCGGGAGCCCGTCGAGGTAGACGCTCGCTCCGAACGGTGCCGTGATGACGAGGAAGTCGAACGCGTATTTGTCCGGGGTGAGGAGGATGTAGTCGTTCCTCCACTGCTCGACCGGCGGGACGAAGGTGAGGCTCGGATCGCCGCCCGGCAGACTCCGCGCGACGCCGGCGGCCTCCTGGCTGACCTGGACGTCGGCGACGATGACCGCGTTGTCGGCCGAGAGCGTGAAGTCCTGGAGCGCGGGGATCGTGACGTTCGCGCCCACGCCATCGAGCGTGAAGGCATTCCAGGGCGCGGGGAGCGTCGTGGTCACCTGCGTCGGTCCAGCCACGGTGGCGACGACGCGGTACAGCTCGGGCTCAGGGAAGGCCGAGATCACGGCGCCCGCCGCCGCGAGCGCACGGGAGCGGTTCGGCATGCGGCCGAGGACGTAGCTCTTGCCGACGGCGCGGAGCGGAGTGACCTGCTCCTCGAGGTGATCGGCGCAGCACGATCGCGAGGCGAGCGTGTTGAAGAACGGCGCGTCGCTCGCCTCACTCCCGACGTAGACGGCAATCGGCGCGTTCGTGTCGATGATCGAGCCCGTGAAGTCCGCGTTGAAGTCGCCGGTCTCGAGGTTCAGGACCTCGAACGGCTGAAGGACGGCGTCGACCTCGGCGCCCTTCGGAACGCCGTTCGGGAAGGGGCCGCCCGGGACGATCCGCGCGGTCGTCTTCAGGCGGATCTTCGTGTCCGGCGCCGTCCCGACGATCGAGAGGAAGGCGCGGAGGTCGGAGCCGAAGTTGGTGTTGGGATCCTCGCTTCGCGCGATCGTCTGCGGCCATCCCGCGACGACGTAGGCGCGTCCGCGATCGCCGAGCGCCGCCGTGGGGAGCAAGAGCGCCGCCTCGTTCGAGAAGACGTTCACGTTCTCGAGCGGGTTGAACTGGTAGGCGACGATGGGGACGTCCGAGCGGATGCGGTACGCGCCGCGCGTGAGGGCGGTGTGCGTCCCGCCGTTCGGGAGGTCGGGCTCGGAGCCGTCGACCTCCTTGGGGCCGAGCTTGAAGATCTCGAGCCGCCGCACCCCCACGCTCGCCGTGCCGACGATGCGCACGTTCGGCGGCTCGCCGGGCTTCGCCACGTCTTCTTCGATCGTGACGCGTGCGGCGAGGTCGGGTTGCGGGTTCGACACGATCACGGCGAACTGCTGGAGCGCCGCGTTGCCCTGGCTGGTGACGGCATTGTCGAGATCGACAGGCCAGTACTCGCAGCCGATGTTCGACTTCTTCCGCGTCGCCTCCTGACAGAGTTGGGTGCAGAACCCTCCACGGCAGGCGTAGCCGTGGTCACCGTCGCAGGTCTCGACCTTCGCCTGCTTCTGCCCGTCGGCGTCGCACTCGAAGACGTCTGCATTCTCGCAGGTGCGCGCGCCGGGAAGGCAGGGCGTGCACTTCAGGAACTGGGGAGCGCACGCCTCGCCGCGTGCGCCACAGTCGTCCAGGACGACGATCGCGTTTGCTTCGCACCGCGTGAGCGACGAGCCGCGACACTCGACGACGCCGTCGATGCAGATGGTCGACGTCGGCTCCGGCAGGTCGCGGTAGGCGGGGTCGAAGCGGCACGACGGGGCGATCGCGAGAACGCCGACCAGTGCAGTCACCCCGGCTCCGAGCTCGAGCCACTTCGTACGCACGCGCTTCACGATTCGCTCAATAGACGCCGCCGAGGCTGTCGAACGCATACGCGCTCCAGGCCCCCGTGCTCAGCTGGCCCCAGCGGAGGCGCCCGTACTGGAACTGCTCGATCCTTGCAACATACACGGTCGTGGAGAGGGCGCCTGACATGAGACCCACGGGATCGGGGCCGGGGAGGGCGGCGAGGTCGGGGACGTCGAACGACGTCGTGCCGCCCGGCGCCACGATCGTCCAGACGACGAGCCCGCCGCCGGACGAGACCTGCGTCACGGACAGGTCGGCCGGCCCGGTCGCCCCGGAGAACTCTACGCGCCTGCCGCTCCACACGCCGGAGCCTGGTTGTCCGAGCACCGGGACCCCGAGGAATCCGCCGAGGGACACGGGGGTGTTCGCGTTCGTGGTCCGCACCCGTGCGACGACGCTCGCCGGGAGCTGTTGATCCGGGCCCGTCGCAGCGATGCCGCCGAGGACGTACTGCTCGCCGGCCATCGCCTTGTCGAGCGAGGGGGCTCCGATGAACGGGAGGGCTTCCGGGGCGGGCAGCGTCGTCGAGCGCGTCCCTCGCGGAAGGATGGCGTAGCCGGCCGCGCCGAGCGTGGTCGAGAGCGACGCGGTGAATCGATCCGGTCCGCGCGGTCCGGGCGCAGGCGGCGCCGCGCTGATCGTGACCTGATGATCGAAGAGGATGTCCATCTTCACGTCGACGCCCTGCACGCGCGTCTGCGCGGGGACAGCGACGCCGCGCGCGACGCCCATCGAATACGGAACGAACTTGGGCGGCGTCTCGCTGCGATCCTCGATGCCGGCGACGACGTAGAGCGTCGAGTTCCCGGGGAACACGAGCAGCGAGTACTCGTAGCCGGTCGTCCCGTTCGCCTCCGGCGTGATGGCCGCGCTCGCCGGGGGAAGCGTGAAGCGCTGATTCGGGCTCGACGCCGCCTCGAAGACGTAGGCGGCGCGGCGCTCGGTCGGCTTGGTCGGCGCCGGTACCGTGCTCCAGCCCGCGCGCTCGAACTCGCGCGCGCCCGGGAAGACGAGCTGGCCCTCGATGAAGCCGCCATAGCGCTGCCTCGGCGGGATCGACGGCGGATCGCCGTCGGCGCACGAGGGATCCATCACCGGGGCGAGGTATGCGGTGACCGTGTCGACCGGGACGTCGACGAACGTGACCGGCTGGTGGCACTTCGCGGCGACGGTGATCGTGACCTTGTCGCCGGTGATCCCGTCGATCTCGACGACGCCGTTGGCCGTCGTCTTCGCGACCTTCGCGGTCGCGAGATCGCCGCCGGCGATCGCGAAGGCGCCCGGCAGCGGAGTGCCGACGAGCTGGTCGTATGCGAGCACCTTGACGCGGCCGGCGAGAGCGCCGCCGGACAGGCCGCCGCGATAGCCGTCGACGGAGTCCGAATACGTGAACGCGTCGCGCGCCTGGATGGGCACACCGCCTTGCGGCGTCACCACGACGTCCTTCGAGCCCGGAGTGCCCGTGGGGCTCACACACTCGAGCTTCGTCGGCGACTCGACGACGACCTCCTTGCAGGCGACCCCGTCGATCGAGACCGTCGTCCCGGCGCCCCAGTTGGTGCCGCTGCCGGTGATCGCGATGCGCGTCCCGCCGCTCGTCGCGCCGCTGTCGGGGACCACCACGAACGCGTCGTAGTAGAAGCCGTTCTTGAGGACCCGCTCCTTGGCGGTGGCCTCGTCCCGGATCGTCACGTCCACGAAGCCGGGTGGCCCGGGGGGCGTTACGATCGCGGCGCGGGTCGGGTCGCTCGCGAGGAGCGACCCGGCTTCGACCTCGACGCCGCCGATGAAGACACGCAGCTTCGAGGAGAAGCCGCGGCCGTCGATGCGTGTCCGAGTGCCGCCGCTGAACGGTCCGTGCGACGGCGTGAGCCCGTCGATCGCGAATGGGTCGCCAATGTCCGCGTCGCTACGGACGAAGCCCGCGTCGCCGGAGAGGTCGATCGAGCCACCGCCCGCGTCGCCCTCCGGCAAGAGCGCCGGCCCCGTGCCCGAGAAGCATGCCGCCGTCACGCCGAAGGCGAGGGGCCCCAGCAGGACGGAGACGAGGCGACGCTTCGCAGAAGTCACGCATCGAGACTACGCTCTAAGCGGCCTCGGGGCACGTGGTTCCGGCCGCCGAATGAACGACGGCCGGGACCGCACTACTGGAAGGTGACCTTGACCTCGTACGGCCGCGCCTCGTCGGAGGTGCTGCCGGCCTCGGCCTTCAGCTGGAAGAGGTACGTCTGCCCCGCCTTGATCTTGGTCTTCGGGGCCTGGTCGGTGAACGACATGTTGAAATTGCTCGAGCCGCTCGCGGTGCTGCCGGCCTGCGGGATCGTGACCGTATAGGTGATCTTTCCGTTCGGCTCGGTGTGCTCGATGATCATGTCGGTCACGTTCTGAGGCGCCGTGATCTTGAGGTAGTCGCTGTCCGACCGGGAGGAGAGCTCGCCGGCGATGCAGTCCTTGAACTCGGTTGCCTCAGCCGTTTCGTTGTTCGGCTCCACCTCCTTCGTGCACTCCGGCGGCTTGGAGGCCGGCGGCTTGTCGTCCGGCTTGGCCTCGACGTTCTTGTCCGGTGCGGCCGACGGCGCCGTGCTCGGCGGTGCCTGCACCGGCTTCTCTTTGCTGAAGGGGGGGACCTTCACGGTGTTGTCTTCCGAGCTCGAGGGGCTGGGAGACGATGCCGAAGAACAAGCAACGATTCCGAGCCCGAGCGCGACACACATAGTCTTTAGCGCAAACATGTTTTCGCCCGGGTGCACGGGCGATTCCATCCACGCTCGGATCGGCCGGCGCAGACGAGCGACGCTCTGCGCCGCGAAGACGACCCGATCGATCGCGTCGCGAATGGGACGCCGCGATAGGAGCGACGAGCGCGCGCGCACGCGCTGCCTCACCCGCGCGATCGGCCGCACACCCACGCCTCGCTCGTGCGGTGTCTCGGTCCAGCGCTCGATCAGCCGGAGGCGATCGCTCGAATCCCGCCGAGGGCGCGGCGCATGAGCTCGATCGCGATCGCCTTCCGCCCACTCGCTTGCTTCGCCATCGCTCGCTGTGGCGGGACGGGGGGCACAGCGCTCGTCGCTGTCGCCGTCCCTTCGATCGCTGGGCCGACGCAGCCCGGACACCCGGAGACGCAGGGACACCCTTCGACGAGTCGAAGCGCTCGCGCCAGCAGGAGATCGCGCTGGACGAAGATGCGCTCCGCGAGCCCGATGCCGCCCGGCGTGTGCTCGTAGAGGAAGAGCGTCGGGCTGTACCCCGGCGCCGGCCCACCGCGCACGCGCCGCGGGATCGGGACTGGGGCGTCCTCGTCGTCGGTCATGGCCGCAGGGTCCAGCGACGTGTCGCCCAGCGTGGTGCCGAGATCGCGCGGGTCGCACATGAGCGCGAGCGTGGCGACCGTCTCGAGCGCGACGCCGACGCCGCGCAGCCCGTCGATGGCGGCGGCGCGGCCCTCGGGCATCTGCTCGCAGACCTCCTCGGGCACCGTCAGCCAGACGGCCGTCGTATGCATCTGCATCTCGGGAAGACGGACGTCGCCGTAGCCCGCGTTCTCGTGCGTGTAGAACTTGATCTTCTTGTAGCCGACCACCTTCTCGACGACGGAGACCTCGCCCCAGCCGGCCGGCCACGACTCCGGGGCCGCGCCCTCGAGCGGAGTGCCCCCGGGCGTAGCGTCGGCGAGGGGAACGACGAAGCCGGCGCCGAACTCCTCGAGGACGTTCACCGTCGTGTACGTCATCGCGTCGGTCCAGTAGTCGGGCTTCACCTTGCGGACGAAGGCCTTGTGGTTCTCGTAGTCGAACTTCTCGACCTGCCAGCACTCGCCGTCGTGCTGGTAGATCGCCTGCTCGTGCACCATCGTGTGCGCGCCGCGCCAGTCGATCTCCGCGAGCGTCTTGTCGTGCTCCGCGTCGATGATGACGACGTTGTCCCAGCCGATGCTCCGTAGCGAAACGTTGTTCGCCGGATAAGCGTCGGCCGCCCAGTGGAAGGTGCCCGCGTTCTCGTGCACGACCGAGTGCTGCTGGAGGAACTCGAGCGCCGCGCCCGTACTCGCCTCGTCGAGCGAGCCGAACTTCTCGCCCCGCTTGAACGGCAGCTCGAAGGCGGCGCACTTGACGTGCTGGACGAGGATCTCGGGGTTGTCCGGATCGACGCGTGCCTCCTCGACCGGCGCGCCGAGCAGGTACGACGGCTCGCGCGCGAGGTACTGGTCGAGCGGCGCGCTCGAGGTGACGAGGACGCAGATGCTCCGTCCCTTGCGGCGGCCCGCGCGGCCGAAGCGCTGCCAGGTCGCTGCGACCGAGCCCGGGTAGCCGGCGCAGACGACGGCATCGAGCGCGCCGATGTCGATCCCGAGCTCGAGCGCGTTCGTCGCGACGACGCAGAGGATCTCGCCTTCGCGGAGCTTGCGCTCGATCTCGCGGCGCTGCTCCGGCAGGTAGCCGCCGCGGTATCCCATGACCTTCGAGGCGTCGACCTCGGGCGCGACCTTGTCGCGGAGGTAGCGAAGCATCACCTCGACGTTGTTGCGCGACTGTCCGAACACGATCGTGGGCACGCGGGCCTTCACGAGATCGGTCGCGAGCATCACGGCTTGCTTCACGTAGCTCGCACGGATGCCGAGCTCGGCGTTCACGACGGGCGGGTTGTAGAGGAAGACGCGGCGTTCGCCCTGGGGCGCGCCGCTCTCGGTGATCGCGGCGAGCTCGGCCTCGTCGAGCGAGAACATCCGCGCCGCGTGCTCGCGCGGGTTGCCGATCGTCGCCGTGGCCCCGACGAGGACCGGCTCGGAGCCGTGGAACTTCGCGACGCGCATGAGCCGCCGGATCACGTTCGCGACGTGCGAGCCGAAGACGCCCTTGTACGTGTGGAGCTCGTCGATGACGACGTAGCGTAGGTTCTGGAACGTCCGCGCCCACGCGGTGTGATGGGGAAGGATCCCCGCATGGAGCATGTCCGGATTCGTGAGCACGATGCCGGAGCGCTCCCGAGCGGCGCGTCGCGCGTCACCGGGCGTGTCGCCGTCGTAGACGACCGCGCCTCGATCGAGCCCGGCCGAACGCATCAGCTCGCGCAGGCTCGACTCCTGGTCGCGGGAGAGCGCCTTCGTCGGGTAGACGTAGATAGCCCGCGCGTCCGGATCCCGGATCTGCGTCGCGAGGACGGGGAGGTGGAAGCAGTAGCTCTTGCCGCTCGCGGTCGGGGTGGCGACGACGATGCCTCGAGCGCCGCCCTCGATCGCCTCGAACGCGCGCGCCTGATGCTCGTAGAGCTCTTCGACACCGCGGCCGCGCAGCGCAAACGCGAGCTGCGTCGGCAGCGTGCGGGGGAACGGAGCCATGCGCGGCGACTTGCCCGGCACGGTCTCGTCGGCCATCACGCACGGCCGCACGATCCTGCTCTCGAGCCAGCCGTCGAGCACGGCCTCCACCCCTCGAGCCGACTCCCACGGCGCGGCAACGCCCTTGCTTCTGCGCTTGCTCATCCGATGATGCTCCCTGGTAGACCCGAGGTGCGGCGCGCTCCGTCCACCGGTCCGCGCGCTCGTCGAAGACGGGCGGCGAAGGGAGGCGTAGCGAACGCCTGGCGCTGAACATATAAACAGGTGCCGGTCGCCCGGACAAGGCAGACGGCAGGCGCCAGCGGCTCGAAGCGGGTCGAACGGACGGCAGACCAGGGGGGAGTGCGTGACACGATGCCCTGGATTGAGTAGGGTTCGCGCTCCGTTCTCGCCCTCTTGCCGTTGGCGTACGCCAGCAAGGCGCCTCTCGCTCCGTCGTCGAGAAGCTTCACAGGCTGAACATCCGCGCAACATCGACCGATGAACGAGAGCTCGAGACAAGACGCAGCGCCCGACGAGGCCAGCACCACCGCGACACCCACCTCGACCGAAACGGAGGGTGCGGTTTCAGGGGAGGGATCCACCACGAGCGCGGCCGCCGCGCTGCCGGCGGACCCGCCGGCCGTGGAGGAGCCTCCGATCGCGCCTGGCGTCGAGCGTCTCGGTCGCCCGGCGGGCACGTCGCAGGCCATCCCGGAGACGATGCTCGGACACCGTCCGTCGCCGATGTTCCTCGTCGTCGTCGCGCTCGTGTCCCTGGTCTCGGACGTGGGGACGAAGCTCTGGGCGGAGCAGAAGCTCGCGGACTACCCGGGCTACGTCACCGTCATCGAAAACCACCTCATGTTCGTGCTCGCCAAGAACAAGGGCGGCGCATGGGGGCTCTTGCAGGGCGAGAGCGAGAACGTCCGCCGGCCGTTCTTCCTCCTCGTGTCGGTGGCCGCGATCGCGTTCATCGTCACGCTCTACCGCCGGCTCCAGCCGCGCCAGTACGCGCTGAAGTGGGGCCTCCCGCTCGTGCTCGGTGGCGCGCTCGGCAACGTCTTCGACCGTGTCCGCTACGGCTACGTCATCGACTTCATCGACTACCGCGCCGACTGGATCAGGTCGTTCAACGAGCTGATCGGCAAGTACTACCCGCGGCACGTCGTGACGGATCACTGGCCCACGTTCAACGTGGCCGACATCGCGATCTGCGTCGGCGTCGCGCTCATGGCGATCGACATGCTCACGTCGCGCCGGGGCAGCAAGCCGCCCATCGAGGCCGACGTACCGATCGAGCCGGCCCTCGAGCCGCTCCCGGCTGGTGAGGGCGCTGCGCTCTCCTCGGTGGCCGGCGATGCCGTCGTCGCCACCGATCCGGCGATGCCGGTCGTCGAAGGCGACGTCGCGCCCGCGGACGACGCCAGCGCTCAGCCGAAGGCCTGAGATTCGAGGCGCGCCGGGCCGTTCGCCGGTAGGTGAACGGCGCGAGGCTCGATCGATCAGGCTTCCGCGTTCGGGTAGCGCCGCGCGACGTCGTCACGATGCTCGACCGGAAAGCGCAGGTCGGCTTCGACGACGAGATCGTCGGGACGTCGTCCGACGACGGTCGCGACGTGCGGCGACGGACTGGAGCCTGTCGACTGCAGTCACGAGCGCTTCGCCTGAAGGCGAAGCACTCGTCAGAGCGTGCCGGCTCGGAGTAGGCGCTCCGCGAGCTCGGCCCGGCGGAAGCGACGGGAACGCTCGGCGAGGATGACCCCCTCCAGGTGGCGGAAGGCACTGTCGACGTCGTCGTTCACGACGAGGTAGTCGAAGAATCCGTAGTGCTCGATCTCGACGCGAGCGGCGGCGAAGCGCTTGCGCACGGCGTCCTCGCTCTCGCTAGCGCGACCGCGAAGGCGACGTTCGAGCTCGACCATCGACGGCGGGAGAATGAAGACCGACACCGCCTCGGGCACCTTCGCTCGGATCTGGCGTGCGCCCTGGTAGTCGATGTCGAAGATGATGCCGCTGCAGCTCGGGTCCGACTTGGCGCGCTCGATCTCGGCGAGCGACGTGCCGTAGCAGTTCTCGTGAACGTGCGCCCACTCCAGGAAGGCCTCACGCTCGACCAGCTCGTCGAACTGCGTGCGGTCGATGAAGTGGTAGTCCTTGCCGTCCGCCTCGTTCGCGCGCGGCTTGCGCGTCGTGTGCGAGATGCTGAAGCGTAGCGTGGGGAACTTCTCGCGCAGCTTGCGCGTGAGCGTCGTCTTCCCAGCGCCGCTGGGGGAAGAAAGGATGAGGAGCAAGAAGGGGTCGCTCATCGGAGGGCCCATCCTAGTTCATCGAGTCCATCGAAACGACGGTAATCTCTGCGTGCGGGAGCGGAGGTGAGCTCGACGATTTCGTCGAGTCGACGCGACTCGACGCGCAGCGTTTCCCGACGCTTCCAGGGCGATGGGCTGTCCGGGCCGCGGGCGCTTCCGCCCGGGATCACTCGACGTTCTGGACCTGCTCGCGCATCCGCTCGATCTCGGCCTTCAGCTCGACGACCGCATGCGCGATGGCGACGTCCTGGCTCTTCGCCCCGATCGTGTTGGCCTCTCGCGCCATCTCCTGCAGGAGGAAGTCGAGGCGACGCCCGACCGCCTCGGCGCTGAGGAGGAGCGTCTCGAGGTGAGCGCAGTGACTCTCGAGGCGCGTGAGCTCCTCGGCGATGTCGATCCGATCGGCGAAGAGCGCGAGCTCCTGCTCGAGACGCCCCGCGTCGATCTCGACGTCCGACGCGACACGAAGCCGATCGGCCCGCTCCTTCAGGCGCTTCTTGTAGACCTCGACGACCTGAGGGGCGCGCTCGGTGACGGTCTGCATCAGCCGGCGGATCGTCGCGAGTCGGCGGATGAGGTCTTGCGCCAAGGCCAGCCCCTCGCGAAGGCGCATCGTGTCGAGCGACTTCAGCGCAGCGTCGAATGCGGTCGTGAGGGCCGCGTGGAGCGCCTCTCCTTCGCGTTCGATCGACGGCACGAAGAGATCGGGGACGGAAGCGAGCAGAGAGAGAGGGACGTCGGCGTTCGGCGCGAGCTCGTCCCGCAGCGTCCTCAGCGCGGCGAACACACTTCGGGCGCGGTCCGTGTCGATCACCATCGCGCCGAGCACGCTGCCGTCGAGGCGAACGTTGATGTCGAATCGTCCGCGGCTCAGGCGCTCGCGGGCGAGCGACTCGACCACATTCGCGAGATCCGGCAGCTGACTCGGGCCGCGGACCCGGACGTCGAGGAACCGATGGTTGACCCCACGGATCTCGATCGTGACCTTGTCGCCGGAGAAGGGCGCATCCGTGGTCGCGGCGAGCAAGGCCTCGCCGACGCCGAATCCCGTCATGCTACGCATGGGCCGGCCCTCCCACTCAGCCGAGGTGCAGTGGTCGTCGTGTTCGCCGGCGTCGCGTCGACGCCGTGGACTCCATCCAGCGGAACTGGACTCCGTCCACCTGGTCTCACGACAGTCCGCGCCTGCGTTTCACGGCCTCGAGCACGCGGGCATGTTCGATGTCCCACTGCGCGGTGCCTTCCTTCACGTGCTTGAGCTGCGCGCGGACTTCCGCTTCGAGCTCGGCGTCGGCGCCCATGTACCGCTTGAAGATCGGCGCCATCTTTCGGCGCAGCTCGACATCCTCCGCGAACACCTCGTCGACATGCGCGGAGTGAAGGAGCATCTCGACGACCTGATCGAGGAGATAGTCGAGCGCCTCGTCGCCGACCTTGATCCCGTGGTGCTCCGCGACCTGCTGGCGGACCCTGGAGAACTCCGACGTTCCGCGGCCCGTGCGCTGGAGGAGGTCCCGCGTCTTGTCGTCGACCACGCGCTCCGTGTCGAGGTAACTCTTGAGGACCGCTTCGATGTCGGCGATGACCTCGCGCTGCGCTTCGGTCTCTATGGCCTTCGAGGTGACGAGCGTGCGGACGACTTCCTGCGCGACCGGACCAACCTTGGCGCCATAGAGCCTCATTCAGGCGGACCGTACCTTAGCAGGGGCGAAATGCGAAGGGACGTTGCCGGGGGGAGTAGCGTATTCTGCCGTTTCCGGCACTCGACCGTGCCGCCCCATTCCGATGAGCAGCAGCGTCTGCCCCTTCTGCAAGAGCACTGGTCTCACCCCCCAATCCCCCCAATCCCCGTGCCGGAGCTGCGGCCGCGGAGCCAGCGGTCCCTCGGCCGGTGCGGGAGGAGGTGGCGGCTGGGGCGATGATGACCTCGGCGATGGGGGCCTCGACCTCACGCGTGGCGGCTCGATGGCGAGCCATCCGGCGGGCCCGAGCGCGTATGCCGGCGGCGGCATCGCGTTCGGGGACGACGACGACCCGTTCGCCGAGGAGGTCCCTCAGGGAGCGCTCGAGCTCGATCTGCCCTCGTCCCACACGGCCCACACGCCTCGGTCGATGCCGGTGGCGAGCCCCGCGCAGCCGGCTCCCCCGGCCTATGGCGCGCCGCCTCCGCCGGGCCCCGTGCCCGATCTCGGGCTTTCGCTCGCGGGGCCGGCCTCGAGCCCGTCTGTGCCTTCGCCGCGCGTGGACCCGTCACTGCCGCCGAGCCACGCGAGCGATCCCTCGCTCCGACCGGCCCGTCCGGTCGACCCGTCGCTCCCGCCGGGCCACGCGGGCGATCCCTCGCTCGGCCAACCCCCGATGCCGGCGCCGCAGGTCTCCGTGGCACCGGGACCTCCGCCTCCGCCGGATCCTGCCGCGATCATCGCGCGCTTTCCTCCGCCGCCCGCGAAGGTCTGGGAGGCGCCTGGCTACGCGATGAAAGTGCTGTGGCGGCAGTTCGAGCTCCGCCAGGACCTGACCTCGCTCCGGAACCGGCGCTCCCCCGACGTTCCGCTCTACGAGCGGGCGCTCCGGGCGTACGACACGAAGACGTTCGCGCTCGGCCTCGCCATCACGTGCGCGGGTCTCGCGCTCGCGAGCCTCATCTTCTTCCTTCCCGTCATCCTTCGTTTCGTGCGCGACCCGAGCTGAGCGCGGTCCGGTGACGGGCGGGGCGCCGTCGCCCGCTCATCGTTGACTGCGTGGGCCGGGGCGTCGGCGGCCTTGGCGCGGCTGCTCGGCCGGCGCTTCGCGCTCGGACGTGGGCGGCGCCATCGTGCGCTCCGGGCGCCGGCTCACCGGTGCCGGCTCCTCCGTGCGACGCGGCGGCGTCCTCAGCTCGCGCATGCCGACCTGCAGCCGGCGCATGACGGCCTTCTTCTGCCGCTCCTTGTACTTTGCATGCGATGCCTCGCCCTGCTCGTTCGCGGCCTCGGTCTCGCGGTCGATCACCTGGAACTCGCAGATGACGAAGACGACGGGGCCGAGCGCCCAGGCAGTCGACGGCGCGCGCTCGAGCAGCTTGCGCGGCAAGCGCACCGGCATGTCGACGACGAAGTGGATGACCCGGTAGTTGTCCGCCGAGAAGATGTTGTCGGTCGGCGTGAACTCCTCGTCCGCGCCGGCCTGCATCTCGCTCAAGAACTTCTTCAAGTGGTCGTTCTTCTGACAGAACCGCTTGAAGTGGAACATCGAGTTGATGCTCTGCGCGGGGATGACGTAGTTGAACGGGAAGAGCTTCTTCGTCAGGTACTGGATGATCGGGATGATGTCCTCGCGCTCGCGAGCGACGATCCGGAAGCGGAGCTTGTCGAAGATCTGCGCGGAGACCGCGTCGCGTTTCGACAAGAGCTTGGTGTAGAGCGAGTCCTTGTTCTTCCGACCACCGACGAACTCGGTGATGGGGAAGCCCTCGGCGAGCATGCTGCCGATCACCCGGTAGACCTTCTCCTCGACGAGGTGGAAGATCTCCTGGTCCGACATCGGGAGCATGAAGAGCAGCTCACGACCATCCAGGTGATGGATGATGTGCATGCACTTCAAGATCGTGCACGCGCACGTCTGGCGGTGACCGCGACCCGCCGCGAGCGAGAAGAGCTCCTCGATGCTCGCCTGCTCGACCGGCTTCGGGATCGGATACTCGAAGTGCCGCCGCAGGTAGTTGATCGCCTCCGACTTGATCGCGTTCATGCGCGCGCGATCCGCGGGCTCGTCCGGGTTGAACTCCTGCGCGACGCAGAAATCCCGGACTTCTCGGTCGCCCTCGAAGTTCAGGCGGTGCCAGTCGATGACCGAGTCACCGCGAAGGACGAGTCGGACAGCCTCGAGGTCGGCGAGGGTGAACTCGTCGAGAGCCTTGAGGCGATCGCGGGTCGGCATCGATGATCGCTCTCCTTTCCGGAGCTCGAGGGCTTTGCGCCGCTCGAACGCTGGGAAGGACCTTACGCGATCATCGCCTCGCTGGGGCGTCGATCAGGACTTCCCGGTCGAGCCCGACATCGGAGGAGGGGGCGGCGGCGGAAGCGGGTTCGGCGAGGGCGCGGGCTGGAACGTCGGCGCGCTCGTGCTCGAGCTCGAGGGCGCGGTGCGCGACGGCGGACGCGACGTGCCGTGTCCCGTTCCGGTCGGCGATCGGCGCGGCGTCTCCGAGGTCGGCTGTGCAGCGGGCTGGCCGCCACGAGATCGGAAGCCCGGGCTATCGCATCCCGCGAGCACGACGGCTGTGAACGCGAACAGGACCAGGAGGGAGAAGCGGCAGGTCATCTTCATGGTTGGGGCGCTGGAGCTGTCCAGACCCCCCGAAGCACCGTCGCGGCCCATCTGGCGCTGCCGTCGGGGGGAGGACGAGGTAGAGCCTCTCCCCGACGAGCGGGCGTCAGGCCTTGTCGACCTGAGCGACTTCGGGTGCAGACGTATTCTGCGTCTGCGCGCGCCCGAGGGACAGCGTCCCGATGAAGATTCCGATGGTGACGGCGAGGACAGCGACATGGCCCATGAGCGCGCCCGAACAACCGGCGATGGCAATGGGAGCGAGCGCTGCGAGGTACCAGGGGGTGAGCTTCATTCCTTACTCTCCGAGGGGGCTTCGGGCCAGCTGCACCCTACATGTAAGGCAAGCTACGACATTCCTCGGGGCGGGGAAAACTTCTATTCGGACCGACCTCGGTGGATCAACCCAAAACGGCGTTGGCATTCCCGCCACAGCTCGCACGGCACGTTCCATGTTCGCGCCCAAGTGCTCTGACCCACTTAGGAAAACGATTCTCGACATTTTCGCTGTCTCGGAGGGATCCCGGCCGCCGAAAACTTGCGTTCAGCCGTCCGCGGCGCGTGGGCGAGGGGACACGAGCGGCCCGCCGTGGACGTTCGCAGTCGAGCGCGGCGATCGAATAGACAGTGCCTACAGGTCGCGTTTATCGTCGGCGCGTGCCTGTACGGCGTCAGCCACGAGGCGGTGCCGGCTTGCTGTGCAAGGCCGGAATGTCGCGCTTGATCGCCGCGCTGGCGCCCGCGCTCCTCGGCGTGACGGGCTGCACGACGGTCGATCCTGGACCGAATTTCGTCGTCCCCGACGAGCAGTTCGACGCGGATTTCTTCTTCTGCCGCGTCGAGCCCGAGCTCCTCGTGACGAAGAAGTGCGGTTCGGGCGACCCCGGCGCGGGCGACGCGGCCAACGGCTGCCACTTCAATTCGAGCGCGGTCAGCGGCATGGCGCTGCGCAACCACGATCCGATTCCGTGCGAGGGTGATCGGCCGACGAATCGCGCGCTGCTCAACTCGGGCGGCGCCGCCCAGGGAAACCTGCAGGCGGTCACGCTCGTGATGAGCCGTGACGTGCTCACCGCGCCGCTGTATCTCCGGCCGACCGGACAGAACCACCCGCGCGCGATCTTCCCGCGCGAGGACCCGTTCCTCGAGGTCCTCCGCGAGTGGGCCAAGCGATGAAGCGTCTCGCGCTCCTTGCCGCTCTCGCGCTCGTGGCGCCCGCCGCCGTCATCCTCGGCGCGCCCGGCGTAGCTCAGGCGGCAGAGGAGCACGACGCGTTCGCGCGTGTCGTCGTCGACTCCGCGGAGCTCAGGACCGGCCCGAGCATCTCGTCGCGTGTGATCTACACCGCACATCGCGGCGAGACGTTCGGGGTCGACGGACGCCTGGGCACGGGCTTCTGGCTTCGCGTCGTCCTCCCGGACGGTCGCGTCGCGTACGGGCTCGGCGACGAGATGCAGGTCTTCGCCGTGCGTCCGGGCGAGCCCGAAGCGCCGTCGCGGCCGGGCCTCTTCGCCACTCCTCCGCTCGAAGGCGCGAACGGAGGCTTCGCGATCCTCGGCGGCGTCCTCGCGATCCCCGTACGTGACCAGACCACGCGCGCGTTCGGCTACCTCGAGGGGCGTCCGTCGATCGTCGTGCATCGCACGGTCACGCTCGACGGATACATCGCCAATGCGCTGACCGCCGACGGCTCGCAGATCCTCTACGGCGGCGGCGCGACGGTGCACTTCGCGCCGAGCTGGGCGATCTGTCCGTTCCTCGGGATCGGCGGCGGCGGGCTCAGCGTGCGCCCGAATGCGGACTCCTTCGTACTGAAGCGCGAGGACCTCTGGATGGCGCGCGCCGGCGGAGGCATCTTGATGGCGCTCCGCGGGAGGATCCTCGTGCGCCTCGAGGTGACGAACCTGACGTTGTTCGACTCGGAGAGCTTCAAGAACGCGCAGACGTACGCCGGCGGTTTCGGCGTCTATTTCTAAGATCTAGGATCTAGGATCTAGGAGCCAGCGAATGGAAGGCCACAAGCTCGCGCAAGTCCTGCTCGCAACGCTCCTCGTCTTCGCCGCGGGATGCGTCACCGTGAAGCCGCAGCAGCGCTCCGTGCTCGCCGATCCGATCATGCAGTTCGAGGGTGACCCTCAGGCGAGCGCGCAGCTCAGGCACGCGATCGACAACCGTGAGGGCTCTTACGGCGGCGGCGGCGTCGCGGGCGGAGGATGCGGCTGCAATTGAGAGCGCCCGCTCGCGTGCTCGGCTCTCTCGGCCGGCCCGCGCATCGCCGTACGAGGTCCGCGCTGATCGCGGGAGCGGCGTCGCTCGTCCTCGCGTTCGCGCGGGTTGCGAGCGCGCAGGTCGCGCAGGTCGACACCGCGCACACGTTCTATCACGAGGCCCCGACCCGCACGAACATGACCGTCTACACGCCCGGTGTCGACGTCGCGGTCACGCCGGCGGAGTGGGTCACCGTTCGCGGCGGCTACGAGGCCGATATCGTCTCGGGCGCGAGCGTCGCGACGAAGGCGGGCTCTGCCTATCAGAGCGTGAACCCGGGGGTCGACGTCATCACGACGGCGAGCGTGAAGGACTTCCGCCACTCGCCGCGCGGTGGGTTCACGCTTCGCAAGGGCGACGTCGCCTATACCGCCTCGTATACGTACGGGACGGAGAACGACTACAAATCTCATTCGATCTTCGTCGGGGCGCGCACCGACGCGTTCGATCACAACACGCAGTTCGAGCTCTCCTACGCGCGTAATTTCGACTCCGTCTGCGATCGCGTCCAGGCGGTCGAGGACACACCCCCTCGCTTCCGCGCGCTCGAGGATTCGAGCGGCTGCTTCACGAGCGAAGAACGAAGGCGCCGTCGCGCCCTGTCGATCGACGGCTTCCAGGCGAGCTGGACGCAGGCGTGGACGCCGACGTTCGCCTCGCAGCTCGTCTATACGGCGCAGCTCCTCGATGGCTTCCAGTCGAACCCGTACCGCAGCATCATCGTCGCGCAGGGGCTCAAGGCGCAGGAGCATCACCCCGACGTGCGCGTCCGGCAGGCGCTGGCGCTGCGCTTCAACTGGTATCTCCGTCCGATCAAGGTCGCGCTGCGACTGACCGGGCGCGTCTACCGAGACACCTGGGACATCACGAGCGGGACCGGAGAGCTCGAGGCGGAGCGCTATCTGGTCGAGGGCCTCCGGCTCGCGGCTCGCGGTCGCTTCTACCGCCAGACCGGCGCGCTGTTCTGGAGCGACGACTACACGGGAGGCGAGCCCCCGCTCGGCCCCAAGGGGCAGTACTTCACCGGCGATCGCGAGCTCTCTCCGTTCTGGAGCCTCGGGCTCGGGGCGCGGGTCACGTACACGATTCACCCGACGGCGAAGCCCGAGGGCGGCACCGCGCGTCTGCTCGGGATCTTCACGAATGCCAAGCTCGGCTCCTCGGCCGACGTGATGCAGTTCTCGTACGACGAGTACACGCTCGCGGGCGTTCCGATCACGAACGCCCGCGCGTACATCATCGGCGCGACGGCCGGCGCAGCGTTCTAGTACGTCGCGCCGAAGCGCACGCAGCGCCCAGGCACGGGCGCTGCGTGCGTGGTGGGCGATGCGCCGCGCTCAGCCTCGTGGCTCGACCCCGATGAGGCGCAAGATGCCCTGCATCGGGATCCACGCCATGTCGGGGCGGCGCTGGAGCTCGGTCCGGAGCTCCATGAACGCCTTCCCGAGGATCGCCGCGTCGAGCAGGGGCTCGAGCATCCGATCGTCCGGGATGAACACGGCGTCCTTCGCGGTATCGAGGTAGCCGCGGAGGAAGGCGGCCGACGCCCAGCTCTCCCAGATCAACCCCCACGGCTCGGCGCGAGCCTGGTCCTCCGGGCGGAGCCCGAGGAGGGACGTCGCCGCCGCATAGTGGAACGACCGCAGGATGCCGGCCACGTCGTTGAGCGCGCCGCGCCTGCGCCGGCGCTCCGAGAGACGGCGTTCGCGCCCACCGCCGAGGCCGATGATCACGAAGTCCTTGCCCGTGAACAGCATGCGGTTGAGATGGAGGTCGCCGTGGATCCGGATCTGCCGCGCATCGATCCGATGCGTGAGGATCGGCTCGAACCGCGCGAGCACCTTGTCCTCGGCGTTCACGAGCTGCTCGGCGGCGGCGCGGGAGCTTTGCGGGAGGTCGCTCGAGGTGCGGCGCAGGCCGGCCAGCACGCGTCCGATGAGGTTTCGCGCGGTCTGGTACTTCGAGCGCTGATCCATCGTCGAGTAGGGCGTCGGCTCGAAGGCAGGATGCGATGACGACGCGAGCGCGCGATGCAGATCGGCGACGCGACGGCCGAGGAGCATCGCCCAGTCGCGATAGGCGCCGATCGCGTCGCGATGCTCCGCAGGAGGCTCGAGCAGCGATAGCTCGACGAGCGGCGCGGTCGGGACCTCGGGCACCGGCGCGTCGGCGGGATGGGCGGTCACGCGCTCGTACATCCGTCCGAGCTCGCTCCGTGCGTGCTGCCAGGCCGTGCCTTCGTTGGCGACGAGCTCCTCGAGGAGCGCGAGTGTCGTGGGTTCCTGGCGGGTCGCACGCCGCTCGACGTAGCCGAGCAGCCGAGGCGTGATGCCCTGGAGGAGGGACGGCGTGTCCTCGCCTCCGGACTGGAAGACGCGCGCCATCTCGAGCTCGGGCGCAGTGCCTTCCTCCACGCGGTAGAGCAGCCGGAGGACGGCCTGGTTGTTGTACGCGATCGAGGCGCCGACGCGATCGGCGTCCACGACGCGCGCCTCGCGTAGGGCATCGGGGTCGACGGCCGGGCCGGGGACGACCCCGCCGGCGAGCATGCCCTGCGAGGTGCGGAACGTCAGCCCGCGCACCGCTGCGTCGGCGAGGACGCGCGCGGCGCCCTCGGTCGTCGCCTCGACGAGCACTGCGGTGCCTGCCGGCGCGCCCTGCGCGTCGTGGAAGGCGAGCGCCGCCACGACCGACGCGCCGGGAGGCGCTTCGGCGGTGACGAGCAGCGGGAGGGCGAAGCTCTCCGGCTCGCCGTCGACGTACTCGACGCGGACGAAGACGTAGGTGAGAGGCTGCTCGCCGTCGGTCAGGCGGGCCGTCTCCGTGATCCGTGCGCTCGTCACGGCGCCCTGAACCAGGCCGCGGGCGTGCAAGAACGCAGGCAGCGCGTCTTCGAGGAGAGGGCGCTCGTCCCCGAAGAGCAGCGCGTCGATGCTCGAGCAGGTGAGGGTGACCTCCCCGACCAAGCTCCGGCGCTCTTCGGGAGAGGCCTCGAGGCTGAACCAGTAGAAGTCGTGCCCGCCGAGCGTGAGCATGTACGGCAGCTCACCGACGGTCGGAAAGCGCGTGCGCCCCATGAGCTCCACGGGGATCGCGCCCTTCATGCCCGACAGATCGAGCTCGACGAACTGCACGTGGCGGGAGAGGTTCGCGACGACGAGCACGCACTCTTCGTGGTCGCCCTCCTGGTAACGCCGGATGAACGCGAGCACCCGCGGGTTCGACGGATGGAGGAACTCGACGGAGCCGCGGCCGAACGCACGATAGCGCTTCCGCATCGCGATCAGCCGCTTCGTCCACCACAAGAGCGAGTTCGGGTTCGACTGCTGCTGTTCGACGTTGAGCGCCTCGTAGTGGTACTCGGGCTCGATGTTGATCGGCAGGATGAGGCGCTGCGGGTTCACCCGCGAGAAGCCCGCGTTGCGGTCGGCGCTCCACTGCATCGGCGTGCGGACGCCGTTGCGATCGCCGAGCCACACGTTGTCGCCCATTCCGATCTCGTCGCCGTAGTAGACGACGGGCGTCCCCGGCATCGAGAAGAGGAGTCCGTTCAAGAGCTCCATCTTCTTCCGGTCGTTGCCGACGAGCGGTGCGAGCCTCCGGCGGATGCCGAGGTTGATCCGCATCTGCGTCTCGTGGGCGTAGACGCGGTACATGTAGTCGCGCTCCTCGTCGGTCACCATCTCGAGCGTGAGCTCGTCGTGGTTGCGGAGGAACATCGCCCACTGGCAGCTCGGATGAAGCTCGGGCGTCTGCTTCAGGATGTCGATGATGGGGAAGCGGTCCTCCATCTGAATCGACATGAAGAGGCGCGGCATGATCGGGAAGTGGAAGTTCATGTGGCACTCGTCGCCGTCGCCGAAATAGGCGGCGGCGTCTTCGGGCCACTGGTTGGCTTCCGCGAGGAGCATGCGGTTCGGGAACTTCGCGTCGATGTGCGCGCGGAGCTTCTTCAGGAACGCGTGCGTCGCGGGAAGGTTCTCGCAGTTCGTCCCTTCGGCCTCATAGAGGTACGGGACCGCGTCGAGGCGCAGTGCGTCGACGCCGCGCGCGAGCCAGAAGTCGACGACCCCGAACATCGCCTCGTGGACGGCCGGGTTCTCGAAGTTCAGGTCGGGCTGATGCGCGAAGAAGCGATGCCAGTAGTACGCGTTCGCGACCGGATCCCAGGCCCAGTTCGAGGGCTCGAAATCGCGGAAGATGATGCGCGCTTCCTTGTAGCGATCGGCGTGGTCGTTCCAGACGTAGAAGTCACGCTCGACCGAGCCGACGGGCGCGCGGCGGGCACGCTGGAACCACGGATGCTGATCCGACGTGTGGTTCAGGACGAGCTCGGTGATGACGCGGATCCCGCGCTTGTGCGCCTCGCGGACGAACGCGTCGAAGTCCTCGAGCGTCCCGACGTCCGCGTGGATGTCGGTGTAGTCGGCGCAGTCGTAGCCGTCGTCGCGGCCCGGGGAAGGGTAGTGCGGCAGGACCCAGACCGCGGTGACACCGAGGTCGGCGAGGTAGTCGAGCTTGCTCGTCAGCCCCTGGAGATCGCCGATGCCGTCGCCGTTCGAGTCGAAGAACGAGCGCGTGCGCACCTCGTAGATGATCGCGTCCTTGTACCAGAGGGGATCATTCTGGAGGCCGCGCGGGCGCCGGCCTTGACCACTCGTCATTTCGTCTCCGTCTCTCCTGAAGTTGCTCGTCCGTACGTGCGCGCGAGGGAAAGCAAGCGGCCCTCCGCCCGGTCGTCTAGCGCGTGGGCGCGGACTCGCCACTGCCAGTTCCCCTCGGCGATCCCCGGGCGGTTCATGCGTGCTTCGGTGCCGAGCCCGAGCACGTCCTGCAGCGGGACGATGCACGTGCGCGCAACGCTTGCCATCGCGAGGCGCATCATCTCGAGGCTCACGTCGACGGCCTCGCCGTGATCGCGGCCCATGTACGTCAGCGCATGATGGCGCTCGCGCTCGGCCTCCGTGCGCGTCCGTGAGCTCGTCGGCGTTCCGCCAGGGTCGGTGAACCAGCCGACCGACGTGTCGTTGTCGTGCGTGCCGGTGTAGACGACGGCGTTCTTGTCGTGGTTGTAGGGCTTGAACGCGGGCGCCTGGGGGTCGGTCCCGAACGCGAACTGCACGAGTCGGATCCCGGGTAGGCCGAGCTCACGACGGAGGCGCGTCACCTTCGGCGTCACCGCCCCCAGGTCCTCGGCGATCAGCGGGAGCGGGCTGCCCACCTCGGCCGCGACGGCATCGAAGAGCGCGCGGCCGGGCCCCTTCATCCACGTACCGTTCATCGCCGTGGGCTCGTGCGCCGGAATTCGCCAGTAGCGAACGAAGCCGATGAAGTGGTCGAGCCTGACGGCGTCGAAGCGCCGTAGCGCAGCTTTGAAGCGGTCGACCCACCAGCGGTAGCCCGATTTCGCGACTACGCGCCAGCGGTAGAGCGGATTGCCCCAGCGCTGACCGGTGGCGCTGAAGTAGTCGGGCGGGACGCCGGCGATGTTGTTCGGCAGACCCGCCGCGTCGAGATCGAACAGCTCGCGGTGCTGCCAGACGTCCGCGCTGTCGTGCGCGACGAAGATCGGCATGTCTCCGATGAGCCCGATTCCTCGGTCCTTGCAGTATGCACGAAAGGAGGTCCACTGCTCGTCGAAGGCCCACTGCGCCGTCTTCGCGAACGCGATGTCCGAGGCGAGCTCTCTCCGCGCGCGCTCGAGTGCATCGGGCTGGCGCTCTCGCACGTTCTCGTCCCAGCGCCACCACGGGCGGCCGTCGTGAGCTCGCTTGAGGGCATCGAAGAGCGCGAAGTCGTCGAGCCAGCTCGACTCGCGCTCGCAGAACTCGTCGAGCCGCCTCCGGGCGCTAGCATCGAGCGTCTCGAACGCCTGCCGGAGGTGGCGCGTGCGGAGCGCCGCGGCCGCCGGGTAGTCGACGGTGTCCTCCGGGAACGCCGCGCGAGCCACGTCGATCCCGAAGGCATCGAGATCGACGAAGAGCGGGTTGCCCGCAAACGCCGAGAGCGCGGAGTACGGCGAGTCCCCGTAGCCGACGGGGCCGACCGGGAGCATCTGCCACCAGCGCTGGCCGGCGCGTGCGAGGAAGTCGGCGAACGAGCGCGCCTCGAGACCGAGGTCCCCGATGCCATGCGGCCCAGGGAGGCTCGAAAGGTGCAGAAGCACGCCGCTCGTTCGTTCGCGGAGGGTAGGCACACTCACGGGCGAGGGAATTTCGCACTCGGAGCGAGCTCTCTCAAGCCTTGCCGTCGCTTTGCGACTCGTTGCCGCTACGGCCGAGCAGGGACGGATGAGCCGCGCGCTCTGCCGCTGCCTACTCGAGATCGACTCATCACTACTGCGGGGGCGTCACCGCCGCGCCGCGCGGGCGTCGGTCATTCCTCGGCTTCGTTGCCGCGCAGCCCGTGCTTCTTCGCCATGTCGTGGAGGTGCTTACGGTCCATCTTCGCCTCCCGCGCAGCTGCCGAGATGTTGCCGCCGTGCCGGCCCAGGAGCCATTTGACGTACCGTCGCTCGAACTCACCGTCGTACTTCGCGCGCGTCTCGCGGTAGCTCTTCTCGGGCTCGAAGTGGAACGCGGCATCGGACGACGCGTGGGTCGGGAGGGTGACGACGCCGAGCTCGGTCGAGCCCGTCGCCTGCGCCATGTAGATCGAGCGTTCGAGGATGTTGCGGAGCTCGCGCACGTTGCCCGGCCACTCGTGATGCGCCGCGAGCGACTGCATCGTCTCCGGCGGTACGGTGAGGCCGTCTCCGCCTGCGGCCTTGAGCATGTGCCGCACGAGCGTGGGGATGTCGTCGCGCCGCGCACGGAGCGGCGGGACGGTGACCGGCACGACGGCGAGGCGGAAGTAGAGGTCCTCGCGGAACTTGCCGGCGCCGACCTCGCGCTGGAGGTCGCGCTTCGTCGCGGCGATGACGCGCACGTTGGTCGCGAGCGTCTTGTTGCCTCCGACACGGCGGAACTCGCGGGTCTCGAGGACACGCAGGAGCTTCGGCTGGACGTCGAGCGGGAGCTCGCCGATCTCGTCGAGGAAGACGGTGCCGCCGTCGGCGAGCTCGAAGGCGCCCTGACGCGTCGAGACGGCGCCGGTGAACGCGCCGCGCTCGTGGCCGAAGAGCTCGCTCTCGATGAGCGAGTAGGTGACGGCCCCGCAGTCGACGACGAGGAACGGCTTGTTCGCGCGCGAGCTCGCGCTCCAGATCGCGCGGGCGAGGACGTCCTTGCCGGTGCCGGTCTCGCCCTCGAGAAGGACGGTGGCGTCGGTCGGCGCGATGCGCTCGAGCACACCGAAGATGGTGCGCATCGCGAGGCTCTGTCCGATCGCGGGACCGAAGCTGGTCTTCTCGCTCGGCAGTACCTCGACCTTCTGCACCGAAGGCCGGAACTGGATCTCGACCTCACCGACCTTGAGGACGCTGCCCGGCTGGACCATCGCCTCGCGGATGCGCGTGCCGTCGATCTTCGTCCCGTTGGTCGAGTCGAGGTCGCGCACGTGGAGCCCGTCGGGGGCGCGGACGATCTCGCAGTGGTGACGCGAGACCGTGTCGTCGGTGAGCACGAGATCGTTGTCGGCGGCCTTGCCGATCGTCAGGCGTCCCCCGACGACTTTGCTCGTGCCCTTGTGGCTGCCGGAGAGGATGAGCGCGAGCAGGCCTGCCGGCGCGTTGCTGATCCCGCCGGCCGCGCGCGTCGAGATCTCGTGCGCCGAGATGGCGCGAGGACGAGCCTGCGAGCTCCCGGGACCTTTGGCGTCGTCGGGGCCTTTCGCCTTCGTGCTGTCGGGGTTTTCCTCGCTCACGCTCACCGGGGACCCTCATTGCTGGGGGGAGGCTGCTCGCGCGTCAGCGCGCTGGAGACGTCGACCTGGGTGCTTCCGCCCCCGAGCGTAACCTGGCTTTGTGTCCCACGGCGACCATCGCGTGTGTCGACCTCGATCTGGAGGCGATACTCGCCGTTCGGCAGCTCGGGCTCGTGCGCCACGATCCGAGGCGCAGCCCCTGGCGGATAGGTGAACCGCGTCTGGCGGGCGATCTCGCCGTCCTCCCCGATGTACTGGAGCTCGACCCCGATGACCTCGGGCGCGGCCGCTCCGAGCACCACCCGGACGTGCTGCTCCTGGGGCTTCAGCGTGCCGAGATAGACGGCGACGAGGAGCCCGAACACGAGGAACAGGAGGCGCGAGATCTGGCGCTTCCGGCCCGGTGTACGGCTCGTGCTCGCGGTCTCGGAGGAGCCTTCGCCGCCGCCGGGCGCGGCCGGCTGCTCGTCCTTCTTCTCGGGGTCGTTGCTCGGGACGGAGGAGCTGCTCTCGTCACTGCTCACGGAACGACCGCACGCGCGTGACGAGGCCGCGAACGATCTCGTCCGGCAAATCGAACTTCGGCATCCGGCCCTTGCCGTTCTGGATCGTCGCCGCGATCTCGTCGTCCTTGACCCTGGCTTGCCAGTCCGCGCGCCCGAGGTCGGGCGCCTTGAACATCGGACCCTGCGGGCCGTCGCCCTTGCCCTGCGGACCGTGGCAGCTCGCGCACTGGTTCCGCCAGGTGATGTCGACGAGGGAAGCTGCGCCGCGTCCAGTCTCGCTGCTCTCTCCGCGCGCGCCCTGCTTCGCGTTCTCGCCCGCCTTCTTCTCTCCCTCGTGGTCCGCAGGCGACCACTCCTTGAGCTCGACGGAGGGCGGACGATCGCAGGCGCTCGAGAGCGCGGCCATGCCGACCACAGCGAACAGAAGCGTACAGCGAGGAATCTGGCGGCTGATCACGGGCTTGGGGCCTTCTTACCGCGGACCCTCCCCGGAACCAACCTTGTCGCACAGGCATCTCAGCGCTAGGTTCAGCCCAAGAAAGGCGTGGACCGGCGTGCCGGCCGCGACCAACCAACATGTACGGTTCAAACGGTGCTCCGAAGAAGGTGACCGTCCCCGATCTACGCGCACGCAAGTCCCGTGACGGCGGCGAGAAGATCGCGATGGTGACGGCCTACGACTTCACGATGGCTCGCCTCATCGACGAAGCCGGCGTGGACATGGTCCTCGTCGGTGACTCGCTCGGGATGGTGGTCCAAGGCCTCTCGACGACCATTCCGGTCACGCTCGACGAGATGGCCTATCACTCGCGCGCCGTCGCGCGCGGGCTCACGAGGGCTCATCTCGTCGGTGATCTGCCGTTCATGAGCTACCAGGTCTCGCCCGCGCAGGCGGTCGAGAGCTCCGGCAAGCTGATGAAAGAAGGGGCGTGCGAGAGCGTGAAGCTCGAGGGCGGTCAGGAGATCGCCGAGCACGTGCATCGCATCGTCCGCGTCGGCATCCCAGTCGTCGGTCACGTCGGGCTCACCCCGCAGAGCGTCCATGCGTTCGGCGGCTTCAAGGTGCAGGGCCGCGGGGACGCCGCCGCCGACAAGATCCTCGCCGACGCGATCGCCATCGAGCAGGCCGGCGCGTTCGCCATCGTCCTCGAGGCCATTCCTCCGGATCTCGCCGAGCGGATCACGAGCGTCGTCTCGGTCCCCACGATCGGCATCGGTGCGGGTATCGCTTGCGACGGCCAGGTGCTCGTCTGCACCGATCTCCTCGGGCTCGCTCGCGGCCATCAGCCGAAGTTCGCCAAGCGCTTCGCCAACCTCGGCGACGAGGCGGTCGAGGCGATCGGCACGTACGTGGCGCACGTCCGCTCCGGAGCGTTCCCCGCCGCCGCGCAGACGTACAAGCCGAACGCGGCCACGCCGCGGACGAGTCGCTCGGAGAGCGGCGAGGGGCTTCGCAGCGAGCTTGGCGTCGAGCTCGGCGATCTCGACACGCCGCTGCCGCTCGATCACTGGCACTGACGCAGTGTGCGCGGCAGGCATCCTCACGAGCTCGAGCGCGCGCTTGGCTCCATTTGTCCCCCCAACGGGTGACAAATGGAAAGCGCGCGGCTCGAGCTCCGTCGATCCATCCATGAGCACGCGCCTTCCCAGCCCGACGGATGGAGCTCCGGCGACGACCGGACGCCACCACTGGTCGAGCGAACGTCGAGGCTGCGGGACGCGATCGAAGAAGGCGCGCTCGTGGGTCGCGCGGCTCGTGCGCGGCGTCCGGCACGCGATGCTCGACACGTCGCGTGCAGGCCGATCCTCCGAGATCGCCGCCTGGTCGAACGCGGTCGCGAGTCTCGGCCTCGGCGCGAGCGTGTACCTTGGGGCGCGCTCGTGGCCGCTGGCGGTTGTGCTGTCGATCCTCGGGTTCATCCTGCTTCGTGGAGCGCTCGTGCACCGGCTCACGGTGTGGATCGCCGCGTCGTTCGGGACGCTCGCGGTCGCCGGGGTCGGCGGCGGCCTCTCGTGGCTCTTCGCTCACGTGATCGAGGAGCCGGGTGCTCCGTCGATCGCGGCGGTCGTCGGTGCGCTGCTCGCGGCCATCCTGCCTGCGTGGGCGTACGGGAACCTGGCGCAGCTCCGCGAGCGGCGCGTGCGGGATTCGCTCATCGATCCGGTCAGCGTGCCGTCGTCACGCGGCTGACCAGGTTCCGGCGGCGATCAGCGCGATCCGCACCGAGGAGCCGACGCCTCGGCGCGTGGGGGCAGCACGCGCGTCGTCGAGAGCCAGACGGTGAAGGTCGTGCCGCGGCCCGGCTCGCTCTCGACGGCGATCCGGCCGCCCATGCGCTCGATGTGCTCTTTCGCGATCGACAGGCCGATCCCGGTGCCGGTCGCCTTCGTGGTGAAGAAGGGGTCGAAGATGCGCCCCATGTTCTCCGCCTCGATCCCGATGCCCGTGTCGGAGACCTCGACGCCGACCAGGTTTGCGCCCTCGTCGCTTCGCGTGCGGATGCGGATGGAGCGTTCACCCGTCGGAAGGTCGGCCATCGCATGGCCGGCGTTGATGAGGAGGTTGATGAACACCTGGCAGAGGCGCGATTCGCTCGCGAGCACTCCGGGCACCTCCGTGAGCTCGACGCTCACCCTGACGTTCTTCGCGACTTCCGGCCCGGCGAGTCGAAGCGCCGTCTCGATGACGGAGCGAACGTCGACGTAGAACAGCTCCTCCGAGCCCGTGCGACCGAGCGCGCGGAGGTCCCAGACGATCTGTTGCATCCGCCCTGCGCCATCTCGCGCGTCGATGAGAGCCTTCGTCTTGCGCGCGCCCGGCGGACAGCGCTCGCTCAGCGCGAAGTCGAGGTTCGCGAGGACGTAGGTCAGCGGGTTCATGATCTCGTGCGCGACACTCGCCGAAAGCATGCCGATGCTCGCGAGGCGCTCCTTCTCGGCGAGGCCGGCGATCATCTCGCGCCGCTCGGTGATGTCGCGTACGAGGAGCAGCACCCGCTCGACAGGGACGTCCGGGGCCTCGACGATCGGAACGAGGGTCGTCTCGTACCAGACGGAGGGGCCCCTTCTCCCGAACCCGCGCGTCTCGAACCGGGTGACGGCGCGGGTCTCGAGCACGGCCGCGAACCGTGCCACCCACTCGTCGAGGTAGTTCGGCGCGACGTACGCGTGGCTGGGCGTCCCGATGAACTGCTGGTGCTCGAGGTCGGGGAGCGAGCGGCTGACCCACTCGATGCGCCCCTCGCGGTCCATGATGAGCACGCAGTCGGGGAGGTTTTCGACGAGCGAGCGCCACTTCGCCTCGCTTCGCCGAAGCTCCTCCTCGGCGCGCTTTCGCTCCGTGATGTCGATGAACGAGACCACGGCGCCCGTGAGGGTGCCGGCCGTGTCCCTCGCGGGGACCGCGCGGAAGACGGCCCAGAACGTCTCACCGTTCGGACGACGGACCCCGATCGTGATCGGCGCTTGTGGCTCGCCCGTCGCGAGCACCTTCGTCGCCGGGTACTCGGAGATGGGGTAGGGGGAGCCGTCCTCGCGAAGGGCCGTCGTCTCGAGGCTCATCGTGAAGCGATGCGTGAGCTCGTCGAAGCGATAGCCCAGGAGCCGGATCGCCTCGGCGTTCGCCTCGACGACGGAGCCGTCCAGGGCGACGTGGATGACCCCGCCGGGGACGGCATCGAGGATGACGCGCACGAGGTTCGCGCGGTGCTCGAGAGTCGCGCGCTCGTCGACGTTCGCCGCGTCGGCGGCGGTTCCGAAGGGGCGCGATCTCGTTTCCACGGTTTGTCAGTCGTATCGGCTAGTGCGGCGACTGTCGATGTCCACGTCGCGGAGCGAAGAGGGCGGCCGACACCGCGTCGTCACTCAGGCGTCGTCGTGGATGCCGCCAGGGAGCTTGTGGCGCCCGTCGGCAACGCGGTCGTTCCAGGTCTCCGACTTGCCGCCGGGGACCTCGACCATCGAGATGCAGCCCGGGACGGGGCAAACCAGCTGACAGAGGTTGCAGCCGACGCACTCGGGCTCGTCGATCCACGGCACGCGGTCACCGGCGATCGCTCCGATGGGCAAGGGCTTCGGCGCCTTCGCCGGGCCATGGGCGTGAGCGTGCGGCGGGCGCGGGCGGTCGTCGGGCCCGGTGAAGATGCACTGGTGTGCGCCGTCGTGGCACGCCGTCATGCACAGCTGGCAGCCGATGCACGTCTTCGGGTCGATGCTCGCGACGAGCTTGTAGGAGAGATCGAGGTCGCCCCACTCCTTGTAGCCGCCGACGGCGCGCCCGCGGAGCTCGTTGACGCTCTTCATGCCCTGCGAGTCGAGATACTCGGAGAGGCCCTCGATCATGTCGCGGACGATGCGGTAGCCGTAGTGCATCACGGCGGTGCAGACCTGCACGCTCGTCGCGCCGAGCGCGATGAACTCGGCGGCGTCGCGCCAGGTGGCGATCCCGCCGATGCCCGAAATCGGAATCATCCCCGGCTCGCGCGCGAGGGCGGCGACCATGTGGAGCGCGATCGGCTTCACCGCCGGGCCGCAGTAGCCGCCGTTGGTCGAAGCGCTCCCGACGCGGGGGAGGGGGACGAGCCGATCGAGATCGACGCCGACGATGCTCTTGATCGTGTTGATGAGCGCGATGCCGTCGGCCTTGCCCGCGACCGCAGCCATCCCGGCCTCGACGATGTCGCCGGTGTTCGGCGTCAGCTTCACGAGGACGGGCGTCTTCGCGAACTCCTTCGCCCAGCTCGTGATCTCCTGGAGCAGCTTCGGCTCCTGGCCGACGCTCGAGCCCATGCCGCGCTCGCACATGCCGTGCGGGCAGCCGAAGTTCAGCTCCAGGCCGTCGACGCCTGCGTCCTCGCACTTCCGGATGAGGACCTTCCAGTCGTTCTTCGTCTCGGTCATGAGCGAGGCGATGACGACGTTCTTCGGGTAGCGCTTCTTGACCTCGCGGATCTCGCGCAGGTTCACCTCGAGCGGGCGATCGGTGATGAGCTCGATGTTGTTGAGCCCCATCAGCTTGCGGCCGTCGTAGTCGACGCCGCCGAAGCGACTCGTGACGTTCATGATGGGGTCGCCGAGCGTCTTCCAGACGGCGCCGCCCCAGCCCGCGTCGAACGCGCGCATGACCTGCTCGCCGCTGTTGGCCGGAGGCGCCGACGCGAGCCAGAAGGGGTTCGGGCTCTTGATGCCCGCGAACTCGATGCTGAGATCCGCCATGTTCTTCTCCTCGAGTCCTTCCGCTACTTGGTGGCCCAGCGCTCGAGAAGAGCGCGCGCGGCGTTGCGACCGTCGGCGACGGCGTTGACGACTTCCTTGCCACCGTTGATGCAGTCGCCGCCGGCGAAGACCTTCGGGTTGCCGGTGACGCACGTGGCGGTGTCCGTGATGACGACGCAGCCGCGCTTGTCGAGATCGACCCCCGGCAGCTCTTTCGCGATGTCGCGCAGTTTCGACTGGCCAATCGCGAGCGCGACCAGGTCGCACGGGAGATCGTGCTCCGTGCCGGCGATCGGCTTCGCGTTCGCATCGGTCTTCGCGACGCGCAGCCCGGTGAGCTTGCCGTGCGCGTCGCGGATGAAGGCGACCGGCTGCACGTGGCCGACCAGGCGGACGCCTTCCTTGCGGCCGCCGCTCATCTCGTGGGCGTAGCCGCTCATCTCGGGCACGCCGCGGCGGTAGCACATGGCGACGTCGGCAGCGCCGAGGAGGGCGCACTCGCGCGCGACGTCGATGGCGGTGTTGCCGCCGCCGACGACGAGGACGCGCTTGCCCGCGATCTCCTCGCGATGCGCCTTGCTCATCTCGAGCTTCATCTTCTCGATCCACTCGGTGGCGCCGTAGACGCCCGGGCCATCCTCGCCGGGGATCCCGAGCTTCGAGTCCGCGCCGAGCCCCACGCCGATGAACACCGCGTCGTAGGTCTCGAGGAGCTTCTTCCCGGAGATGCGCCCGGGGCCGTCGTCGTGGCCGACCTCGATGCCGGTCTTCACCTCGACCCCGAAGCCTTCGACCCACGCGACCTCGTGCAGGGCGTCGTGCGCGTGGAGCTTGTACGGCGCGATGCCGGTCGTGTTGAGCCCGCCCGAGTAGGCGCGCTTCTCGAACACGACCGCCTCGTGCCCCTCGAGCGCGAGGTAGCCCGCGAACGCGAGCGAGGCCGGGCCGCCGCCGATGCAGGCGACCTTCTTCTTTGCGCTGGCGGGCGCCGTCTTCTTCACGAGCGGCGGCGCGCCGCCGCTCTCCGCGCGGGTCGCGGTCTCCGTCGCGAAGCGCTGGAGGCGTCCGATCTGGATCGGGTCGCGGCCCCAGCCCGTGTAGACGCAGTCGCCCTGGCAGAGCACCTCGACCGGGCACACACGCGCGCAGGAGTAACCGAGCAGGTTCTGCTCGAAGATCGTGCGGGCGCTGCCGCGCACGTTGCCCGACGCGATCTTCTTGATGAAGGTCGGGATGTCGATCTCGGTCGGGCACGCCTTGATGCATGGCGCGTCCGCGCAGTAGAGGCAGCGATCGGCTTCGGCCTTCGCCTCGGCGGACGTGTAGAGCGGCTTCTTGTCGTGGAGCTCGTTCTCGAGCCGATCCTGCGGGAGCTTTGCGAGCGTCATGGGGTCCTCTTCGATCAGGCGAACGCCGCGAACGAGTCTTCGAGCGCTTTCAGCCCTTCCTCGATCTCCGTCTTCGTCACGTTCAAGGCGGGGGCGATGCGGACGACGTTGCCCCAGAGGCCGCCGCGTCCGATGAGGAGGCCGCGCTTCTTCGTCTCCTCGAAGAGGCGCGACGTGCTCGCTGCGTCGGGGGTGCGGTCCTTGGCCGTCTCGTCCTTCACGAGCTCGATGGCCTGCATGAGGCCCTTGCCACGGACGTCGCCGATGACCTTCGGGTGCTTGCGCTTCAGCGCCTCGAGGCCCTCGCGAAGGAGCCTGCCCATGACCGCCGCGTTGTCGGTCAGCTTCTCCTCGACGATGACGTCGATGGTGGCATTCGCGGCGGCCGTCGAGATTGGGTTTCCGCCGAAGGTGGCGATGTTGCCAGCCTTCCACGAGTCGGCGACGGGCACGGTCGCGAGGCACGCTCCGATCGGCAGACCGTTCGCGATGCCCTTCGCCATCGTCATGATGTCGGGCTCGACGCCGTCGTGATGCTCGATTCCCCACATCTTGCCGCCGGTCCGCCCGAAGCCGGTCTGGACCTCGTCGCAGATGAAGAGGCCGCCGTACTTCTTCACGATGTCGGTCGCGACCTTGAAGTAGCCGTCGGGAGCGACGACGAACCCTCCGACGCCCTGGATCGGCTCGGCGAGGAAGCCGGCGATCTCACCGGTGGTCGTCGTCTGGATCAGCTCCTCGATGTCCGTCGCGCACTTCAGCCCGCAGTGGTCGGGCGTGGCGCCGAACGGGCAGCGGTAGCAGTACGGCGAGTGGGCGTGCTTGATGCCGGCGATCTGCGTCGTGACCGCGCGGTACTTCGAATGCGCGGTGAGCGATTGCGCGAGCATCGAGCGTCCCGAGTAGCCGTGCCGGAGCGCGATGAGCTCCTGGCGACCCGTCGCGATCTGCGCGAGCGCTACCGCCGTCTCATCCGCTTCGGTGCCGCTGGCGGTGAAGAACGCCTTGCCGGCCTGCCCGATCTTGCCGGGAGCGAGGTCGAGCAGCTTCTGCGCGAGCTCGACGATGCCGACGGTGGGGTAGAGCGTCGAGACGTGACCCAGGCGGTCGATCTGGGCGTGCAGCGCAGCGTTGACCTTCGGGTGCGCCTGGCCGACCGAGACGGTCAGGATGCCGCCGAAGAAGTCGAGGTACTCGCGACCGTCGAGATCCTTCAGCCGCGTGCCCTTGCCCTCGTCGAGGCAGACGGGCTCCTCGTAGAAGGTGCCCACACTGGGAAAGAGGAGGTCCTTGTGCTTCGCCCGGAGCTCCGCACTCGTCCACTTTCGATCGCTCATCTATGTATCTCCCCGCGCGAAAGATGACAGTCTCTCGCAACTTCCGACTGTGTCAAGAAAGACAGTCGCGCTCATTCATCCGCGATTCGGGTCCGCGTGCGTGCTCGCGGCCCATGAACCGCAGTGTCTCGGCTGGTCTCGCTTCGCCTCGCGTCGCCTCGCCCCGCATCGTCTCGTTTGGGTAACCGTTTGGCCTGCCGGGCTTGCCTGCTTGCTTGGCTTGCCTACCCATGTCCTCATGCTTCTCCCGTTCGGCCAGGCCGCCTTCGTCCCGCCGGCCGAATGTGGAAGACTCGATTCATCGATCGTTTCCTCTCACCTGTGAGCTCGCCATGTCCCAAGCCCTTCCCACGATTGGTCACTGGATCGACGGTCAGAACCTCCTCGGCTCCGCCCGCCGTCAGGACGCGCTCGCGGACGAGCGCTCACAGGAGGTCTTCAACCCCGCGACCGGCACCGCCGAGAAGCGCGTGCTCCTTGCCGACAAGACCACGGTGCAGGCGGCGATCGCATCGGCCGAGAAGGCTTACCCGGCCTGGCGCGCGACGCCGCCGCTGAAGCGCGCGCGTGTGATGAGCAAGTTGAAGGGCCTGCTCGAGCAGCACGGCGAGCGGATCTGCGCGCTGCTCACCGCCGAGCACGGCAAGGTGGCCGGCGACGCGATGGGCGAGCTGCAGCGCGGCATCGAGAACGTCGAATACGCGTCGTACGCGCCGGAGCTCCTCAAGGGCGAGCACACCCGCAACGTCGGTCCCGGGATCGACTCGTGGAGCGAGCTCCAGCCGCTCGGCGTCACCGCCGGCATCACCCCGTTCAACTTCCCCGCGATGGTGCCGCTCTGGATGTGGCCGATGGCGGTCGCCTGCGGGAACACCTTCGTTCTCAAGCCCTCCGAGCGCGATCCGTCGAGCGCTCTCCTCATCGCCCAGCTCGCCTTCGAGGCAGGACTTCCCCCGGGCGTGCTCAACGTCGTGAACGGCGACAAGGAAGCCGTCGACGCGCTCATCGACGATCGCCGCGTCCAGGCGCTCAGCTTCGTCGGCTCGACGCCGATTGCGGAATACATCTATTCGCGGGGCTGTGCGACGGGCAAGCGGGTGCAGGCGCTCGGCGGAGCGAAGAACCACGCCGTGGTGATGCCGGATGCCGACATCGACAACGCCGTGAGCGCGCTGATGGGCGCGGCCTACGGCTCGTGCGGCGAGCGATGCATGGCGATCCCGATCGTCGTCGCGGTCGGGGACGCCACCGCCGACGCCGTCGTCGCGGGGCTCCAGGCCCAGATCGCGAAGATGAAGGTCGGTCCCGGCTCCGATGCGCGGAACGACATGGGCCCGCTCGTCACGAAGCCGCACTTCGAGAAGGTGAGGGACTACGTCGAGCAGGGCGTCAAGGAAGGCGCGAAGCTGCTGGTCGACGGCCGCGGCGTGAAGGTCCCGGGCCACGAGAACGGGTACTTCCTCGGCGCCTGCCTCTTCGACCACGTGAAGCCCGAGATGGTCATCTACAAGGAGGAGATCTTCGGCCCGGTGCTCGGCGTCGTTCGCGTGAAGACGCTCGACGAGGCGATGCGCCTGATCAACGAGCACGAGTACGGCAACGGCACCTGCATCTTCACTCGTGACGGGGAGGCGGCGCGCTACTTCTCCGACCACATCCTCGTCGGCATGGTGGGCGTGAACGTGCCCCTGCCGGTTCCGATCGCGTACCACTCGTTCGGCGGCTGGAAGCGCTCGCTCTTCGGCGACCTTCACGCGTACGGCCCGGACGCGGTGCGCTTCTACACGAAGCGGAAGACGATCACGCAGCGCTGGCCGTCGGCCGGCGTGCGCGAGGGCGCCGTGTTCTCGTTCCCGTCGACGAAATAGCTCGCGGACCTCGAGCCGCGCGACGCGTCGATCCGTGCGTAGAAGAACGCCGAGCCGCTGGGGAGGCCTCTCCCGAGAGCGGCTCGTGCGCTTTCACGGCTTGGCGGATCAGAGCTTCGTGAGATCGCCGTACGCCTCGGGGCGGCGGTCGCGGTAGAACTGCCAGGTCTTCCGGACCTCCTCGATCATGTCGAGGTCGCACGTTGCGACGACGAGCTCGGTCTTGTCCTCGGAGCCGACGGACAACATGCTGCCGCGCGGATCGACGATGTAGCTCGTTCCGTAGAACTTCCCGATGTTCCACGGGGCCTCGGTCCCGACGCGATTGGAGGCGGCGACGAAGTAGCCGTTCGCCACCGCGTGGGCAGGCTGCTCGAGCTTCCAGAGGTATTGCGAGAGGCCCGCGACGGTCGCCGACGGATTGAAGACGATCTCGGCGCCGTTGAGACCGAGGGCGCGCGCGCCTTCGGGGAAGTGCCGGTCGTAGCAGATGTACACGCCGACCTTGCCGTAGCGCGTCTGGAAGACCGGGAATCCGAGGTTGCCCGGGCGGAAGAAGAACTTCTCCCAAAACTGACTCGTGTGCGGGATGTGGTGCTTGCGGTACTTCCCGAGGTACTGCCCGTCGGCGTCGATGACCGCCGCGCTGTTGTAATAGACGCCCGCTTGCTCGCGCTCGTAGAGCGGGACGACCATCGCCATCTGATGCGTCTTGGCGTAGGCCTGCATCACCTCGGTGGTGGGCCCGGGGATCGCTTCCGTCGCGTCGTACCAGAACTTGTCCTGGCTCGGACAGAAGTAGGGGCCGTTGAAGATCTCCTGCAGCCCGAGGATCTGGACGCCTTGCTTGCCCGCCTCCTCGATGAGCGGCAGGTGCACGTCCATGGCGGCCTTCTGCGTCTTCTCGATGCTCCACCCCGGCTCGTAGGGCGTCGCGGCCTGGATCAAGCCAACCTTCACGTTGCGCGGCATCGTCTACCTCCCGTGTCTGCTCCCGAGTCGGTGAGACTCGGAGCGCCCCGATAGAGCGAAGATCGTCGTATCAGAAAGCGTGGCGACGCGAGGAGCTTCGCCGTTCACGGGGCCCGGACGCGCGAAGGTCGCGGGGGGCAACTCGCCCGCCGCGACCTTCGAGGTTGGTTCGAGCGACGGCTGCGGCTCAGGGGAGCGTCGCGCCGAAGATGCCGATGCCCTTACCCTGGGCGTTCACGCGCGAGTAGACGACGCGCTTGCCCTTGATCATCGTCTCACCGCTCGGGACGCCGAGCGCGACGAGCTCCGCCGCGCCGCCCGCGACGGAGTCGACGTGCTTCAGATCGAACGTCACGAACTCTTCGTCCGTCGGACCGACCTCCTGCGGGTTGGTCGTGAAAACGACGTCCGTGCCGGTCTCGGCCGGGAATACGGTGTCGGTGTCGGCGACGTCCTTCGCCGTGCCGCCGCCGATGGGGATCGACTTCAGCTTCGCTGACGTCTCCGTGATGTCGCCGAAGAAGAGGAAGTGCGTCGCCGCACCGTTGTAGCTCGCCGGGAAAGCGGTCGACGACGGCACGAGCGCCGTGGGAGCGGGGGTCGCGGCGCTCGGATCGAGCGCGTGGAGATCGAGCTGCGCGTAGAGCTCCGGGTGGTCGGTCTCCTCGAGCTCACCCACGTGGAAGATCAGGTTCTTGCCGTTCGGCGCGAGCGCGAGGAGGCCCTTGATCGACGGGGCGAGCGTCGTGACGACGGGGGCCTCCACCGCCGTGGCCTTCTTGAGCGCGCCGGCCGTCGTCTGGAAGATGACCGCGCTGCCGTCGGGGAGCATGACGCCGAGCTCGATGTCGGTCTCGAACGTCGCGGCGGCTCCGCCGATCGTGAAGACCTTGCCTGCGCTGTTCGCGGAGGCGATGGCGAAGACCTTCGTCCCCGTGTCGTCCGGCGAGAACGTGCCGGGCTTGAGCGTGCCCGGATCGGCTGCGGCGGCGTCGAGTCGATCGACCGTCGTGCCGGTCGCCGCAACGGTCACGAGCCTCGCGTCGGTCGCGCTCTCATCGGTGCCCGTGCAGAACTGAGCGAAGAAGACCTTACCGGCGAAGCCCATCGCCGGCGGGCAATCGTCCGCCGCGAAGTTGATCGCGTTGGCGTCCGTGAGCGTCACTGCGTTCGTACCGGCGGCCGTGTCACGCACGCCGATGGGGACCGAGGTGAGCTTGTCCGCATCGACGACGATGCCCTGGGAGAACGCGATGCGCGAGCCGTCGTCGCTCGCGGCAAAGAAGCTGCCGGGGCGGGAGCTCGTCGCCACGGCGGTCTTGTAGCCGGTGGCCCGCGTCCAGACGTTGAGCGTTCCGAGCGTCGCGGCTCCCGTGCCGGTGATCCCGGTCCAGACCGCGACCGCGCCACCGCTGATCTCGAACGTCGAGTCATCGGTGAGGTCTGCGATCTTCACCGCCGCGCCGCCGGCGATCGGCACCGCATGCAGGCTGTTCTGACCGAGGTCGATGTAGATCGCGTCGTCGCCGGCGAGGCCGTTCAGGATCACGTCGCCCTCCGCGAGCGTATCGGCCGGGAGGGTGGGGGCGGTTCCGCCGTCGTCGTCCGGATTACCGCCCGAGGACGTGTCGGCGTTGCCAGCGTCGGGGACCGGCGCTTCGCCGGCCGGGCTGGGATCCGCCCCTCCACACGCCGCGCTCGCGAGGAGCAAACCGAGTGACGCGACGCCACCAAAGAAAAGCTTTGAGCTCATGCGCGCTCTCATACCTGGCGCTCCGTCCACGGCAACCCCCATTCCCGAGAGGGAAGCCGAATCCACCGCGACGCGCAGTTCGCGCCTGAAACGGGGGCCTCGGGCCCACCCGGAGCCCGTGCGCTCTTGAGCGTTGCTTGCCGGACGAGGGTCGGGAGACAATCCCGATCGGTGCTTGCTCGACCGTCGAGCCCGTGCCCGTTCGGACCGAAGGTGTCGTGAGCAACGAACAAGACAAGGAGCGCCGGCTCTCCCAGGAGGCGGATGACTCGGGTGGCCACCCATCGCCGTCGACGTCGAGCGATCTGCTCGACCTCGTCCGCTCCGCCGAGGACGAGGCTCGCCTCGCGATCCGCAAGCGGACGCCCGCCACGGCGACGATGCCCGTGAGGGTGCCGGGCCAGGCCCCCGCGACCGCGGAGGAGGAGTTCGTCGACGTGGGCGACGAGGCGATCGATGCGCCGCCGTCGTTCCCGCCGCGCTTGGCGACGCCTGCCGGCGCCTTCGCGCCGTCGTCCGCGCGACGACCGTCACGGGACGTGATGCGTGCGCCGCTCGAGACGCCGCGCGGGATGCCGCCTGTCGCCGGGATCGTGCTCGTGCTCTCGCTCGCGGTCGTCGCGCTCGCGCTCTTCACGCGCTGACCGCGCCCCGCTACTGGCTAGGGCGGAAGCCGCGGATCTGCAGCTCGAGCGACGAGCGCAGCATCGGGTCGAGCGCCGTCTCGAGCGTGTAGTGACCGCTCAGCCATCCGAGCAGCGTCATGAAGTAGAGGCCGAAGATGTTCTGCGCGCACGCGGTCGGGTTGAGGTCGGACGCGACCTCGCCGCGAGCCTGAGCATCGCTCACGAGGAGCCCGAGGCGGTGGAGGAATCCGAACGTCAACGTGTTGGTGCGCTGCGCGTTGGGGCCGCTCGCTCCCGGTAGGACCCGCACGAATGCCGCCCCCATCTTCGGGTGCTCGGCGTACATCGCGAAGACGCCCCGGAAGACGTGGAGAAGTCGCTCGAGCAACGGCGCGTCGGGCAACGTCTCGAAGACGCGCGCCATCATCGCCTCGAGCCGATCGTGCATCACGAGGAAGAGGAGATCGGCCTTGTCGCTCGCATGAAGGAAGACGGTCCCCGCTGCGACCCCGGCACGCTGGGCGATCGCCTGCGTCGTCGTCTCGTCGAAGCCGATCGTCGAGAAGTGCTCGAACGCTGCGATCCGGATCTGCTCTCGCGTCCCGGCGCGCTGCGCCGCACGGCTCGTCTTCGGTCCAGTCCTCGGGCCGGACGTCTTCCGCGTCCTGGCGGGCTGCCGCCCTGATGGCTTCGTCATCGCTTGTCGCCAGTTTATGACGGCACTCATTGAAAGTCATCCAGTGCCCCTTGCCGAATGAAAGAGCGCGGTCCATACAGTGAGCGCACTCAGTGAGTGGACTCAGTGAAAGAGAGGGCGAGGCGACGATGCTGGTGACGTACGCGGACACGATGACCATGCGGGAGGCGCGGAAGGTCTACTTCGACGCGAACGGCTTCGGGGAGACGGGCGGCTATGACGACGCGTGGGTCGACTTCAAGCTCGGCCCGATCCCGATGCCTTTCCCGAACACGAAGGCTCGAGTCGAGGCCGTCCGGTACCACGACCTCCATCATCTGCTGACGGGCTACGACACGGACATCGTCGGCGAGTTCGAGATCGCGGCTTGGGAGATCGCGGCCGGGTGCAAAGGCTACGGCGCGGCGTGGGCGCTGAACCTCGGCGGAATGGCCGGTGGCCTGGTTCGCGCGCCGAGGCGTGTCTTCGCGGCCTTCGTTCGCGGCCGTGGCCAGCGGACGACGTACGGAGAGGAGCTCGACGTGGTGCTCGCCCTCACGGTCGGTGCCGCGCGTGAGCGTTTCATGCGCGCAGCGGGGGCGACGAGGCGCGCGACGCTCGCGGACGTCGTGCTGTTCCTGCTCGCGCTCCTGGTCGGCTTCGTCGTCGCGCTCGTTCTCTTCGCCCTGATCGTTCCGCTCGTTCCGGTCGGACTGATCACACACGCCCTGCGCCGGCGCCGTTCAGCTGCGCGGATGACGACCTGACGTGGCGTGTGGCGCGTGGGTGCGGCCTCAGGCGTTTCCGGTCGCGTGTGCTCGCGCGCCGTCGACGAGAGCGACCGGGAGCGGCTCGTCGAGCTCGACGCCGACGCGGTAGCGCCAGAGCTCCGGTGAGGAGATCGGGTTCTCGGTCACGCGCGCCACGCGCCCGACGACGTCGACGCCGACGGCTCCGGCGTGGACCTTGATCTTGATACGGTCGCCCTTCGCGAAGTGGCTCGGCGTGACGATGAGGAGACCGTTCGAGCTCACGTCGCGCGTGACGCCGTGGCGGGAAGACTTCGTCTCCGATTCGAGTCCCACCGCCAAGATGGCCGGAGCTCGCGGCTGCCCCCTACGGTCGTCTCGAACGCTGCTCGAAGCCATCATTCGTGTGTCCTCCAACGATCTCGGGTGAGCCTGCGGTAGCATGCGTGTCCGACATGCGCACCGCTGCGCCGCGTCATCTTCGGGGCTTTTCGGGGCTCGCCCAAGAAAGCGGCGCACTTTTCAGAGCTCGTTGCGGCACAGAGAGGGGCGCGCGCTACGGCTCGGAGCTGGCGTACGACGCGAGCAGCGCGTCCCATCCGGTCGCGGCGAGCCACTCCCGCGCGGTCTCGGCGTATTCGGCGAGCCAGGCCGGCGACGCCTCCGTGAGCGGGAGGGTGATGCCGAGCTCTGCGCCGCCGGGGGCGTAGACGAGCGCTTCCGAGAGGTGGATCGCGACCTCCTGTGCCGTGGCGGTCACGACGTCGAGGCTCGGATCGTTCGCGAGCTCGGACACGAATCGCTGATAGCTCGGAGGCCCGCTGCCAAAGGGCGCCTCCGCGGCGGCCATCATCGCGGAGACGACGCGGGGCATGACCTCCGGGTGAGCGGCGATCGCGCGGACGAGCGAGGAGGTCGCGTCGGCGAGGCGCTCGAGCTTCTCGGTGTGGACGGCCACGTGTGGCGGCCCACCGATCTTCCGCGCTGCTTCGGCCTCGAACGCGGCGAAGGTCGCGCCGGTCGCGTCCGAGGTGTTCGCCAGGAACCCGAGCGCGTCGGCATAAGCCCATGTCGTCCCGTTGGAGCCCGCCGGATTCGCTACGTAGACGCCGGCGAGCTCGCGCGTCGCGTAGGCGATCTCGATCCGAGCAGGCGCGTAGGAGTCGAACCCGAGCACGTCGAGGGTTCGCTCGCCCGTGAGCCCGATGTCCGCGAGCCCATCGCGGATCGCGGCGATCATCGCGGGCGTCGACATCGCCGCCGCGCCCGGGCGCGTTCCGTCCTGGGCGTCGCCGCCTTCACCGCGCGACCACACGATGACGCCGCGATGATCCGCAGGGTGCTGCCCGAACGCGCGGGCGACGGCGCTGCGGAGGACAGCCGGATCTTCGAGATCCTGCTCGCTCTCGCTCGCGCTACGGACGCGGGGCTTCGCGCCGTGCCCGGCGAGCGAGATCCATTCACTCCCGCTGGGGAAGGGACGACCTTCTCGGTCCGTGAGGGCGGCGTTCCAGTCGGCGAAGACGATCACCTCGACGTCCGCTTGGAGCATCGCCTCGTTCATGTGCTCCAGGTCCGCGGCGAGCTCGCGAGAGCGGCCGTTGTCGCCGTTCGCGTAGACGAAGAACGTCCAGCGCGCCTTCTCCTTCACGCCCTCGGGCTCGGTTGCGGCGGGCGGCGTCGCAGGCTCGTCGCCGTCTGCGGTCCCCGGTCCGGACGGCTCGCTCGTCGGGTCCGGCGCCGAGGTCCCCGCGGCGGGCGCGCCGACGGTGCAGCCGACGAGGCCGAACGCGATGGCGGAGCGGAGGAGCGAGAGCGCGACGCGAGGTGCCATGATGAGCTGAACGGCAGCCCGAGCCACAAGTTCAGCCGGTGAAGGCCCTCTTCGAGACCCGCAACGGGTGGTTGGCGTCGAGGCCCTGTTCGTTCGCGTGGCTGCGCCGTAATCCCGAACATGGCTTCGAGAACGCAAAGCACGCCGCCGCTGCAGTCAGGCCGGCACCCCAAGTTTCGGAGCATACATCCCTCGCCGGTGTTTCCGCTCGCGCGCAGCCCTCGCGTCCTCTTGATCGACGACGATGCCATGGTCCGCCGCGCGCTCGTCCGCGGACTCCAGCGCAAGTACGCGGTGACCGATCTCGCCGACGCCGAGAGCGCGCTCGCGCTGATCGCCGGCGGCGCACGCTTCGATGCCATCCTCTGCGATCTGAACCTCGGCGGGATGTCCGGTCGGGACTTCTTCCTCTGCCTCGACGCGAAGGACGAGGATCAGGCGAGGCGCGTCGTCATCCTGACCGGGAACTTCACCGCCGGGCTCTTCGGCGACCGCGCGCCGCGCTTCCTCGAGAAGCCCGCATCGATGGCGATGATCGATGCGGCCCTTGCCGATCTCGTGAGCCCCGACATGCGCGCGGCGTGAGGCGAGCGCGTCAGGGCGCGCAGAGGTCCGCGTGCGAGCCGCCGTCGCAGCCGCTCTGCTCGGGGAACTTGCACACGCCCCCGGGGCAGAAGTTCTTGCCCTGACCGGTGCGCAGGAACGCGTCGAGCTGGTCGTCGGACCACTGGAGCTTGCGGACCATTCCGTGCGGGTCCTCGCAGTGGCTCATCGGCACGTTGCAGAGCGGCTCCTTGGGCAGCCCGAAGTCGTATTCGGCGTAGACCGAGCCGCTCGGGGTCTCGCTCACCTTGTCGAGCCCGAAGATGTCGCGAACGCCGGTCTCGAGGTGCTTGGCGCCCACGCTCCTCGCCATGACGTGGGCGCCGAACGTGGTGACCTGATGATCTCCGAGCGCCGCGGTCATGAGGACCGCGTGCGCCGGCGTGTTCGGGAGACCGCCGGCGAGATGTTTCGTCCAGCCGCTCGGCTCCACGCGATCCCAGAGCATCTGCACGAGCGCGAGGCCGAGCTGCTGAGCGCGCGGATCGGGGTAGGCTCCACGCATCACGAGGAAGAACGGCCCGAAGTCGACGCTTCGGTTGAGGAGGAAGCCGTAGGGCTGGCCCATCACGCTGAGCGCGCCGCGCTCGACGTCCGTGGAGGCCGACATGTACACGCCGCCGGCGATCCCTCCCTGGCTGATGCCATGGTAGTACCGCTGCGTCGGGTCGATGTACGCCCCGAACTTCGGATCCTTCGCGAAGCCGCGGCTCATCATCCGCATCGCGAGAAGCGAGTTCAGCATCCCCTGGTGCATCCGCTCGAACATCGTCGAGATCCCTTCGAGCTGCCCGCTCGAGAGGGTGTTCGCGATGTGCCCGAAGTCGTCCTCGGCCATCCCGGCGAGGTCGACCGCGAAGATGACGTAGTTCTTCTCCGAGACGAGCTTGCGGAAGTTGGCGGCTTCGATCTGAGTGCGCGCGCCGAGCAGCCCGTGGCCGTATTGCAGGAGCGCCGCGGGCTTCGTGAGCGCGCTCTTCGGGACGATCACCTCGAACGGCACCTCGTAGGTCGGGCGCGCGGGGTTCGGATCGGGCATCCCATCGGCGCCGAAGACGAGGTGCGCTCCCGGCTCCGGCTTGTCGAGGTAGAGCGGCACCGTCATCCGGCCGTTGATGCGGTAGGCGATGAGGTCGGGCTCCCAGTCCTCGTCGACCTTGTCGATGACGTACGCGGGGCCGCTGTCGCCCGCCTGCGCGAGCGCCTCGTCACGCATGTGGAGCAGCCATCCGGTCACGTTTTCGCGGCTCGCGGTCGTGAAGTCCCATGCGAGCTGGAGCGACTCGCGCTCCACCCCGGCGCCGCCGAGGCGCTGGAAGATGTCCGCGTAGAGCCCGCGCCGCGCGTCGACGGACGGCTCGCTCGACGCGATCGAGTCGCGGAGCGCCTTGAACGACGGCGTCGGAGCCAGCTCGCCGCTCTCACCGCGGACCTTCCGGATCGCGACGATGTAGCGGCGCGCGTCCTTCAACGCCACCACGGGACGGATGATGAACGTGACGCTCTCCGGGTCGTCGCGGGTCCGATCGAGCTCGGCGAAGTGGGGAATGCGCTCGCCGGTCTCGGTGTCGAGCACGACGGTCGGAGAGTCGGCCTCGAGCGAACGAGCGAGCGTGTCGAGCGTCGGGAGCCCCTCGAGCGTCGCACCGGGGAGCTGCGTGAGGATCGCGGGACCCGCGCTGAAGCCATCGCTCTTCGACCAGGGCGCGCCGATGCTCTTCTTCCCGTTCAGCGCCGGAGGGATGCTGTCATCGTCGATCTGGACGCGACGTTTGGTCGGTGTGTCGGCGGCGTCGACCGTCCACACGTTCGAAGGGAAGGGGAACCCGCACTGCGTCGGCACGAGCGGATCGCACGTGAGATGCACCCACTCGACCTTCGGCTCGAACGGGCCGACCTTCTGCTCGGAGGAGCCGGAGCTCGACCCGCATCCAGGACCGAGCGTGGCGAGGGCTGCTGCGACGACGCTGAGGAGGAGAGGGCGGAAGCGCATCGATCGGGCAATACCACTCCACCCGGCGGCGCCGCTCCCTCCGGACGCCGGAGGTGCCGATTTGAGACGCGACGGCGGCTTCGCTCGCCGAGCGCTGGACCGCCGAGGTGGGCAACACGATCCCCGACGCCTCCGCGCTACGCGGTTTTACAGCGTAAACTCATCGCAACGACACCCGACCGCGCGGTCCGGGCATGCCGGTTGCGTAGCCGCGTCCATCGGCAACGACACGCTCGCCGTCGACTCCGACTGCTCGGTCACGCCGGCGTGCGCGCGCGTCGTCCGCCGGTCGATGCGCGCCGGCCAGCCCGCGCTCCGGCGGGGGATCGTGCCGGGGGCCTCGCGGAGGTGGTCGCCTTTGCCTTCGGCGCGCTCGCTTTGCGTCGCGACGCGGCAGCTGCGATCCGTCGAACGCGTCGCTCGATCTCCCGCGCCAGCACGACCGCGTTGTTGTGCTCCGCGTCCTTCGCCGCGAAGACGAGCGTCAGCGTGCCGCGCGTGGCACGGCGAGCCAGATCGTCGAGGAGCGTCCGCGCAGCGTCGTCCTCGAGCTCGTGCTCGTAGCGCTTCTGGAACTCGGCGAAGCGCCGCGGGTCGTGCCCGAACCACTTTCGAAGCTCGTCGCTGGGCGCGAGATCGCGGAGCCAGTCGTCGAGGTGGGCCTCTTCCTTGTTCAGGCCGCGCGGCCACAGCCGATCGACGAGGACGCGAGCGCCGTCACCGGGAGTCGCGGGCTCGTAGACGCGTTTGATTCGGAGCATGAGCTGGTCACCTCTTCCTAGGGCGCCATGCACGGCGCGTGCAGGGGTGACGGTCCTCGTCGACTGCAGCGGTGCCGTCGTGCTCGAGCCCGAACGAGCCGGCGCACGAAGGCGCGGGTGGCTGAGCACATGTTGCAGACCTTGTCATTACCCCTACGGGGTAGTGACGAGGCGTTATCACCAGCTAAGATGTCAGGCGCACGAACGCATGGTGAGTGACGACGTTCTACGGGCGATGTGTCGAGCGCTCGTCGAGAGCAGCAGGCCTACGGAAGGGAAGTGGCTCTCCGCGATCATCGGTGAGCTGATGGAGCGGAAGCTCCTTCACCCCAAGACCTCGCACGAGGAGCGAGCGGACCTCGCGCGCGCCTTCGCGGCCGAGATGCTGAAGGAGACGGACGACGCGGCTGGGCGTCCGAAGTGACGAGGTGCCGAGAGCATCCCCGCGCGTCGACCTTCGCCGAATCGCGCTGCGGCATGTCGCGGGAGGACCCCATCGACTTCTCTCGAAGGGTTGAATCTCACCGCCGCCTCATCGACGATAGGGCTCGGGATGAGCCCGACCGATTCTCTCTTCTGCGTTGCGGCCTTCGTCGTGACGGTCGTCGCGATCGGCTCGTCGGTCGTCGTGGCGCTCCTCGCGCGCGTCAGGGGCGGCGCTCGCCAGCGCAACCTTGCCCTGATCGGCGCCGGCCTTCAGATTGGCCTCCTCTGCGGTGCTCCAGTGTTCGCATGGCTCGCGCTGCGGACGAGTCTCCAGAGCTTCGGGGCGGAGGCGATGGCGACGTACATGTTCGGCCCGATCGCGCTCGCGATCGGAACGCCTGCGCTCGCCCTCGTCGTCGCGAACGTCGTCACCGCCCTCGGTCGCGAGCGAAGCGAATAGGCATCAGCCACGCGCAGCCGACCGCGCACGCGGTTCGCTCACGCTCTCTGCCCCTCGAGAGCACGAGTAGGTTGCGACCAGCGAGCCAGCCGCCATGCTGTCACGAAGCCGCTCCGCGCCTCCGGCTCTCGTTCGCTTCGTTCACAAGGCTCCTATACGAGTGCACTGAGCCCTGCCTCGATTCGAACGGTCCGAGCTGTTCACGAGCTGCCCGGCGGCGGACGTCGAGCTGAGGTACGCTGCGCCCATGGTCGTGTCGGTGCTGCATCTCGTACTGACCGTTCGTGCGCTTCTGCGCTGTGTCTCCGAGCGCTACGTATTCGGAATCGTCGGTGGTCTCGCCAGAGCAGCACTGATCGTCGTCGGGGCGTTCATCGGGGGCGGGGGAGGCGCGGTCGTCATGCTTCCTGGCCTGACTCTCACACTCTCTCCTGGCGGCGAGTCGTCGCTCGAGCGTGTTCTCGGCCAACTGGTCCTCTCGGCGCTCGGCCCCGCATTGGCGTTCGCCGTCCTATGGGCGTCCTACCGACGCTTTCACGACGCTCCCGCGGCGGAGGAAGAAGAACGTCAACGTCCGTTCCGCGCGTGGTTGCCCGTCGCGATCGTCGATGCCATCTACGTAGTCGTCATGGTCGGAGCGATGGCGATCTCGGAGCCATAGCGCCGTGCGTGAGGCGCGGGGCTCCCCAATGGCGGTCACGCGTAGTGACGCCGTCCGTCGCGAGGGGGTTCGACGCGAGCCCACGGAGTCCGATGAGCTGCGCAACCGTGGAGGCCTACCCGAACAGGAGCACCGCATCCGCTGCGATGCCGAGGGCGACGCCTATCGCGAGGCAGAGCCCGAGCCCGAGTCGAGCCCATCGAGGGACCTTCTGCGGGCGAGGTACCGCTTCCGGCTGTCCGACGACAAGCAGCCACGCGCCGCAGATGGCGAAGATGGGAACGAAGGGAACGATCACGTATGCCAGACGTCCGCTGGTGAGCATTTCGAAGCCGATGAGAAAGCACCCGAGGGACAGCCCCAGATACGCCAGCCCCGACAGTCGCGGCCGACCGAAGCCCTCTCCCGCCACGACCGCGCTCAAGATGGAGACGGGCGAAAGGTCGGCAGCGCGAAACCGCCCCTTGACCGTCCCGATCTCCAGCCCCAGCTGGGCGGCGATCTCCGCAGGATCTTCATCGCTTCGCATAGGCCGACCCATCCTTCTACGCGATTTCCGCCGCACGCGGCGACCCTTCGACAAGGACCATGTCGGGCGACCTTGCCCCTGATGCTCACTCTATCGGCGTTCCAGAGGGGATACGTATTCGAATCGCGACATCCAGCTTGGGACGACGAACGGGCTTCGTTGCCCGTCGTCCGTGGCCCTTACGCACCCTTCCGGCACCGCGCCGGCATGGCGACCAATGATCGATCTCGAGACGTCCGCCGCGGGCGCGCCCTCACGGGATCGCATATCGAGGAAGGCGCCACAGTCCGCTATCATGGCCATCTCGTGTTCCGCCCCGCTGTTTCTCCGGTTCTCCCCGTGCTCCTCGCCATCACCGGATGTCGCGAGTCACCCGCCAATCCCGCGCGCGATTCGCCCACTCTGGTTGCGAGCGGGCTCGGTCGCTGCCCATCCGGAGCCATGACGGACACTGCGAAGGCCGATGTTGCCGACGGCACGAAGGTCAAGCTCGTACTCGAAGGACCCCAAAGGCCATGGCCGAATGACCCTCCCTATGGCGCGAATCCGACCGATGCCTTCTTCCCGCCTGAGCTCAAGGCTTTCACCCGCCAATGGTACGGCAAGCATCTTGCGGCGATGTGTGAGCCATCGCTCTGGCGGATCCCCAGTCCGCATTCGACGATTCTTCGATTCCTCTGGCTGCGGACGTTCCACAACCCCATCGCGATCCGGATCGAATCAACCGCGACCACCGCACGCGTCGTGGCGACGCGCCTCGATGGCGCGGGCGGCTACGAACCTGGCCGCGTCGATGCGCGGCGGGAGCGCGATCTCGGCCAGTCCGAGTGGGAAGCGCTTCGCCATGCCCTGCAAGAGGGTAACCTCGAGGCCCCCGTACCCGAGCAGTTCGGCACAGACGGAGCGCGATGGGTCCTCGAGATTCGAACGAAGGACACCTACGAGCTGATCGACCGATGGACGCCCTCCGCGAACGGACCCGCCGCTGCGTTCCGCCGCTTTTGCGAGCTCCTGTTGGATCTTGCGGGCCGTGATCTCATCCGAGATGACGTGTACTGATGCGTTGTGGCCGCGACGATCCGAACGCCGCGACCCACGGTTGAAGCATGACCGAGCGACCGCCATCCGCGCTTGCGCAGGCCGTCCTCGTGCCCGTCACCGTACACATCGGGCCGAACTAAGTTAGCGATCACGATCTCGGCGCGACGGGCCGAGCATTGCGCGCACTTGCGACCAAGGAGAAGCCCCGTGCTCGAGGGACTACCCCTTAGAGGTTGAAGCTCTTGCCGACTTTCACCGGCCCGCCGTCGTATGGCCGTATCCGGACCTCGCGAAAGCGCTGCTCGACGCAGGCGCCGACCGACGTTCCAACGAACGGCCCGTCGTCTACAACCACGCTCGAAACGCTTCCGTCCGGTTGGAACGTGATCATTGCGTGACCAGGTCCTCCCATGGGCCCGCAATTCCCCAGATTGCGTCCCGCCACGCTTCACTCATAGCCTGGCACATGGAAGCGCGCGGCCTCATCGGTCACGAGCCCAGCCGAAACGAGCGTCTTCGCCTGTTCAGCAAGTGAGCCGGCGAGGGGAGCGTGGTCTGTTCCCAGAACTTCGGCCAGGAGAAGGTCCTTCGTAGCATTGAAGGCGGGCGCCTTCGGAAGTCTGCGAAGGGTTACCGTCATCACCGACGCTCGCTCGACGAGCTCGTTCGGGATGTCCATGTCCCGCCAGCGGGACGATAGCCCGAACGACTCCCCGCTCCGCACGACGCCAACGACCGCTTCTCCCTCGGCGAGGCGGAGCACTTCGACGATCTCTTCCTGCGTGCGAAGGTCACCCAGCCTCCTCATGCCGGTGTACCGCTCTACCAGCTCCGCCACGGTCGTCTTTCCCACGCCAGCCGGGCCACAGATGATGAGCATGCCGGCGCGCCGAGCGGCTGCCGATTGCAGCGCGGTCGCGGCCTCCGGCATGACGCCGAGGTTGGTTAGCTCCTCATGAAGCGTCACTGCTCGTGCAGCAATCCGAGCGGGCGCTCGATTCCCAGACTCTCGCACGCTCCGACGGTGCATGGAACGCACCTCTCGACGGGGCTGGCGATACGCTCTCGGCATGGGATACACGCGCCGCGACATCAAGGTGATCGAGGGGCTCGAAGCAATTCGACGGCGCCCGACGATGTACCTCGGCGAAGCGACCTCCGAGAGAACGCTCTGCAGTCTCCTCGTGGAATGCGTCGTCGGAAGTATCGTGGCGGAATCACCCGCCCCCGCCGCCTTGCGCCTCTTGCTCTGGTCGGATGGCGCGGTGACCGTCGCCTACGACGGCGAGCGTCTGCCGATTGAAGCTCGCGAGACTCGCACGGGTGTCGCGCATCCCGAGCTCTACTCGCTCTTCATGTCCATCTTCGGGCCGCGGAGGCCATTGCAGTTCGGGGCTGCCATCGTGAACGCGTTGAGCGAGAAACTCGTCGTATCCGCGATCCGTGACGGCGTTCGCTATCGCGCGGCCTTCAGTCGGGGTGGACTGGTCTCGCTTCTCTCCAAGGCTCCCACCGACGAGCCGATGGGAACGAACTGGCTCACGTTCAAGCCGGACACGGCGATCATTCCGGGCGTCCTCGACGCCGCAGAGGCCGAGCGAATCGTAACGAGAGTCAGAAGCGCGAACCCTGCGGTGCCGGCCTCGGTCGCGGACCGCAGCAGCGAGAAGCCGGACTGGTGGTGAAGCCCCGTCTGCGCAGCGTGCGTCGAGGTCGGCGTCTGCATCGAGCAGCACGCGCGCGAGCGCGGCCTGGGCCCATGTTGGCTGTCAGTCGAGCCGATCGCCGACGGTGGACCGCGTTCGCTTCGGGGGCCTCAATGGGCGCGCGCGGCTGTGCTCGCTGCAACGTCACGCGCCCTCGCAGCGGCTGCCGCGCGCGCCTGGCGAGCTCGCTCGAGGGCTCGTGTCCGGTCTTCCGGTTCCGCCAGCATCTGGCTGCTCTTCTCGAACCGACGAGCCACGTCCTCGACGTACGCAGGTGCTGTGTCGTCTTCGGGGACGGAGAGCGAGCGCAGATGCGCAGCGTCGTAGGCGGCCATCCCGGACATCGGCACGCCCTCAGCAACCAACGCGTCGAGCGCGTCGGTCCGGTCGAGGCCCATCGCCGCGCCACTGCGTCCCATCATGTCGATGGCGTCGCGTGGGCCGTGGGCGAGGTCGCGTGCTAGGGCAAGGAGCAGCTGTGACGCGCCGGCTCCGCTCGTGGTACCCGCGGCCTCCTTCGCGGCGTGAGCCGCTTCGACGAAGTCGAGCCGGCGCCGATACATGCGTCCGAGGTCGAGCCTGGCGCGTGCGTAGTCGGCGCAGCCCTGCTTGTAACAGGTCCGGATCGGCACGCCGACGGCGAGCGCCGGCATGTACGAGTTGATGTACTTGAACGTGCTCGCATCGGCGGCGAACCAATACGCAGGCGTATTCGCGAGCGCCCGCTCGGCGTTTTTCTCCGGCGCTGGCGGGGTCCACCGCGGCAGGAGCAGCTCGTCGAGCGCGTCGACGCGCTGCGCAGGGAGGAGGGCCGCCAGGCGCGCCCGCGCTTTCGAGACGCTCGCGTCGCGGAGCACGCCGACCCTCGCCAGCTCGGCGAACGCGGTGAGGATCGAGTCGCGGCCGAGCGTCTTGCGATCCGTGACGCCCGCGTCGTAGGCGCGGAGGTCGGCGAGGCCCGCCTCGACGAGCGCGAGGCCCCAGGCATAGCCTCGGAGGCCGGTGAGCGCGGTCTTGAGCGCGTCGATCGCCACCGGGTTCGAAGTCCGTGCGAGCTTGGATGCAACGGAGAGTCCGACGAGGAGCTCGGAGCCGATACCCCTCGTCGACGGTCCGAGCTCCGGATCGGTGATCGCGTCCGCACATTCGATCGGGGCGAAGTCAGCGCGGAGCGCCGCGATCCGGACTGGGCCGGTCGCGGAAAGCGCGAGGAGCATGGCGTCCCGTATCGCGGGGTTCGTCTGGGCGAGCGCGTCGGTGACCGAGATCGCTTCTCGTGTCGATGCCCGTCGGCTGGTGTATGCCGCGCAGTATGGCGGTCGAGGGAGAATCCCCGGCGACTTCGTCGCGGCAACGAGCGCATCGAGGTCGGGCGTGCCGAGCGCCGGCGCACGGTCTCCGAACAGTTCGTGCTCCGTGGGCCGCGGCGGCAGTCCCAGGTCGACTGTCGGCTGTACTCGCTTCGGCGCGGCGTCGTCCGTACCACCGTCCGCGAGGAGGGGACGCGGCGCGGTGCTCGATGCGACCGACGTAGCCGGCAGAGGGCTCGCTGGCTTCGTTTCGGCTGGAGCTGGCGAATGCACGCAGCCAACGGCGAGGGCACACACGATTAGGACCGTATCGAGTGCGGCCCTCATCGACGTGACCCTATCACGCCCTCGCTTGCGGGAAGCACCTCGAGCGCTCTGGGCAATGCACCGCCTCGCCGAGCGGGAAGCACAAGATCGCATGTCGAGCCGTCGGACTACGGGGCGGCGGCTTTCCTTGGTGCCTTTCTCGACGAGGACGAGACGGCCCCGGCCGGGTGCGTACGTCCTCTTGGAGCGGAAGACCCTAAGGCCTCTGACCGGCGAAAAGGTGGCGGTGGTCCTTGCGAGTGCCGGCCGAGTCGCCGAGGAGACCAAACTCGCGATCCAGGTGGCGCGTATGCGCGGCGGAGGTGAACCACTCACTGGACGAGGGACATGATCGAGCTCGAGACGCTGGCCGCAGGCTCGCGTCACGTACGAAGGGCGACGATCTGCACTTCACCATCCCGCAAGTTCGTTCGCGCTCGAAGGTCGTGCGGCTGACCGGACCCGACGATTGACGATGGTGCCTTTTTGCTAATTTGCAGCTTAATGGGAATAGTGTCCGGTTGGCCGGTACTGCGACAGGCGCGGAGGTTAGGTGTAACGCATGGCTCGACCGCTGGTTCTCGCACTCTGCGCGCTTGGGACCGCATGCGTTGTCAAAAGCGAGCTGCCGCCCGACACCGCCGTCCAGTGGTTGAAGGCACGAGCCGGTACCGATTTCCACTGTCCGTCGACGCAAGTGAAGACGGTGACGCTCGATGACAACACCAAGGTGGCGACGGGCCGTGGTTGGTCGGCAAGTACGTTCTCGTCTGCGATACATGCATGGATTGGCTGCTCTCGGCGGCAGTGAACGGCCCAGTGCTCGAGGAGTGTGACTGCGCGTGGAAGCTCTCCACCCGCGTCGAGTCACAGTCGTCATAGTAGCTGACGCCCTGCCGCGGACGCGCTACTCGCACATGCCTTGCGTGTGTTAGGGCAGTTTCATGCGTGCTCTCGAATTGCGGCGCTGTGTCAGCTTCGCGCTTGCGATGACCAGCTTGCTCGCATGCGTCGGCCAGGAGCCTCGCGAACGGGCGCGACCGGGCAACGAGCGACTCGCGCCGCGTCCGTTCGCGCGATGCGCGCCTTCGCCGAGTCCTGACAGTTCCGGATCGGATGCCGGGGCGCGACCAACATCACCTGTTCTCGCTGCCGACGAACAGACCGATGCGCGATTGTCCCAGCCCATCTGGGATGCCGATCGCACCGTCGCGTCGCTTCGGGCCGAGTTTCGTCGTTGCTATCAGGCCGGTCTGAGTGCCGATGGACTCATGCAGGGCTGCGTGATGATGGTGGCGCGGATCTCCGCTGATGGGGAGGTCACGTCCAGCGACACCATCCGTCGCGAGGGGCTTTCACCAGCCGTCGAGGCGTGCCTCGTCGACGTGGTCAAGCGAGCCCGCTTTACCGCACCGGGCGGTGCTGGCTCGACGCTCCAGATTCCGGTCACGTTCGTCGTTGCCGAACCTCGACGACCGTAGGTAGCACGTCAGGCAGCCCCGAGCCTTCGACCACGACGGAGGAACGGTCCGCGTCGACTGGTCCGAGCACCGAAGCGCTCGACAGAGACGGCACGGTCGCTCAGGATCGGGCCGATGAATCCGGGCGAGCTCGGAGAGCGCGAGGATCTCGACGCCGAGGTGCGCGCCTTCGCGCGACTGCAGGACGTCTTGGCGGGCCGACTGCGTGTGCCCCTCGACGGCAGCTCGTCGATGATGTTTCGAATCATGGTCGAAGGCCCGGCCTCCGATGCGTTGGTGACGCCCGACGTAGTTGCCGTCCATGTTGGCCCCCGGAGGCGGCGCCGCCCGCTCCGCTACTCTTGCAGGCTCGTCACCGCGGTGGCCAGCGAGCTCCTCGACCGATCCTCGGTTCGCTCCCTCAGCTCCCCGCTGATTGTCGGACTCCCCGCTGGGGACGTCGCTAGGATCGACAGCTTCCCGTCGTGGTCGTACGACGCGAAGCTCGTGTGGATCGCGCCTGCTGACGCCGCCGTGAAGATCGTCGTCCGAACCAGCCCCGAGCGTTGGCGGGCTCCGTTCTCGCAGCCCGTTCCCTCCGACGGCCCACTGGCGTTGGGCGAGCTACCGCCGTGGGAGCCGCGAGTCGAGCATCTAGAGCTCGAGAATGCGCTCGCTTGCCCAACTTGCAGCGTCGAGTCTTCCCGGTACCGGCAGCTGCGCGAAGCGCTCGTCTGCGACCGTTGCGGCCGTTCCTTCGACTACAGGTCGTAGCGCTCGAGCGTCGGGTCGGATTCCACCTTCGTCCATGTTGGTCCACGCAGCGGTGTTGGCGTCGCCGCTGCGATTCGTGGGGTCGTACTCCCTTCGGTTGAACGATAGAGTCGTGGTCGCATGGGCGTGACGATCTGTCCGCAGCACGGGTGGCAGGCCTTGTTCCTCGCGTGCGAGCACGTCCGCCAATCCATTGAGACCGGGGCCAGCCCGCCACCTTACCGCCTGCACCGTGTTCGGCTCGCGACCATGCCGTCCGGTATCGAGATCCCCTGGATGACGGACTCGTGGCTCTGCGACGCATGCGCGTCGCGCGTTGGTTGGTACGAAGCGGAACAGACCGAGCAGGCGTCGACCGCCGTCTGGGAACGCATCGCGGATCTGGTGTCGCCCTCTTGCGAACGCTGCGCGCACGAGAGGCTTGCCGAACGATGGCCCGCGCAGCCGCCTGCGCCCGAACGCACGGTGCGTTGAGAAGCGCGGGATTGCGGCCACTGCTCGATTTCCAGACGACGGCGGTCCGGGCTCACGCGAAGCCGCCCACGCTCGCCGTGCATGGGCGTCCTTGTTGCGCCCAGGGGCGGCTGCCGAAGCTGCGAGAACCGTCGAGGAAGCTGCCGAAACAGAAGCTCTCAACGACGAAGGCGAGGGGCCAGCGGACATCCCGCGCCCCGAGCTCAGTCAAGGCGCACGCGCATCGCTCCTGTCGAAAGCGCCGACGGATCAGCCGCACGAACGAACGGACACGAACCGCTGCGCTGGAGCGGGACCGTGCGCGCCCCCGGTACCCGGCGACCCCGAAGGCATGCCATCGACGAGGGCTAGCGCCAGGACGTGAGCTGCCTTTCGCAGGCGATCGATGGTCACGACTGGCGCAAGTTCCGTCACCGACACGATGCAGAGGGTCCATCCGTCGCGCACCGGACCCGCATGCACGCATGCATCGCCCACGCGGAACGATGCATGGCTCCGCGCCGCGCCCACGATGCGTGCGGTCCGCGCGACGCGGCCGAGGTCGATGTCCGGCGCAGAACCGCCGAAGAGGACGACTTGTCCGTCGGGTGAGATGAGCGCGGCAGCGCCGGTCGCCGCCGCGTACTCGATGACCTGGGGAGCGCGGATGCGCGCACGTTCTGTCAGGAACGGCGAAGGTCCGCCAAGCGTCCAGCCGTAGCCCACGATTGGAGCGTAGCCCGTCAGCTACGCCGAGGCGAACGGGACGCGACGCAGCGGGCCACGCTATGGAGACGATGCAACAGCACTACTCGACGGTGACCCCCACGGAGGTCCGGGAAGCGCTCGCGAAGGTCAGCTCCTCGCGGGCTTCACGCGGGACCTCCGGGCGCCGTCGGTCAGGCCAGGTGGTGCTTCGGCTCCAGAAACGAAGAAGGCCGGCTCGGGGTTGACCCAGTAGCCGGCCTGTTCTGAGCACGTGAAGGGGAGCGGGACACCGGGATTCGAATCGCCTTCCGCCAGGGCCACTTCGCAGCGGAATTTCCCCGCTCGCAGCGAAAGTGAGCCCGTAGAAGTGTCCCGCCCGGAAGCTCCCAGCGACACGCGGGGACCGGGGACGCAGGAAGCGCTCGCCCAGGCGGTCGCCGCGGCGACAACGGCGGGCCAGTTCGAGTTGGCGGCGATGCGCTTGCGGGAGTTGTCTGCCGTGCGAACGGCTGCGGTCGACGGTCAGCCGCTCGAGGGACGGCTCGCCAGCGGGAGCGGCGAGGGGTACGCCAGCGCCGTCACGAGGTCGCAGTGCTCGCCGGTCGAGGGTGAGGACGCGTCGACACCTTCCGAGAACGAGCCCCGGAAGACCGACCTGCCGGAGCGTTCGAGTGGGCGAACGGAGGCCCTCGCCGAGGCGCTTCGGCTCGCTGCTGAGGCAGGCAAATGGGACATCGTCTCAGAGCTGAGCCGGCAACTCGCGCTGATGCAGGCCTCGCCTTCGGCGCCGCCGACGCAACTGCGTGTCGTGAAGGGATAGCTCGCACGCACGGCGCCCGAACGGCCAAGCAAGCTCCACGTCATTGCAGTCGCTGCACGTCACGGGAACGCGAGCTTGGGCCAGGGTAGTAGACTGATGCTCGTGAGCTTCAGGGAGCATGGCATCGTCGACGTCATCGAGGGCTTGGAGCCGATCCGACGCCGTCCCGCGATGTACGTAGGCGATGGCACGTCCGAACGGTCGATGTGCAGTCGTCTCGTCGAGAGCGTCGTCACGAACGCTGCGAACGATCGCCCATCTCCTTCTGCCGTGCGCGTCACCGTTTGGGCGGGAAACGTCGTGACCGTCGCCTTCGATGGAATGCCGCTCCCCATCGCCCCGTACGCGGACCATCGCACCAAGGTGCTGCCGCATCCCGAGCTCTACCGAATGTTCATGTACATTGCGGCGCCTGCGACGGAACGGCCGCTCTCGTTCGGCGGCGCTGTCGTCAACGCGCTGAGCGAGCGCCTCGTCGTATGGACGAGGCATGAGGGCGTGACGTTCCGCGCCAGTTTCAGGGGAGGGGGACTCGTCTCACTACTAGCGGAGTCCGCGGTGGATGAACTCCTCGGCACGAACTGGTTGACGTTCAAGCCGGACGAACAGCTAGTGCCCGGTTCGCTGACGTTTGAAGACTCCGAGGCCATCGCATCGCGTGTCGCGAACGAAGTGCCGGACGTGAGTGTCACCGCAATCGACCGCATGGGCGTCCAGGCCAACTGGGTCTGAGGGCTTCCTCACGGAGCGCCGGCTCCGTCTTTCGCCGACCACGCTGCCTCGAACTCTTCTTTCGTCACCTCGAAAGAGGCGAACTCTTCGCGGTCGAGGGGACGGCCTCGGCGCACGCGCCCTCCAGCGCGTCGCCTCCGTCCTGGTGCTCTCCGAAGCCCTCGCGTCCTCGTGGACCTGGAGCTTCGACGTGTGGTGCTGCCAAGTTCACCCTTTTTCGTCGATTGTGACGACTAGGTAGCGCAAGATGGGTGTGGTCGACCGGATGACGCGATGCAGGGGTGGAACCTCGACGACCGTCGGGGTGTTTCTGGTGCTGGCATCGCTGCTCGCGGCGGCGCCGATTCATGCAGCGGGGCCCGACGAGGCGCCGGCTCAGACGGCCGAGGCCGCGAACGCTCTCGGCAACACACGCTCGGGTACGAGCGCTCCGGATGCCGATCCGGGTGCTGGACCGCGCGGCGCGGAGCCCGCTCCAACCGAGGCGCCCACCCCGGCCGCGCCCGCGGCAACGCCACCGGAGCCCGAGGCGCCGTCCAGCGCTCCGGCGCGCGTGGCTCCGACGCAGCTCTTCGCGCGCAGCGGGAGCTGGCTCCTCTCGGCGGACGACGCGCTCCCGTTGTTCTCGGTCGGAGCGTCGAATCTGCTCTCGGAGGACAACGCGGTTCGTTACGGCCACGCGGGCGGATTTGCGGCTCCGGCCGCGCCGAGCGCCCTGACACTCGATTATGTGCTCGGAGCCCGGTTCACGATCGGCGCGTCCCCGATCGTCGAGAGCACGATCGGATCCGATGCGCGTGGTGCGATCCACTTCGTGGGCGGCGCGCTCCGCGTGGGCCACGTCTTCCCGTTGGGCGAGCACCTCGCGCTCTGGCCGCACGTCGGCGTCGCTTACGTCACGAGTCGACCCCCAGACGCTTACGTCGATGAGCGCCATCGGGCGGACCTCGTCGCCGACCTGCGCCTCGCGTGGACGCCGAACGGTCGCTGGGCGCTCACCGTAGGTCCGTCGCTCTCGGCTCCGATCGCCGTCGATCAGACGGTCGCCACAGAGCGCATCCAACGCGATTGCGAGCTCAGTGGCGGCATCGACTGCGGGATTCTGGCGATCGGAGAACCGAACCCCAACGTCCGGATCGCGGTCTCGGCAGGCCTGACGGTGCGGCTCGACGAGGAGCCTGGACAGGGGGCGCGCTCGGAGCATGACCGAAAGCCCGTGCGCTTCCTGGTCGGGGCCGAGCGGATCGTTTCCCTCGCTCGCTACCGCGTCGAGAAGGGAGGGGAGGAGCGCGACGACGATCAGCTCGATCTCGGCGTCGCCGACACGACGAGCCGGTTCCCTTCGATGCCGCGCGTGGCGTTCGACGTCGTGCTGCAAGAGCGGCTCACGCTGGGGGCGGCTGCGAACGTCGGCTTTGTCCGCACGGGATGGGTACAGCGCTCGCTCTACCCGGACTTTGGAACAGGTTCGCTCGTCGTCGGCCTCGCGCCCCGCGTCGGAGGTCTCCTTCCAGCCACGGATTGGCTCGCGTTCTGGCCGCGTGTGGGGATGACGTGGGTCTACTCGACCGGGCGGGAGTCGGCTTATCATTTGGGGGCCGACGTCGACGGGTTCCTCGTGCTCCGCCCTGTCGAGGAGGTTGGGCTCGTGGTCGGTCCCTCTCTCTCGCTTCCGCTGATCTCGGGCAGCGAGGAGGTCTGGCATGACACGGCGAAAGTCCTCTCCGTCGGAGTGAGCGGGGGGCTCTTGCTGCTCCTCTGACCAACGGGTCGACGATTCCCCTGGAGGTGAAGTCTCGCCATTCGGGCGCTATGTCAACGCGCCCCAGCATTCCGGCCTCGCGTCGGTCTCGTCCGGTGCTCGTAGTAGGGACGCTCGATGTAGATCATCGGCCCCGCGGCTGGGTTGTCTTCGCGTGGATGAAATCCCGACCCGGAAGGCGATCACCTTCCACGACCTCCGCGCGACGGCCTGCACCTGGGCGGCGATCCGGGGAGACTCCGAGCTTCAGATCCGGGGCCGGTCAGGACACGAGAGCCCGCGATGGGGTCTGGTTTCTGCGCGCAGAGCGCAGCAGGTCCAGGTGATGGATTCGATGGTGTCGAGTTTCTGCGCGCGGTGCGCAGTAGCGAGGGGGGATTGCGTCGGAGGCATCCGGTTGTTGCGCGCAGTGCGCAGTGGCGAAGGGGGATCGCGGCGATCATGTCTGGTTGCTGCGCGTCCTCGGGCAGCCAGGCGGGATGATCGATTCGATGGTCTCGAGTTTCTGCGCGCCGATAGCCCACCGGGGATGGGGCATTGCGTCGATGGCTCGGGCTGCTGCGCGCTGGGCGCGCTTTTCGTATAATCCCACGCCATGGGCCTCCTCACCTTCGGTCTCAACGTGACTTTGGACGGGTGCATCGATCACACCCAGGGGATCGCGGACGACGAGCTGCACGACTATTGGACGCAGCTCATGGATCAGAGCGGGGCGATGCTCTTCGGGCGCAACACCTACGAGCTGATGGAGGGAGCCTGGCCCGCGGTGGCACGCGACGAAAAGGCGCCGCGCGCGATGCGCGAGTGGGCACAGAAGCTCGAGGCGAAGGCGAAGTACGTCGTGTCGGGCTCGCGGAGCGACCTTCCGTGGCAGAACACGATCAAGGTGGAGGGTGACCTTCGCGAGGCGATCTCGGCGCTGAAAGCGAAGACCGAGCGGGGGGTCCTCGTCGGAGCGCCCAAGCTCGCGGCTGCGCTCGAGGAGTTGGGGCTCATCGACGAGTACCGCATCGTCGTTCATCCCATCATCAGTGGCCGCGGGCCGACGTTGTTTCATGGCCTGTCGAGTGCGCGGCATCTCGAGCTCCTATCGACGCAGCGGTTCAAGTCCGGCGTGCAGGCGCTCCACTTCCGTCGCAAAGCGGGATGAGCGTGGAGGGACCCGAGCGTTTCACCGGCGGCTGCCTGTGCGGCAGCGTCCGCATCGTTGCGTCGGGATGGCCGTAGCGCGTCGGCGTGTGCCACTGCCTCGACTGCCGAAAGCATCACGGCGCTCTCTTTCATGCCTCTGCGATCTTCCCGCAGGCTGTCGTGAGCCGTCAGCCGCGCGCGTCGACCGTGAGTCGTCGGATCGGGTCGGCGTCGAGGAGTCGCCGAACGTCGTCGCGTTCGGCGGAGCGTTCCACTTCAGCGGAGCGAGATCGAGCAACGTGTGTTGCCTCGGCCTCCGACGGCTCCGACGCCAAGACGGGCAGAGGACCAACGCAGCGAGCGTCCTCGTCGCAGGTCTCGCAAGGCTTCGCCGGCGGCGCCTCGAGGCCGGCGACGAAGACGTTGTAGGCGCCCGGAACGACCGCGCGCGGCCTCGGCTCCTCACTCGCGCGATCGCGGACGAGGAGGTCGAGGCTGAGCTGGGCGCTCATCGGCCACCTCGGGGGAGGCGAGCGCACTTCCGAGCGTTCAGCTCACGGCGATCGGCGACCGGGTCGATCTCAGCGCAGTCGCTGGACGGCGCGCCCCGGGGATCCGTCGGAACCGGCGAGCGCCCCGCAACGCGAGATGCCCGCAGCTGCCGCGCTACATGCGGAATCGGCGGGGCTTCGTAAGCCTCACCACTTCCCTCGCCACCGAGGGGTTTTGGGGTGTCACACCGGCTAACGCCTGGTGGCAGAAACCCCTGGAAAACTAGAGCGGGACACGGGATTCGAACCCGCGACATCCAGCTTGGGAACGTCCGCCACGTTCTCCGCGCAGCCTAGAAAACAAGGTCTCCGAGGCACCATCACCGGGACGCCCCACAATGCGCCCCACAACCACAACCAGAGGCTTGGAGATCAGGTTCCTCCTGCCTTACGGAAGGCGTCCGGAAGTCGGCGAGCCGGATCACTTCCGCCACGGCCTCGGTCATCTCCTTTGGTGAGACCGTGCTGTAGTGCGCGTGCATCTCGTCATCGAGGTGGTTCGACACGGCCATCGCGACGATGTCTTTCACGCCCGCGGCACGCATCAGATCCTTGTTCGTTCGGCGCATGCCCTTTGGCGTGATGCTCTTCGTGAACTTGCCCTCGGTCGCCTTCTTCATGGCAGCGGAGACGTGCTCGAACGGCTTCCATAGCGCGGTCGTGCTGATGAAGCTCCCAGTGCGCCCGGCGGGGAAGAGGAGCTCGCTCCTAGCCATGCGCATGCGCGTGATGCGCGGCTTCTGGCGATCCGCGGGGTCGTCCTCCACGAGGATCTCGTCGATGTGCCACGAGAGGATGTCGCGCATGTCCTTGGGCAGGATGATCGTCACGTCCTCGCCGTTCTTCGTCGCCTCCATGACCTCGTTCTTTCGCGTATGGCTACGCCGCAGGATCAGCTCGCCCGTCTCCCGGTCGTAGTCCCTCTGCGGACCCGAGCGACGGAGGGGGCGAAGCGAAGAGGGACGCGCGCCGATCGCGAAGCCGAGAGCGACCAACGCGAACCACTCCTCCTCGAACTCGCGAAAGAGGCGGAGGAACATCGGCAGCTCCTCCGGCGTGAGGCTGTTCGGCTCCTCCTTCGTGATCTTGCCGCGCCACTTGGATGTGTCGAAGAGGTCCAACGCAAGGGCAGGGTTCCTCTCCAGCTCGTACTTCTTGACGTAGGCGTTCACGATGGCCTTGAGGATTCGGAGCCACGAGTTTGCAGTGTGCGGGCTGTACTCGCCGTCGCCCTTGCCGATCCTGATGCCCTCCTTCCAGTCGAGCAGATCCCGCGCGCGGATCTGGTCGATGAAGAAGTCGGCGAAGTCCGTCTTGAAGAGATGGTTTTCGAGGACATCGCCCCAAAGCTCCCGCGTCGCTGCCGACGCGATCTCACCGCTCTTGATCTTGGCCTCCATCAACGAGGCGGCGAACGAGCTGAAGCGCGGCAGCACGTTCGTTTGCTGCGTCGCCCCCGCTCGAACCTTTGCCTTTTCGCGGCTGAGCCAACCGAGCGCCTCCACCTTGTCGGTCTCGTTGGGAAGAACCTTGAAGATCTCGGTGAGCTTGCCCGTCCTCGGATCCTTCGCGTGCCCGCGCACCACGAAGCCGCCGTCCTTCCGCTTGTACACGCCGGGGAGGATCGGCTCGGAGCTGACCTCCATCCCGCCCCAGCGTTTTGTCCATGTCATCGCCATAGGTGTCTCCTCTCATGAATCGATCGAGCTCTGTCAGCTCGAACGTGAGTGTTCCTCCGCCGCGTCGTCCTGCCGGCTGAACGCGGCCTCGGTGAACGGCCTGCCGAAAGGCATCGGGGCTCATGCCGCAGTAGCCGGCAGCCTCGGCCGTCGTGAGGTAGCGGCGATCCGAGAGCGGAACCACCGGCCTCGCCGCCTCCTCTTCGTCCTCCTCCTCGAGCAGAAGAACCCCGAGCGTCGCTGCGAAGTAGGTCTGAAGGCGCCGCGGGAGCCGCGGGAGCCGTGTTGAAGACGGCAGGCTCGCAACGTTGGCCTGGCGAACGACGTCGAGTACGGGCCTCGAAGACGATTGAAGGACATGCTGAAGATACATGCTGGTCTCCGTGGGGGGCCGATGAGCGTAAGAGCCCCGAGCCCGCGGTCGGGGTGACCGCACTGGACGCAAGAGGACGGAGATATCTCTCCTCCTTGTCCGTTGCGTTGAACCCGAGTTGCAGCTACTCGCGCTCGAACCTCGGTCCGGGCTCGCCGAGCACCTCCAAGATGGCTCGCGCGCGCGCGCCATCTCCGAGCGCGGCCAGCGCTATCCCGAAAGCTACCACCGCTCCCGCGAACTGGCCGATCGCCTCCGCGCGCGCCTCGGGCGTGCCCGCCTCCGGCGTCAGTACTGGCGTGGCCTGGGAGAGCGCTGCTTCCATGGACTTGGCCTGCTTGACCAGCCCGTGCATGACGCTCGCCGGCCGTTTCGTGGCGGTTTTCGGCGTCCGGATCGCCTCCACCAATTGCCGCGTGGAGAGCCCGCGCTCGAACACCTGCTCCAGGAGCTGAGCACGTTCCGTGTCGTCACTAACGCGTGCGAGCGTTACCAAGTGCCTCCACCCGATCGGCTCACCGCGCGAGGTTGTACGGGCTGCCAGCGTCTGGTACGCGTCCGGACGCCACCGGCGAGCAACCGATGCCGCCTCCTGCAAAGTCCGTGGGGCCTGGCCCACGGCGCGCGCCAGACGTTCGATCGCCCCGTCCCCATACGTCGAGTCGGTCCTGACCCTGTACGCGCGGGCGCCGATCTCGTAGTGGATGTCCCGCTCACTCCGCGTCGCGTCGCTCAGGAGTCCGCGGATCTCAGCCGCGACGGGGCGCAGTTCCTCCTCCAGCTCCTCGTCGGGCGGGTTAGCGGTCGGCGCGATGGAGATGGCGCGCGCGCGCGCGCCATCTCCGTCCTCGAGGTCGACGTCTTCGTCCGAGCTCGCAACGATCGGGCTCCCGCTCATGCTGGGCGGCAGGACGCGCAGAGACTCAGGGGCAGCGATACCAGCGGCAGCCGCCGTCCTCGTCAGCGTCTGGAGCATCGCATTCTGCTCGGCCGTGAGCTCGCTCGGGTCGGCGTCCGCCTTTACTTCGAGGACCGGCGCGGACGTTCGGGATGAAGGTATGGGATTCTGGCCCATACCTTCATCCTTCGGATCTCGCTCGACGTTCCTTGCCGTCGCGGACGGAGCAATGAGCCCGTGCAAGATGCTGAGGCCCAGGCGGATCTTGAGCGGCGTGAGCTCGACCTCGGGCAGATCAAGGTGCCTCCGCGCCTCAGCGAGGCGCTCGTCTCCGGCGATCGTGGCGTCTCCGGCGATCGTGGCGAACGCGTCCATCGCAGCGTCCAGGGCAGCGACACTGCGTTTGCTATCATACGACGCGACCTGCCATTCGGCGTATGCCGCGAGGAACGCGTCGAAGGCCGACTGAGCGCTCGCGGGGATCTCGAGGCGACGCGCCCCGGGTGCCGTCGTTCGTAGCTTCTCGGCCCGCACGCGAGCGCGAGACCGGGCCTCCGCCTCGCGGTACAGCGCGAGCTGGCCCTCCACCTGCTCGTCCAGCCCGAGCCGTTGAATGACGTGCCGAGCCGCCATGTACAGATCGTCGTACGTCCAGTCTCTGCGCGTGGTCGGGTAGCCCTCGTAGGCGCGATCACGCCATCCGGCCACGCCTGACATCGCGGCGTGCAGCTCGCGGAGCGCTGTCGCCAGCACATCCACGTCGTGCTGATCGCCGCCGCCACGAAGAAGGGCGACATACGCGCTGACGAACATGCCCTGCTGGACCATGTAGGCCGCGTGCGCGGTGGCGTCGGTCATCGCGCACCTCCCGGCGTCCGCTGCGCCGTACGCTCCTGGAGCCAGTTGATCGCGGGCTCGACCGGGATTCGGATGTGCGAACTGCCGACACGCACGTGAGGCAGCCCCTCACGGAGCAACGTGTGCACGTGCCTCGGAGAGACCCCGAGATATTCCGCGAATGCGCGCGGGCGAAGAAAAGCAGCCTGAACTGATCGTGAAGATGATGTCTGAGCCATGATGGACCTCCGTGTGAATCGCAGTCGGTGGGGACGACGGCGACGACACGGAGGACCGCGGGCTCGCGGTGGTTCAGGCTCGGATGGTGGTGGCGGGTCCGCCGTGGACGTCACCCGACCGAGCTGCACACGACGCGATATTCGAGCGCGTCGGGGGGCACGGGCATGACGCACGACGGGCGCCCTCACCAGCTTCGCGGCCGGGCGTGGGCGACGCGCACCCCTGCGCTCGTACTCCCGCTCGGCGAGACGCTCGTTGACGTCGTGCTCGTGCACGGCCATGCGCGACGCGTCGCGGAAGGAGAGGCGGGGGACCATCTGCGCGCACCATGCGGCGCCGAACGTCGATGGTCAAGACCGCTCTGCATCGATCTGCGATGGCCCGCTTTGTGTTTCCGGGCTGATTGGCGAAGAACATCGACGGCTTGATGTTGGCGCAATTCGTTGGCGCCCGTCGCCCTGCTCATGAGCCGACGCGTCGAGGTGATCCGCCGAAGCTGCCGGCTCCCATCGTCCCTACGACACGCTCGGGGTACGGCGCACGGACGTGTCGTTCACCCACGTGCAGGGAGCCGCTGGGAGCCGGTTTCTCGTGTATCCGAACAGCCCGTTCTACGTGACCGATGCGAACGGCCGTCGTCGGTGCTGCGCTTGAGCAGGCGACCCGCGCACGAAGAGCCGGCGCGAGCTCGGTGTTCTGGGGTCAATCGCGCGACCTTCCGCGTGATGCCAGCGCGCTCTCCGCGAACTGCCCGCCCCGATCGGTTGCAGCCGAGGCGCCGGCTCCTCATATCTCACGCACGCACGATCTCGATCGGTGCCAATTGAGTACGAGAATACGAAGCTAAGAGAAGCGGCCGCCTTCGGGCGAACGCTTCCCAACAAACGGAGGCGGATGCACCTCGCAAACGAGTGCGATTACTTCAATGCCTCGACGCGCCGCCTTATTGTGTCGGCCGCCACTGCATCCACGGTAGCCCCGAGAACCAAGAGCTGCCTGCGCGCCTTTGCGTTGCGCGCATCGACGAGAGGTGGCCCAAAGGACTTGTCGTTCCTGGTCTTCGCGTGGATGTCCGCACCTCGCGCGAACGCCTCATCGCTGCCGTAGCTGACGAGCTCCCCCTTCGCGAGCGGGCTATTCGGGATCGAGAACCAGACCGAATCGGCGAACACATCGCTGGTGTCCGGCGCCTTCGCCTCGCACTTTGTCACGAGCTGCTCTTGCTCCCACTCCTTGCAAAGATAGACGGATGTCGGCCGACATCCAACGAGCGCGATCGCGAACGCGAGCAGCGGGAGTCGTCGGCGGCAGTCTATCCGAACCGCGATCATTCCAAGCCGACCGATGATCTTCTTCCACTTCATCCTCTCCTCCATTGGCGGCGGTCAAGCCGGTGTTCGATGTGCCGATCCGTCAGTTCATCGGCTGCTACGATCGCGTGCTTGCGCTGATCTGAGCGAGTGCGCGTGGCAGTGCCTTCACGGCGCTGATGGCTGCGTTCGCTACGAGAAAGCTGAACATGTCGGTCCTCCTTCAGGGCACGGAGAGGCACGTCGCGTAGCTCGTGCCGGTGAAAGAGGACGGCACCGTGTTGTTGTAGAACTGGCACGACCAGCCCGAACGTACGGCCGGGTCGTCTGCTGCGTGCGGTGAGGAGCTGATGAGCAGGTGGTTCGGGTTCGACCCGTTCCGCCCGCAGCCGCCGTTGAGCACGATGTCGTTCGCATCATCGCAGTACGCGATGACCGTTGCCCCCGCCGGCGCCGCAGCACCGGTCGTGACCGAAGCGAACGCATGCACGACGTATATGCTTCCCTTGTTGAGGATGGTCCCCTGATCGCCCTTGTCGCCTTTCGGCCCCTGCGGACCAGGAGCTCCAGGCGCACCGGCAGGACCCATCGGTCCCTGCACGCCGTCGACTCCATCCGCGCCTTGTGCGCCCTGCGCCCCCGGAACACCGGCCGGGCCGGGGTTCCCCTTGTCTCCCTTCGGTCCTTGCGGACCCATCGGTCCAGTCGCGCCTGCCTCCCCGGTCGCACCCGCCGATCCCGACGGTACGTCCTGCGGGGCGCAGGTCGCCGTGCCCGTTGCAGCCGTCACTTTGTTGTTCTACCCAGGCTCGACGTTGTTCCCGCAAGCGCCTATCGAAGCAAGAAGAAGTACAGAAACTACGATCTCAACGTAGTGCATCGAGTCCTCCGGTCTCGGCGGGCCACGCAAAGACAAACATACACGAAGTCTTAGTAACGTGTTTATGGCGTCCGTTCGCAGGCACCCGTTCGGGGGTGAAGTCGGTTCAGCCCGAGAAGCTCCTGTCGAACGTCGGACGGCGCATCGCCGAACTCCGCTCGGAGCGCGGCCTCACGCAGGAGGCGCTGTCCGAGAAGCTCGGCGTGACGACACGATGGGTTCAGAGCGCCGAGGCCGGCGGTGAGAACTTCACCTTGACGACGCTGGCGCGATTCGCGAACGCACTGAAGGTGCCGGTCGCGGACTTTTTCGTTCCGCCGACCAAGGCACCCGCGCGACCGGGAAGGCCGCGGCTGTCGACGCGGTGAGCTTCAGCGCTTCCGATGTCGCTGACGGCCGCCGATGATGAAGCCGGCCGGCTCGTCGACGATCTCGGAGATGCTCCAGAACAAGGCGTACTTCCTCGACGTCGAGGGCAACTCCGATGAAGACCGCTGACGGCTCACGCAGCTCGCTTGAGCGCTTGCTGCGGGCTTGTGACGTGGCCGAAGTGCATCGCGTTCACCAGGACGCGGCCATCCGTCGCGACAGCGAAGGGGGCATCGATGATTGAGCCTCGTTGAACGACGCCGCGGAGCGACTTCTTCATCAGGCCCCGCCGACGTGTCGTGTGAGGATGGCCCCGGCCAACGCCTCGATCTCGAGGCGCCGTGAAGGCGCGCTGAGCTTGGCGCCGGAGGTGATGCCATTGACGAGATCGAAGAGCGGCACGCGCGGCGGGAGCTCGCGTTGTCCGATCTCGCGGAGTACGGCGGCCTCGACGTTCTGTTTCTCGAGCACGCTGAGTTGTAGCGCCGCGATCTGCTCGAGGGCGTTGTCGGCCATGTAGTTCACGGCGCGGCCCCACTGGTCGAGAAAACCGCGCGCATGTGCGATCGCGCTCGGTACGGCGTCCTGCACGCAGGCGCGAAGTCGAGCTCGATCTCCCGAGTGCCGGAACGAGAGCGCCGCGCCGCGTTCGGCTCGGCGCGCGCCGTTCGAGCAGACGAGGCGCCATACCACCGGCGTCAGGGCCACCGACGCTCGGCCGAACGACGAAGAGCCGACGTCAATGCCGATGGCACTCACGTCTTCGGGGTTCACGGCGACGGACTCGTTCGGCAGGACGATTCGCATGTTGTCGACCATGCCAACCGCGATCCCTCTTACCCTTGCTTCGTGGAGGACCCCCGCGTTGGACAGGGCCCTCCGAAGGAGCTCGAGGAACTCGGGCGGGTCGAGCGCTGCGTACTTCTCGCTCACGATCGCCGAGATCTCGCCACCGCGGAGCCGTAGCACGGCGGGGCTTCGGTCTTCGTGTTGAAGGAGCAGCGTGTTGATGACGGCGAGGGCCACGGGGCCGGGCAGTCCTCGGACGAAGGCTGCTGGAGCCCCGAGCCGCGTCATCAGGTGGCTGAACCCCGTCGCGCGGAGCGGCAGCGGCTCGCGATCTCGGGCGAGCGGCACGAGCGCGAAGCGCCCTTGGTACGGGGCGACGGCCGTGAGCCGAAGGTCGGCCACGAACCTGTCCTCATGTGCGCCGTCGTTGGCGTGGCTGCGCACGATGAGCTCCGCAGCGGAGTCGAAGTCGAGCTCCGCGTCCCGCCACGTCGACGGGAGATCTGCTGCTGTCGACAAGGCCGGCGGCAGGCTGTTGCCGAGCGGCGCCGAGGCGCCGTTTGTGCGGGGCGTATTCATGTACTTCTCCTTCGAGGACGGGCGCGCCGAGGACGGCGCAGCCCACATGAAGAGAACGGCTCGATGACGCGCGGGCGTCGCGAGCCCGATCAGGTGTGGACGCTCCAGCCGACCGTCGGCTCGAGCGTGACGGCGAAGGTCGGAGCGGAGCCGCTCCCGTTGCCGTCGTGGCGGCCGTGGAACAGGAGCCCGCCGTTGAAGAGCGTTCTCCATTGGCCCGAGTCGTTCCTCTTCTCGATGACGAAGAAGAAGCTGAACGGAGCAAAGTCGGGCGCGAGACGGACCCGCATCCGGTCGTTACCGTCGGCGTCCTTGCCGCCGTAGGTCTCGAGGTACTTCAGTTTGCTCGCGAGCGCGTTGCTCGTCTTGCCGTCGTCTTCGTAGAGGCCGACCGTCTTCGCGAACGCGACGACCTCGTCGAAGTGCTTCTGGTTCTCGATGATGAGCATGGTCTTTCCGGTGGGCGGGCGCGGGGACGCAGCCCGTGTTGTTGTTCGCTCCGGCGACGCGAATCGCGTCCACGGCGATCAGACGACCCCGAGGCTCGCCAGTACTTCGGCGAGCAACATGGGACCTGGAGGGCCTGCCTCCGAAGTCCGCCGAGCTGGAGCTCGGAGGTCCACGACAAGAACGGCGGCGCGGCGCTCCTCGAGCTGAGTCCGGAGGTTCAACCCGCCACGACCGTGGCGCCAGGTGAGATGGAGTCCCCGTTCGTCGATGCACGCAGCGACGTCCGAAAACCCACGGAGCGCCGCGCGTGCACGGAGAAGCAGGAAGCGAAGCATGACGACCCGCACGCCGGTCAGCTCGAAGGCGACGTACTTCTTCGAGCCGTCCGCCAAGAGGTCGCCGAGGAGAATCGCAGGGTCGACCTCTACACGTCCCAACCGATGCTGCGCGGATGCGGCGAGCTCCTGCGCCGCCCGCTCGGCTCGGGCTCCGCGCTCTTCGACCCGGTCGCGAGCGACGCGCCTCTTGCACTTCCCGATCGCCGGAGCGAGCTGAAGCGCCAGGTCGGCGTCATCGCCATCGAGATCGAGGAGGCCGAGGCGGGCGGCAAGGTCCGGGCGCTCCCGCAGGAACGCCCCGATGTTGTACTCGCCGTGCCCGGCTCGCGAGTACAGCGTGAGGAGCTCTCGTGCCGCACTACTCGGCCGCGGTGGCATAGTCGTCGCCGGTCATGGGCTCGGGGCTGTCCATGTCCGGCGCGATGGGCGGCACGGGCCTCCCCATCGGTGTGGCGAGCTTCTTCAAGAAGACGATGTCGTCGTTCCTCTTGAGGTACCGCTCGATCCGACGAGCCACGGCGAAGATGTTCTGCGAGCGCGGCACGCGCAGGCTGCTCACACCGAAGTGACCGAGGAGAAGACGACGCTCGACGAGCGTGGAGGGGCGGAGAAGGCGACCGCAGATGCGCATGATGGACCTCCAGAAGAAGAACGCCCGCTCGCGTGGACGAACCACTCGGCGGGCGCTCAGGTTGGTGTTGGTGTTGAACTATTCGTAGGACGTGGTGTCGTCGTGCCAGGCGCCGTCGCCGTGATCGTCGGCAGGCATTGAGCGCCGCCGCTCGCCAGATGGCGGCTGGCGGGTCGCGGCGTTCGAGCCTTTCCCGCCGCGGACGGCGAACATCAACCGGGGCTTGTTCGCATCCACGACAACCACGCCGGTGTACTCAGCGCCGTCCTCAGCGACGAGACGGACTCCCTCGGGCGGTTTGCCGACCTCGCCGACCCACTCGACGGCACGACGGACACGAGGATATCCGTCGATCCCGAGCAGCAGGGCGTCGACGAGCGCCTCGCCGATGCTGATCACGATCCCTCGGTCGGCCCGAAGATCGCCACCGACGCGATGGCGAAAAGCATCCCGGCCACCGCGGCGGTTGCACCTTTCCGAAACGCGTCGTGCTTCAGGACGTTCGCGACGAACTCCTTCGACGTGTCGAACCTATCGTTGCCGTTGTTGTTCTGGCTCATCTCTTTCCCGTGCGAGAGCGTCGCGCTCGAGCGCGGACGAGTACGAAGAGGACGCGGCGCCGACACGGCCACGCGTCGATGTCCGTCAGGACCGGACGATTCGGATCGCGCGCGCCGCCGTCGACAACGCGAGGCCGGCGAACTCGAGGAATAGGACCATCGAAGAACCTCCTTGGCGGGCTGTTGCCCGCCGTGGTTCTTATCCCCGGTCTCGGGCGCGAATTGCCGCGTCGCCACGCACACCGCGAGCCGCGTGTCATGCCGCAGGACCTCAGATCCCTGCGACAGACCACGTCGCGTGCGACAAGGGTCAACATAGCGCCCGACCTCGGGTATGTCTCCATGATCCGGAGGATGGCGTTCATGGCGAGAGCATCGGGGGCTCGTGCTGCGACTCGTGACAGCGACATTGGTGGCCCGTCGCGACCGAACAGCGCCCGGGGGGCAACGGCGTGAGCGCGACCAGCATGGACGTCTTCGCGCTGCGCGACGCGATCGTCGGCGAGTACCGCAAGTTCGCCACCTCGTTCACGACCATCCACGCGGAGGACATCCGCGCGCAGGTCGAGGCGATCTACTCTGAGGGGCGCTTCTGGCCCGACCCGCTCCTGCAGATCAACCCGAGCTACAAGCGCGGGCTGAACATCGAGACGCTCATCGAGAACGGCGCTCTCGACCCTCGGACGGCCGAGATCTTCCGTGCCGGCGGTGCACCGCTCTCGCTCTACAAGCACCAGGAGCAAGCCGTGGTGCTCGCCTCGCAGGGCGATAGCTACGTCGTCACCACGGGCACGGGTTCCGGTAAGTCGCTCTGCTTCTTCATCCCCATCGTGAGCGCGGTGCTCGCCGAGAAGCGGGCCAGCGCCGCGCGCCGCACCCGAGCGATCATCATCTATCCGATGAACGCGCTGGCCAACAGCCAGCGCGAGGAGCTCGACAAGTTCGTCGCCAATGTCCAGGGCGATCCGCCCGTCACGTTCGCCCGCTACACCGGCCAGGAGGACAGCGAGGAGCGGCGACGCATCGCCGACAACCCGCCCGACATCCTGCTGACGAACTTCATGATGCTCGAGCTTCTGATGACCCGTCAGGATGAGCTCGATCGAAAGGTGATCGGCAACTGCCAGGGGCTTCGCTTCCTGGTGCTCGACGAGCTGCACACCTACCGAGGCCGCCAGGGCGCCGACGTCGCGCTGCTCGTGCGCCGCGTCCGCGAGCGCCTATCGCCCGAGAAGCTTCAGTGCATCGGCACGTCGGCCACGATGGCGAGCGAGGGCACCGCGCGGAACAAGCAGGAGGTCGTCGCGGGCGTCGCCTCGAAGCTGTTCTCGACGACGGTCGATCCGAGCCACGTCATCATCGAGGAGCTCGAGCGCGTCACCGACAAGTCGAAGCGCGCCGAGTCGGTGAAGAGCGCGCTCGGCCCTGCGATCGACGCCGGGCTACCGTCAAACATCACTGACGAGGCGCTCCGCAACCATCCGCTCGCCATCTGGACCGAGACGCGCCTCGGTATCACGACGACAGACGCGAATCCGGCGTGGCATCGTGCGCGCCCGCGAACGCTCGACGAGGCCGCTCGCGAGCTTGCTGCCGAGGCGGGACGTGACGAACAGGTCTGCAAGGACGCGCTGCGCACGCTGCTCCTCGTGTCGAGCCTCCTAGAGGCCGATCGCACGCGCAACGAGTCTGCCTCCCACCGGAGCTTCTTCGCCTTCAAGCTGCACCAGTTCATCTCGGGCGCGGGCCATGCCTTCGCGACGCTCGAGCCCGCGGGCCAGCGGACGGTCACGGTCGAGGGACAGCAATTCCTCCCCGGCGACGCCAATAAGCGACTGTACCCCGTTCACTTCTGTCGCGACTGCGGACACGAGTACCACCCCGTCCGGCTCGTTTCCGATGGAGGCGCTCGGCGTTTTCTGTCGCGTGACATCGATGACTCCGCGGCTCCCGCGAAGGACGATGAGCCCAGCGGCGACGACGAAGAATCACCGACGGGCGAAGAGTTTGGCTTCCTGACGCTGCACACGAGGGACGCGGACGACTCGTCGACGACGTGGCCGTTCACCTTCTCGAACAAAGAGGACGACTACCCGGAGACGTGGCTCGAGTACGATGCGAAGGAAAACTCGCGCTTCAAGAGCAACTATCGCGGTGGGCTCGTTCGTGAGGTCGCTGTCTCTCCCGATGGTACCGTGGGCTCGGGCGCCCGGGCCTGGTTCATCCCTGGCCGTTTCCGCTTCTGTCTACGATGCGGAGCCACGCAGAGCTCGTCCGCTCGAGACCGCACGCGCCTCGCATCGTTGTCCGCGGAAGGCCGAAGCTCGGCGACGACGGTGCTCGTCAGCAGCGCACTCCGCTGGATGCACGACCACGCATCCGGAGAGCCGGAGGAGCGCAAACTGCTAGGGTTCACGGACAACAGGCAGGACGCTGCGCTCCAGTCCGGGCACTTCAACGACTTCCTGTTCGTCAGTCTCGTGCGCGCAGCCTTCCTCGGTGCGCTCGACATCTCGGGCGAGAACGGCCTGCGGAGCGAAGAACTCGGCGTCGCACAGCAGCGCGCTCTCGGGTTCGACCGCCCAACACCCGCGCTGCGTGGCGAGTGGTTGGCCAACCCGGCATTGAAGGGCATCCACGTTCAAGAGGCGGAAACCGCGCTCCGGCAGGTTCTCTCGTACCGCGTGTGGTTCGATCAGCGTCGAGGATGGCGGTACACGAACCCCAACCTCGAGCAGCTTGGGCTCGTGGAGGTCGAGTACCTCGGACTGGACGAACTGGTTGCCGACGAGGAGGTGTTCGACCAGGCTCCCGACGTCTTGCGTCTTGCGTCTCCTCGAGCACGCACGGCGGTCTACACCGAGGTGCTTGACCACCTTCGGAAGTGGATGGCGATCCGCAGCCATGTGCTCGACCCGACGACGCTCGAGCAGATGAGCCAGAAGTCTCACAACCTGCTGCGCGCCCCGTGGGGCTTCGGTCCCGACGAGAAGCCGCGTCAAGCTCGTTGGCTCCTCATCAGCCCGCCGTCGCGCAGGGAAACCAACCTGCGGGACGAGGACCTCATCGTCCGCGGTGGCTCGCGCAGCGCGCTGGGCAGAATCCTGAAGTCGTCGCGAGGCTCGCGAACGCCGAGAGAGCCGGATGGACGCCAGCTTTGGGACGATCCCGCAGCGGCACGCGGGCTGAAGTCCAAGGAAGTGGACGCACTCATCGAGGCACTGCTGAAGGCGGCGGCCATCCATGGTCTCGTGTCCGAAGAAGTGACGCCTTTCGGGGAGCAGACGGGCTACCGACTGAGTGAGGTCTGCGTGCGCTTCAAGCGCGGAACGCCAGACGCGGCCCCGGCGCGCTCGAAAGAACAACGCTTTTTCCGGGACCTCTACGCGAATCTCGCGACGACGCTTCGTGAGGCCACGCATCCGCTGTTCGGCTTCGAGGCACGCGAGCACACCGCGCAGGTCGAAGGTGAGAAGCGCGTGGTACGTGAGAAGCGTTTCCGGTTCGGGAAGAAGGAGCGCGAAGAGCTCGCGGCCGACGAGAGGCACCTGCGTGAGATCAGCGAGTCGGCTCGCATGCTGCCGGTGCTCTTCTGTTCGCCGACGATGGAGATGGGCGTCGACATCTCGGCGCTCAACACCGTGTACCTTCGCAACGTACCGCCGACACCTGCGAACTACGCCCAGCGCAGCGGACGCGCGGGGCGCAGCGGGCAGGCCGCGCTGGTGCTCACGTACAGCTCCTCGCAGAGCCCGCACGACCAGTACTTCTTCCGCGATCCCAAAGCGATGGTGCACGGCGAGGTTCGCGCGCCGCTCCTCGACCTTGCGAACCGTGACCTCGTCGAGAGCCACCTCTCGGCGGTCTGGCTCGCGTGCACGGAGCTTCCGCTCGATCCGTCGATCGCGGAGTTGCTTGTGCTCTCCGAGACGCGGCGTCCGCTGAAGAGGGACGTGGAGGAGCCGATGGCGCTTCCGGCTGTCTCCGAGGAAGCCCGCCGTCGCATCCGACGTGTGCTAAACCTCCTCGAAGAAGACCTGTCATCCGCGCTCGCGCCTTGGTACCCGGGCCGCGACGTGTTCGCCGACGAGGTTGTCGAGCGCGCGCTCACGCGCTTCGAGCAGGCATTCAACCGCTGGCGCGACCTCTTCGCCGCCGCCGAGCAGCAGCGCGACGCGGCGCGCCGCACGATGGACGACTACGCCGCACCGCAGAACGAGAAGCGGGCCGCGCAGAGCCGCCACGCGCAGGCCATCGACCAACTCAACCTGCTCCAGTCCGACACGCGGAACTCGAACAGCCCGTCGAGCGACTTCAACACGTACCGCTACCTTGCGACCGAGGGCTTCCTGCCCGGCTACAACTTCCCGCGCCTCCCGCTGATGGCGTACATCCCGGCGACCAACGACGGGCGCGGGCGCCAGACGTACCTCCAGCGGCCTCGTTTCCTCGCGCTCTCCGAGTTCGGACCGCGGAGCCTCGTCTATCACGAGGGGCGCGCGTACCGCGTCGTGCGGGCCATGCTCTCGCTGAACCACCAGGCGAGCGCCACGGCGGACGTGCGCCTGCCGACGAAGACCGTGCGCATCTGCAAGGCGTGCGGCGCCGGACACTGGACCGACGAAGCCTCTATGTGCCACGCGTGCAGCGCGTCGCTCGGCGACGCGGAGATCGTCAATCACACCTACCGCATCGAGAACGTCTCGACACAACCCGCCGAACGCATCACCGCGAACGACGAGGAGCGGCAACGCCAGGGCTTCGAGCTACAGACGACGTTCGAGCTAGCTGTGCGCGACGGTCATCACGACCGCCGAAAGGGGAGCATCTGCGATGCCGAGGGTGACATTGTGCGGCTCATCTATGGCCCTGGCGCAACGATCACCCGGATCAACAAAGGGCTGCGGCGACGAAAGGACAAGACGAAGCTCGGCTTCTACATCGACCCCATCTCTGGCTGGTGGAAGGAGAGCCCTGACGAAGGCGAAGAGGCTCGCGATCCGACTGCGTCCCCTCGGCAGCCGATTGTTCCCATCGTGCGAGATCACAAGAACGCGCTCCTGCTCCAGCCGACCGACACCGAGCTTTCACAGGCCGCTCTGCCCACGATCCAGCATGCCCTGCTGCGTGGCATTGAGGCCGTGTTCCAACTCGAGGAAGGTGAGATCCTCGCCGAACCGATGCCTCAGCGCGACGCGCGCACGGGCTTCCTGTTCTACGAGGCGACCGAAGGCGGTGCTGGCGTTCTCACGCGCCTCGTTGCCGAACCCGAGCGTCTTGCCGAGGTGGCGCGCAACGCGCTCGAGATCATGCACTTCGACCTCGCCGATGGTCTGCCGGCGACGGTGACCGCGTTCGTTGACCAGCCGGGCACCGCGTGTGTCGCCGCCTGCTACCGCTGCGTGATGTCCTACTTCAACCAGCCGGACCACGAGCTGCTCGATCGTCGTGACAAAGATGCGCGCGGGTTCCTCCTCCGCCTTGCGCAAGGAAGGCTCACGGAACTCGAAGCGCCGGTTGCGCGGCGCTCCACGGAGCCTCCTCCGACGTCAGCGGACGGCGATATCGCTTCGGTGTGGCGTACCTACGCGCGTGGGCAGGAGCTCCCTTCCCCTGATTCGGAGCCTCTCGTGATTGATGAACAGGCCGTCGAGCTGGTGTGGCGCGGCCACTACGTTGCTGCGCTCTTTGCAGAGAGTGTCGACCTGACAGCAAAGCTAGAGAACAAGGGCTTCGAGGTTGTCGTCCTCGGTGACAGCGAAGCGGCGTGGGCGGAGACGACGTCGTCGCTCGCAAAGCTTCTCGGGAGGTCGGCGTGAGCATGACGGAAACGACGTCGGCGCCGCCCTCGGGGACGCGCTGGAGTCCAGGGAGTCTTGTTCGTGCACGCGGCCGCGAGTGGATCGTGCTGTCCGGCAGCGACGCGGAGGTGCTTCGCGTCCGCCCGGTGTCGGGCTCGGAGGAGGACCAGACCTTCATCCACCTCGCGCTCGAGACGGTGCCGGTCGCTGACGCCTCCTTCCCGAAGCCCGAGCCCACGCAGAAGGCGGGCCACGACGCAGCGCTTCTCCTGCGCGACGCCCTCGTCTTGTCGCTCCGTCGTGGCGCCGGACCCTTCCGTAGCTTCGGGCAGATCGCCATCGAGCCGCGCGCCTACCAGCTTGTCCCGCTACTCATGGCGCTCAAGCTCGATCCGGTCCGGCTGTTGATCGCCGACGACGTCGGCATCGGCAAGACCATCGAAGCGGCGCTCATCGCGCGTGAGCTGCTCGATCGTGGCGACGTCCAGCGGTTCGCCGTCCTCTGCCCGCCGCACCTTGTCGACCAGTGGGTGACCGAGCTCGAAGGGCGCTTCCACCTCCGGCCTGTCGCGGTCACGGCCGCGAGCGCCGCGCGCCTCGAGCGCAACCTCCCTCCGAGCGAGAGCATCTTCACGACGCACCCGCACACGGTCGTCAGCCTCGACTACATCAAGAGCGAGCGGCGTCGCGCGGAGTTCCTCCGTGCGTGCCCAGAGCTGGTCATCGTCGACGAGGCGCACACGTGCGCGTCCACGGGCCAGGGCCGCCACCAGCGCTACGAGCTCTTGAAGGGGCTCGTCAGCGAGAAGGCGCGCCACCTCGTGATGCTCACCGCGACGCCGCACAGTGGTGACGAGGACGCCTACTTTCGGCTGCTTGGCCTCTTGCATCCCGACTTTGCTGCGCTGGCGAGCGCGTCGGGCGACGACCACAAGAAGCTCCGCGATCGGCTTGCTGCCCACTTCGTCCAGCGCCGTCGGCCCGACATCGCCGAGTGGAAGGAAGGCAACATCTTCCCGCGCCGCGAGACCAAGGAGCTGACCTACAAGCTTACCGGCGCGTGGGAGCGCTTCTTCGACGCAGTTCTCGACTACTGCGCGTCCGTCGTCGCGTCTGCGGGCGAGGATACGAAGAGGCAGCGCCTCAACTTCTGGGGCACCCTTGCCCTCATGCGCTGCGTGGCATCGAGTCCTGCGGCCGCCGTTCAGGCGCTGCGCACCCGCGCGGGACTCGAAGAGGAGGTCGCCGAGGACGACGTCGAAGCGCGCGTGTTCGACGGTGCCGCCGACGCGCTCCCTGACGACGACGTGGAGCCGCCTGCGGCGTCCGATGACTCCGCGCTTGCGGCGCTCATCACGCAGGCCGAGGAGCTCGCGGGACAGGCCGGAGATCCGAAGCTCAAGGTTCTCACTGACCACGTCGCCGAGCTCGTCAAGGAAGGGTTCAACCCGGTCATCTTCTGTCGGTACATCGCGACCGCGCACTACCTCGGGCAGCACCTCACCTCGAAGGTGAAGAACGTCACGGTCGGCGTCGTCACGGGCGAGCTGACCTCGGACGAGCGCACGGAGAAGGTCGAGCTACTCGGAGACGCCGAGCGACGCATCCTGGTGGCCACCGACTGTCTCTCCGAGGGCGTGAACCTGCAGGACCACTTCGACGCGGTCATTCACTACGACCTCTCGTGGAACCCCACGCGCCACGAGCAGCGCGAAGGGCGCGTCGATCGCTTCGGGCAGAAGAGTGGCGTGGTGCGCGCCACCTTGCTCTACGGCGCGAATAACCCGGTCGACGGCGCGGTGCTCGAGGTCATCCTCAAGAAGGCCGACAAGATCCGCGAGGAGCTGGGCGTGCCCGTCCCGCTGCCCGACGACGGGCACACGCTCAGCCAAGCGCTGATGAAGGCCGTCCTACTTCGCGAGCGGGAGCGGGAAGAAAAGCGGCAACGAACCTTCTCCTTCATCGATCTCGAGGAGGCCAAAGTCATCGAGACGCGCTGGCTCGACGCCGCCGAGAAGGCGAAGAAGAACCGCACCGTCTTCGCGCAGCGCCGCCTCAAGCCCGAAGACGTGCTGCCCGAGTGGAAGAAGTCCCTTGCTGCGCTCGGCGGCAAAGAGGACGTCCAGCGCTTCACCGGGCGCGCCCTGGCACGCCTGGGGGGCGCGCTGGAGCCCGTGGGCACCTCCGGGCGCCGTGGCTTCAAGACGCCGCTCACCGCGCTTCCCGAGGACGTACGCGAGCGGCTCGAAGTGGAGGGGCTCGAGGGCTCGCTCCACATCGACTTCGAATATCCACCCGCAGCTCGCTGCCGCCCCGTGCAGCGGAGCCACCCGCTCGTCTCCGTGCTCGCCGAGACGATGCTTGAACGCACGCTCGGCGGAGTCGCGCTCGCCGACGTAGACGATCCGGGCGCGCTCGGGCGTGTTGGCTGCTGGGTGGCTGATGGCATCAAGGCGCGCACGGTCGTGGCGCTCGTGCGACTACGTCACCAGCTCACGTCCCAGCGCGGCTCGCAAGCGACGACGCTCCTCGTCGAAGAGGCGACTGCCATCGCGTGGGGCGGCGATCAGAGTCCGATCGAGGGCACCGATGCGCTCGCGCTCCTCTCTCCGATTCCTGTCTCCGACCCACCGCCACACGTGCGCGATCGTGCAGTCACGCAGGCGCTCGGGCAGTTCGAGACCCGCTTGCCGGAGCTGAATGCGTTCGCCGAGCGGCGGGCACAGGCGCTCCTCGCCGATCATCGCCGCGTACGCGAGGCAGCCGAGGCCCTCGGTCGCTACAGCGTGAAGGCGCTTCTCCCTGCGGACATCATCGGGCTCTTCGTCCTGATGCCGAAGGTGAACTGAACATGGCTGCAAAGCGAAAGACCCGAGCCCGAGAAGCTCAGCTCGCCTTCGAAGCCCTCGCCATCGAGGGCGGACTCCTCTCACCCGAGTGGCTCTCCAAAGTCGCCCAGCTTCAGGCGGACACCCAGGCCGAGGCCGACTACCGCGTACCCAAAGGACTCAACCTCCGCGACGAGATCGGGCGGTACTGGCGCATCGCACAGGCGCACTGGGCCGACTTCAAGTTGGGCCGCGAGGCGAAGGCCGATCCGACGGCCACCGCAGAGCGCTTCGGGCTCGCGCTGCTTCGCGATGCGTTCGGCTTCGCATCGCTCAGGCAAGTGGAGCCGGCCGTCCTCGCGGAGCGCTCGTATCCGATCGGACGCGCGGCCCTCGGTGGTCGCGTGCCCGTCGTCGTTGCTCCTGCCGACACCGGACTCGACACGCTCGCCTCGGTGTTCGGCGACGGAGTCCGCAGACGGAGCGCCTTCGGCCTCGCGCAGGAATACCTGAACGCTCAGGAGGGCGCGCTATGGGGCATCGTCAGCGACGGCGTCTCGTTGCGCATCGTCCGCGACAACGCGAGCCTCACGCGCCCCGCGTGGATCGAGGCGGACCTCGAGCGCATCTTCACGGAAGAGCGCTACGCCGACTTCGCCGCGCTCTGGCTGCTCTGCCACGAGACGCGCTTCGGCCGCGAGGGCCAGCCGGTCACCGAATGCGCGCTCGAAGTGTGGCGCAATGCCGGCCGCGAAGAGGGTACGCGCGCCCGCGAACACCTGCGCCGTGGCGTCGAGGATGCGCTCGTCGCCCTGGGGCAGGGCTTCCTCTCCCACACCGAGAACGCTGTGCTGCGCGTCGAATTGCAGAACGGCACGCTGTCGGCGAAGGACTACTTCAACCAGCTCCTCCGGCTGGTCTACCGGCTCATCTTCCTCCTCACGGTCGAGGAGCGCGGGCTACTCCATCCCGAGGGCACGGGAGAGACAATCAAGGCGCTCTACGCCAACGGCTACGGCATCCGCCGTCTTCGCGAGCGCTCCGTGAAGCGCAGTGCCCACGACCGCTTCTCCGATCTCTGGGACGCGACCAAGGTCGTGTGCCGTGGCCTCGCTTCGGGCGAGCCGCGCCTCGGGCTCCCGGCGCTCGCGGGCATCTTCGCCGTGAACCAGTGCCCGACGCTCGACGGGGCGAAACTCGAGAACCGCGCGCTGCTGCTGGCCGTGTTCAAGCTCGCCTGGCTCCGCGAGAACGGCGGCCTTTCGCGCGTGAACTGGCGCGACATGGGGCCCGAGGAGTTGGGTTCGGTCTACGAGAGCCTCCTCGAGCTCGTCCCGCAGATCGCCAAGGACGGGCGGCAGTTCGCCTTCGCCACCGGCGGCGAGACCAAGGGTAACGCGCGCAAGACGACGGGCAGCTACTACACGCCCGACAGCCTCGTGCAGGTGCTGCTCGACAGCGCGCTCGAGCCCGTCATCGCCGACACCATCGCAAAGCACCCGGGCAAGGTCGTCGAGGCTCTGCTCGGGCTCTCCATCGTCGATCCCGCGTGTGGCTCAGGGCACTTCCTCCTCGCGGCAGCACGCAGGCTCGCGGCGCACGTGGCGCGCCTGCAGGCGAACGGTACGCCCTCGGCCGCCGAGTACCGGCACGCGCTCCGGCAGGTTGTCGGTCGCTGCATCTTCGGCGTCGACCTGAACCCGATGGCCGTCGAACTGTGCAAGGTCGGCCTGTGGATGGAGGCCGTCGAGCCGGGCCTTCCGCTCACGTTCCTCAACTCGCACATCCAGCACGGGAACGCGCTCCTCGGCACGACGCCGGAGCTGATGGCTAAGGGCATCCCCGACGCCGCGTGGGATCCCATCGAGGGGGACGACAAGAAGGCGGCGAGCGCGCTCAAGAAGCGGAACAAGCTGCATGCGGTGAAGGAACAGCAGGGCTTCAACTTCCTCCTGGACAAGACCATCGCAGAAGCGGTCGTCGAGAGGGAAGTCGTCGCTCTCGATGCCGAGTCGGATGAGACGCTTGCCGCCGTCCAGCACAAGGAGGACCACTGGGAGGGAATCGTTGGGTCGTCTGCCTATCGGCATCAGAAGCTCCGCGCCGACGCGTGGTGCGCTGCTTTCGTGTGGCCGAAGCAGCCTGGGGAGATGAGCGATCTGGCGCCGACGAACGAGGTGTGGCGCGACCTCGACGGTGACGAGCAGCTCTCGCTCTCACAGGCGGCCATGGTGAAGGTCGTGAGGAAGCTCGCCGAGCAGTACTGCTTCTTTCACTGGCATCTGCAGTTCCCGCAGGTCTTCTCCAAGGGAGGCTTCGACGTCGTCCTCGGCAACCCGCCGTGGGAAGCGCTTCGACTCATCGAAAAGGAGTTCTTCGCCGCGTCCGCACCGGAGATTGCAGAAGCCGAGAATTCCGCGGAGCGCAAGACGCTCATCGACGGCCTGGCTCAATCGAATCCCGACCTGTATCGAGCTTTCGTCGACACCTTACGAACAGTCGAAGGATTCAACGCATTCGTGATCGGCAGCGGAGGCTATCCGCTCTGTGGCGTGGGCAGGGTGAACCTGTTCGCGCTCTTTGCGGAGCGCGCCAGAGCATCAGCGAGTCCGCGTGCACGAATTGGACAGATCCTCCCAGCAGGGCTTGTGTCTGACGATTCGACGAAGTTCTTCTTTCAGGCGCTCGTTGCGGGGCGCGAACTCGCAGCCGTTCTTCACTTCGAGAACGAAGACAAGATATTTCCTGCCGTACATCACGCATTCAAGTTTGTGTTGTTGGTTGTCGACCGGACGGGCAATACCCAGTCCGCTGTGCTCCAGTTCTTCTCGCGCAGCCCCGCAGACCTCTTGCTTCAAGAGCGCCGCTTTACGCTTTCGGCCGACGACCTTGCTCTTGTCAATCCGAGCAGCAAGACCTGTCCCATCTTTCGGACGCGGCGGGATGCGACGCTCACCATGCAGATCTACCGGCGCTGCAAAACGGTAGTTGATTCTGACTGGCAGCTCTCGCCAAGATTCCCTCTGGATGTCGGGCGTGCCTCTGGTGAGTTCAGGAAGCGCACCGGCCCAGACGAAGACCTCTCACCTCTCTACGAGGGAAAGTACTTCCACCAGTTCGATCATCGATGGCTCACGCACGATGGTGACGATGACCGGGCCCTCACGGACGCCGAGCGAATCGACCCATCGATGGGGATTCAGCCCCGTTACCTGTTTCCAACCGAAAGCATTGTGGCTCGCTATGAGTCGGTGTGGCCGCACCCATGGATCCTCTGCTGGCGCGACATTGCCCGATCAACCGACGAGCGCACAGTGATTGCGAGCGTCGTGCCGTCACTCGCAGTGGCTCACACAGCCTGGCTCCTCATGCCGGCGCCAGAACAGGTTCCACTGGTCTCCAGCGTCCTAGCCATGCTCAACAGCTTCGCGTTCGACTTCATTGCGAGGCAGAAGGTCGGTGGCACCCATCTCAACAAGTTTGTCTTCGAGCAGCTACCGCTTGTCTCGAGATCGCTCTTCTCAGTTTCTTCGCCATTCCTCGGCACCACACTCCACGAGTGGATTCATCCTCGCGTTCTCGAGCTCACATACACCGAATGGGCCCTCGAACCGTTCGCGCGTGAAGTTGGCTACGCCGGAACTCCGTTCCGGTGGGCCCCCGACCGCCGCTTTCAGCTTCGCTGCGAACTCGATGCCGCGTTCTTCCACCTTTACGGACTCGCACGCGACGATGTTGACTACGTCATGGATAGCTTTCCGGTCGTTCGCAAGAACGACGAGAAGGCCCACGGCGAGTATCGCACCAAGCGCGTCATCCTCGAGACCTACGACGCGCTCGCGAAGTCCATTCAGACCGGCAAGCCGTACCGGACACCGCTCGACCCGCTGCCTGCTGCTTCGGGTGCGAGCCACGGCGTCTTTGCTTCCGACGGCACGCCCAAGGACTACGCCGAAGCGCTCCGCATGGGCCTTCTCTTTACGTTGATCCGCCGGAGCGGAGACGCGGGCATCTCCCAGGGGACGCTCTCCAGGGCGCTCCTCTGGCTCGAAGACGCGAAGCACGCGGCCACCGGGCTCCAGGGCGCGGCGCTCGCGGACTTCGAGCGAGTCCGCGAGTCGGACCCGCTCCTCGCGCAGGGCGCCAGCGACGCCCCGAAGCTGCTCCAGGCGCTCGAGAACGAGAAGGCCATCACGCGCGACGCGAAGGGTCTCGTGCGACTGCGTGCGGGCAGCACCATCCCGAACTGGCTCCCGCAGACACCGACGCTCGCCAAGCTCGCCAGCCTGATGCGGGCCGGGCTCAAGCAAGCTGAGGCGGGTGCTTCAATGACGCCCGCCGTCGAGAAGGTTCCGACCCGGAAGGCGAAGCGCGCATGACCGAAGGAGCCCCGCGTCTTCGCGTCGAACGTCTCGTGATCGTCGAGTCGCGCTCGCCGCTCACGTTCATCCGCGACGTTCCACTGCAGGCGGGGCTGAACATCGTCTGGGCCGAGGAGCTGGCAGCCAGCGACGGCGCAACGGAGGTGCAGCGTGCCGGCCACGGCGTCGGCAAGAGCACGTTCTCGCTCATGCTCCGCGCCGTGCTTGGCGACGACGGCGCAGCGGTCAAGACGATGCGCAGCCACCTCGCCGAGTACTACGGCAGCGGAGGCATCGCCGCCGAGGTGGTCGTTGGCGTCGAACGCTTTGCGGTGTTCCGGTCCTTCGGCTCGCTGAGCTTCGCGCTGAGGGGAGCTACGGTGGAGGCCCTCTTCGAGGAGGACGCGAAGGCTCAAGCAATCGACTTCTCGACCTATGTAGAGTTGCTCGGCGAGCAAGCTTGCTTGCAGCACATGTCGACCCGCGCGTTGCCCGTGACGGGCCAACCCGTCGAGTGGCGGCACGTGCTGTGTTGGCTCGCTCGGGACCAGGCGCTGGGCCTGCGCCAGTACTTCGAGTGGCGCAACGACGACGGGACCGGCCTGCACCGCAAGGTCAAGGACCCGCCCGCTTTGGCGCGGCTGATTCTCCGCGTGCTCAGTGATGCCGAAGCGAAGGCCGAGTCCACGGTCGCGAGCATCAAGACCGAGTTGACGACAGCACGCGACACGCTACGGGCCGAGGAGCAGCGTGGCACGAACACGCGCGCGATCGTCGAGACACAGCTCCGCGCGTGGGCGGGCGTCAGCAAGTCGTTGCAGATGGTCAGGGAGGATCTCTTCGCGGACTCGGTCGAGCAGGAGATCGAACGGAAGACCCGCAAGATCGAGGCGAAGAATGACGAAGAGCGCGCGGCGATCGCGGTCCTGGACGGCGAGCTCATCGAGCTCGCCGCGGACATCAAGATGCAGACGCCCCTCGTCGAGTTGGCGAAGAGCCGATGGGACGAGGCCATCGCCCATCGGAACAAGGACGACAAGGCGCTCACCGACGTCCGCGAGCGCCGCGACAAGCTCCTGCAGTTGGTCGGGAGCTGCCCTCACGGTGGCGTCTCCTATAGCGAGTGCAGCTACGTTCAGAAGCAGCGTGGTACGGTCAGCTTCTCGGCCCAGAAGGAGATCGGCGTACTCAAGAAGTCCGTCGAGGAGCACGAGGAACGCGAGGCGTCGGACAAGACCAAGTACGAGACGGAGGCGAAGGTCCTCTCCGACCTCACAACGGCTCAGCAGCAGAAGACGGATCGCAAGTCGAAGCTGAACGAGTCCATCGAGAAGCGACTACGTCAGCTCGGCGAGGGTGATTCGGTTCGGAAGACGCTTGCCGAGTGGCAGGAGAACCAGAGGGCGCCCGAGACGGAGACGGTGCGTTCGGCCCGCATCAGCGTGGTCGATCTCGAGAAGAAGCTTGAACGCGCCAAAGGCGCGAAGGTCTCCGCACAGCAGCAGGTCTCCGACCGCGAGCGGCAGGTGAACGCGCGGTTCGCCAATCTCGCCGAGGTCTTCGGCGCGCTCGGGCGCTACGTGCCTGCAGACGAGAAGCGTCCGTTCCACATGCTCCGTGCTGATGGCGACGCGTACACGGTGCTGGAGATCCTGCTCGGCGATCTTGCGTGCGCGGCCGACGGCGTCGATGGCGTCGATGGCGTCGATGGCGGCGGGGCTCATCCAGGGCTCCTGATCTTCGACTGCCCGCGAGAGCGTGAGATGAGCCCGCATCTCTACGATCGCTTCCTGAAACTCGTGGACGAAGTCTGCACGGTGGAGCCTCGCCTTCAGGTGATCCTCACGACGACCACGCCGCCACCGGAGCCCCTTCGGGAGCCGCCGACGCGTATTCTGAAGCTCTCGCACGCGAGCGACGATGATCTATTGCTCAAGCGCCGCATCGAGAACTTGCTCGCCCGCGCCACCCCGTCGGCGCGCGCCGCCGAAGAGGACGACGGGCCATGAGCTCGGCGAGGAAGCTGCGCAAGGCGCGCCCGAAGAAGGTCTCCGCACCGCGGAGACAATCCGGCGCGATCGTCGGGCCAGCCAAGTCGGAGATGCCGGCCGAGGTCGACGTGTCGGCGCTCGTGCGCGACGTCGGAGCGATGATCGAGGCGGCTCGCAAGCAGGTCGCCGTCGTCGCGAACACGTCGCTCGTTACCCTGCACTGGCAGGTAGGCGTCCGCGTCCACCGCGAGGTACTCGAGGAGCGCCGCGCCGCCTATGGGGCGCGGATCGTCCTCGAGGCGGGAAGGGAACTGGCGGCCCAGTACGGGAGCGGCTTCGACGAGAAGAGCCTGCGGCACATGGTCCGCTTCGCTCAGGCGTTCCCCGACCCAGCGATTGTCTCCGCGCTGCGGAGACAGTTGACCTGGACTCACTTCAAGCAGCTCAGCTACGTGGACAACGAGCTGAAGCGCTCTTTCTACGCCGAGATGTGTCGCGTCGAGGGATGGTCGACACGCGACCTCAGCGACCGCATCGGCAGCATGCTCTTCGAGCGCACGGCGTTGTCGAAGAAGCCGGAGGCGCTGATCCGCAAGGAGCTCTCGGCGCTGCGTGAGAAGGGTGAGCTTTCTCCGTCACTCGTCTTCCGCGATCCGTACATGCTGCCCTTCCTGGGGCTCGCGGACACCTACAGCGAGAAGGACCTCGAGTCGGCGATCCTCCGGGAGATCGAGCGCTTCCTCCTCGAACTGGGCGCTGGCTTCGCCTTCGTCGAGCGGCAGAAGCGCATCACTCTCGACAGCGACGACTACTACCTCGATCTCCTGTTCTTCCACCGGCGCATGCAACGGCTCGTCGCCATCGAACTGAAGATCGGCGACTTCAAGCCCGCCGATTCAGGGCAGATGGAGCTGTACCTGCGCTGGCTCGACAGGCACGAGCGTCAGCCCTCCGAGCAGCCGCCACTCGGCATCATCCTCTGCGCGGGCAAGAAGAGGGAGACCGTCGAGTACTTGGATCTCGGCACGCGCGGCATTCACGTTGCCGAGTACCTGACCGAGCTTCCGCCTCGGAAGGTGCTTGAAGAACGCCTGCACCGCGCCATTGAAGCCGCGCGGAGCCGACTCGTGCTGGGAGCGGGCGTCGACGCCGTGATCGACGTCCCACAGGCTCGCGGTGCGACGGCCAAGCGCAAGGGGCGGAAGAAGTGACGACTGCGCTCTCGCCCATCCTCGTCTCGCGCCTCGAGAAGGCGGCCACCGACAACGGCTTCGACCAGGGGCTTGAGCCCGAAGGTGACTGGCTCGTCTTCGCGAGCACGCAGTGCCCGCTGCGCGTGTGGCTTGGCGCGTTCGGCGACGCCGTGTTCCTCGCCGCGTTCTCGCAGCAGAACGTCGCCCGTGCGGTCGGCGAGTACGGTACACCGATGGCAGCACCCCTGCCGAACAGCGCCGTTGCTGGACGCACCGTGCCGGATGTGCCCGCGCTCCACCGGCTATTGCGTCGCGCGTTCCAGCTCTCGAAGGCGCTGCCGAACGAGCTCCTTCACACCTTCGAGAAGCAAACCGCCACGCTTCCAAGGACGACGGAAGCCGAGAGCCTTGCGGTCCAGCGCGTCGGGCAGAACCTCTTCCGCGATGGCCTGCTAGACCTCTGGGAGGGGCGGTGCGCCGTCACCGGGCTCGCCGTGCCCGCGCTTCTCCGCGCGAGTCACATCAAACCCTGGGCCGACTGCGCAACGGACGCCGAGCGGCTCGACATCTACAACGGCCTCCTGCTCGCGCCACACCTCGATGCTGCGTTCGATCGTGGCTTCATCACGGTAGGTGACGACGGCGCTATCGTCGTAAGCGACGCCCTCGACGTCTCCGCTCGTGTGACTCTCGGTCTTGCGCAGCCGCTTCGCGTGCGAGGGCTCACCGAGGGGCACCACGCTTATCTTCCGTGGCACCGAGACCGAGTGTTCACCAAGGGACGGGCACCGTGATCGGATTAGAGAGCTTGGGCTCTCGCGTCGGATCCACCTCGAGGCGACCATGACGACCACCGTCGGAAACGAAGCCGAACTGCAGGCTCACATCGAGCGTCAGATCCGAGCGGCACTGCCGCTGTTGCCTGCGCAGATCAAACTGGAGCGATACCTTCACCTCAGACTCGGCCATCAGACGATCACGATCGATGGGTTAGTCACCGACAAGGACGCAGCGTACGGCCGATTCGACGTACTCGTCCTTGTGGGGGGTAGGCCACTCCTGATTGCGGAGCTCAAGGCAGCGGATGTCACCATCGAGGCAAAGGACGTTGCTCAGGCCCTGTCTTACGCGCGACTTCATGAACCACCCGTTCCGCTGACTCTGGTGACCAACGGAAGGACGACCACGATCCGACGCACGTACGACGGCACCGAGCTTCCGTCCGATGACATTGCTGCTGCGCGGCTGGATGCCATCCTCTCAGCGGCGGCGGAGGTAGCAACGGCTGGTTCCGAGGACGCAGTGCGAACCCTCCTGGGCGCGTCGCCAATCACTTGGGCCCAGATGGTCGCCTCCTGGAACCGTGAGGCCATTGAAGCGATCACCGGCCGCCTTCGAGATCTCCGACACCCACTCACTCGCGGTCTCTCGTTCCCGCGCGAAGCGGCATTGGAAGTCGCGAAGCTCCTTCGCGGTGGTGCTCGACTCGTGGTTGTCAACGGACCTCCACTTTCGGGTGTAACTCATGTTCTCGCGCAGGTCGCCAGGAGTCCGGACGTCACGCCGTGCTTGTACATCGATGGCAGCGCCAGCTCGGACGTACTGCAGCTCATTGCCAACCGTTTGAGTCGCGAGCTGACGTTCGGCATCTCGAAGGACGACATACGTAGCTGGCTGAATACGGCCGGCAGTCTGGCGGGCATCACGCTCGTGATCGACGGTCTTCCCGGCAACCACTTCGACGAGCTGATCGATCTGGCGGAAGCCGGCGCACTGAGGATGGTACTTGGACTAAACGCGGAGACGTGGCGGCGACTGTCCACCGTACCCGGTCGCAGTCAACAGTCGCTGATGGGCCGCATTGCGGACGTCGTTGACGTTGAGCCCCTTTCGGATGACGAGTTCTATGCGGCGGAGAAGATCCTCGAAGAGACATGTGATGCATGCTTCTTCAACGGTGCGCAGCACGAACCACGATTGCGATGGCCGCGCACACTGCGCTTGATCGCCGCCGATCGGCCGCAGCGGTTTGGGCCTGGGGCTGCGGATGGTCGTGTGAGGAAGGTGATGCTACCGGCGATACCGGGGCCCTCGGCGCTGGCGGCTTCCCACCGCGCGTTTGCGTCGGAAGCGAGCGTGAAGTTCGATCTCCGTGCGCTGGCCAAGGCTTACCTTATCGATGTCGAGCAACACGTAGAGGATCCAGGTTGGCTGCTCGCAAACTGGGGGCGGCCCTCGGTCGATGCAGGGCTTCTTGAACGTGAGCTAGGAGAGGCACGCGTCGAACGACTCCGCACGTACGGCTTCGTGTCATGGCTCGATACCAAGGAGCTTGGACCACGCCTCCTGATCCGGGTCGAAGAACTTCTGGGCCACGACGTTGCAGATGAATGGTCCGTCACACTCGGGAAGCTCAACGACAATTCAGCAATCAAGACGGAGATCGAGCGCCTACTGCGCCTGTCCAATGTCATTCCGGCGGGCGAGGTCGTGTTCGCTGCTGCGCTGATGCGAGCCGCCGGAGGAAACGAACGGCTTCTGGGAGTTGCGATCCCGATGCTCCTCAACCGAAAGCCCAAGACATCGCGGCTCAAAGAGGGGGTGCGCGTCGACTTGCTGCTAAAGGATGGCCGGATCCGATTGCACTTCGGCGAAGGCATGGACGAAGAGGTCGTTGGGGATCTGCAACCTTGGCTCGTTCTCAGTCACGTCGCATCATGGCCCATGGCCGTGGATGGCTACGCGGAAACGGCGAACTTCACCATCTTCATGACGCTCGGTGTGTGGCCACACCTGTTGTTCCAGCCACCAGTAACCGAACTCGCTCGTATGCCAGGACTCCACGCTCATGATGTTCCGGGAATCGGCTCCGTACCGTGCTTCTCGGCAGGCATTGTTGAGCCGCTGCTTCAAGCGATGTTGCTTCACGCGCACTCCCATCCGAACGAGATCGTGCAGCTCGCGGAGATGGCGATGGAACGGAAGGAAGCGCACCTGGCCTGGCGTGTATTGACAGTCGCGCTGACGGCAAAGACCAGCACCAATCCGGCCGTAGAGAAAGCATCGACGCAAGCTGCGGCGCTGCTGCGAGAGTGGTGGGCCGAAGCGCTCCAGGCAGCAGTGCACGACGATTGATGGCGAGCTGCACTATGCAACCGCCCAGGGGTCAAAGAGGGCGCCGTGACACCACGAGACCGGACGATCCCTTGAGCGGGCCCATCAGGGAGGCAGGAGCGGCTAGGCCAGCCGGCACGGAAGCCCGATCATGGATCCTCCTCATGGAGCGCGCCTTGGACGCGCTTCGAGGACGACGACGTGTACAGCGGGTTCGAGCACGGGCGCCACGATGGCCAAGTCTACTGGGTGACGTCGCCGGTCAGCAGGAGGCGGAAAGCGGCACGGGCCGCCGCGTTCAAGACGTACCACCTTCGCAGGGGTCGCCAATGGGCTGCAGAACAAGCTGCGTCTACCGCCGCGAGGCGCAGGGTAGCGGGAGCATGACGAGGAGCGGTTCGATGAGTGAAGTCTTGAGCGTGCACTGGACTTTGCAACCGGAACTCACGTGATGATGACGAATCAGGCGACGACAAGTGCACCAGACGGCGCGTACGAGGGGCCCGATCGATGGCTGCTCGACAACGACGTGGAGGATGATCCCTCCTGGTACGACGAGCTCGGTTTCCTGGTTCCTTCCCGCGTACCCGGTCGGCGTCACCTGCGGGAAGCTCTTGGGCCGAGGGTCGTGATGATCGTCGGGGAGCCGTGGGCTGGAAAGACGTTCGTATCACGCCATCTCGAGGCTGCCGCCGTTCGGTGTGGCGGGCGGGCGTTTCTGCTGAGCCTCGAGGAGCGTCGACAGAATTACAGCCCGCGATGGATCGGCGATGGAGATCTGACTCGCGGCCTCGCCTGGTGTGTCATCGATGCGGCTGACGAGGGAGTCTACAGCGGCATCAGTGTCGTGGAAGTGCTTGAGACAGTGCGCGCCGCGGAGCCGGTGGCCAGCGCGCTCCGCGTTGTCGTTCTATCGCGAAACGACGCCTCTCTGAATGACGTTCACGCCAACGTTGAGAGGGTCTTCGGACCGTGTCCGGTGATGCGCTTGTTGCCGATGGATCGTTGCGAAGCGCGAAGGGGCCTTACGGAGGAGACGTGGCAGAGGCTATGTGCTCATCTCGCGAACCCTTTGCTGCGGCAGTTCGCTCGGTACCATGTTGCGACCACGTTTCTGGCCGGTCGCGAAGGCGACGTCGTGCCTGCTGACGTCTGGAGAGGCATGCTTGAAGCGCTGTGCGAAGAGAAGCGCCTTCGAGGTGGTCCGCCCCTCCGGACTACGGCATCAGCTCGTGTCCGTGCAGCGGAACGTTTCGCCGCGGTCTCACTTCTCGCTCGCCATCGCGCGATCGAACTCGACAGGCCGGGCGGTCGATTGCTCCCTCACGATCTGTTCCCGCGGAACGACGAACAACTCCGCGTCGCAGCTCGCGAGCTGCGTTATACGTCCCTTCTCAAACGCACGGCCGACGGCGAATACCGCTTCCGGTATCGCTTCGCCGAAGAGATCTTGGCGGCTCTCGCCACAAGTAGTGTCACGCCGGAATCGCTGCACTCGCTCGTTACGGGCCCCGATGGGAAGCTCCGCGATGACCTCACGCAGTATGCGGCCACGTTTGCCGCTCTGAATGGACCTGACCGGCCGGTGCTCGTCGCTGATGGGAATCGCGTCTCGCGCTTCTCGCGCGACGAGGTGCGTGACTGGGTCGACAGACTCGTGGCCGCGGCGGGCCGAGTTACGACGTGGATCAAGGGTCAGGACATGCTTCGGTGGTTGAACGTTGGCGGACTCGAAGACGACCTGGCGAGTCGCGTGAGTAATCGAACATTGGCGAGCGGTGGCCGCCAGGTTCTCTTCGACATCGCGCAAGTCAATCGTATCGCCGGGTCGTTCGCCGACAACGCGCTCACGATTGTGCTTTCCAACGATGAGGACATCGAGCTGCGCGAACGCGCGGTCTATTACCTGTCAGATCTCGGGAGTCTCGTGCACATCCAGGGGCTGACGGCGCTTGCGAGCGCCGCCCCTTCATCATCGTCCGTCCTACGTGCGAGAGCGTTGCGCGTATTGCTTGAGCGCGGGCTGGAACGACCGCTGCGCGTCGCCTCACTCGCGGAACGTCCGGAGCCACATCACTATGACGCTCGCGCGGCGCTCGTCAGCGCAATCGAAGCCGCGCTCACGCACGAAGAAGCTCTCTTGCTGGTGCAGTCCTGGACTGACGAGGTGCGTGCAGCCGAGCTGCCGTCGATCGACGAGGCGATTCTCGAGGAGCTTCGCGAGGCTGCAGTGAAACTACTTGCGTCGCAACGCGACGCCGAAGCGGCAGACGTAGATGCCCTCGTCAGTCTTTTCCTTGATGACGAGCGGACAGCGAACCACCGTGGTGTATCGGCCGAGATCGACGACGCTTTCCGCAACAAGAAGGAGTTGCGACGGGTCGCGTTTGCGAGCCTCGACGATCGCCCTTACCGCGTCGACCGCTTCATCAGCCAGGATGACTTCTCCTGGCTGATTGAAGACGGGACAACGACAGGAGCGCGAAAGTATGTGGCGACAATCTACCGTCTCCGCGCGTCTGGCGTGTTGGGACCAGGAGCGACAAGCGAAGCGACTGCGTTTCTTGAGGCGCGTGCCGACGTTCTAGCCGAACTCGATCGCGACTGGGCGGAAGCTGAGGCGAGCCGTCAGGAGTGGTTGAGACGCCACCCACCGCGGGAGCCGCAAACTCGACGTGCTTTGAGGGATGTCCTTCGTACGGTCCTCGAGAGCGACATGCCGCCGTCCAATCGTCTGCGCGCGCTCGGGGCCTATTGCTTCGCCACCGAAGGCTGGGCGCGCAGTGATATCACTGGCTCGTTTGATGAACTCCAGGATGATGAACGGGCAGCCGTCATCGCGGCGATGGTCGCCGCGTTGCCCGCGGCGTCGCCAACACCGATTCCCGATGCGGGTAGCTCATTCCCGGTAGCAATTCTGTACGAAGCGGCCGCCGTGGCGGCCCTCGTCCTCCGCCGTCAGGATGTTCGCTCTGATACCGCCACCGTCGAACGATGGCTCCCTACGCTGCTGTTCGATCTGCGGGAGGAGATTGCCGCCGCGGTTTCGTACTTGATCGAGGACCACGGTGAACTCGCGGAGGTAGCGGCTGCGGGAGCGATACGTCGGGAGCTGCGAGCGCAGAGTGAGCACGTCCACATCGCATACTCTCTGCCTCCGGAGTTGTGGACGGCGCGTTTCGTTAGAGTCGTTTCCGCGCTGGTACGCGACGCCTCGTACGCCACCGCATCGCGCCGAGCGCTGCTGCTCTGTCTTCCCGAGCATGCGCACGAGGAGGGCGCTCGCAAGGAAGTCCTTGCCGCAGTCGAGGATTGCTTTAGCACCGATGAACTGCGTGCCGCCGCGCTCGAATGTCTCGCCGCTCTTGACCCGCGAGGAAGCTGGCCTCGCTTGAGGGCGGCTTTACGGACCGAACGTGACCTGACGATCCTTCGCCCCTGGTTCGACCGTCATCGCACTCCGGCGATCGCGATTGATGACGTGGCTGATGTGCCGTTCATGGAGGACGTGATCGCGCACTTCTTCGCGGTGCTCGGACACGAGCCAGAAGATCTCGGTCCCCGAGTCGTGACGCCGGCAGACGACGCGCGTGCGTTGCGGACGCGCTTTCTGGATCGACTGATTAGTGACCCATCGCCGGAAGCCGTGGCGGCAGTCGAGCGCCTAGCGGTTCTCGATCCGACGATTGGCAGGTGGAAAGAACAATTTGTCGCGAATTGCGACATACGTTCCGTGCTTGAAGAACTCGAGGTGCGATGGCTTCCATCTCCCCGCGACGTTGTACGCGTGCTCGATGAGTCGCTGTTCCGGTTCCTTCGCTCAGAAGCAGACCTCCACCGCCTCGCGCGGGAGATCCTGGCGAACCACATTGGTGCGTCGGTTGGCAATGACATCGACATGTTCTGGTTTCGACCGACCGGAGGTGAGGAGTCGAAGGCGAGGGAAGCTGCGCTTCAGGCCTACGTCCGGCGACGTCTTGAAGATCTGCTTCCGCTCTATTCGCCTGTCGCACGTGTCGAGTTGCCACGTGAACAGCAAGTGCAGCGGCGTCGGCGCTTCGATGTCCTGATAATTACGGCACTCCCGGAGCAGCGACTTGGCTCTGTCGTCATCGAGATCAAGTGGTCGCACGATGCTCGGGTGCGAAAAGCGCTCCGAGACCAGCTCGTGAAAAGCTATCTGCTTGGCGAGGGGCGATCTCACGGTCTCTACGTAGTGGGTATGACTGGAGCGGATCGGAACTCCGCGAAGCTGCTGCGCGATCTGCAAACACGACGTGATGATTGCCTGCGAGAGCACCCGTCGCTCACCATCGACGTCGTGGCCCTGCCATGCCAGTGGTCGGACGGCGGCGATAACGCAGCTGGAGGATCTGAGGAAGGCGTGCCATCGGGATCTGGCAGTCGACGGGGGAAGAAGACGGCTACCCGGACGAGAGCGAAGGCGAAGGCCGCAATGAAAGTAAAAGCCAAGCCAAAGGCCAAGACGAAGATGGCGCCAGCGCGGAAGTCGACCAAGAAGTCGAAGAGGACCGCACGCCGTCCGACCGAGCCGTCGCGATCGCCCAGAGGCCGGCAATGACTTCTTGCTGCCCCGGGGCCGACGGAGCCGCTCGAGCGCCTGACCCAGCCGAGTTTCTCCAGCGAAGGGGACGAGAGCCTTGGCCGCTGCGCCCTCAGTTTGGGGATCACGTTCGTCCGAACGCGACAATACCAGTGCACGAAGGCGCTCGCGATGTCGGGGCGGTGCTGGCGTGAACGACGGCGGAGCTCACGTGTCGGGCCCGCCCTCTGGCGATCCGACCGCCCCATGCAAGTTGTGCGGAACGACCAGCGTGCTCCGCTGGAGTCACATCGTCCCGAGGTGGGTCTACCGCAGGGTGGTGAAGACAGGCGACCCGAAGAGACCGACGCCAATTCAGGTGTCCAACAACGTTGCCATCGCGAAGCCCCGCCAGGCCGCCGAGTACATGCTGTGCTCCGCATGCGAGGACCTGCTCCATCACGATGAGACCTACGCAGCGGAAGTCGCAATCCAGGAAGATGGGACATTCCCCGCGCTTGCAGCCGCGAAGGTCGTCCACTCCAACGGAAGGTTCAGAGTTGCTGACGCCGCGGCACTGCGGGTAGATGCTCTCGTCCGGTTGGCTGCCAGTATTGTTTGGCGTGCCTCGGTCAGCACGACGTTCCCGGACCTGCGGCTTGGAACATATGAACCCGAGTTTGCCGCCTTCCTGCGCCGCGAGAGCGCGCTGCCGGCGGGGGTCGGTCTTCTCTTTTGGTTGCTCGACGCGCGGACCGGGGTCGGGCGCGTCCTGTACGAGCCCGCGAGCCGTCGCGACGACGGCTGCCATGTGCATCGAGTCGCGTTCTTCGGCTTCGACATCATGGTCTACGTGGGGGGGGCCCTGCCACCGTTCCTCGAGGACCACTGCTTCGCGCGGACGAATCGCGTCATCATCTCGGACGGTGCTAGCCAATACGAGCAGGTCGCGAGTGCGATGAGGACTTCCGAACGGAAGGGCTGGCTCGCTCGTGAGTACGGGCGCCTTGGATGGCCTTCACGCCCGAAGTAGCCTCTAGACGCTGTCTCGACGGAGCGACATCTCTGGCGGACCAGCGCGCTCTCGTCATGGTCTGCACGCCGCTACGCCACAAGCCGCAGCGAAAACGCCTTGAAAGCCACGTGCTCCATCCCACGTATCCCCGCGCAACGGATCGCTGGACGACTACACTTCGGTCCAGCTACCGAGGGCGTAGTATCGACAACGTGGCGATGAGGGGTCTGCTCATCGCCCTCGCACGAGACGAGACGGGGCGGCTCGTCTCACCGGCGACGGCGATTCGCGGCGCCGACTATACGTGCCCAGAGTGCGACGGTCCCGTGATCCCGCGTGGGGGAGGCGACCGGGGCCCGCGCAGACACTTCGCGCACCTCTCCGGAGTGGCGGTGTGCGCGCTCGAAACCGATGCTCATCGCAGTGCCAAGTACCTTCTCGCCGCCGTGGTCCTCGCATGGCTTGCGCGCGCGGGTCCCCGACCTAGCGTGCTGCGCGCGCCGTGCACGACATGTGGGGACCCGGGCCCGACACAGCATCTCCCCGATGGCATCGACGAGGTCCGAGTCGAGAAGCGGCTGCCATCGGGGCGTCAGCCGGACGTGACGCTCTACTCTGCCGGCCATGCCCGCGTCGGCGTCGAGGTCTTGGTGACGCATGCGGTCGACGCCGAGAAGGTCGCTGCGTTCGGTGCTCTAGCGTGGTGCGAGCTCGTCGGCGAGGACGTGCTCGCCAACCCACTTTGCTGGAAGCCGGTGCGCGACATGCTGCGGCCGTGGACGTGTAGGAGGTGCGCTCGGGCTAAGGCCGATGCCGGCCGGCGTGAGCACCTGGCGGTCGAGCGAGCGAGCGCCGAGGCAGTTCGCGCACCGGAGCCTGCCAGCCGTGCAGCCCGTGCGACAAAGGTTGTGATCGGCCACTCCGATCCGGAAGATCTGCGGCCAGGAGTTCGGCAGCAGGAAACTTCGTGAGCCGAGGGCAGGCGGCTACGACGTAGAGGCGCCGATAGGACGAAGGCCAGGAGCTGCAACTCCCGGCCTTCAATGTCGAGCGAGGACGCGTCGACCGACGCAGATTCGCCCGAGATGAGCTCCAAGGCAACAAGTCGGCGCACGCGAGGACGTGCCCGACCAAAGGCTTGCGGTTTGTGCGCTCTGCATGGCGCTGTTTTCGATCTGCCGCCGTTGCGATCGAGGCAACGTCTACTGCGGACTCGCGTGTCGGCGCACGGCTCGTAGAGCGAGCTCCCGTGAGGCCCGGAGGCGTCATCGTCGGTCGGAAGAAGGCCGGCTCGATCATCGGGATCATGAGCGCGCCCGGCGGGCCCGGAGGCGGTGTCGGTGATCTCCAGATCTCGCGGCGGATCGGTGAAGGACGCGGCGGCGTGA